>Ga0194132_10006816_pt1 | contig 17459 bp, 16 predicted proteins | sample TA2KigOf80mmetaG_FD_148612 | JGI IMG/M metagenome (GOLD analysis project Ga0194132, IMG submission 148612) | Freshwater microbial communities from Lake Tanganyika, Tanzania - TA2015054 Kigoma Offshore 80m | ecosystem: Environmental > Aquatic > Freshwater > Lake | place: Tanzania: Lake...
CAGCAGATTCATTCTATTCTTTCGACGGTTGGCGTCTCGCAATCGGTCAGCGCGAACTCAAGGATCCCGGCGTCGTCGTGATACCGCTCTCGACCGCGGAATTTCATCTCCTGCAAGCATTCGTGACCCGGCCGAAGATGGTCTTGAATCGCGATCAGCTGCTCGACATTGCCTACAGCCGGCAAGCCGACGTGTTCGATCGCACGATCGACAATCAGGTCAGCCGCCTGCGCCGCAAGATCGAGAAGGACCCCAAGAATCCGAGGCTGATCAAGACCGTCTGGGGCGGGGGATACACCTTCAGCGCCGACGTGACGCGGACATGATCGCACGGCTGTTTCACTCTCTCACCGGCCGGATGATCCTGCTCCTGATGGCCGCCATCGGCGCGATCCAGGCGTCGAGCGTCATCTTGTTTGTCGATCGCGAGGGAGCGATTCAGCTCGAACGCCGCCGCGACGAGTTCTTGCGGATTGGCGAGATGCTGCTTCGCGAAATCAACACCCTCCCGTTCGACCAGGCGGCACGCCGGGCCGACGGCTATCGCGATTCGGCGTTCCGCTTCGAAGTCCTGCGCGAACCGACGCTGCGCGACCACGAGCCGACGGCGCGCGAGCGGGACTTTGCCCAGCGCTTTGCGACGCGCTTTGCCGACATCAATGGCATTGAGCCCGATATCGAATTGTTGCCCTATCCGATCGGCATTTGGACGCAGTTCATGAACGGTCTCGGCCTTGGCCAGACCGAGATATGGTTCCCGCCTGATCGGTCCAACCGGTTCGGGCCAGGAGCGCCGCGACCGAGCGAGGGGATCGATCTGTCTCGAAGTCGACCGCCGCAAGGTCCGCCAGGCGGCGCATCCGCCGCGTCGCCGGAAATGCCAGAGGGCCCGCCGCCCGGACGACGGCCGCCGCGTCGCATCGGCACGGAAGGGCCTCCGCCCGATCGCGCCGGTATCGTCATTCCGGCCGGTGCGACTCGCTGGCCGCCGGTCAATCTGCGGATGCGTGTCAGGCTGGCGTCGGGGGCGTGGATGGTCGGCGACTATCTCTATCCTCCCGAAGGCGATCGGCCATGGCTGGTAGCATTGGTCGGGCAAGTGATGTTGTCGGCGCTTGCGGTTGTCATCATCTCGATATTTCTGGTGCGTTGGAACCTGGTCAGCATGAAGCGGCTTGCGGCCGCCGACCGCCAGATCGGTCACGGCGAACGCATCGATGCACTGCCGCTCGATGGGCCGATCGAAGTGCGTCAGGTCACACAGTCGTTCAACGACATGAATCAGCGTCTCGGTCGCCTGATCGAGGGTCGCATGCGAATGCTGGCTGCGATCAGTCACGATCTCCGCACGCCGATCACCTCGCTCAAGATCCGCGCCGAAATGGTCGACGACGAAGAGACCCGGCAGAAAATGCTGGCGACTCTGGATGACATGCACGCGCTTGCCGAGTCGACCCTGGCCATTGCATGCGACGATGCGGCGCTCGGAGACACCAAACAGGTCGACCTCGCCGCGTTGGTGCAAAGCGTGTGCGACGACTTCGCCGACATCGGCAAACCCGTCACCATGGCGCCGATCGAGCGCATTTTGCATGTGTGTCGGCCCGACGGCATCAAGCGCGTGTTGCGCAATCTGATCGAGAATGCCCTCAAGTACGGCCGTCAGGCCGATGTCACGGTCGCCGCCAAGGGCGATTCCGTCGAGATCACGATTGACGACGCCGGGCCGGGCATCCCGCCGGAGCAGATGAAGAGAATGTTCCAGCCCTTCGTCCGGCTCGAGACGTCACGCAGCCGCGAGACGGGAGGTTTCTGACTTGGCCTCTCGATCGCGCAATCGATCGTTCACGGTCACGGCGGCGAGATCACGCTCGCCAACCGCGTCGACGGCGGCCTCAGGGCAACCGTGCGGTTGCCGCGCTGAGTACGGTCACGGCGCGGGGCCCATGATCGGTTCGCCGCCGAGCGTGCGCATGACATCGCTCACCTTTGCCAGGACGCGCGCAATCTCCGCCTTATCGGTCGAGCGTGCGACAATCGACGTTCCCAGCTTGTCGTTGCGCATGAACGGGTAGCTGCCGATCGTCACCGAGCGATGCTCGTTCTGAATCTGGGCGAGGCGCTCGGCGATTTCGCCTTCACGCACATGGGCATCCACACTCTGCGAAAAGACCGGGTCACCGCCAGTCAAGGTGGGCGCAACCGCTTCGAACATGGCGCGCGCGACATCGGGCACACCGGCGAGAACAAAGACATTTTCTATTCGATAGCCCGGCGCCACGCTGACATGGTTGTCGATCAACTCGACGTCGGCGTGGTCGGGCACGTTAGCCATGCGCAACCGCACCTCATTCGTTCGGCCGCCGTAATAGGCGCGGAGGCGCGCTTCGGCCTCGGGATGCCGAACCACCCGGCATCCAAAGGCCTCGGCAATGCAATCGGTCGTGATGTCGTCGTGGGTCGGCCCGATCCCGCCGGTCGTGAAGACATAAGTGTACCGCGCGCGACACTGGTTGAGTGCCGTGACGATCATTTCCGGAATATCGGGAATCACGCGCGCTTCACCGAGCGCAATGCCGAGCGCGGCGAGCCGCGTGCCGAGATACTTGAGATTCGCGTCTTGAGTCCGGCCCGAGAGGATCTCGTCGCCAATGATCAACACGCATGCGGAAGGTGAGGGCGCCATGAGCGGATGTTACGTCGACGGCGCGGCCTTCGCCATATAGGCACGCAACGCCGGTATCAGCGGCACATCGGCGGGGGGCATGGCGTAATCGGTGAGCTGGGCTGCGGTCGACCAGGCGATCTCCTGTCCCTCCCGTGGCGTCAAGGCGCCGGACCACCTCCGGCAACCGAACACGGGCATCAGCAGATGAAACGCGTCGTAGGCGTGGCTGGCGAAGATAATCGGCTCAAGGTCGGCGGGATTAATCTCGATTGAGAGTTCTTCGCGTAGCTCCCGGGCGAGGGCGTGCTCGGGGCTCTCGCTCGGCTCAACCTTGCCGCCGGGAAATTCCCATAGTCCCGCCATCGCTTTGCCCGGGGGGCGGCGGGCGAGAAGAACACGGCCGGCGCTGTCGACCAGCGCGGCCGCGACGACCAGGACAGTTGGTCGCTCGGTCACGTCCGATAGGAACCGTTGATGTCGATGTAGCCGTGGGTGAGGTCGCACGTCCAAACCTTGGCGGCGCCATCGCCGACGCCGACATCGGTCTCGATCAAGATCTCGCGGCCCTTCATATGCTGAACGACCGGCGTTTCATCGTAGCCTTCGACCGCCTCACCATCGCGCGCAATGGTGACGCCGCCCATCTTGATCACGAGCTTGTCGCGATCCGCACGCTCGCCGGCTTTTCCCACCGCCATCACAACACGGCCCCAATTGGCGTCTTCGCCGGCGATGGCGGTCTTCACCAGCGGCGAGTTGGCGATGGACATGGCAATGGCGCGTGCCGCCCGATCGTTGGCGGCGCCGGTGACGCGAATCTCGACAAGTTTTTCGGCGCCTTCACCGTCGCGCGCCACCTGCCTGGCAAGATCGATCATCAGATCGGTGACCTTGGCGCGGAAGCCGTTCAGCCGCGTCTCGTGTGGATGCAAGACGGCCGCATGATTGGCTTGCCCGGTGGCGAACATCATCAGCGTATCCGAGGTCGATGTATCGCCGTCGACCGTCATGCAATTGAAGCTGACGGCCGCACCCCCAGACACCAGATTTTGAACGACGGCCGCATCGAGGGCGGCATCGGTAAAAACATAAGCCAGCATGGTTGCCATGTCGGGCGCGATCATGCCGGCGCCCTTGCAAAAGCCGGCGATGGTGACGGTCGTGCCATCAATCGTGGCCGTGCGCACGGCGGTCTTGGGGAAGGTGTCGGTCGTCAAAATAGCGCGCGCCGCAGCGTTGATGTTGTCGCCCTTCAGTTTCGCTGGCGCCGCGGCGATCGCCGCCTCGATCTTTTCGGCAGGCGGAACGACGCCGATGGTTCCGGTTGAGGCCATGAAAACTTCGTGGTCGGCGCAACCCGCGACTGTCATTGCCGCCGCGACGGTCCGGTCGACGAAGGCGACGCCTTTCTTGCCGGTGAAAGCATTCGAGTTGCCTGAATTGACCACCAGCATCCGTGCCCGGCCCTTCTCGCGATGAAGGGCGCAGCGATCGACCGATTCAGAACGGGTCAGCGATCGCGTGAACACGCCGCCCGCCGTCGTTCCGGGCGCGAACTCGGCGACCATCACGTCATCGCGGCCCTGATAGCGGATGCCCGCGGCGTGAGTGGCAAAGCGCACCCCGGCAATGGCCGGCAACGACTCGATCGTCTTGGGGGCGAGCGGCGACACTTTGGTCGACATCGGCGGCATCCTTGTCAGCCAGGATCATGTGGGCGCCTGCATTCGCATATTGAGCCCTTGCTTACAAGCTGCTCGAAGCCGGACGATGGGCCGTAACCCCTTAAATTCGCTCAGGGAAATCGACAAGCCAGGCATCGCCTCTGCGCCCAAAAAACAGCCCGCTCGCGTTGACTTCAAGGGGTCGCGCTTCTATCTGTCTGTCGCCACGCAGGTGGTGAAGGGTCCGCCATCGGCGCCATGAGGGCGCCAGACTCATAGGAATTCTCGAGGTTTTCGAATGTTTGGCGCACTTAAACGCCTGTTTCCGTCACGCAACGAGCGCATCATCAAGTCGTTTCGGCCGACGGTCGCCGCCATCAACGCCAAGGAAGCCGAGATCGCCGCCCTTGACGACGCGGCGCTTCGTGCACGCACGGCATGGCTCAAAGATCGGGTCGCCAAGGGCGAAACCCTCGATGACGTTTTGGTCGACGCTTTTGCCACGGTACGCGAAGGCGCCAAGCGGACGTTGAAACAGCGCCACTTCGACGTTCAGCTGATGGGCGGCATGGTGCTGCATCGCGGGCGGATTGCCGAGATGGGCACCGGCGAAGGCAAGACGCTGGTGGCCACGCTCGCGGTTTATCTCAATGCGCTCTCGGGCAAGGGCGTGCATGTCGTCACCGTCAACGACTACCTCGCCAAGCGCGACGCTGAATGGATGGGTCAGATCTACACGTTTCTTGGACTCACCGTCGGGTGCATTCAAAATCAACTGACCGATCGCGAGCGGCGCGAAGCCTATGCCTGCGACGTGACCTACGGCACCAACAGCGAGATTGGCTTCGACTATCTGCGCGACAACATGAAATATGCCGAGCCCGACATGGCACATCGGCCGTTCAACTTCGCCATTGTCGACGAAGTTGACTCGATTCTGATCGACGAAGCGCGCACGCCACTGATCATCTCGGGGCCCTCACAGGATCGCACCGATCTGTACGAACGGGTCAATTCCGTCATTCCGCTGTTCAAGCCCGAGCATTACGAGAAAGACGAGAAAATCCGCTTGATCACCTTCACCGACGCCGGCACCGAGTACGGTGAAGAGATGTTGCGCGAGAAGGGCATCCTGCAGACCGGAAATCTTTACGACGTGCAAAACGTCGCGCTGGTCCACCACCTCAACCAGGCGCTGCGTGCCAATCACATGTTCCAGCGCGACGTCGATTACATCGTTCGTGACGGTCGCGTTCATCTGATCGACGAGTTCACGGGCCGAATCATGCAAGGCCGCAGGCTTTCTGAAGGACTGCATCAGGCGATCGAGGCAAAAGAAGGCGTCGCGGTACAGAACGAAAATCAGACGCTCGCCACCATCACTTACCAGAATCTCTTTCGGATGTATCCGAAGCTTTCCGGCATGACCGGGACGGCGATGACCGAGGCCGAGGAATTCGGCACGATTTATGGTCTCGACGTGATCGACGTACCGCCCAACATGCCGAGAATCCGCAAGGACGAGCACGATGAGGTCTATCGCACAAACGAAGAGAAGAATGACGCGATCGTCAATTTGATCGCCGAGTGTCAAGGCCGCAATCAGCCGGTACTGGTTGGTACCGTGTCGATCGAGAAGTCCGAAGTCCTCGCCGATCTCTTGCGCAAGAAGAAGAAGATCGACCCGCAGGTTTTGAACGCCAAATACCACGAGCAGGAAGCCTATATTATCGCCCAGGCCGGCGTTCCTGGCTCGGTGACGATCGCCACCAACATGGCCGGTCGCGGTACCGACATTCAGCTTGGCGGTAACGCCGAGTACCGTGTTGCCGACGAGGAACGGAAATCAGGCCGCACGTTATCCGACGCCGAGAAGGACAAGATTCGAGACGATGTCGCGGCCAAGAAGAGGGTCGCGCTCGACGCCGGCGGACTATATGTGATCGGCACCGAGCGTCACGAATCGCGCCGGATCGATAACCAATTGCGCGGTCGCTCGGGTCGCCAGGGCGATCCCGGCGGCTCCAAGTTCTACTTGTCGCTGCAGGACGATCTGATGCGCATCTTCGGCTCCGAGCGCATGGACGGCATGTTGAAGACCCTCGGTCTTGAACAAGGCGAGGCCATCATCCATCCCTGGATCAATACGGCGATCGAGAAAGCGCAGAAGAAAGTCGAAGCGCGCAACTTCGACATGCGCAAGAACCTCTTGCAGTTCGACGACGTGATGAACGATCAGCGCCGCGTGATATTCGAGCAGCGCCGCGACGTCATGGAATCCAACGACATTGCGCAGTTGGTCGCCGACATGCGTCACGAAGTGGTCGAGGAAATGATCAAGCGGTTCATCCCGCCCAATGCCATGCATGAGGAGTGGGATCTCGCCGGATTGCACGAAGAGACGCTTCGCGTGCTGGCGCTCGACCTGCCCTACAAAACCTGGGCGGCCGAAGAGGGCATTGCGGATGAAGAAATTCGTGATCGCGTCAATGACGCGGCCGACCGCAAGATGGCGGAAAAGGCCGCAAATTACGGCCCCGACATCATGCGTCGGTTCGAAAAGAGCCTGGTATTGCAAACCATCGACCAGGGTTGGCGCGATCATCTCGCGCAGCTCGACCATCTCCGTGCCGGTGTCGGCCTGCGGGCCTATGGCCAGCGGCAGCCGTTGCTCGAATATCAGCGCGAGGCATTCGAGCTATTTCAAACCATGCTTGGCAGCCTACGGGAGCGGGTCACTTCAATCCTGACTCGGGTCGAAATTCGCGTCGAGCCGCCGCCTCAACCGGCGCCTCAGGTAGCCGCCGCGCCATCCCAGGCGCGACCGGCGACAGCGCCCAAAACGGTGGAAGGCCGCAACCCCGGCAATCCCGCAACTTGGGGAAAGGTGTCGCGAAACGAACCATGCCCATGTGGTTCGGGCAAGAAATTCAAGCATTGCCATGGGGTTCTGGCCGGCGCGTCGACTTGATTGGCATCAATTGCCAGGCAACCGCTGCCCGTGCATGATCGTTGGTGTCGGGACGAAGGACGCATCATGGCGATCGAACCTACACTTGAATCGGCTCTTGGGGCGCTTCGCGCCGACCTCTTGAGCAGACTCGGAAATTCCGCCCAGGCATCGCAAGAGACCCAGGCCCGGCGTGCCGTCGGCGAGGTCAGCGACCAGGCGTCGAACGCGCGCGATCTCAACACGGCGACCGTTCCGCCCGAGGGCCAGAGGGGTCGGCAACTCGATATCAAGGTCTAGCCGTGTCGGTCGACGCGCCGGCCGCGCCGCGCGGCCCGGTACTTGAGCGAATCCCGAAGGGCGATGACCGGCCGCGGCTGACCTGCGGCGACTGCGGCTTTGTACACTACGTCAACCCCAGAATTGTCATCGGTGTTGTTCCGCATTGGGGCGAGCAGATTCTATTGGCGCGCCGGGCCATCAATCCACGCCAGGGCCACTGGACTATTCCCGCCGGCTATCTCGAAGTGGGCGAAACGCTGCAAGCCGGTGCGGTTCGCGAAACGTGGGAAGAGGCCCGGGCCCGCGTCGAACTCGAAGATCTGATCGGCGTTTACAACATTGCTCGTATCGGCCAAGTCTACATGGTCTTTCGCGGCCGCATGTTATCGGCGGATCATGCGCCAGGACCGGAAAGCACCGAGACCGCACTGTTCGCCTGGGGCAATATTCCCTGGAATGATCTGGCGTTTCCGACGGTGGGCTGGTCGCTGACCCATGACCGCGAGCGCGGCGCCCGCGCCGGACTGGCGCCGTCGTTCGAGCCACCAGCGATGCATTGGGAGAGGGGATAATGAATAGACTGACAACATTCTTACTGATGTGCGCCATGTCGGCGACCGCCGCCGAGACGCCGCGCAAGCCGGGCTGGTCGGGCGACCAGTCGCCGCTGCAACGCGACTTGATGGTGATCGATCAGCTGCTGCCCGGAAGCTACGACAACTTCGAGCAGGTCTACTTCAACAATCGCCTCGACCTTCCGGCCGACCAGAAGCATCGCCGCGTGCATACCGAAATTCGCCGAATCCCCAACGATCGCTTCGGCGCGCACGCGTTCTATATCATGGACAGTTGGGACGACGGCGCCGGACGGCAGCATCCGCGCATCTATAGTTTCTTCATCGACGAGGCCGAGAACGCGCTTCGAATGGAGAGCTATTACATGACCGGTTTCGACACTAAGCCCTATCAGAATGCCCAAGACGATCTGTCGAAACTCGATGGATTGACCAAGGACAAACTTGTTTACGTCAAAGGGTGCGACATGTTCTGGACCCGTACGGTCGCGGGTCTACATGGCAAGATGAAACCGAAGGCCTGCATTTCAGAAGAGAAGGGCGTGAAGGTTCACGGCGATTATCAGATCATCCTGGGCGAGCGCACGTTGTGGAAGGGCGACGTCATCCGGCGTCTGTCGGATGACGTGAAGGTCAACGACGAGCCTCTGGTTCTTCATAAGCAGAACCGCGTGCGGTGGTTTACGTGTTCGCTGTCTTTAGGCGAGGGGCCCGAGGCCAAGCGCTTCACGAGCCTCACCGTTCACGATGGTGGCGATACCGCCTGGCTGCCCGTGCCGACCAAGGATCATCCCGACCGCGAGGTCGGGTTGCACCTGCGCAACGTCGACTGGGCGATGAATAACTCGAAGACCGCGTTCACCAACGATGTGTTCGTGTTCTATCTCGACGAGCGCTGGAAGGGGCATGATCGCAGTCACATCATGTACGCTTACCAGGCCCCTGACGCGGTGCGGGCCGGGATCAATTTGATCTCGATGCAGGCCTATTGCGTGCTCAAGGGTGAAGAGAAAGCCGTGCCGAAGATGTAACCCGGCTTGTGGGCGCCGCGTTATCTCAAGTCGCTGATTTTTCTGAACTGTTGGATCAAAGCGCGACATTTGCAGTCAGATGTCAACGTATCGCACCGGCAAACTCGCGAGGGATTTTAACGCGGGTGCGGTCCGGAACGAGGCTCTTCACCGGCGAAGGAAGTCTTCACGCAACGCGTGCCTGTCGTAGAAAGGAAGTTGGTGATAGCCGAACGACGGATTTGAAGTCGCGGACGAAGTGCGCCTGATCGAAGTATCCAAGATTTGCCGCGACGGTAGCGATGGACTGATTGGTGGTCGACACGAGTTCAGCGGCTTCCTGTAGGCGAAAGCGTCGCACCACCCACTTCGGGCTCGCGCCAACAAATTCTCGAAAGACGCGTTGAAGCACGCGCTCGGTATGTCCGGACGCTGAGGACAGAGCGGCGACGGTATGCAGGTCGCACTGAACCCGCAGGCGCTCGACCAGGTCCCGCGCCAAAACTGCTTTTGGATCAGGTTTCCCGACCATCGCTGACAGCGCATCTGCGCATTCTGCTGCACGCTCTGAAGGACCAGTACAGCCGCGCACTTTGTGGGCAAGTTCTTCGCCGCATGGAACGAGGGCAATCGGAGATCTCAAGTCGGTCACGCGGTGGCTTGGTACGCTACAGAGTGCGCGGAACATGCCCGGTCGGAACTTGATCCCGAAAACCTCGCCGGCGCCTTTGAGCTCACGAACGAATTTCTTGCGCACGATGCCGAATATGCGCGCGTCCGCCCCCTCAAACACCACGTGCACCGAAGGATAAGGGAGTACCTCCGAACACTGCGGCACTTACAAATTCCAGCGAACTCACCAATAGCGCTCGACATATGGCCCGAGTGTTATGGACGGAGAGATTCGCCCGGTTACGACCCCGCTTGGGATTGTAAGAACTGCTCGGTCCACCCGCTGCCTCTTTTCGGCGGAATTTTCGGCAGTCGGGTTTTTACAAGCCGCAGATCGCTTCGGTAAGTAAGACACTTTAGGACTACGATTAGACTTCATGCACGCCACCCCCAACAATCGTATGGACAAAGTCTATGGCTGAAACACAAGCAACCAGCACGTTTGACGTCAAACTCACGCCGACGAACGCGCCCTAATTTTCTCTGGGCACATTTTGCGCCTAGTTCAACGGTTGCGCCTGCAAATATGTCTGTACGGACATATATTAGTAAACATATAATTGCTTTCTGATTGGAATTCATTGCGCACGTCGTTGAGGCCGGTTGGATGGATTGGAACGTCGAAAGAAGACTTGCTCACGTTCCCCGATGCAGTCGTGAGTGAAATCGGCCACGCGCTGTATGTCGCGCACAAGGGCGGTAAACACTCGTCCGCAAAGCCGCTGAAGGGCTTCGGCGGCGCTGGCACGCTGGAAGTCGTCGAGGATTACGACGGCGATAGCTATCGCGCCATCTACACAGTGCGATTTGCTGGAGTCGTTTACGTTCTCCATGCCTTCCAGAAGAAGTCGAAGACCGGCATCTCAAGACCGGCAAGGGAAATGGCGAAGATCAAGTCCAGGCTGAGGACAGCGGAAGAGGAGTACAGGCGATGGCGAGGCGCAAACGCGTGATTTACTCAAAGGCAAGCGTCTTTCATGACCTGGGCCTCAAGGACGCGGACGACTTGGTCCTGCGGGCCGACCTCATGCAGCGGGTCTGCGCGATCATCGAGTCGCGTGGCTTGACTCAAGCTCAAGCCGCCGGAGTGATGGGAATGGACCAACCAAGAGTTTCGGCCTTGATGAGGGGCAAAATTAACAAATTCTCGACTGATCGGCTCTTCAGGGCATTGAGTGATTTGGGTCAGAATATTGAAGTTCGAATTTCGCCTGCCCACGCCAAGAGGGGCCGGATGCTTTTGGCCGCATGAAAAAGTAGCATTTTCGCCGACGATGCGGGAACGACGCCCGTGAGGTGCGCCCCGCTAAAGCTCAGGCTTCAAGCCCCATTAAACCACGTGCAAAAGCCCGCGCGCTGAAGGGCCGTAAGTCTTCGACGCTCTCGCCGACGCCGACGTAGTGCACCGGAAGGGCAAACTTCTCGGCCAGCGCGACGACCACGCCGCCCTTGGCGGTGCCATCGAGCTTGGTCATCACCAAGCCGGTCACCCCGACCATGCTTCTGAACACCTCGACCTGACTGTGAGCGTTCTGGCCGACGGTTGCGTCCAACACCAACAGCGTCGCATGCGGAGCCGTGTCGTCGAGCTTCTTGAGGACGCGGACGATCTTCTGCAATTCCTGCATCAGATTTTCTTTGTTTTGCAAGCGCCCAGCCGTATCGACGAGTAAGACATCGTCGCCGCGTTTGCGCGATTCCATCAGGGCGTCAAAGGCGAGGCTCGCCGCGTCGGTGCCGGTCTCGCGCGCGAACACGGTTGCGCCGCTGCGTCCACCCCAAACCTTGAGCTGCTCGACGGCGGCGGCGCGAAACGTGTCGCCGGCGGCGAGGGCGACGTTCAGGCCGTGATCGCGGAACTGATTGGCCAGCTTGCCAATGGTTGTGGTCTTGCCGGCGCCATTGACGCCGACCATCAGGATGACAAAGGGCTTCTTGGTCGGGTCGGGCGACAGGGGTCGCGCCACCGGTTCGAGCACTTTGGCGATGTCGGCGGCAAAAATCTCGCGGACTTCGGCCTCGGTGATGTCCTTGCCAACCCGCGTCCTCGCCAGGTGTTGAACCAAGCGCCCAGCCGTGACGGAGCCGAGGTCGGCGCCGATCAGGAGTTCTTCAAGCCCATTGAGAGTCGCGTCGTCGAGTTTCTTCTTCGTAAAAAGATCGGTGATCCCGCCGACCAGACGCGATGAGGTGCGTGCGAGGCCGGACTTGAGCCGCGCGAACCAGCCTGATGATCCGCCGTCACCACTCTCGTTCATGCGGCGATCAGGCGGCCATCCCGCACCGCGGCGATGGCCACGTTGACGATGCCGCCGACAGGTGCGGACTGAGGTACCGAAACCGGCACGAAATGACCGTCATGGCCCTGGCCAGCGTGTTCGACCAGGACATCGCACCTGCCCCCGACCCGCGATTGCAGGTAGCGCTCCATCGCGCGATGGCCTGCTGCGCGCAACGTCGCGGCGCGAGATTTGATCGTCGCGCCATCGACCGGCGGCATCTTGGCCGCCGGTGTGCCCGGCCTGATGGAATACGGAAAGACGTGGAGATGGGTGAGGCCGCAGGCGTCGATCAGCTCCACCGTGTTTGCGAACATCGCCTCATCTTCGGTCGGAAATCCCGCGATCAGATCGGCGCCGAACACCGCGTCGGCTCGCGCCGCACGGACACGCTCGCAGAACGAAATCACATCGGCGCGGAGATGTCGGCGCTTCATGCGCTTGAGAATCGTATCGTCGCCCGACTGCGCCGAAATGTGAAAGTGCGGCATCAGGCGTGGTTCGGACTCAATCAGCCGGAAGATATCGTCGTCCACTTCGGCGGGGTCAAGCGACGACAAGCGCAGGCGCTTGAGTTCGGGCACGGCGGCCAGCAGTCTCCGCGCCATCTGGCCCAAAGTCGGCATGCCGGGAAGATCGGTACCGTATCCCGTGATGTCGACGCCGGTGATCACGATTTCGGCAATCCCGCTCTCGACCAGGCCGCGCACCTCTTCGGTGATACGGCCCATGGGCACGCTGCGATTGTTGCCGCGCGCGAAGGGGATGATGCAGAAAGTGCAGCGATGATCGCAACCTTGCTGCACCTGCACGAAGGCGCGGACCCGGCCGTGAAATCCTTCAATCAGGTGTTCGGCCGTTTCGCGCACCGCCATGATGTCGCTGATCAGAACTTTCTCGTCGGCGCGTTCGATAAAGCTGTCGCGGCGCATCTTGTGCTCGTTGCCAAGCACGCGGGCGACCTCGGGCATGGCGGCATAGCGCGATGGGTCGAGTTGCACTGCGCAGCCGGTGGCGATGACGGCAGCGGACGGATTCTCACGCTTCAATTTGCGGATTGCCTGAATGCCCTGGCGCTCGGCTTCCTTGGTGACGGCGCAGGTATTGACGATCACGGCCTCCGTCAATCCGGCCGCGCGCGCGTGCGACAGCATCACTTCCGATTCGTAGGAATTCAGCCGACAGCCGAAGCTGATGGATCGAACGGCGGCGGGTTTGGTGACGGCGTTCACGGCAATACCCATGTCCCAGTGAACACTTCAGCGAATGGCCCGGTCATGATGACGTGATTGTCCGCGCGCCATTCAATAAGCAGGTCGCCACCGTCAAGCGTAACAGTAACCTTGCGCTGCGTGAGTCCACGGCGGACGGCCGCGACGCCGGTGGCGCAGGCGGCGGTGCCGCAGGCGAGGGTGATGCCGCTTCCTCGTTCCCACACGCGCATACGGAGGTGGGTCGGCGAGCGCACGTCGACCACCGAAATATTTGCGCGCTCGGGAAACAACGCATGGCGCTCGAGTTTTGGGCCGAGTACCGCAAGGTCGATCGCATCCGCCTTGTCGACGAAGAACACAGCATGGGGGTTGCCCATGCTGACGCCGACGGGATCTCGGAGCGGGCCTTCGCCGATGCCGAGATGCAACGTGTCGCGCTCTTCGGCCAACGGAATGTCGCGCCAGCCGATTTTGGCCGGGCCCATGTCGATCGAGACCTGATTGCCATCGGCGCGTTCTGCGATGATCGGTCCGCCCAAGGTCTCCATCACGATCCGGCTCTTGCCGGTCTCGCGCATGATCAGGTCGGCGACGCAGCGCGAGCCATTGCCGCAACTCTCGGCGATCGACCCATCGGCATTGTGCACGCCCATGAAGACGTCACCGCCGTTGCCGGCCGGGCGGATGGTGAGAATCTCGTCACAGCCGACACCAAATCGGCGGTCGGCGAGTTGGCGCGCCTGCGCGGTGGTGAGGGTCATGTCGCGCGCGCGAGCATCCAGCACGACAAAATCGTTGCCGAGGCCATGCATCTTGCGAAACGGAAGAGGGTCGGACGCGCTCATGCCGCGGTTATAGGTAGGGGGTTGGGGGGTGTCCAGTAACCGGCGGAGTGGTACGAAATGCCTTGAATTATCGAGCCCGACCCCACTTACTGCCAGTGTTTTCAAAGGCTTCGGAGGTCGTCATGGCGATCGCCGCAATTGATGACTTTCTGAAGAGAGAATCGGCCGCCGGCATCCTTTTGGTCGGGGCGGCGTTCGCTGCCATGGTCGTGGCCAACTCGCCGCTCGGCGGATTTTACGAATTGGTTCTCAATCTCAAGGTGTCGGTTGCCGTCGGCGAGTTTGCGATCGCCAAGCCCGTTTCACTTTGGGTCAACGATGGCCTGATGGCGTGGTTCTTTTTTCTCGTCGGCCTTGAGATCAAGCGCGAGATCGTGGAAGGAGAACTTTCGACTCTGCGCAATGCTGCGCTGCCCGCTGTCGCCGCGGTCGGCGGCATGGCAGGTCCGGCCGCGGTTTACGTGTTCTTCAATTGGGGCAACCCGGTCGCCATCGGCGGATGGGCGATCCCAGCGGCAACCGACATCGCGTTTGCCCTGGGCATCCTCTCGTTACTGGGGCCCCGGGTGCCGACGTCGTTGAAGATTTTCTTGACCGCCGTTGCGATCATCGACGACATCGGCGCGATCATCATTATCGCTCTTTTTTATACCAGCCAGTTGTCGGCATTGGCGCTCTCTGTCGCCGGCATCTGTGTCGTCGCCCTGGTGGCCGCGAATCTGATCGGACTGCGGCGTACCGATGTTTATATCGGCATTGGAATCGTGCTTTGGGTCGCGGTTCTCAAGTCCGGCGTTCACGCCACTCTCGCCGGCGTGATCACGGCGTTGGCAATTCCGATCCAGGCCGACGATTCGGGCCATTCCCCACTCGTGGTTCTTGAGACTGCGTTGCACGGGTGGGTTCAGTATTTCATTTTGCCGGTCTTCGCGTTCGTCAACGCTGGGCTCGACTTCAGCACGCTAACCCTGGCGGCGGCCACTTCTCCGGTCGCACTTGGAATCATTTTCGGTCTGGTGATCGGAAAGCAGCTCGGTGTGGCCATTGGATCGTGGCTATGCTTTGCCCTGGGGTCAGCCAGACCGGCGGATGCCAGCCCGATCGCTTTTCACGGTGTCTGTGTCCTGACGGGAATCGGTTTCACAATGAGCCTCTTTATCGGCGACCTCGCCTTCGCCGATCCGGCATTGAGCAGTCCGATCAAATTTGGCGTGCTTGTCGGGTCGCTCATTTCGGCGGCGCTCGGCTATGGCCTGGTACGCTATGGAACACGACCCGGGACGGCTTGACTCACCGGCGCCAACCCCATAGAAACGCACGCTTTTCCGGCCCTTCGGCTTGGCCGCTAAGGCATTGATATTTCGACGTTGTTTCGGGCTTCTTCGCTCCCGCGGGGGCCCGCCAGTCCGCGAAGGTTCGCGCACTGGCGTCGTTGGCGTTTGCGTCATCGGTGTTTCTGTCAGCGGCGGGGGCGGCAACGGGACCTGAATGTTTCAGAATCTCTCCGAGCGCCTCGGCCAAGTTCTGACCCGGCTCACCAAACGTGGTGCGCTGTCGGCGTCGGACGTTGCCGAAGCGATGCGTGAAGTGCGCGTCGCGCTGCTCGAGGCCGACGTTGCGTTGCCGGTGGTCAAGGACTTCATTGACAAAGTCTCGGCCGAAGCGGTCGGCGAGAAGGTGATCAAGTCGGTCACCCCCGGCCAGATGGTCGTGAAGATTGTTCACGACGCACTTGTTGAAATGCTGGGCGGCACGGCGCCGGCCGAAGGCGTCGATCTTGCCGCGCCGATTCCGGTCGCGATTCTGATGGTTGGTCTGCAAGGTTCGGGCAAGACGACCACAACCGCCAAGATTGCCAATCGTTTGATGACCAAGAACCGGAAGAAGGTTCTGTTGGTCTCGCTCGATACCTATCGTCCTGCCGCGCAGGAACAGCTCGCCATTCTCGGTCGCCAGGTCGCCGTCGAGACATTACCGATCGTGTCTGGTCAGATGCCGATCGATATTGCCAAGCGTGGTCTCGATGAGGCGCGTAAAGGCGGTTTCGACGTCGTGATGTTCGACACGGCCGGACGTACGACGGTTGACGACGAGATGATGGCCGAAGTCGCGGCGCTCAGGGACTTGATCAAGCCGCATGAAGTCCTGCTGGTCTCGGACGCCATGATCGGTCAGGACGCGGTGGCGACGGCCAAAGCGTTCAACGATCGTCTCGCCGTGACGGGCATCGTCCTCACGCGCGTTGACGGCGATGCGCGCGGCGGCGCAGCGTTGTCGATGCGCGCCGTTACCGGTAAGCCGATCAAGCTGATCGGTGTCGGCGAAAAGGTTGACGCACTTGACGTGTTCGACCCAAGCCGCATTGCCGGCCGCATCCTCGGTATGGGCGACATCGTCAGCCTGGTCGAGCGCGCCGCCGAGACCGTCGACAAGGAAGAAGCCGAGCGCGTCGCGCTTCGGATGATGGAAGGCCAGTTCGACTTCAACGACATGCTGTCGCAGATTCGTCAGGTCCAGAAGATGGGCGATCTGAAGGGCCTGATGGGCATGATCCCCGGCCTTTCCAACGCGCTCAAGCAAGCCAAGGGACTCAATGTCGACGACAAGGTGGTCAAGCGCCAGGAAGCGATGATCCTGTCGATGACCCCGAAAGAGCGCCGCAATCCGGACCTGATCAAGGCCTCGCGCAAACAGCGCATCGCAACGGGATCGGGCATGTCGGTCGCCGACGTCAACAAGTTGCTGAAGCAGCATGCCGACATGTCGACGATGATGAAGCGCATCAAGAAAATGGGCGGGCCCTCGGCGATGGGCGCGATGATCAACCGCATGGGCGGGTTGCCGGGCTTGCAGGCGCCGCGTGGCCCCGGCGGCCCACCGATGTTTCGACGTTAGTTAAGAATCACCACTTCAACCGACCTTTTCAACATCAGACACAAAGCCGAAGGAGAAAATCTCAAGATGGCACTTGCAATCAGAATGTCCCGGGCGGGCGCGCGCAATCAGGCGTTCTTCCGGATCGTTGTCGCCGATTCCCGCTTCCCGCGTGATGGCCGCTATATCGAGCGGCTCGGCACCTACAATCCGTTGCTGCCGCAGGATCACAAGGACCGCGTCGTATTCAAGATGGACCGGGTAAAGCATTGGCTCGGCGTTGGCGCCAAGCCGTCGGATCGCGTGCAGCGCTTTCTCGCCAAGCTGGGCGTGATGGCGGCTCCGGCAATTCCGAAGCAGACCAAGAAGGACAAGCCAAAGACCAAGGCCCAAGAGCGTCTGAAGGCGCAGGCCGAAGCGGCGGAA
>Ga0194132_10006817_pt1 | contig 17457 bp, 13 predicted proteins | sample TA2KigOf80mmetaG_FD_148612 | JGI IMG/M metagenome (GOLD analysis project Ga0194132, IMG submission 148612) | Freshwater microbial communities from Lake Tanganyika, Tanzania - TA2015054 Kigoma Offshore 80m | ecosystem: Environmental > Aquatic > Freshwater > Lake | place: Tanzania: Lake...
TTGGCATCCGCGCATCATGCCAAGTTTTTTCTCAATTACAATCGGTTTCTCCCCCTGATCTGACGGCCCTTTCGGGGGTCTTGAGGGGGCACTTTGACCCACACGATTCCACGAAGAGCCTTATTTCTATTTGTTTACCGGGTCGCTAATCATGGTGCTGGACAAATCTCGCGACACGCAGTATCGTAGAGTGGATGAGTGCGTCCGAGAAGAAAGCGCTGACCGACAGGATCAAGGAACTGGAAGAGAAGCTGCGGAAGGCGGACCGTGAAATCGAGCGTCTTCGTAAGCAACTGGAACAGGCCCTGCGATCGCTGAAGCGTCAGGCCGCGCCGTTTTCGAAAAACCAACCGAAGGCCGACCGGGGCATCACTATGCGACACAAGGTTCGCGGCCCGTTCCGACGCGCATCAACGAGACGCACGAGGCGCCGCTGCCCAGCGGATGTCTCCATTGCGGTGGGCCGATCGCGTATCAAGACACCCAGCCGCAGAAACCCTTTCCAGAATGTTCCGGGCACGCCCCAGCAAACCGCAGACTTCCCGATGACAATCGCTGCGACGGAACCTCCTGAACTATCTATGAGTCATTGACCTAGCGCGTGCCGCCTCCCTTTCCCACTCGCTCGTTGGCGACTTTCTTGATCCAGTCCCGCGTCCAGGAAATCGTGTCTCCGTCGTTGTTCACCGAGAGGAAAACGATGCCCTCGATCCGTCCTTCCTTTGCTAGCTTCAGCGCCATATCGCATTGCAGCTGCATCAACTCCCGTGGCATTTTGCGGTTTTTGCCGTAATCGTACATGTAAAGGCCCAGCACGATCGGCATGCCCTTGGCTAGCTTCTCCATCGCGGTGAACCTTTGATCCAGATTCCGGACTTCCTCTGCTTCCCAAACCCAGAAGTTTACGGCGTCCAATATCTGCAGGTATTCCTTCAACAGCGGGTCATTCAGGTTCTTCGAATATACGATTCCCCACATCTTCAACCCAGGGATCGCCTGCACCTGCCGGCGCAGTACCGCGACATGTTCCGGCCGCAAGCCATTTCTATACTGTGAAGTCAGCATGTCATCAATCGATACAGCGTCGACCTGGGAGTACTGTGCTTTGAGAGCTTTGAGAATCTCCAGCTTTTGAGTGTAGACGAACGGCCCTTTCTCGCCGCTATCGGGGGTAAGCTCCCAAGCGATGCGCTTCATGGAGGAGATCTGTTTGCTTAGTTTCTCGGCAACTTGCCGGTTGTTAGGCAGCCCACTGCCAGCCATCACGACGTTCCGCACACCGAGAATGGCGGCCTTGCTCTGCGAGTCGGCCTGGGCAAACTGCGCCGGTTCAGTGGTGGCCAGCAGGGGCTCCTTTCCGATGTCATAGGCACCGATCGGCTCGGCGATGCCCCATACCCAGATGATGTCGATCATTTTCCGCTTGGACTTCGAGCCTGCTCCCACCGCCCACATAGGCAGCACAGCAACGACGGCGCACAGGCATGCGATTCTGGAGAGGTTCTTCATGTTTGTCCTCCGCATCGGTTTGAGCTGAGTGTCAGCCTGCTTGTAAACTGACGGCTTTGACGGCGACCGACCGCTGCGCATTCTATTTCAGCTTCCAGGTGAAATCCACCTCAGCGGAGCAGGATACGCCTGAAGCGGGGCGAGTCGCGTGAGCCCTTAAGACTATCCAGGCATTCTGCTGAGCGGCGAAGCAAGGAGAGTAGTTTTCACGGCTGAAATCGGATGACGTAGACTTCCAACGAAAGCGAATTACCACTCTCTAGCCCAGAACAGAGTGCAGGCATAAGACACCTTCCAATCGATTGAATTGCGATTGAAACGTTTGCAAGAAGTCCTGCCAATGCTCCATAATGCCTCCGTCTCAGCTGCACCACGCGCCCGTAGCTCAGTTGGATAGAGCGTCGGACTTCGAATCCGCAGGTCGCCCGTTCGAGTCGGGCCGGGCGCGCCATCTTTTCAACAACTTACAGGCGTCTCCCCTCCGTTAGTTTTTTTGTGAGCTTCGCTTTCCTCAAAAAATTTCGCCTGGCCGAACGACAAGCTATCGAGTTCAGGACCGAGATTTTCAACCTCTTCAACACCCCTCCGCTCGCCTTACCCGTGAATAGTCTCACCAACCCTTCGGTGGGACGCATCCTGAGCGCCGGCAGGGCGAGAGAGATACAGTTCGCACTCCGCTACTCGTTCTAAGCAGTTCGCAGGCGGTTTGCCTCAGGGCTTGGGGCAAACCGCCATTCTCACCGCCTGGCAACCCCTGTCCCGTGCCATTGGCATTTTGAGAGCCGCCCCTAGATCTTGTTGTCTACCTATGAGCTGCCACGCACGTTTTCCAGGGCCTGGGGTGGCTATGGGCAGCTTGCTCACGGTCGCGGCATTGTCCGCTGGGCCAGTCAATCTGAACCAAGTTCAAATTCCTTCACCGCGGCACTGGTTCCGCACAGTGCGATCCCGTCCTTCCATGCCGGGATCGCCATCTCCACCGACGGCACACCCGAAAAGCGCCCGGATCGCCAGGCGTCGTTTGGCTCAGAACTGGGGCTCGTTCACCGCAGGACAGCACCAGCTGGTGAACCTGCGCTTGGAAAGCCAACGACCTCGCCACACGCCTCGCTCCCGCAGTTGTGGTAGGCTTGCAGCACCTTCGTCAGTTAGCGACTGAAGCAGGCGCGGTGGGATGCTTTCCTTAATTCTCGTGTCAGCTCTCTTAGGTTCTGCGGCAAGCCAGGTTGAGGTGCCGTCACTCGACTATGTCTGCCCGATGGATCCGGAAGTTCGCGCAGCTCTTCCCGGAAGCTGCAACCGTTGCGGGATGAAGCTCGTTGTGGGAGTGGCCGATCCTCTTGAGTATGGGCTCGATTTGGAACTGCGGCCTCGGGCTCCTCGCCCCAATCGGCCGGTCGAGGTGTTCTTTGTGGTTAAGGAGCCGAACACCGGCAAGCGGGTCCAGGAGTTTGAGATCGTGCACGAAAGGCCCTTTCATCTGTTTGTGCTAAGCGAGAGCTTGGACTTCTTTCTTCATGAGCATCCCACCTTGGGACGGGATGGCCGTTTTCGGTTCACGGCTCGCTTTCCGAAGCCCGGCATGTACCGCTTGCTGTGCGATTTCTATCCGAAGGGGGGCACGCCTCAAATGCTGGTGCGCACCGCACTGATTCCGGGAACACGCGGCCTTTCACTGTCGACTTTGCCAGCGGAGTTGACTGCCGGCCTGACCGAGAAGAACGGTCCGAACATGGCCGTGGAGCTCGACTTGCAACCCCGTGTCCCGATTGCCGGAGCGCAAACCATGATGTTTTTCCGAATCAAACCTGTCGACGGGTTCGAAAAGTATTTGGGAAGCTGGAGCCACCTTCTGGCCTCGAGCGATGACTTGGTCGACGTGATTCACGCGCACCCGTTTCTGGCCGACGGCGGACCACAAGTTCAGTTCAATATGATCTTTCCGAGAGCCCGCAGCTACCGGTTATGGGCCCAGTTTCAGCGCAAGGGTGTCGTGAATACGGTCGTCTTCGACGTTACCGTTTCGGAGCTGCAGTGACTGCATGCTTCGAGCTTCCGAACCAGAATCGAATGAAGGGCACAAAAGGCGGCTCCCTCCAAGCCGCCGCTGCTGCTCAACCGCCAGACACGAGTCGCCAAGCTGGCGCCCGTTGCCCTGACGCAAACTCAGCACTAGAGGCCTCGGGGAACTGGGTGCCTGCCTAAAATTGAGAAAGCGGACGAAACCCTGGATCAGGTATGGCGATGTCAATCGCTCAAGATCTTCGAAAAAGGGCGGGCCACGTCTGGGCTCGCCGATTGCCTCTGCTGGGACTCGTCGTGCTTTCGGCGCTGCCGATGAACGCGCACGAGTTCATTACGACGAACATCACCTGGAACCGGGAGATATCGAGGGTGTTTCACCGGCGCTGCATCTCATGCCATCACAGTGGAGGACCGGCTTTCGACCTCAGCAGCTACAGGCAAGTACGGCCTTGGGCAGAGGCCATCAAACACGAGGTCCTGGAGCGGCGCATGCCTCCTTGGGGCGCCATCAAAGGATTCGGAACCTTCCAGAACGAGGACGCTTTGAGCGAAACGGAGATTGCCCTCATTTCAAGCTGGGTGGAGGGTGGGGCGCCGCAAGGAGATCCCGGGCTCCTGCCCAAACAAACCACTGTTGGAAAGGCAGCGTCGTTGCCGTCCGGAACGACAGAGACCTTATCGCTTGCGGGTGGCACTCTAACCTTGAAGCAAACCGTCAGAATCGCGGCCGTACGACCGGAAACGCTACCCGAGGGCGCTTCCCTTCGTCTCATCGCGCAGCGACGCGACGGAGCTATTGAGCCTTTGCTCTGGCTTTATCGATATGCCCCTCGCTTCAGACGTACGTACTACTTCAAGACGCCCATGACGTTTCGCGCCGGAACAAAGATACAGATGGTCCCGCCCGTTGGCTCCCTCTCGCTCCTTCTCGCGGGAGAATGAACGGGCCAGTGAGGAACGAGATGACAGTTGCACTCCCACCGCATCTGTCGATCGGACCGACGGAACCCAGTGAATGGCCGTGGCGCGAGAGCAACGAAAAGGCGACCGAAAGCAGAGATTGATAGTAGCGTGCTGAAATCTGAGGAGATCTGGGGTATTCTATCTGCATCCGGGTGAGTAGTGGGTTTCGACTGAGCATGAGGCCGCCCTGCTTTCTCGCCTTTTCTATGAGGTCTCTAAGCGCGTGAGGATGCACAGCACGTTGGAGGATCCGCTTCCAGACTCGGATGTTCAGCCCAGGCGTCTGAAAGACGCCATTTCATTCAGGAGGAAGTGACATGCGAAAGCTTCTGGCCTTTTCTGCCGTGTGGATGACGCTGGCGATCGCTGCGCAGAGCACGTGGGCCGAGCCTGCGGGCAAAACCTTTACGAAGGACGTTGCCCCGATTCTCTTCAAGAATTGCGTGGCCTGCCACCGCCCAGGCGAAGTCGCTCCGATGTCCCTTCTGGATTACGAGACAGTACGGCCGTGGGCCAAGTCGATCCGGAAGGCGGTATTGTCGCGCAAGATGCCGCCCTGGTTTGCCGATCCGGCCTTCGGTGCTTTCGCCAATGATCCGCGGCTTTCTGACCAGGAGATTTCCACAATCAAAGCTTGGGTGGACGGCGGCTCCCCAGAGGGCGACCCACGCGATCTGCCGCCGAAGCCGGCTTTTGTGGAAGGCTGGAAGCTTGGCAAGCCAGACATCGTGATTGACATTGGACAGGACTTCGCGGTTGCGCCGGGCAACGATGCTTATGAGTACTTCACCGTTCCGACAAACTTCACTGAGGGTAAATGGATTCGAGCCGCTGAGATCCTGCCAGGGAACCGCCAGGTTGTGCACCACGTACACGTCAGCCTCGTCATGGAGAACAACAAGGTCGACGGTGCTGATTCGAAGACGACGGCGTTTCGAACGCAAACCGGACAATTCTGGGAAGTCAAAGTTGGGCTGTCGCGCGTCCGCCTCGATGCACCCGTGGTGGATGACGCCTGTGCCAACGCACCAACCGAGCTGCAGAACCTGAGCGGGTTCGAAGAGGGATCCTTTACCGCAATGTTGCCCGGCAAGGCGCCAGATGTATTCGGCGACAAAACACCGAAGTGGATCCCTGCAGGAGCGAAACTTCGTTTTCAGGTCCATTACGCGAAAGTGGAAACACCCCAGACCGATCGAACTCGCGTGGGATTCTATTTGGCCTCCCGGCCGCCCGAAAGACCGATGCGCCGATTTGACCTTCGCAACCGATACTTCCTAATTCCGGCAGGAGCAGCCAACCACGAAGTGAAGCGTTGCTACGAATTCGAAAGCGACAAGCTGCTGGTCTCCATCACCCCCCATATGCACTACCGCGGCAAAGATGCTCGCTACGAGTTGGTGCGGCCGAACGGAAGGCGGGAGACTCTGCTGTACGTTTCGCCGTACAACTTCGAGTGGCAGCTTCTCTACCGCTTCCGCGAACCAATCTATGTGGAAAAGGGCAGCCGAATGATTGTGACGTTTCACTACGACAACAGCCCAAACCACCGGGGCAATCCGGACCCTACGCAGGTGGTCCGTTGGGGCGACCGTAGCGAAGATGAGATGATGACCAGTTGGATTGAGTACTTGGATGCGGGCCCATCGTCGTTTTCGCGGCAAACCGTGACTGAAACCGCAGCGCGCGCAAGGCCAGCTGGCCCCTGACCAGCCAGGGAAAAAGCGCGCATGGCCATCGAAAGCGACACTTGTTAGCCTGCTCAACAGCAGGATACCTGTGTCCTGAATCGCGTTGACGGCTCCCCGCTTGACCGAATCGTCACGGTCGTCATTCCGTGACAGCCAGCGATGACACCCCATTTACGAACAACCGTACTGACGAGTGTTCTCAGCTCGACTGACGCACCATGCGTGCGGTCCACGCTGAGGTCCAGGTCTCTGCTCCCTAAAATTGTGACAAGCTTGCGGCATCTTCCGATCCGGCGGGCGACCGAAGCAATGAAGGCGCTGTTTCTCGCGTTTGGTTTTTTCTTCTTGAGCGGACCGCTTTCGGCACAGCCCATGCGAAAGCTCAACGCACTGATCGACCAGTCCTGCCGCGCGTGCCATTCCGGGAAGGCTGCCCAGGGAGGACTGGATTTCGGCGAGCTGCCGTTCGACCTGGCAAACCGTGCCACGCGCGACCGCTGGATTCGGATTCACGATCGAGTCGAGCAGCGCGAGATGCCGCCTCAGGGCATGGAATTCTCGCCGGCTGACCGGGCGGCCTTGCTGGGCCAACTGGCGCCGGCGCTCCATCAGGCGGACCTGGCCGATGTGGCCAAGAACGGCCGCGGACCGATGCGGCGTTTGAACCGCGACGAGTACGAAGAGAATCTGCGCGACATCCTGCAGTTGCCGAACCTCGACATTCGCGACATGCTGCCCGAGGATCGCGAGGCCCATCACTTCAACAAAGTGTCCGAAACGCTGGACATGTCGCGAGTTCAGCTTGCAGCCTACCTGGATGCCTCAGAAGCAGCTTTGCGGCAGGCCATGGTCACGGCACCAGCCCCTCCTCCCGTAACCAAGTTCCGCGCTTTTGGAAGAAACCTGTTTCCGGGATTGCGCAGTACGGGAACCCGTCATTCGATGTTCTTTATCAAGGACAACCAAGGCGTCAACGTCGAGAGCGAACGGGCAGCACCCATGTCCCGCGAATTGGAAGAAGACCCGTCGCTGGAAATGGGCTTATTCCGTTCGCCGGGTTGGCCCTATGGCGCGTTCCCGAGGGGATTTGCGGCTCCTCACTCCGGCGAGTATCGCGTTCGTTTGTCGGCCCGCGCGGTCCTCCAGCAATTGGACTTCCGGGTTTCCGAAGCGAAGCACGCCGTGCCGATGACGCTCCGGTCTCGTCGTCCGACGAATCATGACATCGCCGAAGATGTGAAATCGGTCGGTGGCATTCTTGAGATCCAACCCGGAGTAAACCTCTACGAAACGACGGTACCGTTGTTGGCAGGGCAAACCGTCGAGTACGGTCTTCTCGGCTTGCCTGTGCCGCAAGTCGACGCTGAAGGGAAGACGGGATGGTATCGCTATCCGCCCTTTCCACCGGACGGACAGCCAGGTGTCGCGTTTCAATGGATCGAAATCGAGGGACCGCTTCCACCGCCCCAGTGGCCGCCCGCAAGCCATTGGGTTCTGTTCGACGAACTGGGTGTGCCGCCAGCGCCGGCACGGCCCAAGGAGGAAGCCAGCCGCCTGCTTCGGCGATTCATGAAGCTGGCTGCGGGCAGCCCCGTGCCGGAAGAAGCGGCTCACACGATCGATCGCCTCGTTTTTGCGCGCCTCGATGGCAGCGAATCTTTCGCCGAGGCGATGCTCGCTGGCTATCAGGCCGTCCTGTGCTCGGATCTTTTCCTGTACCTGCGCGAACCGAAGGATCGTTTCAGCATCGCCAGCCGGCTTTCGCACTTTCTCACCAATTCGAGGCCTGACGCGCAGCTTCTCGCCAGCCGCTTGGAAGACCGGCAGGCGCTCCGGCGCGAAATCGACCGTCTGATCGCAACGAGCGGCTTCGACCGGTTCGTCAAGAGCTTCACTGGCTACTGGCTGAACCTTCGGCATCTCCGGCGCGACGATCCCGACAAGCGGCTCTATCCCGAGTACCAACTCGACGAATATCTGGTCGACTCGCTGGAGCGCGAAACGCTTGCCTTCTTCACGGCGATGGTGCGAGACAATCTCCCGATTCGCAACCTGGTGGATGCCGGCTTCGTCTACGTCAATGAGCGGCTGGCAAAGCACTATCAGCTCGAGCCGGCTGCCGGAGCGGCACTTCGCCCCGTCGCCCTGCCGCAAGACAGCCCGCTCGGCGGACTTCTCACGCAAGGCGCAATCCTCAAGATCACTGCCAACGGCGCTTCGACCTCGCCGGTGCTGCGTGGCGCCTGGATCATGGATCGCATCCTGGGCGAACCGCCGCCACCACCGCCGCCCGGAGTGCCTGCCGTCGAGCCCGACATCCGTGGCGCCAAGACGATTCGCGACCTCCTCGCTATGCACACCCGGTCGAGCAGCTGCGCGTCTTGCCACGCCAAATTCGATCCGGTCGGACTTGCCCTCGAGAACTTTGATGTGTTGGGCCGCTGGCGCACACAGTACCGGGGCACCACCGAGGGCGAGAGAGTCCATGGCATCGACCATACGGGCCATGACTTCGCCTATACTCTTGCCGGTGCCGTCGATCCCAGCGGCACACTGGCCGACGGGCGCAGCTTTCGGAGCGTCCGCGACTTAAAAGCAATTCTTGCCGCAAACCCACGTCAACTGGCACGCAATCTTCTTCGCCAGTTGACCGTTTACGCGACGGGAACACCCGTGCGCTTTTCCGACCGGCCGGAGATCGAGAAGATGCTTGACGCATGTGAAGCCCATCAGTACCGCACCCGCGATCTCGTCCACGCGCTGGTTCAAAGCAGGATCTTTCGAGGAGGAGCTAAGCCATGAACGCACCCCACGTTGCCACGCGCCCGTTGTCGCGCCGCAGCCTGTTGCGAGGCGCGGGCGCTGCCCTTGCCCTGCCGATGCTGGAGTGCATGACGCCGATGTTTGCCCGGGAAGAGGCGCCCCGCCGCATGCTGATCCTCGTCAACAACCTCGGTGTGTTGCCGAAGCTCTTTTTCCCACAGACCGCCGGGCGCGATTATGAGCTGTCGCCCTATCTCGCCGCGCTCGCTGAGTTCCGCAAGGATTTCACCGTCTTCAGCGGGCTGTCTCATCCTGGCGTCTCCGGCGGACACAGCGCCGATAACTGCCTGCTCACCGCCGCGCGTGGCGCCTTCAAGAGCGGCTTTCGCAACTCGATCTCACTCGATCAGTTCGCTGCCGAGAAGCTTGGCCAGGTGACTCGCTTCCCGACGTTGAATCTCGGCGTCAACATCGACAAGGGAAATCGAAGCCTTGCCTGGACACGCGACGGTGTACTGCTGCCCGCCGAAGACAGCGCAGCGAGATTGTACGAACGCCTGTTTCTGCAGGGCAGCCCGGAGGAGGTCGAGCGGCAGATCCACAAACTGGAAAGCCGCGGCAGCATTCTCGACACGCTGCTGGAAGAAACCCGGCGATTCAGCCGGAACTTGGGAGGCGACGACAAGGCACGGCTGGAGCAATACGTGACGTCCGTGCGCGAAGTGGAGCAGCGCCTGCACACCGCACGGGCCTGGGAGATGAAGCCCAAGCCCACCGCCACGCAACCGCCGCCCGCCGACATCCAGGATAAGAAGCTTTTTTTCGAGAAATTCGATATGATGGTCTCGATGGCGCAGTTGGCGTTCGAGACCGATTCCACGCGCATCGTTACGTTGATGGCTGACGCTTTCTTCACTCCGGTGGTCAAGCTCAGCGAGCACGAAACTTCCACCGAGGCCTATCACGGGCTCACCCATCATGGGCAGGCTGAGGACAAGGTCCGGCAGCTCCAGGAGATCGACCGGCGGCAGATGGCGCTGCTTGCAAAGACCTTCTCCAGCCTGGCGTCGAAACAAGAGAATGGCGGGCGCCTGCTCGACCGCACCGTCGTGTTCTTCGGCAGCAGCATGGGCGACGCGAACATCCACGACAACACCAACCTTCCGATTCTGCTCGCCGGCGGCGGGTTCAAGCATGGCCAGCATGTCGTCTTCAAGCACGACAACAACGCTCCTCTCTGCAACCTGTTTGTGAGCATGATGCAGCGGATAGGCATCGAGACCGAGTCTTTTGCCAGCAGCACCGGCCCCCTCCGCGGATTGGAGATGTCGTAGCATGGCCGCGATGCCTGGCACGACCGCTCAGTGTTTAGCGGCGCATCGGCAAGGTCGGCTGAATACGGGTCGCATTCTACGGGTGCTTCGCTGTTGCACCAGCCGGTGATGGCGCCGATGGCAGCCAGCCGAAATCGTCGGCCTTTACAGCAGAATCGATGATCTAAGGGCAGACCCTGCCTCGAAAGGAGAGTCCTGCATGACCACCTATGTCCGTTGTGCCGCCTCCGTGATTTTCCTAGCGGTTGCGGTCTTGGCAGTCGCCAAAACCAGAACTGGCACCGAAGCTCTCATGGTAGATACCGCGAACCGTTTTCTGGATTCGCTCGACGCCGGCACTCGCGGCACGAGTGTCTTCGATTTTGAGAGCCAAGAGCGTCTGAAGTGGCACTATTTCCCGGAACGAGGGTTTCGCAAAGAGTACGGTCACGACCGCCGGGGAATTACGTTCAAGACAATGGACCCAAAGCAGCGGCACCTGGCATATGCGCTTCTCAGTGCAGGATTTAGCCGGTCTGGATTCATCAAGGCCACGACTATCATGAGCCTGGAGGAGATCGTTCGCGTATTCGAGGCCGACACGACTGGTCATCGTGACGCGGAGAACTACCACTTTGTGATTTTCGGCAAGCCTGCGCTCGATTCGACCTGGGGTTGGCGTGTAGAAGGTCACCACGTATCTCTGCACTTCACCATGAAGCAAGGGAAACTGATCTCCTCAAGTCCGACGTTCTTTGGGGCAAACCCTCACGAAGTCCCACAGGGGCCGCACCAGGGAATGAGGGCACTGGCACAGGAAGAGGATCTGGCGCGGGCGTTCGTGAAGTCACTCAACCCGAAACAGCGCAAACAGGCTATCTTCGATGGAGTTGCTCCCGAAGACATCGTCACCCTTGCCTCCGTCCGAGCTAAGCTGGAAGGCAAGCCCCAGGGCATACCGGCGTCGGCACTAGACGCCACACAGTTCCAGGTCTTGATGAGGCTATTGGAGGAGTACGCGAACAACCTGCCGCCTGAGATTGCTAGCGAGCGCATGAACGCTGTGCGGCACGCTCCGCGAGACCAGATCTTCTTTGGTTGGGCCGGCGATATCGAGCGTCCTGCTCCGCAGCCGGTCGTGTTGGGGCGCCCGACTACCGGAAACCGCGCCCCGAAGGGAAACTACTACCGAGTTCAGGGCCCGACTTTTCTGGTCGAGTACGACAACACTCAGAACCAGAGCAACCATAGCCATTCCGTGTGGCGCGAACTGCAGGGAGACTTCGGCCTGGACAAGCTGGCGCTGCATTACCGCCTGCAACATGAGGCACCGCAGCTGGCCGCGATTACAGGGAGTCTCGAGCAAGAACGATGATGGAGCCGCATTGTGATGCCCAAGCATCACAGTCTGCCGTGAACTCAAGTGTAGATTCCGTAACTTGGGGTCGCGATGACACGTCTTGATGACTTGGGATGTCGACCGAGCCTGATCGCGGGTGCTCCATTCGCCCGGAAGCCTCTGGGTCTTCGCTGCTGCGCTCCCCGCGTGTGAAGTGTCAAACTAACGCTTTCCTGATCACCTCGCCACCGACATCGGTCAACCGAAAATCTCGACCCATGTGTCGATAGGTCAGACGCTTGTGGTCGAGGCCGAGGCAATGCAAGAGGGTGGCCTGTAGGTCATGCACGTGGACTCCGTCCTCAGCAACATTGAGTCCCATCTCGTCGGTCTTGCCGATCACCTGGCCTGGCCTGATGCCGCCTCCGGCGAGCCACATGCTGAAGCAATTGGGATGGTGATCGCGACCAGCAGGTTCCTCCAGTCGCTCAAGCTCGCCCATGGGAGTGCGCCCGAATTCGCCGCCCCAAACCACCAGGGTGCTCTCAAGCAGACCTCGTTGCTTTAGATCCTTGAGCAGTGCGGCAGTCGGGCGATCAGTGATGTCACAGTTCTTCTTCAGCCTCTTGTCGATGTTTGCATGATCATCCCAGTTTCCATGGGTCAGCATCACAAAGCGAACCCCACGCTCCACCATTCTTCTTGCCAACAGGCAGTTGGCGCCATAAGCATGGGTGGGTTCCTGGTTCACGCCGTACATCGTGAGTGTGGCCGCAGACTCTTTAGAGAGATCCAGCAACTCCGGAGCGGCGGCTTGCATTCGAAAAGCTAACTCATAAGAGTAGATTCGCGAGGCAATTTCCAGGTCGCCTATTTCACGCTGGTGCAGCTCGTTCATCTTGCGGATCGCTTCCAGACGATCGCGTTGCATCGTACGGCTCACGCCCGGGAGATTGGACAAGTAGGGCACCGGATCGCCCGCATTCGCAAAGGGGACTCCTTGATAGGTCGAAGGCAGGAAGCCGCACGACCAGTTGTTGCTTCCTGCGGAACTTACCGAATCGCCGGAAGCAAGAACGACGAAGGCCGGAAGACTCTCGGACTCGCATCCCAGGCCGTAGGTGGCCCACGAGCCGATGGTCGGACGTCCGAACTGTGTCGTGCCGCTCATCAGCAATGACTGGGCCGGGTGGTGGTTGAAGGCCTCCGTGTGCATGGAACGGATCAAGCAGATGTCGTCCGCACACGAAGCCAGGTGAGGGAGATAGTCGGATAACTCGATGCCACTGCGGCCGCAGGGTTTGAACTGCCGCCCACTCGCTAGAACCTTGGCAGAGGGTTTAATGAACGCCAGCTTCAAGTCTTTGGTCAGGGATTCAGGCAGCGCGCTTCCGTGCCATCTCTGCAGAGCCGGCTTCGGGTCGTAGAGGTCGATGTGGCTTGGTCCACCGAGCATGAAAAGAACGATCACGCTACGTGCCTTCGCCTCAAAGTGACCTGGTCTGAATCGCAGGGGATTCACGTGCGGCTGCTGCGGAACAGCGGACCGCCCCTCGACCGATAAGAGGCGCGCCAGAGCCATGGTGCCGATGCCGCCAGCACATTGGCGGAGAAAATCCCGACGAGCGAGAAGCTGATCGAGGTCTTCATGCGTCATGTCATCACTCCCGGGTAATGAACTCATCGAGATTCAGCAGCACACTGCTCAGACCGACCCAGGCCGCCAGCTCGGGACTATTTCCGTCCATCAATGCGGACGGGAGCAAGTGCTGAGCAGATTGCCCGTCCTGAGTGACGATTTCTGTCTGGCGCCGCAGGTAATCTCTTAGCACGGCCGCTTCCTGCGAACTCGGTGGGCGAGCCATGCAGAGCCGAAAGCCGTAGTCCAAGCGTTCCTCCGAACTCCCCTGGCGCTCGGCGAGGATACGTAGAGCCAGGGCTCGCGAAGCCTCACCGAACGCTGGGTCGTTGAGCAGATTGAGGGCCTGCAGCGGGGTATTGGAGCGTTCCCGGCGGCACACGCTTACGTTTCGGTTCGGCAGGTTGAAGTTCACGAGCTGGGGGTGAAGCGAGGTCCGTTTGATCAGAACGTAGAGGCCCCTTCGGTACCGAGCTTTGCTGGAACCTTCCTCGTGCAGCGGCGGCTTTTCCTCTTTCTTATTCGTGGGGACAGGCAGGTGGACGCTTTGCCCTCCAATCTCGGGGTACAGAAGGCCGGAGACCGCGAGCGCAGCGTCTCGGATCAACTCGGCCGGCATGCGTAGTCGAGTCTGCCGCGCCAGCAGAACATTGTTCGGGTCTCGAGAAGCCAGCTCAGGCCTGGGTTTGGAAGATTGGCGGTACGTTGCCGAAGTAACGATCAGCCGGTGCATTTGCTTCAGGCTCCAGGCATTCTCTACGAACTCGCTGGCAAGCCAGTCGAGAAGGCCCGGATGAGAGGGCTGTTCCCCTCGTGTGCCGAAATCTTCAGAAGTCCTGACGAGGCCGGCGCCGAAATACTCTTGCCAGAGCCGGTTCACCGTCACTCGTGCCGTCAACGGGTTGTCTGGCGACACGAGCCACTGCGCCAAGGCAAGTCTGGGCGCCAGTGCCTCTCGCATTGGCGGCAGAAACGCTGGGGTGGACGGTTGGACCTCAATGCCCGTTCGGCGCCAATCGCCACGAAGGTGAAGATAAGTTCGCCGGCGTTCCGCCTCTTCCGCAACAACGTACGCCCGGGTGACATCGGGAAGGCCGGCTTGCAGCTCTTCGAGAGCCTTTCGCAGCTCCTTGAATTTCAACTCATTATTTCTTTCCTGGCTGATCACGCGATGGTAATTGCCGACGAAGTGATCCACTAACGAGTCTTGTTCCCTCTCCGTTCTCTGGGTCGGATCCTTGCGAAGAATCTTGTCGGCTCGGTCCAAATACTTCTGAAAAGCGTCGTAAGCGTGGTCCCAGTCTGTCCGCTGGCCAGGGTTTGCTGCGGCCAACCGCATGTCTGCTTCCCAGGGTGGCATAAGCTCGGGCACGCGGTATCGAGCCAGCAACTCGGTGCGCTTCCGCCGGTATCCCGGCGCTGCCGCCAGATAGGGTCCGAGCTCGCCGGCCAGCGGTGCGTCCTGAGTGAGCTCTTCAATGTTATTCAGCACAGCGAAGAGCTGGTAATACTCCTTTTGGCTGATCGGATCGTACTTGTGGTCATGGCATTGTGCGCACGCCACTGTCAGGCCCAGCCACACGCTTCCCACGGTGTTGGTCCGATCGACGGTCTCTTCGAATCGAAACTGCTCCAGGCTGGTTCCTCCCTCCCGGTTCTTCAGCGTGTTGCGGTGGAAGCCGGTCGACACTTTTTGCTCGGAGGTGGCGCCGGGCAGCAGATCGCCCGCGACCTGCTCAAGGGTGAAGTGATCGAAAGGAAGGTCTTGATTCAAGGCATTGATCACCCAATGGCGATAGCGCCACGCGTGGGGGCGAATGCGGTCCGCTTCGTAACCGTCGCTGTCGGCATAGCGGGCGAGGTCCAGCCAGTGCAACGCCCACTTCTCACCATACTGGGGCGAAGCCAGGAGCCGATCGACAAGGCGCTCATATGCGTCCGGACGCCGATCGGCGAGAAACTCCGCAAGTTCTTTCGGACTCGGAGGAAGGCCGGTCAGGTCGAGGCTTAGACGTCGGATCAAAGTGGCAGGCGCCGCCTCGGGCGAAGGTTGCATTCGCTCCCGTTCAAGCCGTTCCAATACGAAGGCATCGACCGGATTTTTCACCCACGACGAGTTTCGCACCTGCGGAACCGAAGGACGGTGAGGTGGCTCGAAAGACCAATGCCGGCCTTGCTCCCGGTCGGGGGAATGCGAAGCAGCAGCGGGGACAGGCTCATCTGTCCACGCGGCGCCCGAGTCGATCCAGGATCGGAGCAACGCGATCTGCTCAGCGCCAAGCCGTTCGCCCTTGAGCGGCATAACCGGACGGTTGTTGGCGGTTCCCAAAACTCGTTGCATCAATCCGCTGGCTGCGCTGTTCCCGGGAACGATGGCCGGACCGGAATGCCCCCCACGAATAGCGTCCTGCCGATTGTCCAATCGCAGGCCATTCGCCTGTTTCGAGGGCCCGTGGCAAGACACACACTTCCTCTGGAGAAGCGGTGCAACGTCCCGACTGAAATCGACCTCTCGCGCGGATGGCTGCGCCGCCTTAGCAGGTGCTTCGCGTCCTGACACAGGCGCTTGAAAGCATGCCAGGAGCAGCGGCAGCAGCATGGCACACGACCGCCATCTTCCTGTACCGGCTCTTGTACCGGCGCCTCCCGCCTCGGGGAGATCGGGTCCAAGCCACCCCCGATATCTCGCAATCTGAAGGTCGTCAAGAATCTTCGTGCACAAGCCGCACTGACTCCTCCGCTCACTCCCTAACTCCGGGTGTACAGCCAGAGCTTCAGCATCTCGTTTCCGCAGAGCGCGCTGAAGGCGCGGCCTTATACGCTCTCCGACTTGCGGTTTTGTCCAGCTCACCGAAATGACAGAAAATTATCGATTCACACGGCCTGGGCCCGAGCGACCCAGGCTGAAACTGACTTTAATGGGGGAAATCGTCGCATAAGGCGGACGAGAATCCAAGGATGAAGATGAGAGGTTCCTGTGGCTTGCCCGTCGCGCTGGCGGGGGATGCAATGACTTTGCTGAGCCTACTGCCTCCCCAGCGCCCAGCTATCGGGCATCCAGCCAATGAATCCTGGCGGGTGATGATCAGAGATTCCGTTTGCACGACCTTCTGGCGGGTCTTCGCTCTTCGCTGACATGCGATCGTCAACTGTGCAAACCGGGCTTGCATCTGATGCCGTCTTCGCTTGGCAGGTGATCGCGGCAACCGTTGCAAGTCCTTGAAGATTGCCGTTCTTGGCTTTGGCCACGATCTTGCTTGGAATTCGCCGATGAACTTAGCCTGTGGATGAACCGGAGGGGCAAAACAATGAGACATCGTTTGACGGTTACGATCGCACTGGGCTTCCTCATTTCCACCACGACCTTTGCACAGCGGCTGGTGCCAAAGGTTGGGGAGCGCGTCGGTCCGGGTGAGAAAGACTCGGTGGCACAAATGCCGTCGCAAACGAAGGAAGGCGGGTCCTTTTCTCCAAGCAGCCTCACGACCGAACGTGAGCGCCGATATGCGGCCAGAACAGGCTTCGAGATCGCGATCGCATCGCAACCGGCCTCACAAATCTCCGGTAATTGGATCCTTGAGGCCTCAACGAGCGACGGCTTACTTCAGGCAAAACTGACTCTGGAGGAAAACGGCAAGAAGCTCTCGGCCGCTCTGGCAATCGACAACCATCTTCTGAAGGGCGAAGGCGAAACGGACGGAACGCAGTTCGAAGTTCTCCTGACGCACGCCGACGGCTCAGGCCCGGGCCACAGCAAACGCCTTAGCCTCTCTGGAAGACTCAAAGGCGACCGGATTTCTGGCTGGTTCGACAACGGCACAGACCCGGGTTCCTGGACCGGGAGAAAGAACAAGGTCAGCCCTTAAGTGTCGATAAGGCTAAGCTGCCCGGCCTCCCACCGGGGGTGGAGCCCGGAGATGACTTTGGAAGTTCTCACTGCCGCTTCCAAAAAGAACGCAAAGGCCGGGTCAGCTTGAGCCGAAGGTTAGATTCTTACCTCTTTAATCATCAACAAAAACAGTTCAACAAAGTTCAGGCGGCCTCCAGAAGTTCAATGATGTTGCGGATGGAAGCATCAGCTTTGTAATACCCAAATTATGCACCGAATCAGCCTTTTGGTTTGGTGCTTGGTGCATAAAATTGTATGCACCAAGACTGGGCAGATACTTTTGGTCGGCGCTGAGTCGTGAAAACGGGCATTGGATGAAGCTTTTC
>Ga0194132_10006818_pt1 | contig 17456 bp, 16 predicted proteins | sample TA2KigOf80mmetaG_FD_148612 | JGI IMG/M metagenome (GOLD analysis project Ga0194132, IMG submission 148612) | Freshwater microbial communities from Lake Tanganyika, Tanzania - TA2015054 Kigoma Offshore 80m | ecosystem: Environmental > Aquatic > Freshwater > Lake | place: Tanzania: Lake...
AGACGATACGATCCCGCGTGAGTTCATAGATGCCCTTGAAGTGCCGACCCATGCCGATCGGCCAGTTCACCGGCGCACACTGGATCTGCAGCACCTCTTCGATTTCATCGAGTACCTCGATGGGGTCGCGTATTTCGCGGTCGAGCTTGTTCACGAAGGTGATGATGGGTGTGTTGCGCATGCGGCACACTTCCATCAGCTTGATGGTACGAGGCTCCACGCCTTTGGACCCGTCGATCACCATGAGCGCCGCATCGACCGCGGTGAGTGTACGGTAGGTGTCTTCGGAGAAGTCCTCATGACCGGGCGTATCGAGCAGATTCACCACGCGTCCGGTGAACGGGAACTGCATCACCGAAGTGGTGACCGAAATCCCGCGCTGTTGCTCCATGGCCATCCAGTCTGAAGTCGCGTGGCGATCAGACTTGCGTGCTTTCACGGTACCCGCGAGCTGGATGGCACCACCGAACAGGAGCAGTTTTTCGGTGATGGTGGTCTTGCCCGCATCGGGGTGGGAAATGATGGCGAACGTTCGCCTGCTGCGAATCGCCTTCTGGTGGTCCATGCCGGAGCAGCCGGGTGAAAAAGGCGGTGGATTATAGCGACTGATGTCTCGAGCGTCTGGTGCCCATACAGCTGGCAATCACCGGAGCGACGCATCCGCGGCGATCTGCAGCGCCATCACCACGGCATCCTCGTGACCGACCACCGCCGGGTAGTAGTTGCGGCGACGGCCGACCTCCGTGAAGCCCATCGATCGGTACAGCGCCTGCGCAACCTCGTTGGATGGACGAACCTCGAGAAACACCGTCCGGGCGCGATGCACACGTTCCGACCGATGCAACATGTGACGTAGAAGCTCACGTCCCCAGCCGAAGCCCTGGAATCGCCTGGCAATGCAGATGTTGAGTATGTGGGCCTCGCCAGCGCCGGTACTGAGGATCGCATGCCCAACCAATTGGTCGCCAAGCAGGCACACCCGGCTGTCGAACTGGGTATCACGCAGGCAGTCCGCGAACATGCCGGCCGTCCATGGAAACGTATAGGCCCGGGTTTCGTTGCGGGTCACTTCGGTCAGGTCCGCCTCGCGCATTTCCCGGATCATCAACTGCAGCGGCTCACGGGCGTCGGTCTCAGCCACTGCTGTCTCCGAGCAGCAGTCGCCAGAGTTCCTGTTTACGCGCGGGGTCGCCGAAGAGCTCGTCGAGTGACGGGATTACGGTGCACGGATCCTTGAACCAGTCCTCAAAGCGAATGACCGCGTCCGCGCTGATGAACACACGGGCGGCAGACAGGCCCGTGAGCTGTCGCGTCATGAAGGCGCGCAGCACCCGCTCCGGAGGTGTTGCCGTCGTACGACCTGCCGACTGTGGCGGGTATACGAACTCGATCACACTGGTCGCGGCCCCGGCTGCAGCCGACAGCGCAGAGGCCGCTTCGACGATATCCCGTCCGAGCCGTTGACGATTACGAGTCTGCGGCGGGACACACAGCAGAATCGCCCCAGCACCACGAAAACAAAGCAAAGAGAAGGGTTCCACCGGAATTTCGGCGAGTGCGGGTTCGGTATCGACCCGTTGTGTCGGCTGGACCTCGGGTACCGGTCTTGCCGGCAGTGAATGAGATATCCGCGAATCAGCGTCTCCTTTGTTCGGTACAGAACCGCCCGGACGTTTGGGAGGCACAGGTACAGAGGCCGGATTCGGATCGGACCGGGCAGCGCGCTCGGCCACAGCAACTCGAGCGGCAAGCGTGGACGCGGTCGGGCGTTCAAACCAGACATCGATTCCCATGACCTTGAGCATCTTCAGGCGCGCGGCGTCGATTTGTTTTGCCTCGTCGTGGAAGGACGGTCTACGATTTACGGCGCAATTCTTCGGGATTTTTCCATGCAGTTCCAGACCGATGACCTGCGCATCAACGGCCAGGAAGAAGTCATCGCCCCTGCCCGGCTGATCGACAGGATCGCCAGCACCCCGGCGGCGTCCGAGTGCATTTTTAATACGCGCCGGGCGATCTCCGACATCGTGCATGGGCGTGATTCCCGTCTGCTGGTGGTCGTAGGCCCGTGCTCGATCCACGACCCCAGCGCGGCGCTCGAATACGCGGACCGGCTCAAGGAACTGGAGCGTGAATTGCGCGATTCGCTGCAGATCATCATGCGGGTGTACTTCGAAAAGCCCCGCACGACGGTCGGCTGGAAGGGACTGATCAACGATCCGAAGCTCGACAATACGTTCGATATCAATTCAGGTCTCGCCCTCGCCCGGCAACTGCTGCTCGACATCGCGAGCCGTGGTCTCGGCACTGGCACGGAGTACCTGGACCCGATCACGCCCCAGTACGTGGGTGATCTAGTCAGCTGGGGTGCCATCGGTGCACGTACCACCGAAAGCCAGGTTCATCGCCAGCTCGCATCAGGCCTGTCCTGCCCGGTTGGATTCAAGAACTCCACGGACGGTTCGATCCAGGTGGCGGTTGATGCGGTGAAATCCGCAGCCCACCAACACATCTTCCTGTCCGTGACCAAGGAAGGTCACTCAGCGATTTTTTCGACCACCGGCAATCCGGACTGTCACGTGATCCTGAGAGGCGGTGGCGGGAAGACGAACTTCGACAACTCTGCGGTTCACCATGCGAGCGGCCTGCTCGAACGGGCCGGGCTTGCCGAGCGCGTGATGATCGACATGAGTCATGCGAACTCAAGCAAGGACCATCGCAAACAGATCGCGGTGTGTCGTGATATCGCCGGTCAGCTGCGCGCCGGTGAGAACCGCATCCTTGGCGTGATGATCGAATCGAATCTCATCGAAGGTCGGCAGGATCTGAAGGCCGATCCCTCGAAACTCAACTACGGCCAGAGTATCACCGACGCCTGCATCGGCTGGGATGACACGGTCAATAGCCTCCGGGAACTTGCCGACGCTTCAGCAGCCCGGGCCAGCGTTCGATCATGAGCGCCGCGTAGATGAGGCCATAAACCATCGCCTCCAGGTACCCGGCCTTGGTCAACCAGAGCAGATGCAGGAGTCCGAGGGGGATCGCCACATAAACCAGTCGGTGCAGACGAACCCAGCCTCGTTTGAGACGGCGTTGCCAGCCGCGTGTTGAGGTTGCTGCCAGCAGCAGGAGCACTACCCACGCTGCAAAACCGACCGTGATGTAAGCGCGCTCCGTCAGATCAACCACGATTTGTTGCAGGGAAAAACCAGCCAGCAGGGCGAGATAGACCAGGAAGTGCAGCGACAGGTATACAAAGGCCGAAAGGCCGGTCATGCGCCTGAACCTCAGCGCAGCTTGCCAGTGAACTCGCCGCCGCAACGTGGGGAACAGAAGCGTTACCAGAAGGAGTCTTAGGCCCCACTCACCGAAATGAAGGAGCAGCGTTTCTGGCGCGTCCGCGCCCAGCATTTTCCCCGGCTCACCGATATCCACGACAATGGCAACGATGGCCCAGAGCCCGGGAGCGCAGAGCAGAAGAAGCCACAGCCACCAGATGATTCGCATGTTTTGCTGATTCCCGCTGATCAGCAGCTGCTCAGCAAACGATCAACTGAAACGATCAATAGAAACGCCGCAGGTCCATCCCCGAATAGAGCGAGGCGACTTCGTCCGCATAACCATTGAACGGCAGTGTTTCACGCCAATTGGGTGCAAACAACGTCGACGGCAAGCGTCGTTCTCGCGCCTGGCTCCAGCGGGGATGGTCAACCGCCGGATTGACGTTGGCGAAGAAGCCGTATTCGTTTGGGGCTAACACATTCCAGCTGGTGCGTGGCTGGCGCTCCGTGAAGCGGATCTTCACGATCGACTTGCCACTCTTGAAACCGTACTTCCAGGGCACCATCAACCGCCATGGCGCGCCGTTCTGTTTCGGCAGTGGTTTGCCATAAAGACCGGTCACCATGATGACCAGTGGATGCATGGCTTCATCCATTCGCAACCCCTCGACATAGGGCCATTCGATGCCCGCGCCGAACGCACGCTGCCCGGGCATCTCCTTCGGTCGTTTGAGGGTTGTGAACTCCACATACTTCGCATTGCCCGTGGGTTCGAACTTGGCCAGGACCTTGGCCAGAGGCACACCCATCCAGGGCACCACCATGGACCAGGCTTCGACACACCTGAAGCGATAGATCCGTTCTTCGACAGCGATTCCTTTGAGTACATCCTCGATGGAGAACGTACCGGTTTTTTTGGCTTCTCCGGCGATTTCCACCGTCCACGGCGACGTGGTCAGCTGATGGGCATTTTCAGCGGGATCAGTCTTGTCGAGACCAAACTCATAGAAGTTGTTGTAAGCGGTGACCAGCCCCTCGGGGGTCAGCGTATCGTCACTTTGCAGCCCGGCCGCGGCACTCCCCGGCAACATGGCTGCGGCAGCGGTACCCGCCAGCATCCCGGTCATGCGCCGGCGAGACAGCACCAAGGACTCCAGGGTGATCTCGTACCAGCGAGGTTCAGTTGCGGATTTGCGAATCAGCGGGCGGCCATTTAATGGGCGCATCGGGGCTCCTGACGGTGATCCAGTAGTGGCAACCCTGCTTTCAGAGTCGCCTTAACCATTGGAGTCATCGGCGCCTTTCAAGTTCCCTGAACGAAGCAATTCCCACAGGTGTTTTATCGGCCCGGATAATGCGTACCCCGCGAACAGGATGAGCAATACCAGCGGCGGTTCAACCAGAATGACTGAGATGCCCAGCACCACCGCTACCAGCGCAAGGAACGGTACCCTCTCGCGAATGTTTATGTGCTTCGGTGAGTAGTAGGAAAAATTCGTCACCATCAACACACCGGTGAGGATGGTTACGGCGGCACCGAATCCGGCGCCTAAAGCGGCAGGTTTGCCGAGATCGAGTTCATGCCAGAGCCATACGGAACTGGCGATGATCCCTGCGGCCGAAGGACTCGCGAGCCCCTGGAAAAAAGAGTTGTCGTGACTCGTGTTGAAGCGTGCGAGACGCAGCGCCGCACAGGCCATGTAGACAAAACTCGCCACCCAGCCAATCTGCCCGAGCGTTGACAGCCCCCAGAAAAACGCCACGAAAGCGGGAGCGACACCAAACGCGACCATGTCCGAGAGAGAGTCGTACTGGGCACCGAATTCACTTTCGGTTTTGGTCCAGCGGGCGACGCGGCCATCGAGGGTATCGAAAAAACCCGCTGCAAAGATGGCCAGCGCCGCACCCAGGAAATTGTTGTTGACCGCAGCCACAATCGCAAAAAAACCGGCGAAGAGGGCCATGGTCGTGATGAGGTTTGGTGCCAGATAAATCCCGCGCCGACGCGGTGAGGGTGCTGGCTCGCTGATCGGATCAGTCGGTGCGACGGGCAACGGGTGCACGTTTTGGCGATCATCCCGCATTGGAGGGTCCGTTCTGTGCGTAGGGCTCTGAGTATAAACCCGCACGATCAGCACCTTTCAACAAGGGCCATACCGGGCGGTCTGTGGCGCTGTTGGAGCCAGAGCGGAAAGTACTCTCTCCGCCCTCTTTCCTCGGCTCCACTCGGCGATTCGGAGACTCAGTTGATCTCGCGATTCACCAGCCGGTTGGCGGCGATCCACGGCATCATGCCGCGCAGCTTCGCACCCACTTCTTCGATCTGGTGTTCTCCAACAATACGGCGCATGGCCTTGAGCGTCGGTGCACCTGCCTGATTCTCACCAACGAATTCGCGGGCGAATTTGCCGGTCTGGATTTCTTCGAGAATCTTCTTCATTTCCTTGCGCGTCTCATCGGTAACGAGACGGCTGCCACGGCTCAGCCCACCATACTCAGCGGTATTGGAAACCGAGTACCACATGTTCGCGACGCCGCCTTCATAAAAGAGGTCGACGATCAGCTTGAGCTCATGCAGGCACTCGAAATACGCCATCTCGGGTGCATAACCAGCTTCGACGAGGGTTTCGAATCCGGCCATGACCAGCGCTGCCGCGCCGCCGCACAATACCGTCTGCTCGCCGAAGAGGTCCGTCTCCGTCTCTTCGCGGAAGTTGGTTTCAATAACCCCGGCCCGACCGCCGCCGATGGCGGAGGCGTAGGAGAGCGCATTCTGCTTGGCCATGCCACTCGCATCCTGGGCAACAGCAATGAGACACGGCACTCCACCACCGTTCTTGTAGGTCGATCGCACGGTATGGCCTGGCCCTTTCGGTGCAATCATGACCACATCCAGATCCGGCCGCGGTTCAATCAACCCAAAGTGAATGTTGAAGCCGTGGGCGAATGCGAGGGTCGCACCCTTTTTGATGTTCGGAGCAATCTCGTTCTTGTAGAGCGCGCCTTGCGCCTCGTCAGGCGTGAGAATCATGACGAACTCCGCATCTTTCACCGCTTCAGCAACGCTTTGCACGGTAAAGCCCGCCGTAGACGCCTTGCGCGCACTGTCAGAGCCGGTGCGCAGTCCCGACACCACACGCACAACACCCGAATCCCGGAGGTTGTTGGCATGGGCGTGTCCCTGGGACCCGTAACCCACCACCACCACCTTCATGCGCTGGATCAGCGAGAGGTCGGCATCTTTATCGTAATAGACATGCATGGTTGCTCCGTTGACTGAATGGTTAAGTGGCGCTGGGTGTCAGCCGGCGAGGGTTCGCGCACCGCGGCTGATACCGGATACGCCAGACCGCACGACTTCGAGGATGCGGGTATTGCCTACCGCGCGAATGAATGCGGTGAGTTTGGCGCTCGGCCCCACCACCTGCACGGTGTACGTATCCGGGGTGATATCCACGATCTGGCCACGGAAGACATCCGTGGTTCGTTTGATCTCATCACGCTCAACGCCAGTGGCCTTGAGCTTGATGAGCATGATTTCGCGTTCAATATGTTCGTGTTCGGCGAGGTCCTGCACTTTGACCACCTCGACGATCTTGTAGAGCTGTTTGATCACCTGTTCGATATGGGCTTCATTGCCTGCAGTGGTCATCGTCAGTCGCGACAGTGTTTCATCCTCCGTTGGCGCGACAGTGAGCGTTTCGATGTTGTAGCCGCGCTGCGAGAACAGACCCACCACCCGCGATAACACGCCGGATTCGTTTTCAAGCAATACCGAGATGATGGCGCGGCGACCTTCTGCGCTCATGCTGAGACCTCCGCTCGAATCAAACCTCTGGGACGCGAGTGCACCGCTGGTCTGGCCGGGATGTTCATTCTTCCAGCCCGCCTTTACCTTCGCCGGCCTTGGCCAGAACCATATCCTTCATTGAGCCACCGCGGATCGCCATCGGATAGACGTGTTCTTCCGGGTCGACCCAGACATCGAGCAATACCAGACGGTTTTTCAGTTTCGGGCTGAACACCTCTCTGACCGCCCCTTCGAGATCACCCGCATTCGTGACCTTCATGCCGATGTGGCCAAACGCCTCGGCCATGGTTTTGAAATCCGGCAGCGAATCAGAGTAGGTGCTGCTGGCATGGCGCCCGCCGTACTGCATGTCCTGCCACTGTTTGACCATGCCGAGCGCCTGGTTGTTGAGCGCCATGATCTTGATCGGTAAACCGTACTGCAGGCAGGTGGACAGCTCCTGCATGTTCATCATGAAACTGCCTTCGCCGGTGACACAGGCGACCGTGGCTTTCGGGTGCGCCATTTGCACACCCATGGCGGCCGGCAAACCGAAACCCATGGTGCCGAGACCACCGGAGTTGATCCAGCGGCGCGGCTGCGCGAATCGGTAGTACTGCGCAGCAAACATCTGGTGTTGCCCTACATCGCTGCAGATATAGGCATCACCGTCTGTGACTTTGTAGAGCGTTTGCACGGCGTACTGCGGCAGGATGTGGCGACCAGGTTCCGGTGTGAGGTGATGGTTGAGGCCATTCTTGTCACGCCATTCATTGATCTGATGCCACCACAGGTCAATGGCCTTCTGATTGATGGGCTGCGCAGCGAGCTCCGCGTCGAGGATTTCGAGCACCTCGGTGAGCACCGGCAACACATGACCAACAATGGGAATTTCCGCCGGGACGATCTTGCCGATGGAAGTCGGGTCGATGTCGACGTGAACGATCGTTGCATCCGGGCAGAACTTTTTCGGATTGTTGGTCACCCGGTCATCGAACCGCGCACCGACGGCCAGAATGAAGTCGGCTTCATGCATGGCGAGGTTGGCTTCATAGGTGCCATGCATGCCGAGCATGCCCAGATTCTGCGGATCTTCCCCTGGATAGGCGCCGAGCCCCATCAGCGTGCAGGTCACCGGCAACTGCAGTTTGCGGGCGAGCGTCGTGAGTTCGGCGGCCGCATTACCCTGCACCACCCCACCACCGGCATAGATCACGGGGCGACGCGCGCTGATCATGGCCTGCACCGCTTTGCGAATCTGCCGAGCGTTGCCCTTCATCGCCGGGTTGTAAGAGCGCATCGACACCTTGTCAGGCCGGACATAGGGCAGCAGCACGTTAGGATCCGTGGTGTCCTTCGGTACATCGATGACCACAGGGCCTGGCCGCCCGGTCGTCGCAATGTGGAAGGCCTTGCGAACGATGGTTGGGATGTCCTCTGCCTTGCGGACCATGAAGCTGTGCTTCACCACCGGACGGGAGATTCCCATCATGTCGGTTTCCTGGAACGCGTCGGTGCCGATGAGATCCTGCGGCACCTGGCCGGAGATGATGATCATCGGAATCGAATCCATATACGCCGTGGCGATGCCCGTGATCGCGTTCGTCGCACCGGGCCCTGAGGTCACCAGGACCACACCCGGTTTGCCCGTCGCCCGGGCGTACCCGTCGGCCATGTGGGTCGCAGCCTGCTCGTGACGAACGAGGATGTGTTCTAGGCGCTGCTGACGAAAGATCGCGTCGTAAATATGCAGAGCCGCACCACCCGGATAACCGAACACATGCTCCACGCCCTCGTCCTGCAAGGCTCGGATGAGCATATCGCCGCCGGAAAGGCGCTCGGTCATCGTCGACTCCTCAACATTCGAGCTGGACCTGGAAGCGACTCAATCACGAACCAACCCATTGATTAGTCTGGCGATGTCGCACGCTGGTGGAAGCTTGTGGCAGAAAAAACGAGCGACGTATTCTTCAGACCAATCCTGACCGTGTCAATTCAGTGGCCTGGCGAGGAAGGCTCCTCTCCCTTCGGAATCCCGGCTGGAGACTGGTTCCAGCTGCCCCGCCGTTGTGATGCCGCGCACGGTTCATGGTTACCCGGTTGGAGCCGATACCCGATCCTCCGCAGGTCGTATGGTATTCTGCCCCTGATCGTACCTACCCGGTTCGAGGACATGCATCACATGCTGCGTCCGATATCACACCCCCTCGCCTTCGCCGCGTTGTTGCTTGCATTCACCGGATCGGTCGATCACGCGCGTGCCGATGAGATGTATCGCTGGGTAGACAAGAACGGGGTGCTGAACTACTCGCAAATCAAGCCCGAAGGCGTGAAAGCGGAAAAGGTTGTCACCCGCGGCACGCTGACGTCGATCAAATCGAAAACCGCACCACCACCCGCGAGCGAAGCTGGTAATCAGCCCAAACTCACCGAAGAACAACAGCGCAAGCTGGATGAATTAAAGGCACTGCGCGCACAGGAAGAGCAGCAGGTCGCAGAGATCAAGAGAGCCAACTGCGAAAAATCGCAGAAGCTGCTGGAGAGACTGAAGCTCAAGGAGCACGTCCGTATTCGTGAAAACGATGGCTCCGAACGGACGCTGGGTGAAGACGAGCGTCAGCAGAAGATCCAGAACGCAGAACTGGGTATTGCGACCAACTGCACCTGATCCTCGCCGAGGCGCCGTGGGTCAGCTTGTTTTGAGCACGATAAAACTCGCCAGGCGCCCGGTTTGACCGTCACGCCGGAACGAATAGAACCGTTCCGGATCAGACCACGTACAGAGCCCTGAATCTGTAATCATCGCCCGGCCCACGCCGGCACTTTCGAGTTGGCAGCGGACGATTCTGGCCAGATCGAGCCACCACTTGCCTTGCGAACGACCGGCCACAAACGCACCGGCAACCACCGCTGCGGGAATCGTCCTTGCCATCTCCATGCGGACATCATCGCCAACTTCGTAGACGCGGCCGGAGATTGCCGGCCCGATCCAGGCGCAGAGTTCCGTCGAATCCACCGGTATCGCATCCAGAAGTGCCGGTACCACACCGCTAGCAACTCCTCGCCAGCCCGCATGGGCCGCACCAATGATCGAACCGCTGAGGGAGGTAACCATCACCGGGACACAATCCGCGGTCTGGATTACCAGTGCCACACCTGGAACCTCCGTCCACACCGCATCCGCCTGCGGAACCTCAGCAGCAAATGATCTGAGGTGGTGAACCTGTACCCCGTGGATCTGATCGAGGAATTGCAGCGACCGTGCACCGATGCGCTCCGCCAGCCGGGCGCGGTTGGCAGCCACTGCATCGGGGTCATCACCGGTGTGCAATGCCGTGTTGAAACCCTGCCACGGTGGACCACTGCGGCCACCCCGTCGCGTGGTTGTACCACACAGCACCCCTGGCACCGACCATGGCGCCAGAGGCCAGTCGTCAGGAATCTCGTTCATGCAACTTCAGATCCGCTGTCAGCTCCGCCACCAGAACGGCAAAGTCCCCCGGCCACCGAGCTGTGAACGCCATCGATTCACCCGTACCGGGATGTTCAAAACTGATGGACTCCGCGTGCAGCGCCTGCCGCCTGAACGCCCGAATGATCTGCACCAGATCAGGCGTCGGCCGCGGCGGTAACCGGCCGCGGGCGCCGTAGGTCGAGTCACCCACAAGGGGATAGCCCGCATGGGCGAGATGTACCCGGATCTGGTGTGTTCTGCCGGTGTGCAGGTCTGCCTGAATCAGAGTGTGGCCACGGAAACGTTCGCGCACCCGCACGCTGGTATGGGCAGGTTTGCCATCCTCCCTGACTGCCTGCCGGACTCGGTGGTGAGGATCCCGGCCGATGGGTTGCCGGTACTCCGCTCCCGAAACCAGCCGGCCTTCCACGACCGCCACGTAGGATCTGCGAATGCTCCGCTCGGACAAGGCGCCGATAAACGTGGCGTGGGCACGGCTGCTGGTGGCGACGATCATGATGCCGCTGGTTTCCTTGTCGAGACGATGCACGACACCCGCCCGGGGAAGTTGATTCAGTGCCGGCCGATGGGCCAGCAAGCCGTTAACGAGCGTCCTGTCCGGATTGCCGGCCCCGGGATGCACGATGAGACCCGCTGGCTTGTTGAGGACGATGACATCATCGTCCTCGTGGCAAATGTCGAGTGGAATCGACTGCGGCAGGTCTTCAACCCGCGGGGTTTCGGCCAAATCGAGCCGCAACACTTCGCTGCCGTGCACACGATAACTCGGCTTGGTGAGTGATCCGTCCAGGGTGAGGAAACCATCCTCGATAGCACGCGTCAGCACCATCCGCGAATGGTCATCAAACAACAGCGACGCGACGCGGTCGACCCGCATGCCAGCATGTTCTGGTCCAGTGTGTGCTTCACGCATGAGTTTCTGCCCGCTCCTGGCAGGCCCATGGCAGATGATGGTCATTTGCGGGGCCGCAAGGATGGCTGCTTTGGCGAGCCGGTTCAATTCTGATCCGCGCCGGAACACAACAGTGCCTGAACACATCCTGAGCAAACACGGTAGCGAATTTCCCGCTCCTGCTGACCAGACAGATCGCGAGCGAATTCCTTGGAGTTCCCTTAGTATGCGCGACCAGTGCTCCTGAACCTTCCGGGACCAACATGACGTTATCTTGGCTGCAGTGTTATCGCGGGGCGTGGCGCGTCCTCCTACTCTCTCTTCTGCTTTCCATCACCAGCGCCTGCACGCTCTGGCCGTTCGGCAAGGATGAGGGTGAGGATGGGGATGATGCAGCCGAAGAGGAAGACGCGAACACCACGGAACATGCGCTCTATCGAGCTTCCCAGCGATATCTGCGCAGCGGCAACTACGACATCGCCATCAAGAACCTCGAACGGCTTGAGGCACGCTTTCCCTTCGGCCGTTATGCCGAACAGGCGCAGCTGGAAATGATCTACGCGCGGCACATGTCCATGGACCATGATGCCGCCCGCACTACTGCGGATCGGTTCATCCGCCTGCATCCCACCCATACCAACGTGGACTACGCCTACTACCTGAAAGGCATGTCGAGCTACAACAAGAACTCGAGCCTCCTCGACCGGTTGATTTCAACGGACCCTTCCAAGCGCGACATGACGGCAGCGCGGGACGCCTACGCGGACTTTGCCCAGCTCATCGCCCGTTATCCTGACTCAACCTATACCCCTGATGCCCGGCAACGGATGGTGTATCTGCGCAACCTTCTGGGTGCGGCGGAAGTTGGCGTAGCCGACTACTACATGCGTCGTGGTGCCTATATGGCAGCCAACAACCGGGCGCAATTCGTCATCGAAAACTATGCACAGAGCAGTGCCGTACCGGACGCGCTGGTCATCATGGTGGAGTGCAACTGGCGGCTCGGGCTTGAAGACGCGGCCAATGACACGCTGCGAGTACTCGCCACCAACTACCCGGATCACGACGCGTTCGATGCGGAAGGCAACCTGATACTCGCAGACCGGGTACTCAGCCGCGATCGTTCGTGGACCAACATCGTGAGCCTTGGTCTGCTTGACCGCCCGCAAGTGCCACCGCCGATAAAGCTGCGCCATCCGGAGGGATTCGTGCCAAAAGCTCGGCCTGACAGCGCCGCTGACGGCGACGGCAAAGGTGACAAGAAGAAGAAAAAAGGCGGCTGGTTTGACTGGTTGCCGTTCATCGGCTGATGGCAACCACCACCGGCAAACACCGGCACGATTGTCGCCGAAGTCGAACTGCGGCGATTTTCACAGGCACTGTCCCTTCTCAGGATCTATGGGTGTTTACCGCATCATTGTGGGTGTGGTACTGCTTCTGATCTACACCTAGGACTGGATCCAGACCGAACTGGGCCACACAGCTCCGGAACATTTTCTCTGGGCGCTGCTCGCCTACACGACATTCAACGTCGCCTTTCTGCTGATCACACGGCCACTGTATGCCACTGTGCGCTGGCAGCGGTTTGTGGCTGTACTGGTGGTTGCCGCAGATATCGGCTGGTTAGCAGTACTGATGGGTCTGTCCGGTGGGGTCGGCAGCGGACTCGACGGGTTCGTGCTGGTGACCGTCACCGCAGGCGCCATCGTCCTCTTCAACCGGACGAGTCTGCTTACCGCGGCGCTGGCGACGATTGCTGTGCTTTACCAGGAGCTTTACACCACTCTGGTGGCACCCGCTGAACCCAGTGGTTTCTTCCAGGCGGGTGTGCTCGGCGCAGTGTTTTTCGCCGCGACGCTGGTTATCCAGAACCTGTCGAACCGGCTGCGCCAGAACGAATTGCGCAACCTGTCGCAGGCGGCGGAGCTCGCGGACCTGGAACGCATCAATCAACTCGTCATCCAGCGCATGCAGACCGGCATCGTCGTGGTGGATGAGAATAACTTCGTACGCACCAGCAACCAGTCTGCAAACCGCCTGCTCGGCCAGACCAACGAGACTTCTGGCGCACCATTGCCGAGTTCCATTCTCGAGGGGCTGCAACTCTGGCGGCAAAACCGCATTCGCGGCCTGCCCGCCCTACAGCTGGAGAATGGCGGGCCTAACGTTCGCATCAGCTTCTCACCCGTGCGTCTGAATGATCCTCAGGGATTCGCCACCATCTTTATCGAAGACAACGGCGAGATCGAACAGCAGGCACAACAGCTCAAACTCTCGGAGCTGGGCCGATTGTCCGCGAGCATCGCCCATGAGATCTGCAATCCGCTGGCTGCAATCAGCCACGCCGCACAGCTGCTGCAGGAATCCCGAAATCTGGATCGTGGTGACAACCGACTCACCACCATCATTCACAACCATACACAGCGCATGAATGCGGTGGTCGAAAACGTCTTGCTGCTTTCGCGGCGGCAACCACCCAACCCGGAACGGATCCGGTTGCGAGAACTTGTCGAGTACTTCCGCCGAGAATTCAGCGAAGCGGAATCCGGCGTGACATTCCACGTCGACATTGCACCGCCGGAAACAGAAGTCCGGGTCGATGTCCGGCAGATCAAACAGGTGTTAACGAATCTTGCCACCAACGCCCAAAGGCACGGCGGCGCTACGGCCACGGAAGTTCGATTTTCGGGCAGAATGCCATCCTCGACTTTTCGCCGCGGCTTACGAGGAGATTGTCTCCAGGCGGTATTCATCCGGCGACGAGTGGTCGCCCACTGCAATCACGGAGACATCAAAGATGAGATCCCGGCCGGCAAGGGGGTGGTTGAAATCCACCTCCACCCGGTCAGGTTCGAGGGTACGGATAACTCCGGGGGCTTCTCCTCCAGGCTCGCGGAAAGACACCACCAACCCGGGCTCGAGCGCCATCCCTGCAAAGCGGTCGTTCGGCAGCCAGCGGAGGTTCTCGGCCCGCCAGAGGCCGAACGCCTCCGCCGCCGGAATGCTGAACTGGCGGTCATCTGCTGGCTTGAGCCCGATGAGACAACGCTCAAAGGCCTCAGGCAGGTTGCCATCACCGAGCACGAAGCTCGCAGGTTTACCACGCCGGGTCGTATCAACTTCCCGGCCGTCTTCGAGCAGCAGCGAGAAGTGCAGCGTCACCCGCATGCCCGCTTCAATGGTATGCCGCGCAAACGGTTCACGGGCAATGATCCGGCTCAGGGCGCACCTCGCTTGCTGGCAGGCTGATCTGCAGCCTGGTGGGGATCGCCACGCTTCTGCCGTGATTCAATGATCATGAGCAGGATCCACAGCACAGCGCCACAGAAGAGAAAGGAGTCTGCAAGGTTGAATGCAGGGAAGTACCACTCGCCATGGTGGAAGAGTAAAAAATCCACCACGTAACCCTGAATGATCCGGTCCGCCAGGTTGCCGAGCGCTCCACCGAGAATCAGCCCGTATACCCAGACCATTGCCGCCGCGTCGCGAGGCAACCTGCGGAGCTCATAAAGGATGTAAACGGAAAATCCGATGCCGAGCACGATAAAAAACCACCGCTGCCAGCCACCGGCCGTGGCCAGCACTGAGAACGCCGCACCTTCGTTGTGCCAGCGGACGAGATCAAAAAAGGACCACACCGGTATCCGGTCGCCGTAGTCCATCGAATCGGTGATCTGGAACTTGAGCAGGTGATCCAACCCGAAACAGACCAGCGCGATAAGAACTGCCTTACGGGTCATGCGGCGCTCCTGCAGCGAACCAGGCACGCGCCTCTTCGATGTCCTTTTTGATCTGCCGTTCCAGTTCCGCTATGGAGCCAAAAGCGCGTTCATCACGCAGCTTGCGGCGGAACGTAACTGTCAGTAACCGGCCGTAGATACCGCCGGAAAAATCGAAGAGGTGCACTTCGAGCAGCGGCACCTTGCCATCCACCGTGGGCCTTACCCCGATGTTGGCGATACCGTCATACACTCTGTCGAGACCGGCCACCGTGACGGCAAAAACGCCCACCAGTGCGGAGCGGTAACGCTGCAAGCGGATATTGGCCGTGGGCACCCCCAGCTGACGACCGAGTTGCCTGCCATAAACCACATGCCCGGTAATCGAATACGGCCTGCCAAGCAGCTTCGCGGCGGTGACGAGGTCGCCTTCGGCGAGGGCCTGCCGGATACGGCTGCTGCTGACGCGCTCATGATCAAACGTCAGTGTACCGAGGTGGCTGACGCCATAACCGAGCCGATCTCCCGCAGCCTTCAGCATGGCGTAGTCGCCCTTGCGCCCCTCGCCGAAACGGAAGTCGTCGCCTACCACGATGTACTTCACTCCGAGCCGGTAATGCAGGAAGTGTTCGCAAAGCCATTCTGCCGGCTGGTTCCGCGTGCGTACATTGAAGGGGAAGCACAGCAGAAAATCGATGCCGGTTTCCGCCAGCAATACCGCTTTCTCGCGAAAGCGGGTCAATCGTGCCGGCACCTGATTGCCGCGGAAGTACTCACGAGGCGTGGGTTCGAAGGTGATCAGCATCGTGGGTGCGCCGAGTTCGGGTCCTTTGGCCACGAGGTGTGAGATCAGCAAACGATGACCATGATGCACACCGTCAAAGTTGCCGATGGTGACCACACAGCCGCGATGCCTCGGCCGGATGTTGGCGTAACCACGAATGACTTCCATGGCGCGAGTATACGGGACGGATTGGCGTTGAGGCTGCCGCTGTACCACACTGATCACCGCGGTGACTGTCGTTGCGCTCAATCAGGCCGGTGAATCAGGTCGTGTGTCCGTATGCCGGTGAGCAACAGGGTCAGCACATACACCACGATCCCGCCGCCGGTTGCGAGGCTGATCCAGAGCACCCGGGTGGTGTGCCCGACGTCCAGCCACGCTTGATCAGGCGGTGATACAAGCATCAGGGAGACAACCAGGGCCAACGATGCGACCGCCGCACGCGAACCGAGCCGGGTGAAGGCGCGATCCGGGGACCAGATCTTCCTGTATACAAGCCCGCGCCAGAGAAGACCGGCGTTAATGAAGGCGCTGATCGTCGTTCCGAAAGCGAGCCCGACGTGCCCGAACCAGCGAAACACCATGAGGTTGACCAGGATATTGGCCGCAATCGCGACCATGGCAATGCGGAACGGCGTGCGCGTGTCTTGTTGGGCAAAAAAAGCGGGCGCCAGAACTTTGACCAGCACCATCGGCACCAGTCCGGCGGCAAACGCCTGTAATGCGAGCGCAGCCATCGTGACATCGTAGACGCGCATTTCGCCGTGCAGGAACAATGTGGCGAGGAGCGGCACCGCCAGACAATACAGCGCAACTGCTGCCGGCAATCCGAGCAACAAACCGAGACCAAGGCCCCAATCAAGCAGCCGGGCGAATGATTCACCTCGTCCCTTCGCATCCAGCCGTGACAGATTCGGCAACAACACGGTTCCAAGCGCCACTGCGACGAGCCCGATCGGCAGTTCGAGAAGGCGGTCGGCGTAATACAGCCAAGACACGCTGCCCGTTTCGAGCAGCGACGCGAGCACGCTGTCGACCAGTGCGTTGATCTGGCCAACGGATGCGGCCAGCACCGCGGGAATGAGCAACCGGCCCACCTGTTTCGCACCGGCGTGGCTGGCAGAAGGACGTGGCAGCAGCAGCAAGTTGACGCTGCGCAGTGCAGGCAGCAGGAACAGCCACTGCAGCAGACCCGCAACAAAAATACCCCACGCCAGCACCTGGATCGATCCGTCGAACCAGCGCACGCCGATCAACACCGCCAAAATCATCACGAGATTCAACAGGACGGGCGTAAACGCCGCTGCGGCATAACGCTGATGGGCATTGAGTATCGCTGCGGTAAACGCAACAAGTGAGATGAAGCCTATATAGGGGAAGGTGATTCGCAGCAGCTCTGCAGCCACATCAAAGCGGGGGTCGTCCACGAAACCCGGTGCAAAGAGTGTTGTCACCCAAGGCGCGAAGATCACGCCCGTGAGTACGAGCAACATCAACGCCAGGGTGAGATTGCCA
>Ga0194132_10006819_pt1 | contig 17452 bp, 15 predicted proteins | sample TA2KigOf80mmetaG_FD_148612 | JGI IMG/M metagenome (GOLD analysis project Ga0194132, IMG submission 148612) | Freshwater microbial communities from Lake Tanganyika, Tanzania - TA2015054 Kigoma Offshore 80m | ecosystem: Environmental > Aquatic > Freshwater > Lake | place: Tanzania: Lake...
GTCGGCCTGGGTCAGGATGCGCTCGACGATGCGCTGGCCGAAGCGCGCCCGGTCGTTTGGCGCGCCGTCGTAGTTCGTGTCGTGGGCCACGGTGACCGCGGCACGGAATACCGGCAACAATTGCTTGGGCAGCCCGGTTCGCTCGTAGAGCGAAGTCATGCCCAGCTTACCTTCGTCATGCATCAGCAACTGCACGTTGGTGAGTGGAACGCTGGCCAACTCGGCAAAGCTCGCTTCGAGGAACTTGATGTCGCCGATGCACGCGGCGCGCAGCAGCAGTGTCTCGGTCAGGCGCCCATTGCGCTTGAGATGTCGGACGAATTCCACGATGTCGCCACCGACGGCGCTATCGTCGAGCAGGCTGGCTGTCGCCCGCTCCCGCGCTGCGATCACCAGATCGGCCGCCACCGCGGGCGGAAGCTCGTGATGCGTCACCAGATGCTCGCGCAGCTTGTCGGAGACCATCGAGACCAAGCGCTCTGCGACGCGCATCGGCAATCTGCCGCGACGCACCATCGGCCCATGCACGCGCTCACTGCTGCCGAAGCGATCTACCGCGCGATGCATGGCCTGCTCTGAAATGTCCGCACCTTCGTTGGCGACCAGCGTCGCCACGGCATCCTCGTTGCCGGCGTCGACCAGCGCACTGGCCACCGAGGTCGACACGACCTTCCGTTTCGCGATCGCGACCTGCTTCGCCGGGTCCTTGGCGCAGACGATCTCGATCAGATCCTCGTCGGTGAACACGACCGAGGATTCGAGCATCGGCAACGACACTTCGGCAACGTCGCGGGCCAGCGCGATCGCCACGTCATGCGGCAGATCGGTGAGGTTCCTGACATGGAGGGACAGCATCTCGCGGACGCGGACTTCGACGTCGCGCGCCATGGCGCGGAAGATCTCTTCGGCCAGGCGCCGCTCGCGCGCCGATAGGCCACCGGCGCCGAAAGCTTCGGCGAGCTTGATGGCAGTGGCGGCACGCGACGCCGCGGACGGATCGGCCATCAACCGTGCCACGTCGGCGTTGGTCAGAAAGGGGGAGCCCCCACCATTGTTGCTTTCAGCCACCGCCACCACCCCGAAATGCGGCCCGCGGGCCGCGGGAGACCGCCAAACCATTGAAACGGAAGGCGTCTTCTGGACGCAGACCGCCCGAACCTTATATCAAAGCCCAAATTAGTTAATAATTCGTTTACGAATTGGCGGGGCGTGAAATCAGGCCGACAAACCCGCGATCGCCGCATCGACCGCCTGGCCCAGCTTGTCGACGATCTCGTCGACGTGGCTATCGTCGATGATGTAGGGCGGCGCGAGCACGACATGGTCGCCGCGCCTGCCGTCGATCGTGCCGGGCATGGGGTAGCACATCAGGCCGCGCGCCATGCCCTCGCTCTTGATCCGGGCGTTCAGTTTCTGCGCCGGGTCGAACGGCTCCTTGGTCGTGCGATCGCGCACGAATTCGATGCCGAGGAAGAGACCGCGGCCGCGGATGTCGCCGACGTGATGATGATTGCCGAAGCGCGCTTCCAGGCGCTGCTTGAGCTTGGCGCCCATCACGCGGACGTTGTCGACCAGCTTCTCCTCGCGCAACGCCGTCTGCACGGCGATACCGGCGGCGCAGGACACTGCATGGCCGAGACAGGCGTCGCCATCTCGTCGCTGCGTGCATCAAAGGCGGCGTGACGACACATGAGCGCGAAGTGCGTCAGGGCACCCGCTTGAATTCAACGTAGACGAGCAGGCGGCCGATGCGGCGATCATCGCCGTGGAAGGGCAGGATCAGGTCTTGCAGCTCGCGTACATGCTTGTCCGGTCCGACATACGCAACATCGCCCCAGCGCGGCAATCGGGCCTGGACCGTCCGTTCGAAGTTTTGCCAGATCCTCGTGCCCGGTCCTTGTCCGGGCAGGGCCGACAGTCTGCAACCGGCATACCTGCCGCCCAGGCGCAAGCGCACCTCCTCGCCGATGATACGCCATTCGAAGTCGAGAGGATCGTGATGCACGCGGAACAAAATGATGCTCGGCAACAGGTTCGGGATCGCGATCGGATCGAAGCGGCGAAACGGCGGCGGCTCGTTGTCCTGCGCCAGCGCTCGCCAGTGGGAATATGCCGCGAGATGTCCGTGAACGACAAAGCGCGGCGTCCCGTCGATGGCGCTTTGCACCGCGGTTGGCAGTTCCACGTCTTGATGCAGTCCAACGAGAGGAGACACGAGGTGAGCGGCGCCAAGTTTGCCGGCGACGATACCGCGCGGCAGGTAAACGGAAGGTTAATCATCGCCGCCACCGCGGACGCACGACCGGCGGTCCGCACGCCAAGCTCTGCGCCAGACCGGTCTTGCCACGCCCGCGATGTCCGGCGCGCGCCAATCGGGCCGGACGAGCGCGACCCAATGCCCTCGAATTGACATCTCCGAATTTCCAAGTTCATCGTCCGCAATCGCCGGAACGGGGGCGATACGGGGACGCCGGACTGCGGGGAGACGTGCCCATGGAGACGCGGTGGGTCGCGCTGGCCATATTGACGTGCGCGCGCGTGAGCATGGCGTTCCAGTTCCAGTCCTTCGCTTCGACGGCGCCGTTGCTGGTGCGCGAGCTCGGCATCGGCTACGCCGATGCGGGCTTCCTGATCGGGCTCTACATGCTGCCCGGCATCGTGATTGCCCTGCCCAGCGGCCTGCTCGGGCAGCGTTTCAGCGACAAACGCGTGGTGGTCGCCGGTCTCGGCCTGATGGCGGTCGGCGGCGCGCTCACAGGCATCGCCGACGGCTATGCCATGCTGGTGGCGGGGCGGCTGCTGTCCGGCGTCGGCGGCGTGCTGCTGAACGTGCTCATGTCCAAGATGATCACCGATTGGTTTGCCGGGCGCGAAATCGTGCTGGCCATGACCGTCTTCATCAACTCGTTCCCGGTCGGCATCGGCCTTGCCTTGCTGGGCCTCGGCTGGCTCGCCGAGCGTGCGGGCTGGCCGGCCGCGTTTCATGCCGGCGCCGCCGCGGCCGCAGCGGCGTTGCTCCTGGTCGTCTTTTTCTATCGCCCCCACGAGAACGACGCGGGCACCCGCGCGACCCATAATTCGCCAGCCGGCATTTCCGGCCGCGAGATGGGGCTTGTCTGCCTGGCCGGCGCGATCTGGGGAACCTATAACGGCGCCTTCACCATCATGTTGGCGTTCACGCCGATCCTGCTGATCTCTTCGGGGCTCAGCCTGACCAACGCCGGCGCCTTCGTCGGCGCGGCGACCTGGATCATCGTCGCATCGGTCCAAACCGGCGGCATCGTCGCACATCGCTGGGGTCACCAGACCCTGCTGATGATCGGCGGAGTCGCCGCGTGGAGCGTAGGGCTGCTGCTGATGCCGTCGGTCGAGCCCCTGCTGCCGCTTCTCGTCGTCAGCGCGCTCATGGGCCTGCCGGCCGGCGTCATCATGGCGCTGCCCGCGGCGGTTCTCCGGCCCGACAGCCGGCCGGTCGGCATGGGGATGTTCTACACGTTTCTCTATATCGGGCACACCGGACTGCCGCCGCTTGCCGGCAAGATCCAGGATGCCATCGGCGGCACCGCCGCCTCGCTCTATGTCGCCGCGGCGCTCGTGCTCGCGATCATTCCGATGTTCGCCGTCATCCGCGCCGCGCAACGCAGCCGCGCCGACTGAGCGCGCAGGCGTCCGTGCGAACCGGACGAGGCGCGGCGGAGCTCAGGACCGGGCGGCCGACAAGCGCTAAGCCGTCGCTCGGATCCGACACGGGCGGTTGCGCCGGGCGACCTGCCCGCAATCGTGGGTCGCCGAGACATCGAAAAACGCATACGATGCCCGCCGGACCGGCCGGCCTCGCGGTGCCTCGATGACATATCCATCGCGCGGCCCGCGTCCGGTATCACGCGGGAAAAGACGGCAGAAAGGGAGGAGTGTCGCCATGCGACGATTGCTGCTCATCGTTACCGTCCTCGCCTTTCCGCTCAGCGCCATGGCTGGACCGAAAGAGGATGCGCAGGCGGTCTTCGACAAGTTCCTGACCGAGTTCACCGCCGCCAATCTCGAAGGGGTCGTTGGCGTATTTTGGCCCGATGCCCACTTCTGGGGCACGACGATGACCAAGCTTGCGACGACGCCTGGGGAAGTTCGCCAGTATTTCAGCGACTTCAGTCGTTTTAAGCCAAACGAGCGCAAGGCAACGGCGCTGGGGCAAATTTCCGCGACGGCGGTTTCCGACAGCGTCGTGCTGCTGTCCGGAACGTGGCAGGTCGACCGAATCGTCGACGGCCAGCAGAGGTTGACGCCATTGCGAATCAGCCTCGCCGTGACGAAGCGCGGCGACCGGTGGGCGATCGCACAGTTCCATAATTCGCCGCGGCCCAATCCGCAGTAGCGGGTCGCCATTGCCGCGCGGCATTCCGCTTCGGTGCCGCCCAGCGGGTCGGCGCCGGCGGCCGGGCGCCGCGATCAGGCCGAACATGAAGCCATCGACGGTGTAGGTGAGCGGGCCCGCGGGCTCGGGGCCCATGGGCTCAGCGCGCGTGCCGGCGACGTCGGTCAGAGCCGAGTTCACCAGCCGCCTGGTTCCGATCAGCTTGCCGGCGATCGTCGTCATGGTTCGTTCCCGTCAAATACGCGCTGGTTTTAGGCATACGAGCGTGCCTTCCTCGTCGGCGCCCATCAGGCGCGCATAGCCCCCCACGTCCGCCGCCAGGATTGCCGCCAGCTTGCGCGCCGCGCCGGTCATTCCAGCCCCGCCTTTCGCATTCGTTCGGCAGAGGTTGAATCGATCGTGTGTGAGAAGGCCGAACCTCCCCGGGTCGGCCGGCCGCTGGGTCAGGCTATGGCTGCCTCAGCACGATGCCAGCCCCCCAGACTGGCCACCGTCTTGCGGTCCCCCATGGAAGTGTCGCCAATGGCCACACGCCTGGATAGCTGGCAGCCAGAGGGGCAATGCAGCCGGCCCGGGAACCGCGAGCGCTGCGCCAGTCACGGCACGCCATCCCTCCTCAGCCGGCGATTCCTGCCAGCGCCGCATCGACCGCCTGGCCCAGCTTGTCGACGATCTCGTCGACGTGGCTATCGTCGATGATGTAGGGCGGCGCCAGCACGACATGGTCGCCGCGCCTGCCGTCGATCGTGCCGGGCATGGGGTAGCACATCAGGCCGCGCGCCATGCCCTCGCTCTTGATCCGGGCGTTCAGTTTCTGAGCCGGGTCGAACGGCTCCTTGGTCGTGCGATCGCGCACGAATTCGATGCCGAGGAAGAGACCGCGGCCGCGGATGTCGCCGACGTGATGATGATTGCCGAAGCGCGCTTCCAGGCGCTGCTTGAGCTTGGCGCCCATCACGCGGACGTTGTCGACCAGCTTCTCCTCGCGCAACGCCGTCTGCACGGCGATACCGGCGGCGCAGGACACTGCATGGCCGAGATAGGTGTGACCATGCATGAAGGCACCGGACCCATCGGCGATCGCCTGGAACACCTTGGAGGCGACCAGCAGTGCGGCGACCGGCTGATAGCCGCCGCCCAGCCCCTTGGCGATCGACATGAGATCGGGCGCCACGCCCTCCTGCTCGCAGGCATAGAGCGTGCCGGTGCGACCCATGCCGCACATGATTTCGTCGAACATGAGCAGCACGCCGTACTTGTCGCAGATCTCGCGGATGCGCTTGAAATAGCCAGGCACCGCCGGCACCGCGCCCAGCGTTGCGCCGACCACCGGCTCGGCGATGAAGAGGGCTACGGTTTCGGGGCCGAGCTTGAGGATCGCCTGCTCGAGTTCGTCGGCGACGCGCCAGCCATAGACTTCCTCGGTCTCGTTCGGCTGCTTGTCGCGATAGGCATAGCAGGGCGCGATATGCGTGGCGTCGATCAGGATCGGCTGGAACATCTGGCGGCGCATGGCGTTGCCGCCGGCGGCCAGCGCGCCCAACGTGTTGCCGTGATAGCTCTGGCGGCGCGCGATGATGTGATGGCGCTGCGGCTGGCCGAGCTCGACGTAGTATTGGCGCGCGAGCTTGATCCCGGCCTCGACCGCCTCCGACCCGCCGGTCACGAAATAGACCTTGTCGAGATCGCCAGGGGCGTCGGCGATCAGCAGGTCGGCAAGCTGTTCGGCCGGCTCGCTGGTGAAGAAGGAGGTATGCGTCCAGGCCAGCTTGTCGACCTGGTCCTTGATCGCCGCGCGGACCTTGGGGTGGCTGTGACCGAGGCACGACACGGCCGCGCCGCCGGCCGCGTCGATATAGCGCTTGCCGGCGCTGTCGATGATGTAGACACCCTCGCCGCGAACGGCAGTCGGCGGAACCGCGCGGGCGCTGCGGTGGAAAACGTGGCTCATGGTCGATTCCTTGGAGATGATGCCGGATGCTCCAGGCCGGGATGCCTCAGGAAGATCTGGCGAATTTCGGGGGCGGCGTGGTGAGCGTCCATTCGACCACTCGCTTCATGACCTTGCCGAGCGCGTCGTCGAAAGCGGCAACGACACTTTCGATGCCTCGCCCTTCGACCGGCACCCTGCGCTCGACAGTGTGGGTCGCGATGATCGAGCGATCGGGCATGCGCACCAACTTGACGTTGATGCGCACGTGCACGAGCGTGCCTCCGGCCTCCTCGACCGCCTCGAATTCGCGCAGCTCAGTCTTCAGCACGTAGTCCGACCGGAGGCCGATCGATTCGCGCCCGACCGAGACGATCTTGCCGGTGTTCTCGAACGACTCGATGAGCAGGGTCTGCACCAACACCGGCGCGCGATCGGTCCAGTTGGCGCGTGCGTAGTATTCAACGGTGAGCGGCGTCCGGCTGACCGCGATGCGCGTGGTGTTGAGGCCGGCAGCTGCGACCGGCAGCTCGATGACGAGCTGCCAATCCACCTGGGGAAGATTCTCGTCGAACGTGCTTTTCGGCGACAGCACGTAGAGCTGCGGCGCCTCGCCGGTCGGCGTGAGGCCGGGACAGCCCGCGAGCACCAGGGCACCCACCAGAACGAGCCAGCGGCGTCGACCCATCATGCTCAACGCGCCTCGACGCCGCGCGAGTGGTCGCCGAACAGGAAGCGGCGCGGGTCGCGCTCGATCTCGGTCGACACGCGCGACAGGCCGGAGATCAGCTCGCGCGCCTCGGTGACGAATTGGGTGAATTGATAGAGACCGCTGTTGGCGAATTCGCGGAAGGCGTCGCGGTTGTCGCCCGCCAGCGAGCCGATATTGTCGGCCGCTTTGCTGAAGGCCTCCGCCGTGCGCACCAGCTCGCGCAGCGAGCGCGTGACCTCTCGACTCAGATGCCCGATCTGGTCGTCGACGCCCGATGTCGTTCCGCGAACGACGGCGAAGGTCGACGCCATTTCTTCGGTCAGCGTGCGCGCGCCGACCGACAGCTCGCGCGACATCTGGCTGGTGTCGCTGATTAGACGGTCGATGTCCTCAGCGCGGTCGGCGAGCACGCCCGTCACGCGCCGGATGTTGACGAGCGTCTGGGTGAATGCCTCGCGATTCTCCGGCCCGACCAGATCGTTGGCCTGCATCATCAGCGTGGTCAGCGTGCCGAGCAGCTCCGGCGCGCGATCAAAGACCTGTTCCAGGCGCGATGCACGCGACTGGATTTCGGCATAGCGCTCACCGGGCTTGGGCTCCAGCGCTGGCGCCGCCTGGGTGCCGCCGGAGAGCTGAATGTAGGCAACGCCGGTGATACCCTGAAACTCGAGCGACGCGATCGTGTCGACCTTGATCGGCACGTCGCTCGAGATCTCGACGAAGGCCCGGATGCGCTCGACGTTGGTGGGGTCGATGCGCAATTCGACGACGCGCCCGATCGGCACGCCGCGATAGCGCACCTGGCCACCTTCCTGCAGGCCGGTCGCCGAGCCCTGAATGTATACGTAATAAAAAGACAGCTCGCGATCGATCTCGAAGCGCGCGAGCCAGACGACGAAGCCGAACAGGCCCGCAACCAAGACAAGCACGAAGGCGCCGACCACGACGTAGCTAGCCTTGGTCTCCATCCCCTCTACCGCCTCCGCCTCGTGCCCGTCGCCAATCGTCCCGCGCGGCCGCCCCCTGCCTTGGAGCCTGCGGCCGAAATCATCCTGCAGTCTCGTCCAGAGCCGCGGCGTGAGCTCCCGCCTGGGCCTGGACCTGGGCCGCTCGACCGCGCGGACCGTGGAAGTAGGCGCTGATCCACGGGTGGGGGTCGCGCAACAGCTCATCCATTGTGCCAACCTTGATCTTTTTGTCCACCAGCACGGCAATGCGATCGCAGATCGCAAGCAGGCTGTCGAGGTCGTGCGTCACCATCACCACGGTCAGTCCCAGGCTTTTCTGGAGTTCGCCGATCAGCCGGTCGAAGATCGCCGCGCCGATCGGATCGAGACCCGCGGTCGGCTCGTCCAGGAACAGGATCTCCGGGTCGAGGGCGAGCGCCCGGGCGAGGCCGGCGCGCTTGCGCATGCCGCCCGACAGCTCGGACGGATACTTCGCAGCCGCCTCGAGCGGCAGCCCGACCATGCGGATCTTGACTGCCGCCAGCTCGCGCAGCAACAGGGGCGACACGTCGTCGAGATCGGGACCGTGCTCGCGCAACGGTACAATGACGTTTTCGGCGACGGTCAGCGAGCTGAACAACGCGCCGTCCTGGAATAGGACACCCCACCGGGCCTGCAGCCGCCGCACCGCCGCTTCATCGTCGCTCAGCGGGTCTTCGCCCAGGACGCGGATCGTGCCGCCCGCCGGGCGGTTCAATCCGATGATCGTCTTCATCAGCACCGACTTGCCGGTGCCCGAACCGCCGACCAGCCCGATCACCTCGCCCTTGCGCACGTCGAGGTCGAGACCATCGTGCAAGAGCTGCGGACCGAAGCGGGTCACCAAACCGCGCACGCGTATGACTGGCTCGTCCGCCATGCCCGGGACTTAGATCTTCAGATAGGAAAACAGGACGGAGAATATCGCGTCGACGACGATCACGATGAAGATCGATTCCACCACTGCCTTGGTCGTCAGGCGCCCGACGCTCTCGGCCGACCCGGAGACACTGAGGCCCGCGAAGCAGCCGACCAGCGCGATGATGAAGCCGAAGATCGGCGCCTTGATGATGCCGATCCAGAATGACCACAGCGAGACCGCGCCATTGAGCTGGCGCAGGAACTGCGAGATCGAGATGTCGAGCATGAGGTAGCAGATCACCCCGCCGCCGAGCAGCCCCATCATGTCGGCAAAGAAGGCCAGCAAGGGCATCGCGAGGACGAGCGCGACCACGCGCGGCAGGACCAGGATCTCGATCGGGTCGAGGCCGAGCGTCCGCATGGCGTCGACCTCCTGGTTGACCTTCATGGTACCGATCTGGGCGGCGAACGCGCTGCCCGATCGGCCCGCGACGATGATCGCGGTGATCAGGATGCCGATCTCGCGGAGCACCGAGACTGCCAGCAGATTGACCGTAAAGATGTCGGCGCCGAACCGCCTGAGCTGGTCGGCGCCCTGATAGGCGAGCACGACTCCGATCAAGAACGACAGCAGGCCCACGATAGGCACGGCGTTGAGACCGACCTGCTCGAGGTGGCTCACCAGCGGGGTCAATCGGATGCGGCTCGGTCGTAGCACGCTGTGCACGACGGTGAACACGGTCTGACCAAGAAATCCGACCAGGTCGCGCGTCTCCTCAAGGAACATGACCATCCGGCCACCGATGCGCTCGAGCATGACCAGGACCGGGTTGGCGAATCTGCGTCCGGAGTGGGGTGCGGCTTCACATGCGCGCACGCGCTCGATCAGCGCGGCGTGCGCCGGCTGTGCGCCGATCAGGTCGACTTCCCGCCCCGGCTTCTGCAAGGCCGCGACGGCGCGACAGATCGCCCAGGCGCCGGCCGTGTCGAGCTTGTCCAATGCGCTGATGTCAATCCGTGCGGCGCCCGAGTCCGCGACGGTCAAGCGGCGCAACTCCTGGTCATGGCGGCCGACCGCCTCGAGCGTCCAGCGTCCGCCGAAGCGCAGCACAATGCGGTCGTCCTCGCGCGTCTGGCGAAACCAGCCGCTGTCGTCCGCCGATCCGGTCTGCAGCGCCATGGCTGGCATCCTAAAGCGCCATGATTCATGCGCCAAACTGAATCGCCGGCCGCTTCTGATCGGATCGTCAGGTTCCCGCGACGGCAACGAACACCGCAGCGGCCAAGTGAGGTTTGCCAGCCGGCCGCGTGAGATACTAGGATCGACGCGTGCCGGCTCCAAATCGAGCAGCGGCCTCGCTTGTCACGTCCATCAATGGCCCCTTCACTTCGCAAATTGGACCTGATCTATGAACATCAAGGATCACATTCGCCAGATTCCCGATTTCCCCAAGCCGGGCATCCTGTTCTATGACATTTCGACATTGCTTGCCCATCCCAAGGCGTGGGCAGCAACGGTCGACCAGCTCGCTGCCATTATCTCGCCGCACAAGCCCGACCTCCTCGCCGGCATCGAGTCGCGCGGATTCCTGACGGCCGCGCCGCTGGCGCTCCGACTCGGCTGCGGCTTCATCATGCTGCGCAAGAAGGGAAAGCTTCCGGGCCAGACCATCCGCTACACCTATGATCTGGAGTACGGCTCCGATACGATCGAGGTGCAGGCGGATGCCGTGAAGCCCGGCCAGCGCGTCGTCGTGCTCGACGATCTGCTCGCCACGGGCGGAACGATGCGCGCCGCAGTCGAGCTCGTGCACAAGGTCGGCGGCACCGTGCCGGCCTGCGCCTGCATTATCGAGCTGAACTTCCTCAAAGGGCGCAAGCATCTCAACGTGCCGTTCTCGGCACTCGTAGGGTATGATCAATAATCGTCAGGGCCGCGGGGGCTGTTTAACGTCGATGACACCAGGTTTGACGCCGAGCTTGCCGCTGACGGCGATCGTCTTACCGTCGGCGGCGGTGTCGCTGGTGATCGCCGTGGCGCTTCTCTACCTTGGCGGCCGCGCCAATATCCTGCGCGCCAGCGCCTGGTGGGCATTCGGCTTCATCATCAACGCGATCATCCTCGCCGGACCGGTTGGCCTTTCCATGGCCGACCCCATCCAGGCCGTTCTCTCGCTCGGCGCGGCGACCTCGCTGCTGCTCCTGCTGGGATCGCTGCGCTTCCTGCATCATTCGGCGCTGATCGGCATGCTGATCGGCGGCATCGTCGTGGTCGTGGTCGGCCTGAGCCAGGGTCTGCCCTCGCACACGACGCAACGCGCGCTCAATGCCGCGCTTTTCCTCGCCGGCAGCCTTGCGCTCTTTGCCAACGGCGCGATCTATCTGCTTCATCGCCGTCGCCGGTCCCTGCCTTTCGCGATGACCATCGCGACCTTTCTGACGTGGGGCGCGGTGCGCGCCGTCGAAGGTGTGCAGACGCCGGCGGAAGCGGCTTTGCCCTGGGCCGTGGCTTTCGAACCGATGATGGCCACGATCGCCGGCATCTCGCTCATGCTGGTCAGCCGGCAAAGCCGTCACCGCCCGGAAGCTTCCGAGCCCGAATAGGGTTGGACAGGACTAGCGACTGATGTTGTTCCAGCCCGCGCTTGCCCCCCAGGCGATCGCCAGCGCGCTGTGCACATTGGTCTTGTTCGCCGGCTTGGTCACGCTTGCGCGGCGAGGTGCCGGCGTGCCCGCGACAGGTTGGTGGGCAGTCACGATCCTGGCGGCGGGCAGTGAACCGCTGACCGCAGGACTGGCCCAGGGTTTCGCCGGCGAGATCGGCGCCGCGAGCATCCTTCACCTCGTCAAGATCGCGAGCGCGGCCGCCGGCGCGCATGCCTGGTTCGGACGTCAGCTCGCCGGCGTGCTTCTGGCAGGCGCTGCCGGCCTGGCGGTGCTCGGATTGCAGTTGCAGTCGGCAGCGGCGGCGGCCGCGCTCGCTGCGGCCAGCGCCGCGGTTCTACTCGGCATCGCCGGCTGGCTGGTCGGCCGACGCCGCGAGGGCTCGGCTCGGTTCCCGGTGGCGGCGGGTTTCGCCGTGCTGGGCGCACTCGACTTCTCATCGCTCGTCGAGCCCGCCATGTCCGTTGGCGGCTGGTCGCCGGCCGTCTTGTCGCCGTTCGCCGCAACGCTGATCGCAGCTGGGCTGGTGCTGTTCGCTTTCGAGAAACAACGGAAGTCGAACGCTGAGGACACGCTTGCCCGAAGGCTCAGATTCGCTCTCGACCAAGCCTTGATCGGCATCGCCCTCTACGATTCGGACGATCGCCTGAGCTTCGCCAACCGGCACTTCCTGAAATTCTATGGGCGCGGCGACGGCACCTCCGTCATTGGTCGACGTTTTGCCGACATTCTCGCCGACTCGGTCGACGCCAGTAAGCACGCCCTCAAGGGCGTTGCGGCGGAGCAGTTCATCGCGCAACGCCTGGAACGGCACCGCGATCCACAGGGACCTTTTCTGCAAAAGCTGGGCGACGGCCGGGTCGTTGAAATTCGCGAGTATCGGCTCGCCGACGGATCGACGGCCGGCACTTGGTACGACGTCACCGACATCAAGCGGCATCAGGATGCCTTTGCGCTGGCGATCAGCGGGCGTGCTGAAGGCGGCGATTTCATGGTCGTCGCCGTGCAGGCGCTGGCGCTCGGCCTCGGCTATCGCTGGACGCATATCGGGCGACTGTCGCCGGGCGGCGATCGCATTGAATCGGTGGTTGCCTGGGATACCAACCGCATCGCCGGCAACTTCAGCTACGCCATAGCAGGCACGCCGTGCGGCGACGCGGTCACGACGGGCTACTGCTTCGTGCCGGACGATGTCATGTCCCGTTATCCGGCCGACAAGGTGCTGGCGCAGTACAATGCGCGCAGCTATTGCGGCATGCTGTTGCGCAATCGCGCCGGCCAGACGATCGGACACATCGCCGCGCTCAATGACCGGCCCGATGCCGCCACTGCCGATCACCGCGGCTTCCTGTCCGTCATGGCCGACTGGATCGCCACTGAATTCGATCGCAGGGCGACCGAGGTGGCGTTGCGCAGCAGCGAGCAGCGCGTGCGCGACTTTGCCGAAGCGGCGTCGGAGTGGTTCTACGAGATGGGACCGGACCTCCGCTTCACGTACATATCGCCGCGCATGCTCGATGCGACCGGCATCGATCCGGCCAAGCTGATCGGCCTCCATCGCCTCGACGTGGTCGGGGATTGCAGCGAAGCCAGCCTGAAGGCGCACATCGACGACCTCACACGGCACCGCCCGTTCCGCGGCTTTCAGTACCTGAGCAAGCCCAGCTTCGGACCGGCGCGCTACCTGAGCATCAGCGGCAAGCCCTTGTTCGACGCGAACGGCAATTTCCTCGGCTATCGCGGTACGGGCCGCGACGTCACGCGCGAGCGCCAGGCGCTGGCCGACGCTGCGCGCAAGTCTGCATTGCTCGACACGGCTGTCGCCAACATGGCCGAAGGCATCCTGATCATCGATCAGCAGGGGCAGCTGATACTGGCGAACGAACGCGCGCGCGATGCTCGATCTGCCGGCCGAGCTGGTGACCCCCGGCCAGCACAGCCACACCATCATGCGCTACCTCGCCAGGCGCGGCGACTACGGCCCTCATGATGGCAGCGACACTGCCATCGATCGCCTCGTCGAGCTGCGCGATGCCAACATGATGGGCGCCGACACTCAAGCCTTTGAACGGCCGACGCCGCATGGACGAATGCTCGAAGCGCGCGGACGTCGCACGCCATCAGGCGAGCTGGTCATCACCTATGTCGACATCACGCACTTGAAGAGCGCCGAGACGGCGATCCTGCGCGCCAAGGAAGCGGCCGAGTTTGCCAACCGATCGAAGACAGAATTTCTCGCCACCGTCAGCCACGAGCTGCGCACGCCGTTGAACGCCATCATCGGCTTCTCGGAGATCATCCGCGATCAGGTGTTCGGGCCGGCTGCCTTGGATCGCTATCGCGGCTATGCCGGCGACATTCACGACAGCGGCGTTCACCTACTCAATATCATCAACGACATCCTCGACCTGGCCAAGGTCGAGGCCGGCGCCGTCGAGCTCCACATCGAGCCGGTCCACATGAACGAGGTCATCGAGCAGGCAGCGCGCCTGGTCCGCCAACGCGCGGAGGCGACCGCGCTCGAGCTGATCTTCGACGTGCCGGCCAGCCTGCCGACCGTTGAGGGCGACCCGCGCCGGTTGATCCAGGTCTTCCTCAATCTGCTGTCCAATGCGGTGAAGTTCACGCCGCGCGGCGGCCACATCAACGTCTCGGCGCGTGTCCAGTCATCCGACATGATCGTCGAATTCACCGATACCGGCATCGGCATGACCGAGGCCGAGATCAAGATCGCGCTCGAACCCTTCCGCCAGGTCGAAAGCCATCTGAGCCGCAGCTTCGAGGGCACCGGTCTCGGCCTGCCGCTGGCCAAATCGCTGGTCGAGCTTCACGGCGGCAGCCTGGCGATCGACAGCACGCCCGGGCGCGGAACCCGCGCCACCGTTCGTCTGCCCGTGCGGCGCCCGGCCCGGCGCTCCAACGTCCATCACGCCTGAAGGAGACCGCCTTGAGCCGCGAACTCGCAATGATGTCGGCATCGGACATGATCAGGCGCTTCCGCGTGCGCACCCTGTCGCCCGTGGACGCAACCAAGGCCGCGCTGGCGCGGATCGCCAAGCTCGACAAGCGCTACAACGCCTTCTGCCTGGTCGACGACGCGGGCGCACTCGCCGCGGCGCGCGCCTCGGAGCGGCGCTGGACGAAGGGCCGTCCCCTGGGCCTCGTCGACGGCGTGCCGACCACGATCAAGGACCTAGTGCTCAGCCGCGGCTGGCCGACCCTGCGCGGATCGCGCACCGTGGCGCGGGATCAGTCATGGGATGTCGATGCCCCGGCCGTGGCGCGGCTGCGCGAGCATGGCGCCGTATTCCTCGGCAAGACCACGACACCCGAGTTCGGTTGGAAGGGTGTGACGGACAGCCCGCTGACCGGCATCACGCGCAACCCGTGGAACCCATCGAAGACGCCGGGTGGGTCGAGCGGTGGCGCGGCGGTCGCGGCGGCGACCGGCATGGGCGCACTGCACATTGGCACCGATGGCGGCGGCTCGGTCCGCATTCCCGCGTCCTTCACGGGCGTGTTCGGCCTGAAACCGAGCTATGGTCGCGTGCCGGTGGCGCCGGCGGCGATCTTTCTCATGCTGTCGCATGTCGGCCCGATGACGCGCACCGTGGAGGACGCGGCCCTCATGCTGACCGTGATGGCCGAGCCGGATGCGCGCGACTGGTACGCGCTGCCTTACGACGGTCGCGACTGGCGCGTCGGACTCAACGATGGCGTCGCCGGATTGCGCATCGCCTTCAGCCCGCGCCTCGGCCGTGCACGCGTCGATCCGGAGGTTGCGCGGATCGTCGCGCGCGCCGTCGCATCGCTCGCTGATCTGGGCGCCATTGTCGAATCAGAAGATCCCGACATCGAGGATGCCGAAGCGGCTTTCCGCACCTTCTGGACAATCGGTGCCGCGTCGCTTCTGCGCACCGTCGCCAGCCCAAAGCGCAAGCTGCTCGACCCCGGTTTTCGCGCCATCGCCGAGGGCGGCGCCAATCGGACGGCGCAGGACATGGTGCAGGCGATCCGCCAGCGCGAGGCGCTTGGCGAGCGCATGAACGCCTTTCATCGGCGGTATGACCTGCTGGTGACACCAACCATGCCGATCCCGGCCTTCGCGGCAGGCCATGAGGTGCCGCCCGGCGGGCGCCTCGACCGCTGGGTCGCGTGGACGCCATTTTCCTATCCCTTCAACCTGACGGGGCAGCCGGCGGCCAGCATTCCCTGTGGTCGGACCCGCGACGGCCTTCCGGTCGGCCTGCAATTCGTCGGGCCCCGGCATCGCGACGACCTTGTCCTGCGCGCCGCCCGGGCCTTCGAGTCGACTCATCCCATCGCCTTGCCAGGCCGTGCCTGATTCGAAAAATTATTTATTATCAGCGGCTTACATTATGTCGTTTGAGTCATCTTGATTCTGTAGGAGAATCAAGAGCTTGCAGACGTACCTTCGAGTCTGCACCGGCGGAGAACGCCGCATGGGGTAAAGCGTCGAACAATCCTGAGGACCGCCGCCGGCGCCGCCGTTTCCGCGGCAACGTCCGTGCTGGCGTTGTCCCGCCCGGCGTGGTCCGGCCGGGCCGACGGCAACGTCGTCATCGCCGGCACCAAATCGGTGACCGGCGAGCACGCGGTCATCGGCCAATATGGCGAACTGGGCTCGTCGCTCGCGTTGCGTACGGCCGGCCTGATCGCCGGCCGCGCCGTCGATTACTGGCTGATCGACACCGGCGGGCCGACGGCTCAAGTGCTCGACAAGATCCGCGACGCGATCGAACGATCATCGGTGCGCTTCTTCATCGGCGCAGCTTCGCCGGAAACCGGCCCGCTGATCGCCGATCAGGTGACCCAGGCGGGTTGCGTCTACGCGTGCGGCCTCGGAGTCGATGAATTGACCGGCACGCCCTGCCATCGGTCGGTGTTTCGCTGGTCGACCGCCCCGCAGGTCGCGGTGGTTCAGACGATCGACCCCCTCCTTGCCTTGATACCGGATGCGGAGCGCTGGTTCGTCATTGCGCCGGCGACGCCGCTCGGCCGCGCTTTGATGACGCCCACTCTGGAGCGCGTCGAGGCTCTCGGCGTCGACCACGTCGGCACCGCGCGAATCGCCGCGCAGGATCGCGAATTCTCAGGCTTGTTCCAGCGCGTGCTGGCCGCACGTCCCGACGTGACGGTGGTGCTCGCGTCCGGCGGGCAGAGTTCGGCGCTGATCCGCCACGCCGTCAACATCGGCGCGCATCGCAGCACGCGGTTGCTGGTCGTCTGGTCGGGCGGACTGCACCAGCTCCAGTCGCTTGGTCCCGATGCGATCGACGGCATCTACTTCGGCAGTCAATATTGGCACGAGGTCGACACGCCGATGAACCGCTTCCTGGTCGCGCATACGCGGGCCCGCTACGGCATCAATCCAAATGCGCCGCTTGCTGCGGAATTCATCGGGACGAAGCTGCTGATCGATGCGATCGCGCACACCGGCAGCACCGAACCCGAGCCGATCATCGCGCAGCTCGAGGGCCTCCACTACGACGGCCCGACCGGGCCGGAAACCATCCGCGTATCGGACCACCAGTCGATCAAGGCCTACTATCTCCTGCGCGGCAAGAGTCGCGCGCGCATGCACGACGCCGACAACCTGGCCGACGTCGTCAACGCCGCGCGCCCCGACATTCTCGAGGCGGCCCCATCATGCCGCACGGCCTGACGGCCGCATCCTCCGCCCACGCCTGGCTGCTGCGCCTGTCGGGCGAGGCGCGCCCGATCCGCGGGCCGGCACAATCTGCGCCGTACAAGGCGCCAATGCTCCACGCCGAGCGATCGACGATATGGCTAGCCTGAACTTTGCCCCATTTTCGAGCTAAGCAATTGAAAGGCGGGGATTTTGGCTTTGACGGTAGTCATGGAATTTGTTTGAGGGGCTCGACAGGCTGGTTGTGCCGTGATTC
>Ga0194132_10006820_pt1 | contig 17449 bp, 16 predicted proteins | sample TA2KigOf80mmetaG_FD_148612 | JGI IMG/M metagenome (GOLD analysis project Ga0194132, IMG submission 148612) | Freshwater microbial communities from Lake Tanganyika, Tanzania - TA2015054 Kigoma Offshore 80m | ecosystem: Environmental > Aquatic > Freshwater > Lake | place: Tanzania: Lake...
GGAGCGCACCGTCGCGATAGTGCGCACGGACTGCTCGATACCACCGACGTCGGCACGGCCTCCGGAAGCCTCCTGCTGGATCTGGCGCAACTGACGCGAAATGTCCGAGGCGGTGGCCTGCAGCGCCAGCATGCGCGCAGGATCAAGCTCCACGCGAATTTCGCGCGTGACGCCACCGACTCGCGACACCGCTCCCACACCACGTACCGACAACAACGACTTTGCTATCGTGTTCTCGACAAACCACGACAGCGCCTCCTCGTCCATGCGTCCCGATGCCACGGTGAAGGTAAGGATGGGCATGCCTGCCAGATCCATCTTCGACACGATGGGATCGCGCAAGTCCGCCGGCAGATCGGTGCGAATTCGCGCTACTGCATCGCGCACCTCATCGACGGCTTCTTGTGTCGGCTTCTCCAAACGGAACTCGGTGGTGACGGTCACCAGGCCGTCCTGCACCTTGGTGTAGATGTGCTTGACGCCCTGCACCGTGGCGATCGAATCTTCGATCTTGCGCCCCACCTCGGTTTCGAGTTGCGATGGTGCTGCACCGGGAAGAGACGCCGTGACCGAGACCGTTGGCAGATCGATGTCGGGAAACTGCTGAATCTTCATGGCGTGGAACAGCACCACGCCCGCCAGTGTCATCAAGACGAACAACATCACCCCAGGGATGGGGTTGCGAATGGACCAGGCCGATACGTTCATGTTGGCTCCTTGCCGGTGCTACTGGGCGCTGCCCGCCGCCGGCGCCGACGCCAGTACCTGCACCGTATCCCCATCGGCAAGGAAACCCGCACCGGTGGCCACGACGCTGGCCGTGGCCTCGAGCCCGCTGAGGATCTCGATGCGATCGCCCACGCGCCGACCCACGTTCACCTTGACGATGCGCACCTTGTCGGCACCCTCGATCTGGAACACGTAGCTGAAGCCGTCTCTGAGCAACACCGCGGATTGCGGCAGTACCACGGCCTTGTCTCCGCCCAGATTGAACTCACCACGCGCAAAGGTGCCGGCGCGGGCAGGGCTGCCTACCGGCAGGTCGACATAGACCAGGCCCATGCGTGTTTGTGTGTCCACTGTCGGGGCAGCGATGCGGACTTTGCCCTTGACCTGAGTGCCTGCCACCGTGACCAGCGTGGCCTCCTGCCCGGGTGACACGCGCGCCAGCTCACTGCTGGTCACCTCCGCCCGCCACTCCAAACGATTGCCGCGTATCAAGCGGAACAACTCCTGCCCTGGCTGTGCCAGCGAACCCACCGACGCCGCCCGCGCCGAAATCACGCCATCATCAGGCGCCAGAATCCGTGTCTGCCCGAGCCGCACTCGGGCCGACTGCGAGCGCGCCTGCGCCGCCGCCAAGCGAGCCCGCGCCGCCTGCTCGGAGGCTTCAGCCTGGGTCACCTGCTGCGCGCTGATGAAATTCTGCGCCAGCAACTGACGCGAGCGATCAGCGTTAGCCTTAGCTTCCTGATTCATGGCCTGCGCTTCATCTACGGCGGCGCGTGCCTGCGCCATCTCCGCCTCCAGAGTCTCAGCAGCGATGCTGGCCAGCAGCTGGCCACGCTTGACCACGTCGCCTACATTCACGCGGACCTCGGTCAGTCGCAGGCCGCCGATCTCGGGACCGATGACCGCTTCCTGCCAGGGCTGGATACTGCCGTTCGCGGCCAAGGTGCGCGGCCACTCTTCCTGAACGGGCTGCACCAACGTCACTGTCAGTGCAGGTTTGGTGGCCGTCGCCGGCCCAGCAGCAGACTTCTTGGGCGCGACCTTGGAAGGTGCAGCGGATTTGTCGGGGCCCTTGTCCTTGTCAAGCGCACCGGTCGCCACCATCGCGCCAACACCTATCGCCACCACCACCGCCCCCACCAGCAACTTTCGCTTCTTGATCATTGTGATCACCTCATCCTGCCATTTCATGATTCGTCATCCGCGCTTGGAACGCGCACCGGGTCGCGCGTTCGCGCGGCGAGCGATTTCGTGGGCAAGTAGCGCATCGCTATAGCCCAACAGCCTGTCGAGAATTCGCTCTGATGCCTTTGGCCGAGCCAAAACATCTGGCGCCAGTACCTTCATGCATTCACGCGAGATGCAATAGTCGTAGGCCATCGCCACGATGGCAAAGGCCAGTTGATGCAATTCCGTGTCAGGCTTCTTCATGCCGCAATGGCGCGCCAGCAGCCCGACCAGGGCCTCGTGGTGCGGAAAAACGGTGTGTTCCAGCACATCGCGAAACACACTGCTGGGCTCAAGCATCTCCCGCAGGTGCAGGCGCATAACCAACGCCTCTTCGGCTTCGGACATGAAGTGGGTGAGAAACGCGCCCAGAAAGCGCCGCATGGCTTCGGTGAAACTCAACCCCATATCGTCGAAGCCGCGAAAGTGACCCGTGAGCAAATCGATGGGTCGCGTCAGCACGGCCCGGTAGAGCCCTTCCTTGTCGCCAAAGTAGTAGTGGATGCTCGCCAGATTGGCGCCAGCAGCCTCGCAAATTTCGCGGGTGGACGCGGCGCTGTAGCCGCGCGCGGCAAAGGCACGGGTGGCTTCAGCGATCAATCGCTCGCGCGCCTGGGCGCCCTTGTCGGTAGCAGTCGCCCGGGTCCGCGACCGTTCGGTAGTGGTTGTCGTGCTCGTCATATTGAAGATGCTTCTGGCGAATCAGTCGATTGCTTGATTTTTACCACAAAAAGAAAGCCGCCCTGACTTGGACGGCTTTCGATCACCCAACGGGTTCGACCCTCAATCGGATCGACCGGTTCGCGGCTTGAGCCTGCTCAGTTCATCAACCACTGCTCATACCAGGCGATGGCGTTGCCTGAGGACTGCGCAAAGCCATTGACGTAAGCGTCAAAGTGCCCGCCAGGGAGAATCACCAGTTTCTTCGGCTCGCGCACGGACTCGAAGGCATTGATGGCCACGTCCGTGGGGGTAAGTACGTCGTTCTCCGCCACCATCATAAGGAAAGGCGTGGGCGAAATGCGGCCCATATACACGGCCGGGCTGTACTCAATAAACTTCTCGATCGACTCCACCGTCACCCGGTTCTCCCAGCGTGGCGCCTTGCTCTTGTGGGTTTCGGTGAACCACTTGTGGGAATCGCTGGTATTGAGCACCGCGTTGTTGTCCGGCGCCACCACGGGCAGGTAACTGACCTTGCCGGTCTTGTACCGTTCGATGCGCTCGGCTTCCAGATACTTGAGCAGCCCGGCACCGGCGGCGCGTGGCACGATGGCTTGAAAGTTCGTCCAGCCATCCACCAGCGGCACTTGGCAGGCCACCACTTTGACGCGCCGGTCAAGCGCACCCAGGCAGATCACATGGCCCCCGCTATAGGACGATCCAAACACCCCGATCTTGTCGGCCTTCACCTCGGGCTGTAATTGCGCAAAGGAAATGGCGTTGCGGAAATCCTCGATCTGCTCCCACGGAAAAATCTGCCCCCTCGGCTCGCCCTCACTTTCGCCCAGGTAGCGATAGTCGAACACGATGGCGACAAAGCCGGCGCGCGCGAACGCAGCCGCGTAGTCGGTGAAGTACATTTCTTTTACCGCACTGAAGCCATGCGCCAGCACAATGCACGGCCGCTTCTCGTTCGGCGCCATCCCGCCGGGCACGTACTTCAGTCCACGGCACCGCAAACCGCCACTCTTGAACTCGATGGGTATGCCACCTTCCGCGGCAGCGCGTGCGAGGCCCGCCGCCTGGACGGCGCCGACGGCAACGGCCCCGGCTGTCATCCACTTCACGAAATCCCTCCGGGTTACCGCACTTGATGCGTCACTCATGCTCTCCTCCATGTGGGTTGTAACACCGTATCGTACGAACACGCGGGCCTTGATGCGCTCGCGGTCGCACGCGTGAAGCTACCACACCGCCTATTCGCGGCTACGACATTGGGTACCCGGCTACGGCATTGGGTACCGTGAGCCAGAGATGGCTCACCGCCATTCAACGCCCTGCAAGTAGACCCCGCCGTAGGCTAAGGGAAATGGATCAGCACTTCCTCTTGGCGTCGAGCCGGTCAGGCTGCGACAATCCGTGACCCATGAGCACCGATGCCCTCCCCGCCCTGTCCCGGCCACACTCCCCACGCGATCTGTTCTGGAGTTTCACGCTCCTGGCACTGCAAGGTTTCGGCGGCGTCATCGCCGTGGCCCAGCGGGTACTGTGCGAAGACAAGCGCTGGTTGAGCAAGGAGGACTTTCTGGAGTTGCTGGCCGCATCGCAGGTATTGCCCGGACCGAACATCTGCAATCTGGCGTTGATGATCGGCGACCGCTTCCACGGCTGGCGCGGGGCCTTTGCCGCGCTGGCGGGCATGATGAGCGTGCCGCTGCTTATCGTTTTGGTTCTCACCGAGGGCTATGCGATGTTTGCCCACAATGCGATGGTTGCCGGCGCCCTGAAGGGCATGGGCGCCGTGTCGGCGGGCCTGTTCATCGGTACTGCCTTGCGCTTGGCACCGGCACTGCGCGGCAATGTGCTTGGTTTTGGGCTGTGCGTGACACTGGCAGCCGCCAGTTTCGCCGCCGTCGCGCTGCTCAGCTGGCCACTAGTCTGGGTGATCCTCGGAGTTGGACTGGTGGCCTGTGTGCTGGCCTGGCGGCGACTGCCTGCCTCATGAGCGTCCTGCTGGCCTTGTTCCTGAGTTTTCTTACCCTGTCGCTACTGGCAGTGGGAGGCGCCATCACGGTCGCGCCAGAAATGCACCGGCTGCTGGTGGACGAGATGCATCTGCTGACCGATGCCCAGTTCAACGCTTCGATCGCCATCGCCCAGGCGGCGCCCGGGCCCAATGTCTTGTTCGTGGCGATACTGGGCTATCAGGCCGCGGGGCTGATGGGCGTGCTGGCCACCTTTGGCGGCATCATGCTGCCTTCCACGACCCTCGCCCTGGCCGCTTCGCGCTGGGGGCACGCACGCCGCCACTGGCGCGGCGTGCTGGCATTCAAGGCGGGCATGGCGCCGCTGGTGATTGCGCTGATGTTTGCCACCGGGTGGATCCTGTCTTCGCATGAACCCACGTGGGGTTCAATTCTGCTCACGCTGGTGGCGGCCGCAATTGTGTGGTTGACCCGGGTTCACCTGCTGTTGCTGATTGGAATGGGCGCGTTGATCGGCGGGATGGGTTGGCTGTAAGGCTTGCGACGAGTTGCCGGGGACAGTCCCCGCCGGGGCCTGTCCCTAGTCGGCGGCGAACAAGCAGGAGGCTCTTTGCGTCGAACCTTCCCTTAATCTTCACTCTTCAACGCCACACCGCGATGTTGGGCGTCAATATCAACCACCTGACGGGCAAACTGTGCGTAAGTCAGGTGTCCGGCATAGAGCTGTGTGATCGCGCGCGTCAGCAAGAGACGCGTGGTCTGCAGGCGCGGCGAAGGCGGACCGCGCCGCTCTCGCGCGCGCTGATGATCGGCCAGGCGCAGCGTCTGCCAGGTCTTAATCGCCTCTTTCTCGATCGCCGCAGGTCGACGGCCATTGCGGAGCTGAGCGGCATTAACGGCATCGCCGCGCAGGGTTAGCGGCACCTTGTCACGAATGGGGTCCAGGCGCGGATCGTCGATGTAGCTGGGTTCGACCGGCGCAGGCGCGCCCGGCGACGCAAGAGGTCCTGCCCGCCCCGATTCGATGCGCGCCACCACTGGCGACGACTCGCTAGGCTTGACGCCTTTGTTGGCGCATCCTTGCAGCACGAGCAGCGCGCTGCATAGTGCAATACATACTCTCACACCTGGGTGCCTCGATGTTTCGGAGCCACCCACTCTACGCAACCCGTCGTACTAGATTGAGTCTTATCGGCACGAATCCGGGAACGTGACGTCACCCGGTGACACGCCGTATGGGAACACACCCGGCCTCATGCGGGCGGAACATCACCGGGTAAATCGAAGCGCTGCCGGGTCGTGCAATAGCGGTTGCCGAACAACCGTCCCACAGGCCGGTAACGCTCCTCTGAAACGCGCTTGCGTACTGGATCGATCAAACCATCACGGGCATGAATATGAATAACTTCACCCAAGATCAGATCGCGCGCCGGCCCGACGTCGATGCGACGGAACAGTTTGCATTCAAAGCTGGCGGGGGCCTCCGCGATTCGCGGTTGATCAATGAACCGGCACGGTGCCGAGGTGAAACCAGCCTTGTCGAACTCGCTCACGCTGTCAGGAAACTCCTCGCTGGAAATGTGCATGCCGTTGGCGATTCCCTCGTCGACCAGATTGACCACAAACTCGCCAGTGCGCAACAGATTCGCCAGCGAATGCTTCATCTGCTGGTCGCTGTTGCGCGCGTTGAAACTGATCACCACGAGCATGGGGTCTTCGCACACGGCGTTGAAATAGGAGAACGGCGCGCAGTTGAGTACGCCGTTGGCGTTGCGGGTGGAAATCAAGGCAATGGGGCGCGGGAATACCAGTCCAGTGAGGACTTTGTAGCGTTCTTGCAGGCTGAGTTGGGTAAGATCAAGTTCCATGGTGTTATCGTAGTCGTGTTGTCGTAGTCTTGTTGCCGCAGTTATGTTGTTGCAATCGTGTTGTCGTAGTTGTGTTGTCGTTTCTTGGCCCGTGATCCAAGGGCAACAGGCGTATATTCTCTGATTTCAGCATATAGCAGGAGCCACCGTGAAATCCAGCCCCCTGAGAACCGTCGAGACCGCTTCGGTACGCGACCGCGTCAGTGCCGAGGAGTGGAACATGCGCGTGGACCTGGCGGCGCTCTACCAGCTGGCCGTGGTCTACAAGTGGACGGATCTGATCTACACCCACTATTCCGCGCGCGTGCCAGGTACCGATCATCTACTGATCAACCCCTACGGTCTGATGTTTGACGAGATCACCGCGTCGTCCCTGGTCAAGATCGACGAGGCCGGCAATGTGGTGGACGACCCCACCGGTCTGGGCATCAACTACGCCGGCTTTGTCATTCACGGCTGCGTTCATCAGGCGCGCCCCGAAGTGAACTGCGTGATCCATACCCATACGCGCGCCGGCGTCGCAGTGTCCGCACAGAATTGCGGACTGCTGCCCATCAGCCAGCATGCACTACGCACCTACGGCATGCTGACCTACCACGACTACGAAGGGATTGCCCTCGACCTGGATGAGCGGCAACGCATGAGTGCCCACCTGGGCACCACATCCAAAGCCATGATCCTACGCAATCACGGACTGCTGACACTGGGTGACACCGTTTGCGAAGCATTCGAGTTGATGTACTACCTTGACGCCGCGTGTCAGATCCAGATCGATGCCCTCGCAGCCGGTCAGGTGAACCTGGACCTCATCGATGATGTCACCTCGATGAAGGCCTTCAAGCAGTTCCAAGGCCCCGGCGGTTCCGAACTGGAAAAGGAGTGGCCTGCCCTCTTACGTATGCTCGATCGCAAGGGCGTCCCCTTCCGCAACTAGAACCCCTTCACGTTCGAAAGTCACGCAAGGCATGGGGGATCTCGCGGCGCTACTGCGCCGATCACGCCGTATCCTGGTCTTTTCCGGTGCGGGCATTTCCACCGGTAGTGGCATACCAGACTATCGCGGTCCGCAGGGCGTGTGGAAGACCCGCACGCCGGTCTACTACCAAGACTTCATGAGTTCAGAATCAGCTCGCCTGCGTCACTGGCAGATGCGACTGGAAAGCCGAGCCATGTTTGCCGGCGCGCAACCGAGTGCCACCCATTGGGCCGTCAGGCAATTGGAAACGGCGGAGCGTTTGTCCTGCTGCGTCACACAGAACGTCGACGGCCTGCACGCCGCCACCGATCTGAACCCCGAACGCCTGGTGGAAATCCACGGCAGCACCCGCAAAGTCGAATGCCAGTCGTGTGGCTGGTTAGACGATGTGGAACCACATCTCGATGCGTTCGCGACAAGTGGTGTGCCGCCAGCCTGCCATTGCGGCGGATACCTCAAGACTGCCACCATCAGTTTCGGCCAATCTCTAAAGGAAGACGCCATCGAGCGCGCCGAACAAGCCGCACGCGAATGCGACCTCGTCATCGCCCTGGGCTCTACTTTAAGTGTGCGCCCCGCCAACCTTATTCCCCTGATCGCCGCACACCGAGGCGTGCCGTACGTGATCATCAACCAAGGACTGACCGACCATGACGGCGAATCGTTTGTGACACTGCGCATCGAAGGTGATGTCTCAGACTTGTTCCCCGCTGGAGTGGCCCGCTTGCACGCGTAGTCCCAGTCGACGCCTCTGGCCTTCTCACCGCAATAGACGTGGGTTCCAAAATCACGACACGCCCGTAAAACTACGCTTGCACTGCTCGAAAGCGTTCAACAGTTCGTGAGGTATGATTTGGGCGGTTGCATCTCTATATATGGACCTCGGCAAGCGCACACTGGATCGCATCGGCACTCCCAAGATAGACGCCAACGGGCGCACCTGTGTCGCCTTCAACTCCTTCGCCAAAGCTGACACCCGGCTCTTCCGGAGCATCATGCAAGGTGAACGTTGCCTGCGCGGTTTCGCCACCAGGACATCCGAGTGCAACTTATCAACGCTGCGCTCCTTCGCCAATGTCCCCACCAGCAAAGTGCCACGATCGCCCACACCTTGCGACGCCCGCGTGCTCATAGGCTCATCGCCAGAAATTCTCAAGCTCGACGATGGCGAGTCACCGACTATGGTAGCCATGGCAAGGCCTCTGCTATCTACTTGCGCGAGCATCACTTCCCGAGTACCTTCCTCCACCCCGATCCCTGAACATCTCCGCGAAAAGCCAAGAGTTCACGGCACAAGAATCTAGCCTTTCACTGCCGGTGAACCATCTCAAGATTCTCGGTCGCTTCGTGCATAACATGGTGAACGATGCCGTCGACCCGGCCGCGGTCGAGGCCATTTCGAACGTAGGCAAGGTGATGGACATTCGCACCATCGGCGAGTGGGCTCAAGACGACGGCGCCATGTCCGGCCTGCCGAACATTGGCGTGGAATACACCCAGGGGTATGCAAGCGGTACGCTGCGGCCGCTCGCGCTGGATTAATCTGACTCGCGCCTGCCCGGGGGACCACACATCTCTAGCTGACGTTATCATCACCGGTTTCTCCAGAACCGCATGGGAGTCACAGATTGATCGCAGTGCCAATAGAATTCGACAAGGCCCGGAAGATCCACGCTACCCAGAACCTCCTTGGCCGTGAAAGTCCCGGGTTTCCCGGCATGGAATGGCGAAATTGAAGAAGCGCTTCACCAGCATCCCAAAGCTCACGCAGCCAAAGTTGTATGGTGCGTTGCCCCGTGAGCGGATCTTCGACCAGCTCGATACGTTGCGCGCCCACCCGGTCATATGGTTGAGCGCCGCGCCGGGGGCCGGAAAATCAACCCTGATAGCGAGTTATGTAGAAGTGCGCGGAGTGAGTACGCTTTGGTTTCAGCTGGATTCCGCCGACAACGATCCCGCAACATTCTTCCACTACCTGGCAATTGCGACACAAGCGTTTCTTTCCAAGCGAACAAGGAAACGCCTTCCGCGCCACCTGACGCCTGAGGATCTGGGCGATGTGCCGGGTTTCTCGCGCGAGTACTTTCGCACCTTTTTCTCGGCTTGTCGCGACAACGATGTCCTAGTGTTCGACAACTTCCAGGATCTCGCCAGTGCCAGTATCGCTCCCATCATGCAAGCGATCGCCGAGGTCCGAGTAGGATGCCACATCATCATCATAAGCCGCGAGGATCCCCCACCGCTACTCGCCCCGCTGCTGGCCAACAGGACCGTCGCCCCCCTCGGTTGGAAGGACATAAAGCTTGATCTCGACGAAACCTCACGGATCGCGCGCGGCCGGCTTCCGCTTGGTCCAGCTCAGATACGAGCGCTGCAGCAACAGACCGACGGCTGGGCCGCGGGCATTACGCTGATGCTCGACCAGGCACAAAGGAGCGGACGAGTCAGTGACGTTGGGGACGTGGCCTCGATGCAGACCATATTCGATTTTTTCGCGGGGTTGGTGTTTGATCAGGCGCGGCCCCGCGAGCAGCAGGCGCTCATGGCGATTTCCGTGCTGCCCTATTTCACTCTCGACATGGCTGAGGAGCTAAGCGGCGATGACGGAATCGGCGCACTCATCCATGACTTGTATCGTCGACACCTCTTTCTCCTGCTGCGTGATGCCAAAGAGTCCAGTTACGAGTTTCACGCCCTGTTCCGCGCCTTTCTTCAGAGTCGTACCCAGAGCCTGCTATCCGCCGACCAACGTGACAATCTTCGTCATCGGGCAGGAAGGTTGTTGGACAAGGCGGGAGAACCCGACAGCGCGGCCGAACTGTATCGGGTCAGCCAGAGCTGGGATGCACTGAGCGCGTTGGTTCTTAGTCATGCCGAGGTCATGATCAACATCGGCCGCCACGATACGCTGCGTCAGTGGATAGGTGGGCTACCGCAGGATCGCGTGCTCGCCTCACCCGAAATGATGTTCTGGAGTGCACAAAGCCAGCTCACCACCGATCCGCGCACCGCCCGTACCTTGCTCGAAACGGCACTGCCGTACTTTGCGGAACGACAAGAACTGACCGCTCCCGCGGAAACGATCGCATCCATCATCGAGGCAATATGGTTGGAGTATGCCGGATTTGAGGCCCTCGATCACTGGTTCGAACGCCTAGAAGTGGTGTTGGATGGTGCGCCGCCGTTTCGATCCATGGCCGCCGAGTTACGTTGCTATTCCGCCTTGGTCGTTGCGGCGATCTTCCGGAGCCGGCCACGCTCCAAAGTGGTTCGCTGTGTCGAACATGTCGTCACGTTGTTGCAAGGAGCGCTGGATCCGTCACTCAAACTCAAGGGCGCCCTCGCGGTGATGGCGCTGCTCCAGTTGCACCTTGTTCCTTCAATTGAGGAACGACTTCTTCGGGTCATCGGTAGCAGTGCAGAAGATCCAACTGCTTCGCCTCTGACGCGCTTCATGTGGCTGGGACGCTACGCGACTAGCATGGTGTGGAGAGGAGACAACGACGAAGCCTTTCGCCAGTTGTCTAAGGCCGAGGGTATCTGCGAGAAGTTTCCAAGCACGCGGTACATCGTTCCCGTCGTGGGCCTCTGGGGAGTGTGGAACGGGCTTCAGCGCGCCGACCTGGCTTTCGCGCAGAAGTACGTCGCCATGATCGGAAGCTCTCACACGCGCCATCGTTTGGTTGATCGCGCCGTCCACGCCTTCCTGAGTTCCGTAGTGGCTGGGTATTCCAGTGAGGTGACCGAGTCGGCGAATCTCGCCCTGCGATCCCTGGAACTCGGGCGCGAATTGAAAGTGTTCGCCTGGTCCACGTACTTCGGCATCAACGCCATTCGCGCGCTGGTGGAGATCCGGGACTATACAGCTGCAGCCAGAATCGTGAGCGAATTGCGCGAACAGCTTGCCGACACTTTTCTGGCTCCATTTCTGGCTGAAGCAGCTCTACTCGAAGCATATGCGGCATTGCGTCAGGCATCACCGGAATTCCCTCGAATACTCAACGAAGCACTGAAAGATGCGCAGTCGTTCGACTACTACTACACGTTCAAGTGCGTGCCGAAGCATTATCAGATCCTGTTCGGATACGCACTCGAGCACGGCATCCAGGTTGACTACGTCACCCAGACCATAAGGCGACTCAATATTCCAGCGCCAGATCCGATGGCCACACATTGGCCCAGAAAGCTGAGAATTTTCGCGCTTGGACGCTTCATGGTCGAGAAAGATGGGACGGAGCTGGAATTTGGCAGAAAGGCGCCGCAGCGCTTGTTGGATTTCCTCAAAGCCATTATTTGTTTGGGTGGACAGGATGTTCCAATCACCTCACTCATCGACGCTGTCTGGGGCAATCACGACGGCGATCTCGCCGAACAGTCCTTCCGTGCGGCAGTCAAGCGATTACGAGAACTGCTCGGAAAGCCCGAATACTTGATAGTGGGCGAGCGACAGGTCTCGTTGAATCCTGCGTTGGTGTGGCTGGACGTGAGGGCGTTTGAGCACCTGGCAGCGACAGTCTCTGCGGGTGAGGCGACGGATGACCAGTTGTCGGAATTGGCCTGCCTTTACTCCGGTCAATTGTTGCCGCAAGATGTCGACGCGGCGTGGAGTGTTTCCCCGCGTGTGCGAGTACGCAATCTGTTCACCCAGGCCGTGGAAGCGCAAACGGGTCGACTGGAACGTGCTAAGCGCTGGCAAGAAGCATTGGCATGGTACAGACGCGGAATCGCCGCGGATGACCTGGCGGAGCGCTTCTATCAAGGGGAGATGCGATGCCACGTCGGCATGCGACAACCGACCGAGGCGAGAGCCGGCCTGGAACGACTGAGACTTGTCCTACGTGCGCGATTGGGCATTGCGCCCTCAAGGGAAACAGAAGAATTGGCCCGACGTCTTCTGTCCGGACTAACCGTCGGTTAGGTAATCTGGGGGTAGCGATCCACCCTCATTCGATCATCAGTTTCGACGTTATCGTTACGTTTCCTTTGCTTGCCAGTATTTGATGACTTCAATGTGCCCTGGCCGCTCCTGGGGTGTCGAGTCGCTTCGCAAGGGCACCCCTAGTCCGCGCACACGCTGTCCAGCGATCTTCCCATGTCTGAGACCCGCCCAGCGGACACCCATGTTATCCGTCCCATATCCGTCACAGAGGGTGGCGTAGAGTTCCAGCATCTCCCGACGCCACTGGCGTCGGAATCACAACGTAGAAAGGAGACTACCAAATGTCCGGAATGGGAGCGTCATCTTCAAGGAGTTCTTGCCGCAGGTCATGGCGTCTAACGGGTTGGGCGATTGGGCTGGCGTATGCGTCCTTGGTCAACGCGGGCGACCTATCTCCCAGCACCAGAATTGCAACGGAGTATCTGGGGACTGTCGTCGCGCCGCTGGACGCACCACAGGTTATCAACCCGAACTTCCAAATCTACAACGTTGCGCCGGGTGGCACCTTTTCCGGTCCCAGGATCACTGCAAAGACGGCGGCGCCGTGCGCCGACTGGCTGAAGATCTTACCAAGCGGGACCGTCCGTCTGGATATCCGATGCACGTTCATTACGAACGATGGCGCGATCATTTACACCAGCTACAACGGCGTGCAACAGCACACCAAAGAGAGCCTTGAACGGGTCATGAAAGGGGACCTGATGAAGGCAGGTGATTATTACTTCATTGTCACACCCACTTTCGAAACGTCATCGGAAAAGTACGCCTGGCTCAATGGAATTCAGGTTGTCGGCAAGATGGCGTCGTTGAAGCTCGGTGAAGGGAGTCATATCAAGCTGGACTTCTTCATCGTCCGCTAACAGCCGTAGGCCCGAAACTCTGCGCCCTTCTTCGTCAACAAGGCAATCTGCTGGATACTCCGTCCGAACGCGCAGTGGACATCGAACTCACAGGCGTGATCCTCCTCCACGCGTAAGTCCCGCACCCCAGGCCTGGAGGAAATGGCCGGTGCGCGCGGGGGCGCGACAGAGTTGTCCGCTCGCATCTGGGCCACGCGACGCGCAACTCCAGACGGGCGTACCCCATACCTGCGAAGCAGGGGTCGAACACAATACGGTCAATACCAACGATTACGAATTCATCTTTGTCGAAGTCGACATCAAGTAAAGGGTAGGCCGACGTGGGAGGCTGTACTCTGAAGTACTACAACCACTGCGGGGGAGCTGCGCGTCGCTCCGTACCGAGGAGGTCTCGAATGCGCACAGAACGAGTTGCTTGCTGGTTGGTGTTGGCCGTGCTGGTGATGCTGGTTTCTGGTGCCGGCCTGGCGCAGAAACAGTACGGCCCAGGCGTCACCGACACGGAAATCAAGATCGGCCAGACCATGCCCTATAGCGGGCCACTCTCGGCCTATGGCACTATCGGCAAGGCGCAGTTGGCGTACTTCGACATGATCAACGCTCGGGGCGGCATTAAGGGTCGCAAGATCCGCATGCTGAGCTTGGACGACGCTTTCAATCCCGCGAAGACCGTGGAGCAAACGCGCAAGCTGGTGGAGGACGAACAGGTGCTGCTGTTGTTCAGTTCGCTGGGAACTGCGACCAACTCCGCGATCCACAAGTACGTGAACATGCGCAAGGTGCCGCACTTGTTCGTGGCCACTGGCGCCTCGAAGTGGGGCGATCCGGCGCGCTTCCCCTGGACCATGAGTTGGCAGATTCCCTATCAGGCCGAAGCGCGTTTGTTCGCGCACTATGTGTTGCAGTACAAGCCGATAGCCAAGATCGCCGTGCTCTACCAGAATGACGACTTCGGCAAGGACTATCTCAAGGGTCTCAAGGACGGCCTCGGCAGCCGCGCCGAACAGATGATAGTGGCCGAGGCAACCATGGAGGCCAGCGATCCCACGGTGGACAGCCAGATCGTCGCCCTCAAGGGGAGCGGAGCGGACACCTTCCTTTCCTTCGCGCCGCCGCGGGCTCAGGCGCAAGCCATTCGCAAGGCTTACGACATCGGCTGGAAGCCCCTTTACATCATTCCGAAGATTTCATCGTCGGTCGGCGCCGTACTCAAGCAGGCCGGCCTCGAGAAATCCATCGGATTGATCTCGATGAACTCCACGAAGGATCCCTCCGAGCCCCAGTGGGCGGACGACCCGGGCATGAAGGAATGGCTGGCATGGATGAAAAAGTACTACCCACAGGGTGACATCACCGACGATAACAACATCTACGGCTATCTGTTCGCACAGACGTTGGTGCACGTACTCACGCGCTGCGGTGACAACCTGAGTCGCGAGAACGTGATGCGCCAAGCCGCCGAAATCCGTGAGCTCGCATTATCCATGATGCTCCCCGGCATTACTTTGAATACGTCTCCCACCGACTACCTTCCGGTGGAGCAGGGACAGATGATGAGATTCGACGGCAAGGAGTGGGTTCGCTTTGGCCCGACGTTGAATGCAAGCCTGAACGGCACCCGCTGAACGAGGAGTCCGGCGGCCTGCACGCCTGCCGTTGGCCGTGGTCCAGCTGGTCGACACCTCGACAGTTGAATCTATAGATATGGTTTTTTCCTTAGTAGGGGGTTTGTTTCTCTCCATACGCTCTGAATTGAGGTAGACGAATGTGATCGGATTCCAGTAGCGCGAGCTCCCGGACCAGCGGTAAGGGCGACGCGCTGAGCAGCCTCATGCAAGGCGTGGCGTTGGTTGAGCAACGCGACATCCATCCCGGCATGTTCATCTTGCCGCCAATCGCCGCGCTGCCAATGTGCCGCCCACTGACGGTGCCACCCTACTTGCGGAGATCCACGCGATGCCGGAAGAGAGGCTCGTCAAAGCTGATGGTGAGGGCTGCTCTTGCCTCAGGCTCATCGACGCTTCTGCAAGAGCGTCCCCAGCATCCCCTTAGGCAGGTAGATGATGAACAACACAAGCATCAACCCATAAATCGCCGTATCAAGCCCGTGGATGTCGTTGCCCCAGACGACCCTCAATCCTTCCGCCAGCAGCAGAGTGAACACCGCGCCCGCCGTTGGGCCCAGCCGTACGAACATGCCGCCCGCAAGCGCACCAAAGACCATCTGCAGACTCACGCCGATGCCAGACACGGTTTCCGGATTGACGTAGAGTTGGTACTGGGCGTACAGCACACCACCGACACAGGTGAGCAGCGCAGACAAAATGGTGACACCCAGTTTGAGTCGTGTGACATTGATGCCCACGGCCGCGGCAGCGTCCTCTTCCTCGCTGATGGCTTCCAGGGCCAGGCGGGCCATGGAACGATCCACTTGTGTCCACACCCAGAGACCCGCCAGCCACACCGCCAGTACGACATAGAACCATACGATCTTGGAGGAGAACTGCATGGCGCCCAGTGACGCGCTGCGTTCCGCCAGTGCCGTGGCCGGAGTCATGCCCAGCGAACCGCCGGTCACATCGCGCAACGCCACGATGATCATCCGGGCAATCTCGGACAGTGCCAACGTCACTAGCGCGAAGTAATGACCGACGATCTTGAGTCGAAAGCAAGGATAGCCGATGACACAGGCCACCACCGCCGCCAGCGCCAGCGCGAACAATGTGCCTATCCAGGGTGAAAGCCCAAACAGATTCCAGCCCATCACGACACCATAGGCACCGATGGCCAGAAACGCGCCGTGTCCGAGACTAACCATGCCAAGGCGGCCCATGAGAGCCCAACTGGTGTAGATGAATCCCCAAAGCAGACACAAGATCACCATGTGCAAGGGATAATTGCCGATACCGCTTAACGGCAGCAAAGCCAGCAGCGCAATCCCCAGCCAGGGTGCCCATGCTTTCATCGCTTGCCCCCGAGCAAACCTTGCGGCCGCCAGAACATCACGGCGATGAAGAAGGCAAACGCCAGCACGTAGCCCCATTCCAGGTGAAAGAAGTAGCCTCCCACCGAAATGAACTGCGCGAAGATGAAGGCTGCGATAAACCCGCCGAACAGATTACCCAGTCCGCCCAGCACGCAGACGAGAAAGGTAATAGGACCGAAGGAAAGTCCGATGGCAGGATGAATGTCGTACTGCAATACCAGCAGACACGCCGCCAGTCCAGCAAGCCCGCCGCCCAGCGCCGAAGTGACCAAAAAAATACGCGCCGGATTCACCCCCATCAGCGGCATGATGGCGCGGTCCTGTGAGATCGCGCGGATGGCGGTCCCCAGATAGGTTTTCTTCAGAAACACGTACAGCAGCACCATCGCCACCAACGCCACGACAAAGGCCAACAGCCGCGCGAAACTCAGATTGATATCGCCCATGGAGATCATCGGCAGCTGCACGCCCAGGTTGCGGAACTCGACCCCAAAGGCCAGCGTAGCCAAGCCTTGCAGCAGGAACAAAACGCCGCCGGTGACCAGCAGTTGGTTGATGGGCTCCGCTCCGAGTACCGGCCGGATCACGACGTGGTGTAACACCACACCCAGCAACGTTCCGCAGGCGATCCCCACGACCAGCGCCAATGGCAGCGGCAGACCGAACTGCACGTGAAGGAAGTACACGGCATACATGGCCACCATGACCAGTTCTGCGTAGCAGATCCACACCACATCAACCACACCGAACACCAGATTCAGACCCAATGCCAGCAGCGCCAGGATGCCCCCCAGCAACAAACCGTTCAGCACTGCTTCGAGCGTGAAGATGTCCAGGTATTCCATTACATCCCCAGATAGGCTTTACTGACTGCGTTGCTGGCGAGCAATTCGCTGGCACTGCCGGCGGCATGGACCCGCCCCGTCTCCAACAGGTAGGCACGGTCAGCAATCTTCAGCACCTGCCGCACGTTCTGCTCCACGATCAGCACGGTGTAACCCTCGGAACTCATGCGCCGCACGATGTCGAAGATGGACTGCACCACGATGGGCGCCAGACCTGCCGACGGCTCGTCGAGCAGCAGCAGACGCGGGCCCGACATGAGGGCGCGGCCGATGGCGCACATCTGCTGTTCACCGCCCGACAAGGTGCCGGCGGCCTGCTCGCGTCGCTCCTGCATGCGGGGAAAGAGGCGGTAGACCTGTGCCAGACG
>Ga0194132_10006821_pt1 | contig 17449 bp, 13 predicted proteins | sample TA2KigOf80mmetaG_FD_148612 | JGI IMG/M metagenome (GOLD analysis project Ga0194132, IMG submission 148612) | Freshwater microbial communities from Lake Tanganyika, Tanzania - TA2015054 Kigoma Offshore 80m | ecosystem: Environmental > Aquatic > Freshwater > Lake | place: Tanzania: Lake...
AGCGTCGCGGTGAGCGCGGCGACGTCGCCGACGGGGACCAGGCGCGCCTCGTCACCCGTGCGGGCGACCGCGCGGTACCCGGTGAGGTCGGAGGCCACCACGGCGGTGCCGGCCGCCATCGCCTCGAGCAGCACCACGCCGAAGGACTCGCCTTCGATCGAGGGGAAGCACGCGATTGCCGCACCCCGGAGCCGCCGGGCCTTCTCGGCCTCGGTGATGCGGCCCAGCCACTCCACCCCGGGCACACCCCGAGCCCGCAGCGCCTCGGTCTGGGGCCCGGCGCTCGCCACCCACAGCCGGGCCGGCCGGTCGAGCGCGGCGAACGCGTCGAGCAGCAGGTCGAGGCCCTTCCGGGACTCGTGACGGCCCACGAACATGATCGTGGGCTCCTCGCTCGGCCACGGCTCGGCCCGTGCGTAGTGCTCGACCTCCACCCCGTTGAACAGGATCCGGCAGTCGACACCGAACGCCGTCTGCACGTCACGACTCGCCTCGGGCGACACCGCCGTGCACACCGTGAGGCGGTCGATCATGCGCTGCAGCGGCCGCCGCAGCGCGGCGTACCACTTGTTGTAGCCCGACGAGTAGCACGCGTGGAAGGTCCCGACGACGGGCAGATCGGTGCCCACGAGCGCGGCGTGGGTCGGGCCGGGCGTGAGGGGCTCGTGCAGGTGCACGACGTCGGGGGCGAAGTTGCGCAGCGCCTCGAGCGTGCGGGCCGCGGCGAGGTGGTTCGACGTGATGGGCGCGATCGACCCGTTGCTCGGGAAGCGGCGGGTCGGCCCCACCGTCGTGATCCCCGGCTCGGGCGGCGGCCCGTCGCAGGGTGCGATCACCCGGGTCTCGAAGCCCCGCTGGCGCAGGGCGTGGGCGAGGCCGAGCACCTGGCCCTGCACCCCGCCGAACACCGACAGCGAGTACGGGCACACGATCGCGACCCGTTGGGCGCGGCCCCCCGCGCTCACGTGGGCACCCCGATCCCGCCCGGAGCGCCCGCCGCGGTCGGGGCCGCGGCGCCGCGGTCGCTCGGCCAGTTGGGCTGCATCAGCAGCCACTGCTCCGGACGCTCGCGGATCGCGTCCTCGAGGTGGTGGACGACGGCCGCGGTCACCCGCTCCACGTCGGCCCGCAGCCGCCCCTCGCGCGCGGCCGGGATCGGCGCGGCGATCCGGGATGTGTGGCCCCCCTCCGTGAAGTAGCAGGACCCGGGCAGCAACGCGGCCCCGGTCCGGAGCGCGAGCAGGGCCGGCCCGCCGGGGACCGTGGTGCGCTCGCCGAAGAACTCGACCTCGATGCCGTTGGCCGTGATGTCGCGGTCGGCCAGGAGGCACACGACGCGATTGTCGGCCAACGCCCGGTTGACGGCGACGCCCGACTCCGGCCCGAGGCCGATGACTTCGATCCCGAACCGCCGGCGCGACTCCACGAACCACTCGAACAGTTCGGGCGGATCGACCATCTCGGCGACGGCGACCACGTCGTAGCCCCGGGCCGCGAGGTTGGCACCGGCGAGGTCCCAGTTGCCGAGGTGGGGCAGGGCGAGGATCGCACCCCGCCCCTCGGCGAGGGCAGCGTCGAGGTTGGCGACGCCCTCGAGGTCGACCGCGCGCAGGATCTCCGCCGGTGACATGGCCGGCAGCCGGAAGAACTCGTGCCAGTAGCGCGCGTAGTTGTGGAACACCTCGTCGACCGCCCGGTCGAGCTCGCGGTCCCGCAGCGCTCCCCCGGTCACCCGCCGCAGCGTGCGGGCCACCTGGGCGCGCCGGTCGGGCCAGGCGACACGCATGACGCGCGCCAGCCCGTCGGCCACCACTCCCCCGATCGCGGGCGGGACGACCCGCGCGAGCTCAGCGCCGGCCCGGTACGCGAGATACGCGGCGCGACCGCGGGCGTCGTCGATCATCGGGCACCCGGCCCTCGGGGGTCGTGGGGAGCGCAGCGGTCCCAACGCTTGGAGGCGCGCCGGCGTCGTCTGCGGCCTGGGCGGCGGTGGCCTGACGCCAGACCATCACGAAGCGGTGCACCGCGGTGATCGCGGTGAGCACCAGCATGATCCACATCATCGGGACCAGGACGTCGAAGAGGAGGCCGACCGAGAGCAGGACCATGCGCTCGGCTCGCTCCATGAGCCCACCGCGGGCGGAGAACCCGAGGGACTCCGCCCGGGCGCGCTCGTAGGTGATGAGCATCGACAGCGCGAGGACCGCGAGCACGAGGACGGGGAGGTACTTCCCCTCGTCGGCGAGGTACCACGCGACGCCGCCGAAGAGCAGCGCGTCGGACACGCGGTCGGACACCGAGTCGAAGAAGGCGCCTCGCGGCCCGGCTTTCCCGCTGTAGCGGGCGACCGACCCGTCGAGCAGGTCGGGCAGACCGGTGAGCAGCACCCCGAAGAATCCGAGCAGCAGGTGCCCGCTCGCGATGGCGAGGGCGGTGGCCGCCGCGATCAGGAGGCCGACCACCGTGAGCACGTTCGCGGAGATGCCCACTCGATGCAGGCTGCGCCCCACCGGATCCAGGACACGCTCGGCTCTGGTCCGCCAGCGTCCGTCGAGCATGGAGGTCGCGATCCTTCGATCGTGGGCGGTCCCCGGCGAAAGGGCGAGGGTACTCGCTCCCGGCCGGCCGGGGCGGACCCGCGTGCGGCGCGACCCACGGGCGTCGGGTCCGCCACGGCCCGTCCGGCGCGCCTGGTCCGCCGCGGCCGGTCCGAACCTAGAATCCGCACGCGCCGGACCCGGTGGCCCGGCACCCGAGGGGAGGTGGCGGCGCATGCCGAACGTACCGACCGAGCGGATCCGCAACGTGGCCCTGGTGGGCCACGGCGGAGCCGGGAAGACGACGGTGGCCGAGGCGCTGCTGTTCGTGGCCGGCGCGACCACCCGGATGGGACGGGTGGAGGACGGCACCACCGTCTGCGACTTCGACCCCGAGGAGCACCGGCGGGGGCTCTCGGTGTCGTTGGCCCTCGCCCCCTTCGAGTGGGAGGGCCACAAGGTCAACCTCATCGACGCCCCCGGCTACGCCGACTTCGTCGGTGACGTCACCGCTGCGCTGCACACCGCCGACCTGGCGATCTTCGTCGTGTCGGCCGTCGAGGGCGTGGAGGTCCAGACCGAGATCGCGTGGCGGATGGCCGAGGACCTCGGCGTCCCCCGGGCGGTGTTCGTCAACAAGCTCGACCGCGAGCGCGCGTCGTTCTCCCGGACCCTCGACCAGCTCAAGGAGCGATTCGGCGCGGGAATCGCGCCGCTCGAGCTGCCCATCGGCGAGGAGGCCGCGTTCCGAGGTGTCGTCGACCTGCTGAGCGACGAGGCCGAGACCTACGCCGACGGGTCGGGCCGGGCCACGAGCGGCCCCGTGCCCGACGAGATGGCCGTCGAGGAGCACGCGGTGCACGACGCACTCGTCGAGGGCATCGTCGTCGCCGACGACGATCTCATGGAGCGCTACCTCGCCGACGAGGCGATCGACGTACACGAGCTCGAGGTGGTGCTGGCCCGGGGCATCAAGGCCGCGAGCGTGTTCCCGGTGCTCTGCGGGAGCGCCACCAAGCTCATCGGCATCGACCGGCTGGCCCACTTCATCGCCGAGGAGGGGCCGGCCCCCGACGTCGGCGACGGGCCGCCGGTCGCGTTCGTGTTCAAGACGATCGTCGACCCGTACATCGGGCACGTGAACCTGTTCAAGGTGCTCCAGGGCGCCGTCACGACCGACGTCACGCTGGTCAACGGGCGCACCGTCGCCGACGAGAAGCTGCACCAGATCACCACGATGCGGGGCAAGGAGCAGACCCCCGCCCCCCAGGTGGTGGCGGGGGACATCGCGGCGGTGGCGAAGCTGCACGACACCCGCACCGGCGACGTCCTCGGCGCACGCGGGGCCGACGTCGCCGTGTCGAGCCTCGCGCCACCGGTCCCGGTCCTGCCCGTCGCCATCCGGGCCCGGTCCAAGGGCGACGAAGACAAGCTGGCCAACGCGCTGCACCGGCTCCAGGACGAGGATCCCGCGATCCGCGTCGAGCGCAACCCCGAGACCCACCAGACCGTGCTCTGGGCCATGGGCGAGACCCACGCCGCCATCGCCATCGAGAAGCTCGAGCGGAAGTTCGGCGCCGCGGTCGAGACCGAGGACGTGAAGGTCGCGTACCGCGAGACCATCACCGGCTCGGCCGAGGCCGAGGGCCGCTACAAGAAGCAGACCGGGGGTCACGGTCAGTTCGGAGTGGCCACGCTGAGGATCGAGCCGCTCGAGCGGGGCGGCGGCGTCGAGTTCGTCGACGCCATCGTCGGCGGGGTCATCCCCCGTCAGTTCATCCCGGCGGTCGAGAAGGGCATCCACGAGGCGATGGAGCGCGGCGGACCGCACGGGTTCCCGGTCGTCGACGTGCGGGTGACCTGCGTCGACGGGAAGCACCATCCCGTCGACTCGTCGGAGATGAGCTTCAAGATGGCCGGGAGCCTCGGCTTCCAGGAAGCGATGGCCAAGGCGTCGCCGATCGTGCTCGAGCCGGTGAGCGAGCTGGTGGTGACCGCGCCCGAGGCCTACCAGGGCGACCTCATGGGCGACCTCAACGCCAAGCGGGGCCGCATCCAGGGCACCGCCGCGGTGGGCGGTGGCGAGGTCGAGATCGTCGCGACGGTGCCGACCTCCGAGGCGCTCCGCTACGCGATCGACCTGCGCTCCCTCACCGGCGGGCGGGGCCGCTTCACGATGAGCCACGCGCACTACGACCCGCTGCCTGCGCACCTCGCCGAGAAGGCGGCCGCCGCCAAGCACGGCTGACGGCCGCCCCACCATCGGCGTCGGAACCCCGGAGCGCCGAGTCGCTCGGCCGGATATCCCCCACTTGCCCGCCGCGAGGATGGGAGAATTGTCTCGCGGCGTGGGGGCTGTGGGAGGCGGTGATCTCCGAGCGAGCCGATCAGGAGCATCTCCGATCAGTCAGGAGCACCCGATGAGCGTCGACACCCTGCGGCACTGGCGGCACTGGATCGCCCACGTCCTGTTCCACCACCTGCCCGAGCAGCCCTACCCGAGCGACCATCCCGCCAGTCTCCGGCGGACCCCCCGCGACCAGCGGGGCTGACCACCGGGCGGGCGATGGGGCGTCCGGGGCCGGGGCCCGATCAGCCGGGCGGCCTCGTCGTGGGCACGACGGCCGGGGGCACCCCGTGGGCCGAGCACCACGTCGTCAGCCCGGCCATCGCCGCGTCGACCGCAGCCGCGGTCCGGGCGCGCCGGAGCTTCTTCGCGACCTTGCGGGCCCCGGCCGTGTCCGACGCCGCGATCGTGGCCACGATGAGGTTCCGCTGTGCCCGCTCCAGCGCGCCACCCTCACGGATCCGGCTGAGCGCGCTGTGGGCGCCGAGGCAGCCCGAGAAGGCGTCGAGGTCGGGGCGGTCCGGCGCCGCGGCGGCCGGGCCTGCCACCGATCCGAGCCCGACGATCACGATCAGCGCGGGGGCCCACCGTCGACCGATGACCCGCACCGTCAGGACTCCGACCCGCCGCCCCCGGCCGGCTCGAGGCCGTAGGCCGACCAGTCCTCGGGGTTGAGCTCGGTGTACTCGCCGAGCACCGTGCCGTCGACCCCGTCGAGCTCGACGAGCCCCCGCATCGAGGGCGGGTCATCGGCCGAGTACAACAGGATCCGCCACGACGGCCGCGAGCGCAGGCCGCGGAAGCCGAGCTGGCCCGAGCTGTGCCCCACCGGGAAGCCCACGGTGCGGCTCGCGATGGTCAGCGCCTCGGTCTGGTCGACCTGCAGGTGCCACGCGGCGAGGAAGTGGTAGCCGCCGATGACCACGAGGAGCACCGTCGCCGCCACCAGGCCGGCGTTGCCGCTCGAGACGGCGCCGATCGCACAGAGCCCGGCGAGGCCGAGATAGATCGTCCCGGCGATGCGCCGGCGATGGGTGCCCGGGAACTGGTACGGCCCGACGTAGGCCGTGACGTCGAGGTCCTCGGGCAACGCGTCGCCCGCGGGCACGGGCACCGGATCAGGCGCGGCTGCGTCGGGACCGGGCGCGTCGCTCACACGTCGACGCTACCCCGATCAGCCGGTGAGCTTCGGTTCGACCTCGACGGCGGGGCGGGCCAGGGCATCACCCGTCCCAGGCGGCGCGCAGGCGCTCGAGGGTCTCCTCCAGCGATTCGGGGATCACCCGGGTGTCGGCCACCGCCGTCATGAAGTTGGTGTCGGCGCTCCATCGGGGCAGCACGTGCACGTGCAGGTGACCCGGTACCCCGGCCCCGGCCGCGGCGCCGAGGTTGATGCCCACGTTGATTCCGTCGGGGCGGTACGCACGTTTGAGCGCGGCGGTGGCCCACTGGGTGAGCCCCATCACCTCGGCCGACTCCGCCGGCGACAGCAGCTCGAGGCTCCCCTCGTGGCGGTCGGGCACCACCATCAAGTGGCCGCTCGTGTACGGGAACGCGTTGAGGACCACGAAGGTGTGGGTGCCCCGGGCCACGACGAACGCTGAGTCGTCGTCGGAGGCGCCGGAGAGCCGGCACATCACGCAGCCGTCGACCGCCAGGTCGCCCCCGTCGGCAACGACCTCGCGCACGTACGTCGAGCGCCACCCCGCCCACATCCGCTCGATGCCCATGCCGCCCCCCCCTGCTCCGGCGCCCGACCCGACGACCCGCTCAGCGGTGCGACGCGAGCTCGCCGTCGAGCTCGCGCACGAAGGAGTCGAGGGCGACGCCCCGCTCGGGCCGCTCCTCGCCCCGGCGGTTCACGCCGACGGTGCGGCCCGCGACGTCGTCGTCGCCCACCACCAGGACATAGGGAACCTTCTCGAGCTTGGCCTTGCGGACCCGGGCGCCGAGCGTGTCGGTGCTGGCGTCGTGCACCTCGACCCGCACACCGGCACCCCGGAAGTGCGCGGCGATCTCGTGGGCGTAGTCGTCGTGCCGATCGGCCACGGGCAGCACGGTCACCTGCACCGGGGCGAGCCAGGCGGGGAACGCGCCCGCGTAGTGCTCGAGCAGGATCGCGAAGAAGCGCTCGATCGACCCGAACAGCGCGCGGTGGATCATGATCGGGCGGTGGCGCTCGTTGTCGGCGCCCACGTAGTGCAGGTCGAAGCGCTGCGGGAGCTGGAAGTCGACCTGGATCGTCGACACCTGCCACGTACGGCCGATCGCGTCGCGGGCCTGCACGGAGATCTTCGGCCCGTAGAACGCACCGCCGCCCTCGTCGAGCACGAGCTCGAGGCCCGCCCCCTCGGCCACCGCACGCAGGGCCGCGGTGGCCTCGTCCCACTCCGCGTCGGTCCCGACGGCCTTGCCCTCGGGCTTGGTCGACAGCTCGAGGTAGAAGTCGTCGAGGCCGTAGTCGGACAGCAGATCGAGGACGAAGCGCAGGATCGAGCGCAGCTCGCCGTCCATCTGCTCCTTGGTGCAGAAGATGTGCGCGTCGTCCTGGGTGAGCCCCCGCACCCGGGTGAGGCCGTGCACGACGCCCGAGCGCTCGTAGCGGTACACCGTGCCGAACTCGAAGAACCGCAGGGGCAGCTCGCGGTAGGAGCGCATCCGGCTGCGGTAGATGAGGATGTGGAACGGGCAGTTCATGGGCTTCAGGTAGTAGGTGTCGCCCTCGCCGCCGTCGTCCTCGTGGAGGTGCATCGGCGGGAACATGCCGTCGGCGAACCAGTCGAGGTGGCCCGACGTCTCGAACAGGTTCGACTTCGTGATGTGGGGCGAGTTGACGAACGAGTAGCCCGCCTCCTCGTGGCGACGACGGGAGTAGTCCTCCATCACCGTGCGGACGAGGGCGCCCTTGGGGTGGAACACCGCGAGGCCCGAGCCGATCTCGTCGGGGAACGAGAAGAGGTCGAGCTCCTGACCCAGGCGACGATGGTCACGCCGCTCGGCCTCGGCAAGGCGGTGGAGGTGCGTCTCGAGCGCCTCCGGCGACTCCCACGCCGTGCCGTAGATGCGCTGGAGCTGCGGGCCCTTCTCGTTGCCCCGCCAGTACGCGCCCGCGACCCGCTGGAGCCGGAACGCGCCGAGGCGCTTCGTGCCGGGGACGTGCGGACCCCGGCACAGGTCGACGAACTCCGATCCGTCGGCGCGGGGGTTGCGGTACAGGGACACCACGCCGCCCTCCCCCACCTCCGAGGCGTCGACCTTCTCGATGATGTCGAGCTTGTAGGGCTGATCGGCGAAGATCTGCTCGCCGGCGGCCCGGTCGACCTCGTCGCGCACGAACGGCTGGTCGGCCGCCACGATCTCGCGCATGCGGGCCTCGACGCGCTCGAGGTCGGCCTCGGTGAACGCGGCACCGCCGGGGAGCTCGAAGTCGTAGTAGAAGCCGTCGGCGATCGCCGGGCCGATGGCGTACTTCGCCCCGGGGAACAGGTCGGTGACGGCCTGGGCCATCACGTGGGCCGTGGAGTGGCGCAGCACCTCGCGTCCGGCGTCGCTGGCGGGGGTGACGATCTCGAGCCGGGCGTCGCCCGGGAGGGGCCGGGACAGGTCCCACCACTCGCCGTCGACCTTCGCGGCGAGCGCGTCCTTGGCGAGGCGCTTCCCGATGGAGGCCGCCACGTCGGCGGGGGTGGTGCCGGGCTCGACCTCGCGCGCGGAGCCGTCGGGCAGCGTGATCGTCAGCGAGGTCATGGATCAGGAGGGTAGCGAGCGTCCGTTCGGCACCGACGATCGCTTGCTCCGGGTCGGACCGTCGGTGAACGCCTTCTCCGCTCCACGCTCGCTTCGCTCACTCCACGCTCCGGCGGCGTCCCCCCACGTTCCGACCCTCGTGGGCCACGGGGGACGTCGCCAGGTCGATGGCGACGTTCAGGTGATGGGGCGGCGGAGGTCGATGCCGACGAGGGCGGCGAGGTCGCAGAGCGCGTCGACCGCGGTGGGGTCGTCGCCGCCGGAGAGGATCGCGCTGGCGAGGTCGTCGAGCGCCTCGAGCGCCTTGGGTGCGTCGAGGTCGTCGTCGAGCGCGTGGTGCACCCGCTCGGCGAACGGGCGCGGGTCGGGCCCGGTCCCGGCGGCGGCAGCCGCCGCAAGACGGTGGAGGAGCGCGGTCCCCTCGTCGAGGTCGGTGTCGTACCACTCGAAGCCGGCCCGGTAGTGGTGGCGCATCAGGGCGAGCCGGATGGCCCGCGGGTCGGCCACCTCGAGCAGGTCGCTCACGAAGACGAGGTTGCCGAGCGACTTGCTCATCTTCTCGCCCTCGTACGAGACCATCGCCGAGTGCATCCAGTGCCCGCAGAACGGCTGGCCGGTGACGCTCTCGCTCTGCGCGATCTCGCACTCGTGGTGCGGGAAGATCAGGTCGGTGCCACCGCCGTGGAGGTCGAGCGTGCTGCCGAGGTTCTCCATCGCCATGACCGAGCACTCGACGTGCCAGCCGGGGCGTCCCACGCCGAACGGCGCGCGCCACGCGGGCTCGTCGGGCAGCGACGGCTGCCAGAGCACGAAGTCGAGCGGGTCACGGCGGTGGGGATCGTCGGGCTTGCCCCCCCGGGCCCGGGCGAGGCGGATCATGTGGTCGACCGAGTAGTGCGACAGCTCGCCGAAGCGCGGGAAGGTCGACACGTCGAAGTACACGGTGCCGTGGGTGAGGTACGCGTGGCCGGCGTCGAGGAGCTGGTTGACCATGTCGATGATCCCGGGGATCGCCTCGGTGGCGCGGGGCTCGGCGACCGGCGGCCGCATCTCGAGCGCCTCCATGTCGGAGTGGAAGCGGGCGAGCTCGGCGTCGGCGAGCTCGAGGTACGGGATGCCGAGCTCCCGGGCCTTCGGGAGGATCGAGTCGTCGACGTCGGTGACGTTGCGCACCATGCGAACTTCGTGGCCGAGGTCCTCGAGTCGGCGAATGAGCAGGTCGTAGGCCAGGTACGTGGCCGCGTGGCCGAGGTGGGTCGAGTCGTAGGGGGTGATGCCGCACACGTACATGCGCACCACCGGCCCGGGCTCGAACGGCACGACCTTGCGCGTCGCCGTGTCGAACAGCCGCATGCTCATCGGCGGGCCCTCACGCTTGGTAGCCCTCCAGGCCCAGCATGCGGAGCGTGCCCTTGCCCTTGTGCCGGATGTTGCACGTGAGCAGCACCGCCGCGAACGTCTCGATCCCGATCGCGTTGACGAGCGACCCGCCGTCGAACGCGCGCAGGTCGGGGATGCCGGCGACGAGCCCGAGCACGAGCTCCCGCGAGGGCTCGTGGTCGCTGCAGACGATGATGTCGCTCTCGATCGGCTGGTCGAGCGCGGCGAACGCGGCCGCCGGGACGTGCTGGAAGGCGGCGACCACGTGCGCCGCGGGTGCCGCCGCCTGGACAGCCTCGCTGAGCGAGCGTCCCTCCGGCAGGACCGGGTGGAACTCGCGGCCGACCTTCTCGAGCCCGTTGGCCATCGCGATCACCGTCTTCCCCGCGAGCGCGCCCGCGTGCTCCGCCGCCGTCGCCACCGCGCCCTCCCACGTGGTCGCGACCACCACCACGTCGGCGGTCGCGGCACCGGCGTTGTCGGCCGCCCGCAGCGTGTCGACCCGGGGTCCCCACTCGTCGCGCAGCTCGCCGACCACGGCCTCGGCCCGGCTCTCCTCGCGCGACCCGGCGATGACGTCGTGCCCGACCGACGCCAGCCGGGCCGCCAGCCCACGGCCGGCCGGGCCCGTGGCCCCCAGGACTCCGATGTTCATGCTCACCACGGTTCGCTCACGCGGCGCCCACGGGGGCGGCCGGGCCGACGGGTCGTTCGCTCACGGGGCGCAGTCTGGCAGACGGGCGGGGGCCCGCTGCCAACCCCGCGGTCGCCGGCGACCGGATCGGGGTGGCACGCGTCGACCGGGACGGATCAGGCGATGCAGTCCGCGCCGAGCAGGATCCGCAGCTCGGCGAACAGGCCGTTGGACGGGTCGACGCAGAACTCGTCGCCGAGTCGCAGCACCGTCACCTTGTCGTTGGTCTCGAGCTGCACGAACACCTGGCTCTCCCCCGGGTGCTCCATCAGCAGCGCCTTCAGCTGGGCGATGCGGGCCTCGCTGAGCGCCCCCGGCTTGGTGCGCAGCCGCACCGGCGGCCCGCCGTCGAGCACGAGGTCGGGCCGGGTGATCTCCATCGCGATCATCTTCGGCACGTCGTCGCGCTGGTCGAGGCGGCCCTTCACGCAGACGATCGCGTCGTCCTCGAGGTTGTGGCCGTGGTCGGTCATCGTGCGGGGGAAGACCATGACCTCCATGGCGGAGCCGAGATCCTCGAGCACGAACGTGGCCATGAGGTCGCCCCGCTTCGTGTACTTGCGGGCGAGCGAGGTGACGATGCCGCCGACCACCCGCATCTCCCCCTCCCGGGCCTCCTTGAGCTCGGCGAGGGTGGAGTCGGTGTAGCGGCGCAGGGCCCGCTCGGCGCCCATCAGCGGGTGGTCCGACACGTAGAGGCCGAGCATCTCCTTCTCGAAGGAGAGCCGCAGCGACTTCGGGAACTCCTGGTCGGGGATCGGCGTGCGCATGACGTCGCCGAGGCCGGCGTCGCCGCCCCCGCCGTCGCCGAAGAGGCTCATGATCCCGGCGTCGCGCTCGCGGCGGCGGGCGACGGTGTGGTCGACGATCTGCTCGAACACGAGCAGCAGGCCCTGGCGGGGGTGCCCCAGGGAGTCGAAGCCGCCGGCCTTGATCAGCGACTCGATGGTCCGCTTGTTGAGCGCCTGGGGGTCGACCCGCTCGCAGAAGTCGTAGAAGTCGGTGAACGAGCCACCGTCGTCGCGGGCGGCGACGATGTGGGCGACCACGCCCTCCCCGACGTTGCGGACCGCCGACATGCCGAAGCGGATCGCGCCGATCTGCGTCGCCTTCTTGCGGGGGCCGACCGCCGTGTGTCCGTCGGCGGCCGCGGCAGGGTCGAGGGCCGGCGCGCCGTCGAGTCCGGCGGTGCCGCCGGGCCGCACCGAGAAGTCGGACTCCGACTCGTTGACGTCGGGGACGAGCACCGCGATGCCCATCTGGCGGCACTCGTTGAGGAAGACCGCGGTCTGGTCCTTGTTGGACTTGACGCTCGTGAGCAGCGCGGCGAGGTACTCGACCGGGTGGTTCGCCTTGAGGAATGCGGTCTGGTAGGCGAGGTAGCCGTAGCCCACCGAGTGCGACTTGTTGAACGAGTAGTCGGCGAACGGCTCGATGGTGTCGAAGATCTGCTCGCCGAACGCCTTGCCGTAGCCCTGCTGGACGCAGCCGTCGACGAAGCGGGTGCGCTCCTTCGCGATGACCTCGCGGATCTTCTTGCCCGTGGCCTTGCGGAGGTTGTCGGCCTCCTCGAGCGAGTACCCGGCCAGCTTCTGCGCCACGCGCATCAGCTGCTCCTGGTAGATCATCAGCCCGTAGGTGGGCCGGAGCACGTCCTCCAGGTCGTCGTGGGGGTACGAGACCGGCTTGCGACCGTTCTTGCGGTCGGCGTACTCGGTGTGCCAGTTCTGGGCCATCGGGCCCGGCCGGTACAGCGCCACGAGCGCGGCGACGTCCTCGAACTGCGTGGGGTGCAGCGAGCGCAGCAGCGCGCGCACCGGCCCACCTTCCAGCTGGAACACGCCCACGGTCTCGCCCCGCTGGAGCAACGCGAACGTCTTCGGGTCGTCGAGGGGGATCTCGTCGACGTCGGGGCGGACGCCCGTGCCGCGCTCGACGAGATCGCGGGTGATCTCGATGACGTCGAGGTTGCGCAGACCCAGGAAGTCCATCTTGAGGAGGCCGAGCTCCTCCACGCCGTGCATCTCGTACTGGGTGACGATCGGCGCGTCGGCGAGGTCGCCGCCGGGCTCGGGCTTGCGCTGGATCGGCACGTACTCGGTGAGCGGGTCGCGTGAGATCACCACCGCGGCGGCGTGGATGCCGTCCTGGCGGCGCAGCCCCTCGAGGCCGCGGGCGACGTCGATGACCCGCTTGGCGTCGGGGTCGGCGCCGTAGAGCTCGCGCAGCTCGGACGCCATCTTGAAGCCGTCCTCGTGGCCCTTGACCTCCTCGAGGCAGGCCCGCAGCGGCGTGTCCCGGCCCATGACGAGCGGCGGCATCAGCTTCGCGATCTTGTCGCCGACCACGTAGGGGTAGCCGAGCACCCGGGCGGCGTCGCGCACCGCGGCCCGGGCCTTGATCGTGGAGAACGTGACGATCTGGGCGACGCGATCCTCGCCGTAGCGCTGCGCGGCGTACCGGATCATCTCCCCCCGGTACCGGGAGTCGAAGTCCATGTCGATGTCGGGCATCTGCTTGCGGCCCGGGTTGAGGAACCGCTCGAACAGCAGGTCGTAGCGGATCGGGTCGATGTCGACAATCCCGAGGCAGTAGGCGACGCACGAGCCGGCGGCGCTGCCGCGGCCGGGACCCACGCGGATGCCCGACTCCTTCGCGTAGCGCACGAGGTCCCACACCACGAGGAAGTAGGCGGAGAAGCCCATCGTCTTCACGACGCCGAGCTCGAAGTCGATGCGCTCGAGCACGTGCGGCGCAGGCGTCGCGCCGTAGCGCCGCTTCGCCCCCTCGAGCACCAGCTCGCGCAGGTACGAGTCCTCGTCGTGGCCGACCGGGGTCGGGAACGACGGCAGCACGGCGTTGCCGAACTCGATCTCGACGTCGGCCCGCTCCGCGATCCACAGCGTGTTGTCGCACGCCTCCTCGTAGTCGCGGAACAGGTGGCGCATCTCCGACGCGGTCTTCAGGTAGAACTCGTCGGCGTCGAACTTGAAGCGGTTCGGATCGTCGAGGGTGGACCCGGTCTGCACGCACAGCAGCGCCGCGTGCGACTCGGCGTCGTCGCGGTGGGTGTAGTGGCTGTCGTTGGTCGCGAGCAGCGGCGCCCCGATCGCGCGGGCGATGCGGAGCAGGTCGACGTTGACGCGGTGCTGGTCGGCCAGGCCGTGATCCTGCATCTCGATGAAGAAGTTGTCGCGGCCCATGACGTCCTGGAACCGCGACGCGGTCTCCAACGCGCCCTGGTAGTCACCCGCGAGCAGCCGCTGGCACACCGCCGAGCCGAGGCAGCCCGACGTGGCGACGAGCCCGTCGTGGTGGTGCTCGAGGAGCTCGAAGTCGGCCCGGGGCTTGTAGTAGAAGCCGTCGATGTAGGCACCCGACGACACCTTGATGAGGTTCTTGTAGCCGGTGCTGTTCAGCGCCAGCAGAGTGAGGTGGTAGATCTCGTGCTCGGAGCGCCGGGGCCGCTCGAAGCGGCTCGTGTCGACGAAGTACGCCTCCATGCCGAGGATCGGCTTGACGTCGGCGTCGCGGGCGGCCCGGTAGAAGTCGAGGACCCCGTACATGTTGCCGTGGTCGGTGATGCCGACCGCGGGCTGCCCGTCGGCGACCGCCTTCGCCACGACGTCCTGGATCCGCGCGGCGCCGTCGAGCATCGAGTACTCGGTGTGCAGGTGCAGATGGACGAACGAGCTGCTCACGTGGCGGTGGGTTCCCCCGAGTTCGGCCCGGACGGGCGTTGTCCACAGCCCTGTGGACAGCCCTGTGGACGAATCACACGTGTGTGATTCGTCGACCATACACCGTGTCCTGGCGCGCGGACAGCCCTGATCTCGGCGCCGACCGCCCGCGCCGCGAGGGCCCGGATCAGCTCAGCCACGCCCTCGGGCGGCCACGCACGGGACGAGCATCTCGGCCTGCGTGAGCGAGCCGTGGGCCGACACGAGGTGGGCCTCTCGCGGCATCGCGGGGTCGACGAAGGCGACGCCCGCGTGCGCGGCGAGGACGACGTCGCCGACCCGGCGACGTGTCGCCGGCGACGGGTCGGGCCCGAGCCAGCCCTCGTCGAGCAGCTCCTCCCGGGAGAGCACCCACGCCTCGGGACCGAAGGTGTCGCGCGCCGCCTCGACCAGCTCCGCTCCCCCGCCACGCGGCGCGTGCAGGTAGCGGAACCGCGCGTCGCCCGAGCCGAAGGCCGTGTAGTCGGCCACGTCGCCGAGCGTGCGCCAGCCGTCGGGGCCGACGTGGTCCTGACCGTGGTCGGCCGTCACGACGAGCGCGACGTCGTCGGGCAGGGCGTCGAGGATCTCGCCCACGAGCCGGTCGGCCGCGTGCAGCTCGGCCGCGTAGTAGCCGTCGTGCAGCCCGTAGGCGTGGGCGACCTCGTCGATGCCCGGGTAGTACGCGTAGACGAACGGGGCGTCGCCGCGGCCGAGCGTCCGCAGGTGCTCGACCAGCGTGGAGTCGGCCCGGTAGCCGACGTAGCGGGCGTCGCGCATGTGCGTCTTCGTGAAGCCCGAGTCGCGATACGCCGCGCCGCTCACGACCACGGCCGGCCTCCCGAGGAACGGCGGGTGGCGCTGCACCGTGAACGGGTCGGGCGGCCGCTTGCTCTTCGCGAGCTGGAAGCCGAGGACGTTGAGCACGTCGCCGTCGAGGGCGACCCGGAAGCCGACGACCCCGTGGACCGACGGGGGCAGACCGGTGGTGATCGACGTGAGCGCCGCCGCAGTGGTCGACGGGACCACGGTGGTGACCGGGCCCCCGGCCATCGCCGTGAGGTTCGGCATCGTGTCGGGGCGGGCGCCCAGGGCGTCCCAGCCGAGGCCGTCGAGCACCAGCAGCACTACGGCCCGGGCGCCCGCGACCGGCGCGGGCAGCCAGGCCGGCTCCGCCTTGCGCAGCAGCGCGGGGACGATCGACGCCACGCACGCGCCGCCGTAGGCGGCCCGGGTGGGTTCGGGCGGGGTCACCGGCGGCACCCCGCGAGGCTAATGGCGGTCGAGCGGGGCGTCCCCAGGCGACCGGGCCCGCAGGTGCCGAGGCGCGAGGTGACGGGTCGTTCGTCGCGCCCCGACCCGTGGGCCGGGGTGATGTCGCCGCCGACGTCGGCGACCTGCGACGATGGGCGCCGCATGAAGGTCGCGATCCACCCATGAAGGTGTCGACGAGGGGCGACTACGCCGCCCGCGCCCTCCTGTCGCTCGCCCTCCACGGCGACGACCGGCCCACCTCGGTCAAGGAGATCGCCGAGCGCACCGGGCTGCCCCAGCCCTACCTCGAGCAGATCCTCCTCGCGGTAAAGGGTGCCGGCCTCGTGCGTTCGAAGCGGGGGGTCGGCGGTGGCTACGTGCTCGCCCGCCCACCCGAGGAGATCACCCTCGCCGACATCCTCGCCGCGGTCGACGGCCCGCTCACCACGCTGATGGAGGCCCACGACCACTGCGAGGGCCACTGCGTGCTCCAGGAGGTGTGGGTCGGCGTCTCCGACGAGATGCGCCGCCACCTCGAGGGCTACACCCTCGCCGACCTCGTCGACCGCACCAGGATCGGCCACCCCGACGCCGTCTGATCCCCCTCGACGGCAGCTCGCGCGAGTGCAAGAGGCGCGACGCCGAGCGACCCGAAGATCACGACAGAGGTGGCGAAGCGGTGTCGGCCTCGGCCCCGGGTAGCTGTCACACCCCTCTGCCATGATGCATCCATGACCGAACGTCAGTTCGATGCATCGGGTGCCAACGGGGACGGTGGTGGCGATGGTGGCGTGCCGGTCGACTACTCGGCGTTGTGCGACGAGCTCCGTTGCCATTCGACGGAGTGGGTGGCCGCGGCCCGCGAGGAGGCGGTGCGTGAGCAGCGTCGGTGGCGGATGCGGGAGCTGGCGGCCACGCGGGTGCTCGACGAGCGGGGTCGGGTCGACGACACGCTCGCCGGAGCCGATGGGGTGTCGATCCGTGATGTGCGGGCGACGGTGGCGACCGCCCGCGCGCTCGAGGACTTGCCGAGCATCGCGGCGGTCGCGGCCGAGGGCCGGTTGTCGGATGCGCAGCTCGCGCAGGTGGTGAAGGTCGCCGATGCGTCCGACGAGCACGAGTGGGCCGAGCGGGCACCGCGGTGGTCGCCCGCGGATCTGGCGCAGAAGGCCCGCGAGCTCAGGACGCCGACGATCGAAGATGCGGCCGCGCGCCGTGCGGCGCGGGAGCTGCGGACCTGGTGGGACTCCGACCAGGGGATGCTGCGCCTGCGGGGTGCGTTGCCCGACGTCGACGGCGCGACCTTCGAGCTCGTCGTCAAGCAGATCGTCGAGGGCATGAAGCCCGCGAACGGCCAACCCTGGGACACCTTCGAGCACCGGGCTGCCGACGCGTTGATGGACCTCGTCCACGCCTACCGGGAACGCCGCACCGACGAGACCACGACCGTCCCCGGCGCGCACCTCGTCGTCCAGGTCCCCGTGTCCGGGCCGGCGACCGTCGCGGGCATCCCCCTGCCCGACGAGATGGTCGAGAAGCTCCGGGCCTCGGCCCGGATCGAACCGCACCTCGTCGACCCCGACGGCGATCTCCTCGCCATCGGCCGGACCGAGTCCGTCGTCTCACCCAAGATGAAGCGGGCCGTGCTGCTGCGCGACGGGAAGTGCCGCATCGACGGCTGCACCATCCGCGGCCCCCTCGACGTGCACCACTTGATCCCCCGGTCGTGGGGTGGCACCGACACCATCGACAACCTCGCGGCGGTCTGCAA
>Ga0194132_10006822_pt1 | contig 17446 bp, 15 predicted proteins | sample TA2KigOf80mmetaG_FD_148612 | JGI IMG/M metagenome (GOLD analysis project Ga0194132, IMG submission 148612) | Freshwater microbial communities from Lake Tanganyika, Tanzania - TA2015054 Kigoma Offshore 80m | ecosystem: Environmental > Aquatic > Freshwater > Lake | place: Tanzania: Lake...
TCGAGAGCAGGTGGACGGCCGTCAGCTCGTCGACGGGGATGTTGAAGAAGCCCTGGATCTGGCCCTGGTGCAGGTCCATCGTGAGCAGGCGGTCGGCCCCGGCCACCGTGATCATGTCGGCGATCAGGCGCGCCGTGATCGGGACCCGCGGCTGGTCCTTCTTGTCCGAGCGGCCGTAGGCGTAATACGGCACGACCGCCGTGATCCGCCCGGCGCTCGCGCGCTTGAAGGCGTCGATCATGATCAGCAGTTCCATGATCGACTGGTTCACCGGGTGGCACGTCGGCTGGACGATGAAGACGTCCTTCTCGCGGACGTTGTCGAGGATCTTGACGAAGATGTTCTCGTTCGCGAACTGGAACACCTCGGCGCGCCCGACCTCGACGTTGAGGTACCGGCAGATCTTGCGAGCGAGCTCAGGATTGGCGTTGCCGGTGTAGACGTCGAACTGGTCTGCGTACACGGCCGCCTCCTGCTGGCTTCGAGCCGTCACGCGTCGGGACCGTTGCGGGGCGACGGCGTCGGGCTCTCGCCGGGGCCGTCATTGTCGCCGATGCTCTCGCGCTCCGCCAGCCCGGCCCGGAAGGCGGCGATGCCGACCACGCGGTCGCCCTCCGAGTGCCGCATCACGATCACCCCGCGCGCGCCGGGCGAGTAGCGGTTGATCGACTGCGTCTCGGTCCGGATGACCTGGCCGCCGGCGCTGATCAAGAGGAGTTCCTCGTCCGTTTCGCGCACCTGCTGGACCGCCGCGACGTCGCCGGTCTTGCGGCCCTCCAGGGCGATGAGTCCCACGCCCTGGCCGCCGCGATGCTTGCGGCGGAACTCGGTCAGCGCAACCCGCTTGCCGTACCCGGTCTCCGTGAGCACGAGCAGATCCGCGTCGGGCTGGACCACGCTCATGCCGACCACGGCGTCGCCCTTGCGGGCAAGTCGGATGCCGATGACGCCCGCCGAGTCCCGGCCCATCGCGCGGACCTCGCTCTCGGAGAAGCGGGCAAGCTTGCCCTGCGCCGTCGCGATGATCACGTCGTCCATGCCGGACGACACGTCCACCCAGGCCAGCTCGTCGTCGCCGTTGAGGATGATCGCGCGGATCCCCGATGAGCGGACCTTCTCGAACTGCTCGAGCGGTGTCTTCTTGATGACGCCCTTGCGGGTGGCGAGGACCAGGAACGTCCCCGGCTTGAAGTTGGGCAGCGTGATCGTGGCCATCGGCACTTCGCCCGACTCGACCTGCACGCCCTCGAGGTTGATGATCGGAATGCCCTTCGCCTGGCGGCTGGCGTCGGGAATGTGGTGGACCTTGGAGCTGAACACGCGACCGCGGTTGGTGAAGAAGAGGGCCCAGTCGTGCGTGTTCGCCACGAGCAGATGCTCGACCGCATCCTCCTCCCGCGTGACGTGGCCGATGATTCCCTTGCCGCCGCGGTGCTGTCGGCGGTAGGAGGCGACCGGCTGGCGCTTGATGTAGCCGCGGCCGCTGATCGTGATCACGACGTCCTCGTCGGCGATCAGGTCTTCGTCGGTCATCTCGCGGCTGGCGTCGTCCTGGACGCGCGTGCGGCGATCGCCCGCGTACCTGCGCTTGAGTTCGGCCAGTTCGTTCTTGATGATCGTGAGGACGCGAGCGGGGCTGGCGAGGATGTCCTCGAGCTCCGCGATCAGCTGGATGACCTCCAGGTACTCGTCCTCGATCTTCTTGCGCTCGAGGGCGGCCAGGCGCGCGAGGCGCATGTCGAGGATCGCCTGCGCCTGGATCTCGGAGAGCTCGAAGCCCGACATCAGGTTGGCTCGCGCGGTGTCGACGTCGGCCGACTGCCGGATCAGGGTGATGATCGCGTCCAGGTGGTCGAGGGCGATCTTGAGGCCCTCGAGGACGTGAGCCCGCGCCCGTGCCCTGCCCAGGTCGAACTCGGTCCGCCTTCGCACGACTTCGCGCCGATGGTCGATATGGTGCTGGAGCACCGACTTGAGCGGCAGGGTCTGCGGCTGGCCGTCGACGAGGGCGAGCATGTTGAGGTTGAACGTCATCTGCATCGCGGTGTGCTTGAACAGGTTGTTCAGCACCTTGTGCGGGTTCGAGTCGCGCTTGATCTCGATGACCATGCGCATGCCGTCGCGGTCCGACTCGTCGCGCAGATCCGCCACGCCCTCGAGGCGCTTGCCCGTGACGAGCTCCGCGATCTTCTCGAGCAGGGCGGCCTTGTTGACCTGGTAGGGGAGCTCGGTGACGACGATCGCCATCCGGCCGCTGCGGACCTCCTCGAAGGCCACCTGCGCCCGGACCACGACCCGGCCACGGCCGTGGGCGTACATGGCGCGGATGGCGTCGATGCGTTCGTTCTCGCCCGTCAACGGGTTGCGCTGCTGCTCGAAGCGGAAGATCGTGCCGCCGGTCGGGAAGTCGGGCCCGAGCACGTATCCGCAGAGGTCGTCCGACGTGATCTCCGGGTTGTCGATCAGAGCGACCGTGGCGTCCACGATCTCGCCCAGGTGATGGGGCGGGATGTTCGTGGCCATGCCGACGGCAATGCCCGAGGAGCCATTCACCAGCAGGTTCGGCAAGCGGGCGGGGAGGACGTCGGGCTGCTTCTGCGTTCCGTCGTAGTTGTCGACGAAGTCGACCGTCTCCTTGTCGATGTCGGCGAGCATCTCTGCGGCGATGCCCGTCAGGCGCGCCTCCGTGTAGCGCATCGCCGCGGCCGAGTCGCCGTCGACCGAGCCGAAGTTGCCCTGGCCGTCCACGAGTGGATAGCGCATCGAGAAGTCCTGGGCGAGCCGGACAAGGGCGTCGTACAGGGCCACGTCGCCGTGCGGGTGGTACTTGCCCATCACCTCGCCGACGATGGCCGCGCACTTGCGGTACGAGCTGGTGGCCGAGAGCCCCATCTCACCCATTGTGTAGAGGATCCGGCGATGGACGGGCTTGAGGCCGTCGCGGACGTCCGGCAGGGCGCGCGACACGATCACGCTCATCGCGTAGTCGAGGTAGCTGACCCGCATCTCGTCCTCGATGCGGACCGCCTGGATGTTGCCGACGTCGTCGGTCATCGCGTCATCCCCATGGCCTCAGGCATCCGTCCGACCCCCGTCGGCCCGGCGCCCCACGGCTCGTCGTGGTCGGGATAGCGAGCCCGGAGGATCGCCAGCGCGCTGGAGAACTCCTCGTCGCTGATGCAGCGATAGGGCGGCAGCATCCGCAGCGGGAACTGCGGGAGGACCAGCTTGAGGATGGTCTTGTCGTAGGCCCCGTCAGGGCGGCGGTCCACCATCAGTGAGTCGAACAGGTCGTGCGACACCCGCTCGAACCAGGAGCCGATCGCGGCGGCCTCGTGATGGCGACCGGCCCGGACTGCCGCGAGCAGGTCCCACTCGCGCTTGGGGGCCAGCGCGCCGAAGGTGCCCAGGATCGCGCACTCACCGAACAGCGAGCCATATGCCACCGATTGCTCGGTCAGGAAGTGCATCAGCTCCGGCGCGTCGCGGACCACGCTTGCCACGCTGGCCAGATCGCCCGCCATGTGCTTGGTGGCGGCGAGGTTGCGATTCTCCTCCACCAGCCGCCGGTAGTGGCTGCCGGACAGGACCCGGCCGGTCTTGGCCGAGTTGTAGTGCATGAACGTGGAGTCCGGGAACGAGCCGCACACTTCGCGGAAGAAGGCGAACACCTCTTCATCCCCGAGGGGGCTCCACGACGGAAGCGAGATCTGGAACTCGCGGAAGCCCTGGTCGTGGGCGATTCGTAGCCGCTCGAGCACGAGCGGTACGGACATCGCGATCACGCCGACCATCGGCCGTGCATCGGTGCCGAGGAGCTCGTCGCCGAAGACCTCGACCACGCGCCTGAACCTGGCCATGTCCACCGCGTGGCCCTCGCCGGCGGTCCCGAAGACGTAGATGTGGCGGAAGTCGGCCGAGCGGGTGAACCGAATCGCCTCGCGGAAGACCTTCTCGTCGAGCTCGTTGCGCTCATTCCACGGGCAGACGACGGAGACCATGACGGTCGACGGGTAGCGCGCGCTCACGGACGAATCCCTCCCACCGCCTGGCGCGTTCCCTGCGCCGATCGAACGCCACGAAGATCAGGGTTGGCGCCCCAGAAGGCCGACGCGATGGCCCATGCGTCAGAGGTCGACGGGCCGCCGGGACGGCGCCGGATCCCGCCGAGGCGAGTCCGCAGGTGCGCCGCGCGCGCATCGTCCACCGCGGTCAGCGCGTCCCGGATCACCCACGCGCGGTTGCCATCCGACCCCTCCACAGCGCGGTCGGTCTCGCGCTCGATGAACGCGGTGACCGCCTCGCGATCGAGGAGCGCGAGCGAGCGCAGCGCCCAGGAGAGCGCCTTCTGGACGTCCGGTTCGCCATCCCCGACCAGGTTGCCGATGACCGCCAGCGCCCGGACCGCGACCTCGGGCCGGCGACCCGCCGCTCGGTCCACGAACGGGATCGTGGCGATCGTCGAGCCCGCGAGCCGGCGCTCCCAGCGCGACGACGAGTAGGCAAGCTGCTCGATCTCCGCCCACCGGACCGGTTCGGCCAGGATCCCGCGGGCATAGGGCCGGGCGAGCGAATCGACGGTGATCCATTCGCCCGCCCGGCTGGCGGCGTCGCGAAGCAGCTGCCAGGTCCGCTCCGGATCGCGCTCGACGGTGCGCTCGAGGAGCTCGAACGAAAGCAATCGATCCTCGAGGTCGGTGGAACCCCGCAGGAGTCGGTCCGCGAGGAGCAGCAGGCTGACGCTGTTGGCCTGCCGTGAGGCACTGCGCAACCCACGCCCCATCGCGGCCAGCAGCGGGCTGCGGACGCCGAGCCGATTGCCCAGGCCGGGTGCCACACGGCCCTGGCCCTCGCGGTAGGCCGGATCGGCAAGCGACGCGAGTCCGGCGTCTAGGCGCCGCACGAATGCCTCGGGGTCGTCAATGAGGTCGGCCAGCTCGCGCCCGAGCGCCGCAGCCTCGTCCAGGTGCTCCGCGACGAACTGGCGCGCGGCCAGGGTGATCGCGCTGGTCACGGCGTGTCTTCCGTCAGGGCGCGCGTCCGGATCCCGTAGCGATCGCGGAGTTCGCGGGCTCGGCGCGGTGGCGCGGCCACGTAGACGCCGGTCGCCTCGGCCAGCACGTCGCCACATTCGACGTCGACGATCCGGGCGGCCGTGTCGTAGCGCAGCCGGCGCTGGTCCTGGATCCACCCATCCGCGCGAATCGTCCTGCCGACCGGCGCCGGCCGTCTGAAGTCGACGGCGAGGCGGGCCGTCAGCCCGACACGTTCGTCGGTGAACAGCGACCAGGCCATCACCTCATCGGCGATGGTGGCGAGGATCCCCCCGTGCGCGATGCCCTGCCAGCCCTCGAACCGCTCGGGAACCACGATCTCGGTCCAGCTTCCGCGTCCCGCGAGGTGCAACCGCAACTGCAGGCCGTGCTCGTTGAGCTCACCGCAGGCGAAGCAATTGTGGGGGGCGATCTCGAAGTTGACCGCGCCGGAACCGGGGCCAGCCGGTGGCCGGCGCAGGACCTCAGACGTCAAGGAGCCGGACCTTCCGAGCCTCGGTCTTGATGAAGTCCTTGCGCGGCTCGACACGCTCGCCCATCAGGGTCGTGAACACCTCGTCGGCAACCACGGCATCTTCGATCTCGGCGCGCAGGAGGGTCCGCGTCTGCGGGTTCATCGTGGTCTCCCACAGCTGGTCGGCGTTCATCTCGCCGAGCCCCTTGAACCGCTGGACGCTCAGGCTCTTGACATTGAACTCGCGGATGATCCGCTCCCGCTGCGCCTCGCTCTGGGCGTAGCGGGTCACCTTGCCGGTGCTGACGCGATACAGCGGCGGCTGGGCGATGTAGAGGTAGCCGCTCTCGATGACCTGCGGCATGTGGCGGTAGAAGAAGGTGAGCAACAACGTCCGGATGTGGGCACCGTCGACGTCGGCGTCGGTCATGATGATCACGCGGTGATAGCGCAGTTTCGCGATGTCGAAGCTGTCGCCGATGCCCGCCCCGAGCGCGATGATCAGCGGGCGGACGTTCTCGCTGGACAGGATCTTGTCGAGGCGGGCCTTCTCCACGTTGAGGAGCTTTCCGCGCAGGGGCAGGACGGCCTGGAAGCGGCGGTCGCGGCCCTGCTTGGCCGAGCCGCCGGCGGAGTCCCCTTCGACGATGTAGAGCTCCGCGTTTGCCGGGTCGCGCTCCTGGCAGTCCGCGAGCTTGCCCGGGAGGGCCATGCCGTCGAGCGCGCCCTTGCGGATGACAAGATCCCGCGCCTTCCGGGCGGCCTCGCGGGCACGCGCGGCCGTGAGGCACTTCTCGATGATCTTGCGGCCGTCGCCGGGGTTCTCGTCCAGGTACTGCGCAATCCCGTCGGCGACCGCGGCCTCGACCTGGCCCTTGATCTCGGCATTGCCGAGCTTCGCCTTCGTCTGGCCCTCGAACTGCGGCTCGACGAGCTTCACGCTGATGACGGCCGTGAGCCCCTCTTTGACGTCGTCGCCCGAGAGGTTCGCGTCGTTGTCCTTGAGGATTGCGGCCCGACGCGCGTACTCATTGAGAGAGCGCGTCAACGCGGCCCGGAAGCCCGTCAGGTGCGTCCCCCCGTCGACGGTGTGGATGTTGTTCGCAAAGGTGAACAGGTTCTCGACGTACGAGTCGTTGTACTGGAAGGCCACCTCGATCGCCGTCTGGCCGACCTTCTGGTCGACATAGATCGGTCGCTGGTGAAGCACCTCCCGGGTCCGGTTCAGGTGCCGGACAAAGGAGATCAGGCCGCCCTCGAAGTAGAAGGACCGCTCCCGATCGCTGCGCTCGTCCACGAACCGGATCCAGACGCCCTTGTTCAGATACGCGGACTCGCGCAGCCGCTGGGCGATCGTGTCGAACGAGTAGTCGAGCGTCTCGAACACCTCGGGATCGGCACGGAAGACCGTCCTGGTGCCTCGCCGGCCCTGGGCCGGCCCGACCTTCGTCACGCTCGTGATGGGCTTCCCGCGGACGTACTCCTGCGCCCAGACCTGTCCGTCGCGCGCGGATTCCACGCGCAGGTGCTCCGAGAGCGCGTTGACGACCGATACACCGACGCCGTGGAGACCGCCGGAGACCTTGTAGCCGCCCCCGCCGAACTTGCCGCCGGCGTGAAGCACGGTGTGCACGACCTCGAGAGCGTCCTTCCCGGTCGAGTGCTTGCCAACGGGCACGCCGCGCCCGTCATCCTGGACGGTGACCGAGCCGTCGACCGAGATCGTCACGTCGATGCGCGTGGCATGGCCCGCCATGGCCTCATCGATCGAGTTGTCGACGACCTCCCACACGAGGTGGTGCAGGCCACGGCCGTCGGTCGAGCCGATGTACATGCCCGGCCGGCGCCGAACCGCCTCGAGCCCCTCCAGGACCTGGATGCTGGCGGCGGTGTAATCGCTCGCGGGTGCACGCGATCGCGCCTTGCGGCCGTTGGCTTGACCATCCGGCTGGGATGGGGCGCCTGGCGGCGTGCGCACGGCCTCCTCGCTCACGCGACACTCCCGGTCAGGCGTTCGTACAGACGCGCCAGTTCTTCCTCGCTGTAGTACTCGATCACGATCCGGCCACCACGACGTGATCGGGCGAGGCTGACCTTGGTGCCGAGCGCCTGGCGGAGCTCCTCTTCGACGCGCTCGAGGTCGGCATCAGTTCGCTTCTGGCGCGTCGGCTTCGACCTTGCGGCACCCGCTTCGCGGAGCCGCCGCGCAAGCTCCTCGGTCTGGCGCACCGAGAGCGCGTCGTGCTCGATGACCTCGAGCACGTGGCGCTGCTGGGTCTCCGGAAGGCCGGCCAGGGCGCGCGCATGGCCCTCGCTGACGCGGCCGACGGCGACTGCGTCCTGGACGGCAACGACCAGCTCGAGGAGCCGCAGCGTGTTGGTGATCGTGGGCCGTGCGCGCCCGATCCGCGCGGCCACCTGGTCCTGAGTGAAGCCGAACTCGTCGATCAACTGGCGATAGGCGTGCGCTTCCTCGATCGCGTTGAGGTCGTCGCGCTGCACGTTCTCAACGATCGCCAGCTCGAGCTGGTCGCGGTCGGCAAGCTGCCGGATCACGGCCGGAACCCGGTCCAGTCCGGCAAGCTTGGCTGCCCGCACGCGCCGCTCACCGGCGACGAGCTGATATCCGTCGAGCGCCTCGGTGACCAGAATGGGCTGAATCACCCCGTGCTCGCGTATGCTGGCCGCGAGCTCAGCAAGGCGCGCCTCGTCGACGCGCCGGCGCGGCTGGTGGGGGTTCTGACGGATCCGCGCCAGGGGGATCTCCACCAGACCGTTGGCGACGCTGCGCTGCGGAATCAGTGCGGCGAGGCCGCGTCCCAGCGCGCCAGTGCGTTCGGTGCGCCCCGTGCCGGCGGAACGTGCTGCAGTCATGCGACGGCACCTCCGACAAAGGGCGCAGGTTCCTGGCCAGGCGGCCGATGGCCCTGGGCTTCGCGGGCTCGCTCGCGGAACTCGAGCGCCAGGTCGCGGTAGGCCTGGGCACCCTTGGAGTCCTCGCGATACACGGCGATCGGCCGACCGAAGCTGGGCGCCTCAGCCAATCGAATGCTGCGCGGAATCACGCTCCGGTAGACCCGATCGCCGAGATGGCGTCGAACCTCGGCGGCGACCTCCGAGGAGAGGTTGGTGCGACCGTCGTACATGGTCAGCAGGACACCCGTGATCACGAGCGACGGATTGAGGTGGTCCCGGATCAGGTTCAGCGTCGCAATCAATTGGGTCAGGCCCTCGAGTGCGTAGTACTCGCACTGAATCGGGATCAGCACCGAGTCGGCTGCGGTGAGTGCGTTCACCGTGAGCAGCCCGAGGGAGGGTGGGCAATCGAGCAGAACGTGGTCGTACTCCGGAGCGATGTCGTGGACGAGGTGAGCGAGGCGTCGCTCGCGTTGCGGCAGTGGCGTGAGTTCGACTTCCGCGCCGGCGAGCGCTGCGCCTGCGGGCACGAGGTCGAGGCCTTCGATCCCCGTCGGGACGATCACCTCGGCGAGCGTCAGATCACCGACGATGGCGTCGTAGAGGGACCGCTCAAGCCCGCTCTTGTCGATGCCCAGGCCGCTGGTCGCGTTCCCCTGCGAGTCGGCATCGACGATCAGGACCCGCTCACCGAGTAGGGCCAGGTACGTGCCGAGATTGACCACCGTGGTCGTCTTCCCGACGCCGCCCTTCTGGTTGGCGCAGGCGACCGTCTGGCCCACTCAGGTCACCGCTCGGACCGCGCTCACAGCGCAGATTCTAGCATTTCGCAGCGTGGGCCTCCGGAGCTGGGCGGGCGATCGAGGGGCCGACAGTCGGCGTATTCGGCGCGACACCCGGCTGGTTCACGCGCAAGCATGGCAGGCTCGGCTTCACTGGGGCTTGTCCTCGAATGCACGCGGACTGCACCAGGACTGCACCAGGACTGCACCAGGGCTGCGAACGCCGTCCTCGCATCGGAGTCCGGCGGCCCGGCATGCCGGTCCGGCGCTGGTAGGGGGATACGTTTCACGTGAAACGTCACGTGGAAGGGACAGCGCCGGCCGCTGACGCGTTACCGAAACCTGAGCCAGGGCGCGTACAGGTCAGGGCACCGGCGCGGGTATACTCGAACCGGCTGCCGCAATCGATCGTCGCCAGCGCTCGGGCTCGGGCGGGCGACCCTGGCCCGGGGCCGAGGGGACCGTTCGGCATGAGCTTGGCAGTGGCCGCGATCGGCGCAACCGTGGCCGCCCTTCTGGAGTTGACGATCATCCCCTACCTCCGGATCGGTGGGGTGCAACCAGATCTCGTCCTTGTCCTCGCAGTGGCCTGGACCCTTGTCGCAGGGCTCGAAGGCGGCCTGGTCTGGGCCTTCGTTGGCGGGTTGATGCTCGACGTTCTCGCCGCACGGCCACTCGGGTCCACACCGTTCGTCCTGCTCGCCTGCGTCGGTCTGGCCGCGGTCGCTGCCCGGTTCCTTGAACCCGCACGCTTGGCCGGTCCTGCGATCGCAACCTTCGTCCTCAGCCTGGTCGGTGCGGTGCTGTTCATGGTCACGTACTCCGCCGTTCGCGGTCCGGTCCCGATCGGAGACCTGCCCGGTACGATCCTGCCGAGGGCGTTCTACGACGCGCTGCTGGGCGCCCTGGTCGGCGTCATCACGTCATGGTTCCGCGCGCGACGCCCCCCAGCACGAAAGCGGCTGGATCGATGAGTGCGCTGGTCGGAGGGCCGCGACAGCGCTCATGGCCGCTGCGCCACCCGCTCGACCTCGGTCCAGGGGTGACGGCCCGCAGACCATCGGCCAGCCGATTCCTCGCCTTCGGCCTGGTCATCGCCATCGCCGTGAGCGTTCTTGTCGGCCGATTGGCGTGGATGCAGTTGCTCGACGGTGGACGCTCGCAGGCCGCCGCGCGTGGAACGATCGTCGCCCTTGAGGCGATCCGATCGAGCCGGGGATTGATCTACGACCGGGCAGGACGCGTCCTGGTGGCCAACGTTCCCACGTATACGGTGCGGATCCGTCCCGCCGATCTGCCGCTGTCGCTTCGGGAACCGGTGGTCATGCGGCTCTCGGGGCTGCTCGGCCTCACGACCGGCGAGGTGAACCGTCGCATCGACGCCAGTGCCGGCTCCCGTTTCGATCTCGTCCGGATCGCTTCGGACGTTCCCGAGGCCACGGCTCGACTCATCACCGAGGAGCGCTCGGTGCTGCCCGGGGTGGAGGTGGTGGTCGAGTCCCACCGCGACTACCTTGCCGGCGAGCTGTTCGCCCAGGTCCTTGGCTACACGAGCGCCATCGCCCCCGCTGAGTTGGCGCGCCTCAAGGCAGCGGGCTACCTGCCAGACGATGTGATCGGAAGAGCGGGCGTCGAGGCCACATATGAGCGCGATCTGCGCGGCGTGTACGGCCAGCAGCGCGTCGAGCGCGACGCATCGGGCCGGCGGATCCAGATCCTCGGGACAGTCGCGGACGCGCTGCCCGGGAACTCGATCCAGTTGACGATCGACACGCGCCAGCAGGGCCTTGCGCTGAAGGCGCTGCGCTGGGGGATGGCCGAGGCCGGGCTCAGACGCGGTGTCGTGATCGTGATGAACCCTCAGACGGGCGAGGTGCTCGCGCTGGTCAGCCTGCCGACATACAACAACAACGAGTTCGCCCGTGGCATCTCGCCGGAGCGGTACCGGGAACTCCTCGCCGATCCCGGCCAGCCCCTGCTCAATCACGCCATCAGCGAGCACTTTCCGCCCGGCTCCACCTACAAGCTGGTCACGGGTACCGGCGGCCTCGCCGACGGGGAGATCAGCGAGCGCACACGGCTCATCACCCGGGGCTACCTCTCGATCGGGTCGTTCAGGTACCCGGAGTGGAACGGCCGGGGCTGGGGTCCGCTCGACATCTACGGCGGGTTCGGCCATTCGAGCGACACGTTCTTCTATCAGGTTGCCGGGATGCTCGGCATCGACCGGCTGGCGTACTGGGCACGCCAGTACGGGTTCGGTTCGCCCACCGAAATCGACCTTCCGGCCGAGGCCTCCGGGATCGTGCCGGACAACCAATGGAAGCTCGACACGCTGGGCGAACTCATCTATCCGGGCGAGGTCTACCACGCCGGGATCGGCCAGGGCTACGACGCGGTGACGCCGATCCAGCTCATCACAGCCTACGCTGCTCTCGCCAACGGCGGCACCGTGTTCCAGCCGCAGGTCGTCCGCGAGGTGATTGCGCCGGACGGGACCATCGTGCGCCCGTTCGAGCCCAGGGTCCGCCACGTGATGGACGTGGACCCCGATGTGCTGCGCGTGATGCGCGAGGCCGCCCGAACGGTCGTGACCATCCGTCACACCTACAACCTCGTTGATCTTCCGATCAAGGTTGCCGGCAAGTCCGGAACGGCGGAGTTCGGACAGCGCGATGCCCAGGGACGCCTGCCGTTCCACTCCTGGTTCGTCGGCTTCGTTCCTCAGGACGCGGCGAATGGCAGCTTCCGAAACGCGGACTCGCCGCTCATGGTGCTCGCGTTCGCCTACGACTCGCGCACGGTGGGCAACGCGGCGACCGAGATCGTCAAGTACTACCTGCAACTCCACTTCGGGATCGACCACGACTACCGCATCCCGGATCTCCTCGAGCGCGGCAATTTCTATGGGGGCAACTGACGTGCAGGCCGACCTCACCACCGGGGCCCGGACCTGTTCCGGGAGCGCGGCCCGGAGCCCGACCTGATGGGCGTCCTGCGGATCGAGTCGACTCGTGTCCACGACTGGCTGGCGCGTCCGGCCGCGCCACGCTGGCGTGCGTTCGACATCCAACTGACGGTCTACGCTGCCGCGCTGGTCGCCATCGGGCTGGCAATGGCGTTCACGAACAGCGGGCCGGACACGCTGGTCAGCGGCTCCACCTTCACGCGCGGCCTGATGTGGGCCGGCATTGCCGTGGTCGTCTTCACGATTGCCGCCGCCTTCGACTACACGTGGCTGCGGACATTCGTCTGGCCGCTCTACGCGCTCAACCTGGCGCTCCTGGTCGTCACCCTCGCTGTCGGCGACGGCGTCGGGGGCACGCAGCGCTGGGTGCTGATCGGTCCGCTCCAGTTCCAATTCAGCGAGCTCTCCAAGATCCTGACAGTCGTGGTGCTCGCGAACTACCTCGCCAGTCCGTCAAGGCGGCTGGACTCGTTCGTCACGGTTCTCGGCGCGTGTGCGCTGATCGCCCCGTCGGCGGCGCTCGTCCTGATGCAGCCGGACCTCGGCACGTCGCTGGTGTTCGGGGCGATCCTCGTTGGAACGCTGTTCCTCTCGGGCGTCGGCCTTCGCTGGCTCGGGCTCCTCGGGGGACTTGCAATGGCGGCGCTGCCTGTCCTCTGGACGTATGTGCTGCGCGACTACCAGAAGCAGCGCATCCTCAGCTTCCTCGATCCCGCGGCGGACCCGCAGGGCTCGGGTTTCCAGCTCCTGCAGTCGCAGGTCGCGGTCCACGCGGGTGGCCTCATGGGCACCGGCCTCACCAACAGCGCCCAGGGACGCCTCGATCTGCTGCCGGTCGAGTCGACTGACTTCGTCTTCGCGATCCTGGCCGAGGAGCTCGGGTTCATCGGCGGGCTGGTCGTGTTCGGGCTGTTCGCCGCGCTCCTGTGGCGCGTGCTCGCCGCTGCCTGGCGGTCAAAGGACCCATTCGGCCTGGCGATGGGCGCAGGAATCGCGTCCATGGTCCTCTTCCAACTGATCGTCAACGTCGGCATGGTGCTCGGCGTGATGCCCATCACGGGCATCCCGCTTCCGTTCGTCACGCACGGCGGCGCGTCGCTGGTCAGCCTTGCGCTGGGCCTCGGGCTGCTGCAGAGCATCAACGTCCACCATCCACGCACGTCGTGGTGACGCCGCACGAGACCGGGGACAAGGCCGTGACTCCGACCGACGGCCGGATCGCCGTCAGGACCGCCGAGGCAGCCCGCGCGATGGCCCCGCCGACCCTCCACGTACCCCGGCACGGCGCAAAAGTGCGTCGATCTCGGCCCGGTAGGGGCGTCCTGCGGGTGTCCGATCAAGCCACTCGAGGTACGCCGGGTCCGTGCGCAGGATCTCTTCAAGGCGCCAGCCCGCGTACCGTCCGAACGTGAGCCGGTCGCCATCTGAGGTCACTGCGGCCGATGGAGGTCGGTGGCCGGGCAGTGGCCCCGTGCCCGGATTCGGCGGCGAACCCGCCGGCGTCGTCGCGGATGGCGGGACTTCGCCACCGACACTGGACCGGTGGCGGTCATACGCGGCCCGCCGTCGCTCGTCGCCCAGGACCTCCCACGCCGCATTGATGGCGACCATCCGTCGTGCTGCTTCCTGCGCTTCGGGCGTTCCGGCTGCGCCGGCCCGGTCCGGGTGGAACTTCTGCGCAAGCCGGCGATAGGCGGCCTGGATGACCTCGGGGTCGGCTTCGGGGTCGACCTGGAGCACCTTGTAGGCGTCGGACGAATCGCTCATCCGGGCGCCGGCGCCAGAGCGGAGTCGCCCCCCGCCCCGTGGCCCGGCGGGGCGCCGCCGGATGGGTTCGCCGGCCCCCCGGTCCCGCGGCCGGGTGTTCCATCGAGCCCACGGCCCGCGACGGGCGGCGGCTCGGGATCTGGTTCCAGCCGCCGGTAGAGGTAGCGGTAGACGTTCCGCCCGGCAGCTGCGATCGGCAGGGAGAGGATCGCTCCGAGCAGCCCGCCGATCGCGCCGCCGACCACCAGGGCGAACATCACCGCGCTCGGGTGCAGCTCCACCGCGTCGCCCTGGATCTTGGGCACGAGCAGGTTGTTCTCGACCTGCTGGACCAGCACGTAGAGCCCGAACGCGGCGATCACCGCCTCGATCCCGGCGGTCGCGGCGAGGAGAACGGCTGGAATGGCTGCGAGGATGGGGCCGATGATCGGCAGCAGCTCGAAGAGGCCTGCAACGAGGGCAAGGAACAGCGCGAACCGGCTGAACACCGGATCCACCACGGCGCCAAGCAGCAGCAGCCCGGCGTACGTGGCGATGCCGACGGTCAGCCCCAGGATCACCTGGGCCCGGACCCACTGGCCGAAGACCCGCTGCACGATGCGGGCCACGGTCCAGACATCCTCGCGCCATTCCGCGGGCAGCGCGCGATCGAAGGCACCGATGAGTTGTCGGCGGTCCTTGAGGATGTAGAACACCCAGACCGGCACGATCAGGAACCCGAACACCGAGCTGACGAGTGCCGCCACCGACCCGAATACGGGCACGAGGAGTGCCGAGACCAGCCCGCCGAGCCGTGCGCCGAGGTCGGCGAATGCCGCATCGATCGATTCCCGGATCTCCGGCGGAAGTGCGAGCCCGCGGTAGATCTCCCCGAGGCGCTGGAGCTGCTCGTTGAGGGCGCTCGAGAGCGCTGGCAGGTCCGTCACGAACTGGCTGATCTGCGCGACCAGTGGGTCGAGCGTGAGCGTCAGCACCTCGATCACCAGGAAGGTCACGACGACGTAGACCAGCAGCACGGCCAGCCAGCGCGGGACGCCGACGCTTGTCACCCGCTCGACGAGCGGGTTGAGCAGGTAGACGAGCAGCAGCCCGATCACGAACGGGCTGAGCGCTTCGCGACCCATCCAGAGGACGATGCCCGCGATGGTCACGGCGGCGATGATCAGGACGGCGCGTTGCGAGGGAGCGGGCAGTCCTGCCGGCCGACCCGGGGCCGGGGCCGCCGCCTGATCGTGCGGCGGGGCCGGGGCCGTTCCGAGCGGGCCCGAAGCGCTCGGGGCCTGCGTGTCCGCGCTTGATCGCGCGTCAACCTCCATCCTCGGCGAGACTACCAGACATGCTCGTGCCCGCTGTCATCGGACGCCCATGAGCCAGCGCTGGCGTCTGACCGTTTCACGGGGTCCTGCCGGGCGCGACCTGCTGCATCGTGACGTGGCGGCGGCGTGGAACACGATCCTGGACGCCCTCGTGGCTGCGGCCGCACCCGACGCTCCCCGGCCCCGTGATGCGAGCGACGAGCCACCGCCCGACGAGCGCGATGCCGGCCGCGCCCGGGTCGCATTCGCGGCACCGGTCCCGGTGGGAATGACCTCGCGCGCGGAACTCCTCGACGTGGTGCTGCCCGTCGGGCGTCTCACGCGTAGACGGCTCCGGGAGTCCGTCGAGCCGCTCCTGCCCGCCGGTCACACGCTCGTGAGCGCGCACGATGTCTGGGCGGGCGAGCCGAGCCTGCCGTCGCTCGTGACGGCGGCCGACTACCTCGTCGAGGTCCGGGTTGAAGGGTCGGCCGATGGGGACTCGGGATCCTCGTCGGTGGCGCGCGCGGTCCGTGCCCTCTTGTCGGAAGCGGTCATCCCGCGACCCGGTCGGGATGTTGGACGCGCAACGGCCAACCTGCGGCCACTGATCCTGGAATTGCGGCTCGGGGAGTCCTCGGACGACGCAGTCAACCTGTCCATGCGGCTGCTTGTCGATCAGGAACTCGGGTCCGGGCGGCCGGAGGAGGTGGTCGACGCACTTGCCCGGTTCAGCCCGGCGCTGACGCTTGTCGCAGTCGAGCGCACGGGATTCGTGCTGCGACCTGCTCCAGCCGTTGTCGCCCGCGTAGCCAAGCCCGCCCGGCGGCCCCGGCACCGGATCGAGCGGAGGGGCGTTTGACGGGTGGAAGCGTCGCGATCTACACTCCCCCGTCTCGCCCGGATCAGGTCCGGCGTCACCCCATGCCCACTGCGGCACGCCGATGCTTCGTCGCACCGATACCGCTTGAGGACCCATGTACGCAGTCATCGAGACCGGCGGGAAGCAGTACCGCGTCGAGGTCGGAACCGAGCTTGAAGTCGAATACCTCGAGGTCGCGCCGGGGGAGGCGATCACCATCAATCGCGTGCTCCTCGTCTCGGATGCGGGCCAGGCCTCAATCGGCCAGCCCCACGTCGCCGACGCGATCGTTCGCGCCGAAGTGGTGCGCCAGACCCGCGGCGAGAAGCTGGTCAGTTTCAAGTACCGCCCGAAGGCCCGGAGTCGCGTCAAGAAGGGCCATCGCCAGGAGCTGACGGTGCTGCGTGTCACGGACGTGCAGCTCGGGGGGCGCAGCGCTGCAGCCGACGTCCGCGCCGCCGAGGCGACGGCCCGCTCCGAGCGCGAGCGCCTCCAGGAAGCGGCGGCTCGCCAGGCTGCCGCGGACGCCGCCCTTGCGGCATCGCTGGCTGCGGCACGTCCCGCTGAGGCACCCACGTCCGCCGCGGTCCGCCGCAGGGGTCGGACAGCGGCTACCGAGACCACAACGGTTGGCGATGAGCCGAGCGAGACCGCCGTCGCCCCGGCACGGACCGGCCGCAAGGCGAAGGCCAGCGCACCCGAACCCGCCACCGGCGACGTGGAGCCAGACGGCCAGGCGACCACAACCACCAGGAAGCCGCGAGCCTCGCGCAGGAAGGCCGCCGCCGACCCCTCGAGCTCAGAGCCGACTGGGGAGGATGCATAGATGGCACACAAGAAAGCGGGCTCCAGCTCAAAGAACGGCCGCGACAGCGTCGGCCAGCGTCTGGGCGTGAAGGTCGGCGACGGCCAGGTCGTCACTGCAGGCTCGATCCTGGTCCGCCAGCGCGGCATGACATTCATCGCAGGCACGGGTACCCGGCTCGCGCACGACTACACGGTGTTCGCGACGGCCCCTGGGCGGGTGCGCTTCGACCATCAGACAAAGCTCAAGAAGCGCGTGCGCATCGAGGCGTCCGAGGCCGCAGCGACGAGCGACACCGGCACGGCGACCGCGCTCGCCACGGGAGACAAGGCCGAGGCATGAAGCCGAACACGCATCCCAAGTACCACCAGGCGACCGTCGCGTGCGCGTCGTGCCACACGACGTTCACCGTCGGCTCCACGCGACCCGAGCTGCGGGTCGACGTGTGCAGCAACTGCCACCCGTTCTACACCGGCAAGCAGACGATCATCGACACCGCCGGCCAGGTCGAGCGCTTCCAGCGCCGGCTCGAGCGTTCTGCCC
>Ga0194132_10006824_pt1 | contig 17443 bp, 15 predicted proteins | sample TA2KigOf80mmetaG_FD_148612 | JGI IMG/M metagenome (GOLD analysis project Ga0194132, IMG submission 148612) | Freshwater microbial communities from Lake Tanganyika, Tanzania - TA2015054 Kigoma Offshore 80m | ecosystem: Environmental > Aquatic > Freshwater > Lake | place: Tanzania: Lake...
TGCACGCAGGGAGCCGAGTTCCATCGTTTGGATTTGCTCCATTTGCTGGAGGATCTGCTGTCGTTTATGAGCGGAGGGATTCATGCCGGCTAATATGCCTATCCACTAGTCATCTTTGAAGCAAAAACACAGCGGGCGCTTCCGTCGTTTACCTCCTCATCGGCAGCTTGCTGGTCATTCTCGCCGAGAACCTCCACAGTCTAAGAGCGTGTCCGAAAATTCCGCGGGGTCCTGTTTTCGCGCCAAAGGCCGGATGGCGAGGCGCGACGAAGGAGAATATCCTCCCTGGATCTTCGACTGAGGAGCAACGAAGCCAGGCGGCCTTTGGCGCGAAAACCCTCCGGGCGGCGGGTCTTTTGTCCGTGGCCAGCGTTGGCTCGGTCCTTACAGCCCGCGTTGGGGATGCTCGGACCTCGCCGCCTTGGCCACAGCCAAAATCCCTCGCCGCAGGACCCCGCGCAATTTTCGGACACGCTCTAAGCCGCAACGGCCAGTTTATTACGAAAGCCAACTACCCTGCCTGGAGCATGACACACCGCCAAGGATTCACTCTCATGGAACTGCTGGTCGTTATTTCAATCATCGGGGTCCTGGCCGGTATGTTGATGCCGGCACTGAGCCGTGCAAAAGAACGGGCGAGACGGGTCGAGTGTGTCAATAATCTGAAGCAACTGGGCGTGGGATCTCTCCTGTACGCCGATGAGGACTCGGGAGGCAATTTCTCCGCGACCGTCTGGAAGGGTGATCAAAATTTCAACTGGCTTTACCCGCAGCACGTTCCGGCGGCCAAGACTTTTCTCTGTCCGAGCACTCGCAACTTCATTCGATCGAACCGCGGACTGCATTCGCGAACCTATGAAGCCGGATTAGAGGACTTATTCAACTTAGCGGGTGACCGTGCCGAGAAGCCCGGGACCAGCTATGTGTTGACTGGCTTCATGGGGGTGGGCTTTACTGACGTGAAGGTAGGTGACCGAATCGAGCGGGTACCACATGTGAAGAAGACTCTGAGTTCGGTCAATTCATATGCCCATTACCACAACTCTTTTGGGTTGAAAGGAGTCCAACCCGGTCCCACGCGCATAATGCTGATTGGAGACCAAGGATGGTGGGATAACCACGATTTTATGCAGCAGGGCGATAACCACGGCGTTTACGGCAGCAACATGCTGTTCTGTGATGGTCATGTGGAATGGGTGCCGACGAAACGGTTCGCTTACGTGGTGGAGATGTCGGCGGATGGTAATCGTCCAGAGGGACTCAGGTGAACGAAGGATGATTGGCAGATGTGGAAACTATTCCTCTACGGTGTCCCGGGCAAGTCAGGAGGTGCAGCGACGAAGATTCGGGACTTGCTGCGCATGCTGCGCGGCGACTTCGATATTACCGTCGTGATGGATCACGCATTCCTTAAAGAACGCGAGGTCACTACATTTTTGGACAATCTCCCTATCAAGTACTGCTCCCGAAAAGATGTGCCTGAAAAGGTGGAGGGAGTCGCGCTGGGGGTCTGCGAACTGGATTTCTTCATCTCCGGCACGGCGGCGGCGATTAAGAAGAAGGGAATGAAGTTGGTTTGGTCGAATGAAATGATGTGGGAATTCAAAGGTGAAGCTGATGCCGTACGGGAGGGTTTGATCGACCGGGTCCTGTTTCTCTCGGAAATCCAACAGGCGGCATTTTCGCGTCTCTATGCTTCAATCCCACAGTATCTTATTCGCAATGATGTCACGACAACCGACTTTCCATACGTCGAACGGGGCAATTCAGTCTTCACAATCGGCCGGTTATCTCGTCCTGATCCGGTGAAATTCCCGGCGGATTTTCCCGTCTTTTACGAGGAGTTGGATCTGGACGATGTCAAGTTTCGCGTCCAGGCCTGGAACGAGGAGTTGCGGAAAAATTTATCGTTGGCACCGGTTTGGCCAAAACTGGGAGTTGTTGCCGGAGAAAAAAATTCCAGCGGCCAAGTTTCTCGCGAGCCTCGATCTGTTTATCTATCCGCTGGGTCATCGTTTCGTGGAATCCTGGGGACGCTCGACTTTGGAGGCCATGTTGACTGGCGGGATTCCACTGGTTCCTCACGGACATCAATTTCACAATATGATGGTTCACGAAGAGTCGGGCTTTATCTGCAAGAACTTCGCCGACTTCAAATATTATGCTCAGCAACTCTACAAAAACGGCTTCGGCAGAGGATCAGCCGCCAGGCTGCCGAATATGCGCGCAAGGTGGTGTGTAATTTGGAGCATCACCGTCAACTCTGGATTGAGGCGTTGACCTTTGACTGAGACCGCCGTGCTGAGAGTCAATTACTGCTTTTGGTCTGTTGCGCGAGGCGCTGAAGAGCGCTCACAGATGCTGCATTGCGTGCGCACGGCACGGGACGTAGGAGTCTTCAAGGAATTCCACGTCCTCACGGACGCGCCAATTCAGGCTTGCGAGTGTTATGAAGCTCATGATCCGGAGGATCGCTGTGGCCTGCACAAACTGATTTATCTCAAGGCCGCAATCTCGAGATTGCCATTTGACTATTTCGTATGGGTCGAACCGAGCACGATTTTCCTGAGCGCCCCTTTGCATCTCGTCGGTGCGCTCAGCCGATCTCCCATTCACGTGCCGTTGGAGGTCGAATTGTCGAAAGTCGGACCCGCGAAGGAAGTTTGCCGAATCAGCGCGGAACGTTACGGAGCGATCATGGCTCAGAACGGCGTGCGGAATCCGATTTATCTCAATGGCAGCGCGTTCTGGATAGTCGCTCACGATGCGGTTGATGCAATCTGTGATGTGGCCATGCATGGTTGGCATAAAGCCAAGGATTGCGGCGCAGTCTTGGACGCATCGTTTGCGTTGGGATATGCGATGCAGATGCTGTGCGCTGACCCGAGGAAACATACCGTCGAGGCCCGACCTGACTTGTGGGCCGCAGACTATCGTGGAGTCGCCGAAATTGTGACCGACACCTGGTGGGAATTCGAAGATCGGACTGGAACTTCTCGTTTTCCAGTAAGACCATCCCTCGTCCACCAGCCGCAAAGGGAATTGGCCTGCGATCAGGAGCGTCCTGAGGCGGCGCGGTCAGGTGTGGGGGCTGAAATCGACGCAGTGGAACTCACAGTTTCGCCGCCAATTGCTTGAGACGGACTTCCCAAGTGTGCGTCGCGAGAACGCGCTGCCTTCCGGCTTGGCCGATCTTGGACGCGAGGTGTGGTTCCCGCCGGACGCAGCGGAGCTGTTCTGCGGCTTCCCACATGTTGCGATAAGTGAGGATTTCCTGGCCGACCTCGAATGCGGCTTCGACGTCCGCGTTATGTTCAGTGAGGTAACAGCACCCGTATCCGGGAAATTCCACGTCGCGGAATTTCAAGTAACTGGCCAGCCGGCCTTGCGCGTTGATGCCCTGGTTCAATCCCAGAATGACACGGTGGGCGCGGACAAATTCGCCGAAGGCCTCGTCGCTCAACGGTCCTTGAGCGCGCTTGACGACCCATGGCCAAAAAGCTCGCCGGAGAATTTTCTCCAGCAATCCCGGCACGAACAGTGATCTCCAGAAGCGTTTCGACCTGGAAACTGGATTGTAAAAGGGATCCTGCCCTTCGCCTACCCAGCCGTGCCCACGGATATCAACCGGGCAACCAAAGCACCTCAGCCAGCCCAGTTGCGTGATGCGATTCGTGGTGGGCAATCCGATGAAGCCCACGCCGCGCGCGGAGTCTAAGCTCGTGAGATCCGGAAGGAATTCCGGATTCAGCGCATACGGCTGACAGAGATAAGGCACGCCGAGGGCCTGGTAGTTCCGAATGGCCGCCGATTCCGGGAACCAGTTCAGAGAAACAGCGCGGGCCAGCGCCTCGACCTTCTCGAACATCTGGGTGCTGTCACAGAAGAAATTCACCCACGGAATTCCGGCCCGGACGGTCTCCTGAACAACCTGGAGATCGAGATCGAACGCGAAGCAATAGGAGATGACCGCGTCCAGGCCGTGGCTCTGGTGGGCTGCTCGAATCTGCCCCTGCAACTGCTCGCTCACCTTGGCGCGATTCGGCGCGTAGGGGGTCAAGTCGATGCCGTGTCCTTGTCGCGCCCAGCTAAAGTCGATGTGGTCGGGAACGATCAGGCGTTTGACCCAGGGCCGGAGACCTTCGTAGATATGCCGCGACCAGAGCAGGCGGTAGTACCCGGATGAATTGTGGCAGTCCGGCACGACCGCGAAGATCTGGTTCAGTTTTTTCAATCAGGAAAGGTCCACATCGGCCGGCGCGAAGATCAAGTTGTCGTACGGGTAAGCCTGGCGCGGCTGGTGCCGCTGAAACCGCCCCTCAACAAAATCCCAGGGCGCGTAGCCCAGCCCGATCAGCGCGTCCACCAGCAAGCGACTGTCCCGCGATTGATCGTTGTCCCCGACCTCCACGCTGATCGTCGGGCGGTCCGTTTTCAGCAGGGTCTGCGCCCCGGCGAGAATCTCCCGCTCCGCCGATTCCGCGTCGATCTTCATCAGCGCGATGTTCCGGTCGAGCGAGGCGCGGAATTGATCGAGCGTGATGGTCTGGACTTCGATTTCTCTGGGCGCCGCGGGTTCTTTGTCCAGTTTCGATTTAGCCGAGGTATTGAACGCCATCCACCGCGGACCATAATCCCGAAAGGCCAGCGTCTTCACCGAAGACCAAACCGCGAAGGGATGCACCCGGATTTGTGGAAACCGATCCGTGTTCCGGCGGGCGATGTCCCGCGTCGAAGGCGTTGGCTCGAATCCGTGAACCTCTCCGCGCTCCCCGACGAGCAAGGCCAGCAACGTCGCGTAGTAGCCCAGGTGCATTCCGATGTCCACGACGACTTGCCCCGGCTGGACGAGGCGGAGCAACGCTTCGGTCAGTTTCGGCTCGACGAACCCATAACAGGCAATCTCCTGGCTCACGGCTTCTCCGCTCACGACGGCGAAGTTTCGCAGATGGAAGGCGTCCGCCGCTCGGACGTTCCCGGGCGAGCCGCCGATCACGCCGAACTTCAACAACTGATTAGTTACGAATCGCCGCGGGTCGATCCACGGCTTCTCCCAGGCCCGCGCTTGCTGATAGCGGAGGCATCGGTGGAGACTTGCCAAGAGATCTGAAGCCATCATGTCGGTCAACTTAGACGCTCGGATTGAAGCGCGCGCCGTTTCCCCTCACCCTTGAGGAGAGAATTTCCCAAAACAATTTACGCCTTGAACCCTTGAACCGGAGCGCGACGTTCACGCCGCTTCGAGTTCCGAAGCGCCTGTGGCATCGGAGCGTCAAGCGGCGTGAACGCCGCGCTCCCGACGCCAGGTTCGTGGAGAGCCTCCACGGCCTTCGAGCCGTGCACACGGCCCATGAACTGGTAAGGACGCGTTCCACCGCGTCCCTGGAACTGTCTTTCCGATCGCAGAGTAAAGTCAGGGACGGAGTGGAATCCGTCCCTACCCGGTTCATGGGAAGCTGCCTTGGTCTCAGAACCATGCCCACCGCCCATGAACCGAAGACAGTGCGGACCGCAGCCTTCAGACTGCTTTCGCGCACTCTCCACAGTCGAGCATTGACGCGGCCTAAAGGCCACGGTCCGGGGGGCGGGTTCATGGGAAGGGATGGGGTGAGGAGAAAAGCCCGGATCGAAGGCACGGTGGTGTTCTTCATTGGGTTGGCGGATTGCCCGCGCGTCGCCACCAGAGATCGGCCTGCCAGAGTCGCCCGGCCCATTCCCGGCACGCATCATTCATATCCTCGATTTCGTAACCCCAACCCGATAAGGTGCCCGCAATCTCCGGAAGCAATGATTGCTCGCTGTAAATGGCGTGCAACGACACTTCCACAACCAGGCGCTGCGCCTGCGACAGGACATTCTTGCCGCCGGCGATGACGCGGCCTTCATAGCCTTGCACGTCGATCTTCACCAGATCGGGGGCGGGCCATTTGTTCTTGGCGGCCAGTTCATCCAGCGTGGCGATCTGGACTTCTCGTTGATTCACAGTTCGCGTTCCCCACGCCGGCGGCACGCCGCCTTCCAAGGGACGTAGGAGCGAGGACGCCGTGTCGTTTTCCGTGACGTAAATCTGCCGAATTTGTTCGGCGTCGCCCAAAGCCACCGGAATGACTTCCCAGCGCGCGCCAGCCGGTTGGCGGGTTTTGGCCCTGGCCTGGTAGTCGGGCTGCGGCTCGAATAAGAAACATTGCGCGGGCGAAAAAATGGATTGGCACATCTCGGTCCAGCGGCCTTCGTGCGCGCCAATGTCATACACAATCCGCGGGCGGAATCCTCGATCGCGGCAACGAAGCAACCGGATGAAATGATCCGCATCCCAGCCATGTCTCCAGGCCGTGACGACGCGCGGATCGTCGGCAAGCTGCAGGAGCCTGGCGCAGCCGCGTTGAAAGTTCGCCCGGGCGAACCGAGCCAGCCGATGCCGCCAGGCGCGGTTGTTCAAATCGTTGGACTGCTGCCAAAAAGTTTTGGCGCCGCTGTTCGAATCACTGCTCACGGTCAATGGCGACAAGGAAGTTGAACGTCCCGAAAAAGGCAAGCGCCAACGCGGCTGCGGGAGTGACGGAGTAACGGAGTAACGGGGTATCGGAGTGTCGGAGCGTAAGGGCTTTCCCCGGTTCAGACCAATGCGATACTCCGACACCCCGTCACTCCGGCACTCCTCTCTCTACTACGGCTGCGCGTCCAGGCATTCGCGGATCAAACTGGCCAGGACCGGAAACTGGTAAGGCTTGGGCAAGAAGTGAACGCGGGGACCGAGCGACGTTTCCACGTCCGCAAAGTCCGTGCTGTATCCGCTCGTGTAGATGACGCGGTCAGAATATTGTTGAACCGTGCGTTGGCGCAACAGTGACCAGATCACAAGCAAGGCCACGGCCGACAAAAGCGCCAGTGTCGCCATGACCGTCCGCGCCGGCTCTTTCAGCAAAACCAGGTGGGCTCCGGCGAAGAAGACGTAAAGAAACGCCAGCCCAATCGCGCCCGGCCGCACACTTTCAAAAACCACGCGGTCAAACGCGGCCCGGAGTTCGTGGCGAGTCAAGGTCGCTGCCTCAGTCGTGTTTGTGTGTGCTCCCTCACCACTTTAATCGTTCCAGATAACGCAGGCTTTGAGGAATTTGCTGCGCGGCAGTCGGCGATTCGTCTTCGATGAAATAATACTTCACGCCCGCTTTCGCGGCCGCGCTTAGAATGGCGGGCCAGTTCATCTGGCCGGTGCCCAGCACCACGTCGTTGCTGACGTCCGACTTGCCCGTGAGATCGCCCTTGAGACCCTTCTTCATGTCTTTGACGTGCATCAGCTCCCACCGCGCGCCGTATTTCTGGAGAAGCTTCACGGGATCGTGCCCCGGATGCACTACCCAGAACACGTCCATCTGATAGCGCACAAAGTTGGGTTTGGTCTCAGCCATCATCAGGTCGAAGAGCGTGCTCTGGCCATGCGGGCGAAACTCGTAGCCGTGGGTGTGGTAAAAGAATTTCAGACCATGCTTCGCCAGCGCCTCGCCCGCGCGGTTGAAGACGCCGATGGCATCGCGGCATTGCTTTTCGTCGAAATCGCCTTCGTGCGGAATCCACGCGCAGCCGACGTACTCCAGTCCCAGCGCCTTCGCATCACGCGCCACGCCTTCCGCGTCGTCGCGGTAACGGTCGTAAGGAAAGTGGCCGCTGACCGGCTTCAGCCCATGGGCGTCGAGCATTTGCTTGAACTTCTCCGGCGTTGAATTGTAGGTGCCCGCGAGTTCGACGATTTTGAAGCCGTAATCTTTGACCTTCTTGAGTGTGCCGGGGACCTCCGTGGCAAAGTCCGCGCGAAGGCTGTAAAGCTGCAGGCCGATCGGCCCTTTGAAACTGGGCCCCACGCCGGCGTTGCCCGAACGCGGCTCGGCGGCAGAAACCGCGGACGCGGCGAGAAACAGGGACCCCAGGAATGAGACTGCAGATGCGGTGGAAGATTTCATGCGCCGCATTCAACACGCGAAACGAGCCGAAGAAAAGCCGGATTTGTGGAGCGATGTGAACCGGTATTTCCACAAAAGGAAACGAAGAGAACGAAGGCATTGGGCCACTTCGTTGCCTTTTGTGAAATCTCGAAAGCGCTTGTCGGAGGCAATCCCATTGGTAGGGACGGATTCCACTCCGTCCCTGATCTAGCGAGGTTTCAGCGAGGATCAATCCATCGCTGAATTCTGACTCGGGAAGCAACCGCTTTAGCAGCAATTGCCGGGCGAATTGCTCCGCGATTGTCAGGTTGAGATCGGACAAGTCAATTGTTCGGATTTGCCAACCAGTTTCACCGGCTGCACGCGAAACCCTCCTCAGCTATGCGCCCGGCCGGCTGTCGCTAACGAACGAAGCTTCCTTTGAAAGCCAAGCGCCGATTGCCCATAGCCAATCAGAACCTACTCGCGGCGGCCGGTTGCAGAATCAGCTTCTCCTTCGCCGCCTCCTCGATTCTCGTTTTGCTGAAGAGCAGTGGGAAGTATCGGCCCTCGGCCCACAACGGAATCAAGTCGCCGTAATGCGGACTTCCAGGCTGGCCGGATTGGCCCGGCACGTTGATGGCCACGGAGCGATCCCAATCCGCGAAGTCCAGAATTTCGCGGTAGGACGCGCCGTTGTTTTGTTTGTAGTTCGATCCGCCCGTCATGTTCACCGTGAAAGTGTCCCCGTCACGTTCCACCGGGCCGAGATCGAACAGCGCGCGACGCGCATCGTCGGTCGAAAGCGCATGCGTGAAGGAGGCCGTGTGCAGCGCGCCCCAACGCCACTTCACCGGATCGCGGCCCAGTTTGCTCTGCGCTTCGCTGACGGCGTCTTCAAGCGACTTGAACAAGACCGCGTCGCGGCCTGCCTGGGCGTGGTCTCCAAACCAGCGTGGCGTGGGTTTCTCCAGGGTTTCGATGGTTTTGGCGGAAGAAATGTGGCTCGCCAGAACCGGCCAGACATTCGTCGGCACGTGCGGTTTGAAGAGGGCCGGCCCCAGCTTTGGCCACCAGATTTCGTAAAGTGCCGCCGCGGCTGAATCTTTCGACACCACGCAGTCCCAGCGCGTGAGGAGGTCGAGGTAGGGCTGGAGCGACGCCGGGCTGCCTTGGGCTTCCTTGAGCACGCGCGTCAATCTCCGCGCCAGAATGGAGGTCGCGTCGTGTTGCAACCGCTCGAAGTCCGAAACGGAAAACTTTCTCCGACCCGCCGGTAGGGCGAGTCCGTCCCGGCGAGCCGCCAAGCCATGGAAAGCTTCCTTGGTTTCAAAACCATGCCTATGCCCCATGAACTGGTAAGGACGCGTTCCACCGCGTCCCTGGATTGGCTCTTCCGATCGTTGAGTAAGTTCAGGGACGGAGTGGAATCCGTCCCTACCGGGTTCATGGAAAGATCGCTCGTCGTTCGGCTCAGAGAGGACTCTTCGCCCTACCGTCGATTGAAATCGTTCTAAAGGCAGGGCGAGTCCGTCCCGGCGAGCCGCCAAGCCATGGAAAGCTTCCTTGGTTTCAAAACCATGCCTATGCCCCATGAACTGGTAAGGACGCGTTCCACCGCGTCCCTGGATTGGCTCTTCCGATCGTTGAGTAAGTTCAGGGACGGAGTGGAATCCGTCCCTACCGGGTTCATGGAAAGATCGCTCGTCGTTCGGCTCAGAGAGGACTCTTCGCCCTACCGCCACCGACGCTGCTTCGGATTGACGCGTCCCCGCGCCGAGCACTTCTTCGATTCGCTGGTAGCGAAAAGGCGCTGCGAAATCGTAGCCCAATTCCTGGCGGTACCCGGGCGGAATCAACTTGTTGTTCGCGCTGGCCAAGAAATGGCTCGCCGGGTTGTAGGAATGCGGCAGTTGCGTCGCGCGCAGAAAGCCGCGCCATTCGTAACGCCCCTCGGCGCCGGGCACAGGCAACAGGCCGAACCAACCCTTGCGCACCGGCGCCAGTCCGCCGACGTGCCAACCGATATTTCCATCGACGTCCCCATAAACGAAATTCAGCGACGGCACTTTCCAGCGCTGCAGCGCGCGCTCGAATTCTTTCCAGTTCCGCGCGCGGCCCACGGACAGCGACGCGAGATAACCGGCCGATCCCGGTTCGCTCCCCACCCAGCGCAACGCATACGCGCGGTGGCGATTCGCATCTTCGTAGATCACCGGGCCGTGCGCCGTGAATTTGAGCGTCACTTCGACCGGTTGCGCCGCGCCTTTCACTTTGATGTGCTCGCGCTCCACGCGCATCGGCACCCAACGCCCGCGCCGGCGATATTCGTCAGGATTGTCCGGATTCGTTTCCTCCACATAGAGATCCTGCTGGTCGATCCCGTAAATGGTGATGCCCCAGCCGATGCGTTCGTTGTGGCCGATCGCGACGCCGGGCAGCGCTGGTTCGCCGCTGCCGATCACGTTCCAACCCGGTCCGACCAAATGCACCATATACCGCAGGCTCGGCAGCATGATCGGACGATGCGGATCGCTCGCGAGGAGCGGTTTGCCGGTCGTCGTGCGCGTGCCATCCACGACCCAGTTATTGCTGCCGTCGAGCGGATCGAACCGGCTGGCCGCGCCGGCGCCTGTAGCGTTCGCGAGAATGCGGGCATCGATCCCTTCCAGGTCCAGACCAGACGGAACTTCCAGCGGGCGGTAAGGATCGGTCGGGACCAATTCTTCGACCGTCTTGACACCCAACTCGCGGATCAATCGGGCGCGCGCCACTTCCATCCCGGCGTTGCGCGTCATGATGTAGCCGGCCATGCGCGTCACGCAGACTGCGGGCGTCCAGGGCTCCGGCTTGATTCCGGTGAGTTGAAATTCGATGGGAAGTCTGTCGCGGCTGAATTCGATGAAGAAATTCACGCCGCGTACGAACGATTCGATGATTTCGCGTCCGTCCGGAGCGTAACTCGCGAATTCCTTGTTCATGTCGCCGCGATAGCGGAGCAGCCGCGCAAAGCGGTCGCGCTGCACGGCGCGCGGCCCCAGGACTTCCGCGAGTTTGCCCTCGCCGACGCGCCGCCACAAATCGAGTTGCCAGAGGCGATCTTGAGCGGCGACGAAACCTTGGGTGAAGAAAAGATCAGATTGAGTTTCGGCATAAATGTGCGCCACCCCCCAGGAATCTCGAAGCACTTTCACCGGACGGCGCAAGCCGGGCACACTGATCTCGCCGGCAGTCTGGGCCAGCGCGTTCCGGGCGCGGGCCTGGAGATCGTCCGCGCTCAAAGCAGCGGGCACCGAGCTAACGAAGGCCAGTTCGGCAAGGAACGCGAGCAATGCGACAGATGGGCTTCTCATGGCGACCTGCCATCGCCTCGGCGCCATGCACAAGGCCGATGAACCCACCCCTTCCCCTCCCAGGAGGGGAACTGGGACCTGCGACGTCGGACAGAGCTCCCCTCCTAGGAGGGGCGAAGGGGTGGGTTGGTTCATGGGAAGCTTTCTTGGCCTTTGGGCCATGCACATGGGCCTTGAACCGAAAACCCTGCGGACCGCAGCCTTCAGGCTGCTTCCGCGCGCTCTCCGCAGTCGAGCGTTGAAGCGGCCTAAAGGCCACGGTCCGGAGGAACGGTTCATGGGAAGGGATGGCGCGGTGTTGGTTCTGATTCGTCGGACTGGAGAGATTCTGCGCAAATCAGCCCTCGAACTCAATGGCTGAAAGAAGCGGGTGGGGCGAGGCTCCCGCCGAGCCAATGCCATCGAAGATAGGCTCCGCAGGGCGTCGCCCCACCGTCGTTAACTGCATTCCCAGGAAGATCTACCACGGATAACACGGATGAGCACGGGTAGCTTCTTGATCCGTGATCCGTGTGATCTGTGTAATCCGTGGTTGCTATGGTTGCGGTTTTCTCCGCGCTGTGTCACTTGCCCGCGCTCCAGCCGCCGTCGATGAGAAAGGCGGTTCCCGTGATGAAAGCGGACTCGTCGCTGGCCAGGTACAAGGCGGCGTGCGCAATTTCTTCAGGCTTCCCCATCCGGCCCAACGCCTGGGTCGCAGACATTTCCTGATACGCCTTCGCAGGATCGGGATATTCCTTGAGCCGCGCGGACACGAAAGGGGTCTCAACGCGGCCCGGACAAATGCAGTTCGCGCGAATGCCTTCCTTCGCGTGGTCCAGCGCTAAACTTTTGGTCAGCCCGACGACCGCGAATTTCGTCGTGCAATACGCGAGCCGGTCGCGCACCGCGACGACGCCTCCGATGGACGCCAGGTTGATGATATTGCCGGATTTCCGCGCGAGCATGCCGGGGAGAAACACTTTGGTGACGTTGAAAACGCCGCGCACGTTCACGCAATACATCCGGTCGAGATCCGCGCCCGTCGTCTGCACCATGGTGCCGACATGGCCGATGCCGGCGTTGTTGACGAGAATATCGAGCCGCTGCTTGCTGCGAAGCACGAGATCTGCCGCGCGCGCGCATTGCTCTTCGTTCGCCACGTCAAGCGGGAGAAATTCAGCCTGGCCACCTTCGCGCTGGATGCAAGCGGCCGTTTCCAGGCCGGCCTTCTCGTGGCAATCGGCGACAAACACGCAAGCATTCGCGCGCGCGAACACCTCCGCAATGGCCGCGCCGATTCCGGAAGCCGCGCCGGTGACTAGAGCGATTTTGTTTTGAAGGCTGAACATACGCCAGACTCAGCAAGGAGAATTCAAGCCGAACAGGAGGCTACACAGACAACGGAGGCCGCGAACTCGAAGAGGAATCAGACTCGTCGCGCCGGGTTGCCCCGCGAACTCTGTGTTCTCTGTTTGCTCCTGTTGCACCCGAATCTTGCTGCGGCCTACGGTATTTTGAGGAGTTCCGCTTCCGTCCAGGCGTCTTCGCGCTTGGCCGTCTCGGCGCGGATTCTCGCGACGGTCTTGGGATCGACCGGCGCGGCGGCGTTTCCCCATTCGCGCCGGATGTAAGTGAGCACCGCGGCGATTTGCTCGTCTTCCAGGATGGCCAGGGCGGGCATTTCCTGCTGGTAGGTTTTCCCGCTGACTTTGATGGGCCCTCGCAATCCCTGGAGCGAAATTCGGATCAAACGTTCTTCCGAACCCGTGGCCCACTCCGAGTTTGCTAACGGCGGCGCGAGGCCTTCCTGGCCGTTGCCGTGCGGTTGATGGCACGCGCCACAAATGACGGCGTAAAGTTCCTTGCCCGCCTCGAAGCGCGCTTGTTCCGCCAGCGACAACGGTTGCACCGCGGGAGCCTTCTTGTCCGGAGCAGTCGATGACTGGCTTCCACTGGAGGAACGAGCGCGCTGGGCAAAAATCAAAAGGCTGAGGACAGCCAGCGCAAAGGCGGTTCGCAACAACATTCGGTTTCCAAATTGCACAAAAGCGCGAGTTGGTTACCTGAGTTCAGCCCGCTTGCCAAGCGGTTTCGCGATGTGGTCCGCTGCGCGGGCGTTTCCGCGCTGCCCCCGGAGCGCGGCCTTGAGCTGCTCTCACACTTCATTACTGTGCAGACCGTGGGATTGACGACAGATCGACCGGAGAACCGTAGCGCAGATTCTCAATCTGCTGTATCGCCGATTTCCAATCGGCAGGGCGCCGGCAAGTCCCAGCGGGCTCGGACTGGGAGACGCCCCGCAGAATACAATTCTGCGATACGGCAGAGTGCAACTCTGCGCTACGAGCTTTGTCGTCCATCCCGCCGACCAAGCAGTAACCTGGCAGCGTCGGCGAAAGCGGCGAGGCGCTTCGCTTCCCGCCGCAGTCCAAAGGGTTTGGCGCATCGTCACCGAATTCCGAGCGGAACGGACTCGCCTGTCCCTATCCGTACTTGACCCGACAGGGAATCCGTACTCTCCATCGCCCCACGATGACGGTCGCGTAGCCCCGCGTGACGAACAAGCCGACAGTGCCATGGGCGCCTTGGAGGAATCGACTGCGGGCAGAACAAGCGCTCCGGGAGAGCGAAGCCCGCACCCGGCTGATTATCGATTCCGCGCTCGACGCCGTCATCACGATGGATGAAGAGGGCGCCATCCTGCGGGAGAATGCGTGCTCGTGGTGGACGACGAGCGCGCGATCCGCGAAATCACCCGGGGCACTTTGGAATCCTGCGGCTACCGCGTCTTGACCGCCAAGGATGGCACGGAAGCCGTCGCGCTCTACGCTCAACACCAGCAAAACATCCGCGGCGTGATCACGGACATGTCCATGCCGTTCCTGAACGGACCGGCGACCATACGCGCCTTGCAGAAGGTCAACGCCGCCGTGAAAATTCTCGCCGTCAGCGGTCTCGCCGAGAATCCCGGCCCGCTCGACGCCGCGCATCCTGGTTCCGTCCGATTTCTCCAAAAGCCCTACACCGCCGAGGAGCTGGTGAGGACGCTGCACGGCATGCTGCACGAACCGGTGCTGGGCCAGGAGCAAGTCTAGACTTCTTCGTCATCTTCCTCTCCCCGCGAGGAACGAGTGGGGAGAGGACCGAGGAGAGGGGCGAGCCAATAAAGACGGCCCTCCTCTCCCCCGTCCCTCTCCTCCCTGCCGAGGGAGAGAAGGAGAAATCTTGAAGCAACTCTCGATTTCATCCCTTAATTCAACAGCAGTGCGGGCCGGGCGTGGGTTCGCGGTCACCATGCGAGATCGCGGAATCGTGGACGTCATCCAGGCATCTCCGGACTGCGGCAGTGAGCGTGGGGGGATTGAACGGTTTGGCGAGGAAATTGCGGCCCTCGCGCAGAATCGGGCTATACGCTTTCAGGTCAATGCTGTAGCCGCTGGTGTAGATGATTTTCAACTCGGGCCGTTCAGCCTTGAGGCGTTTCGCCAGTTCCATCCCGGTGGGTTCCTCCGGCATCACGAGGTCGGTGAGCAAGAGATCGATTTGCCGGCCGCTGCGATTCCATATCTCCAGCGCCTCGCGGCCATTGGCGGCGGTCAGCACGTTATACCCGTGAAGTTTCAGGATTTTTTTGACGAGTTGGCGGAGAGACGGCTCGTCCTCCACCACCAGAATGGCTTCCGCTCCGCCCGCCACACTTTCGTCCGCGGGAGGCGGGGCTGACTGGCGGTCGATCTCCCCTGCGCAAGGCAGGTAAACCCGGAAGGTCGTGCCGGCGCCCAGGCAGCTTTCCACTTCGATCCAACCCTGATGCTGTTTCGCAATCCCATAAACCAAAGCTAATCCAAGGCCGCTCCCTTTGCCGACGTCCTTGGTTGTGAAGAACGGCTCGAACACCCGGCTCAAGGTTTCCGGCGCCATGCCGCAGCCGGTGTCCTCGAACGTCAGGCGGACGAACGCGCCGGGCCGAGCCTCCGGATTTCGGCGCGCGTAAGCAGAATCGATTTCCAGCGCTGCCAGGCTGACAACCAGCTTCCCGCCCGACGGCATCGCATCGCGCGCGTTGAGCGCCAGGTTGATAATCAATTGCTCGAGCATTCCGGCGTCGGCGTTCACGAGCGGGAGATGGCCAGGATAAGCGAATTGCAGTTCGATTCGTTCGCCCAGCAATCCACGCATCATTCGCCCGGCGTTCGTGACCACCTCGGTCAAATCCAATTGCAGGGGCTGCATCATCCGTTTCCGGCTGAAGGCGAGCAACTGCGCCGTCAAATTCGCGGCGCGCTCGGAGGCGCCGGCAATGTGGTCCATGGATTCCCGGGCGTCCGGATCGAAATGAGGAAGAGCGGAGAGCAGATTCACATGGCCCTGAATGATGGTCAGGATGTTGTTGAAATCGTGCGCCAGGCCGGCCGACAACTGGCCGACGGCTTCCATCTTTTGGGCGTGCCGGAGTTGCGCCTCCAGGTTCAATCGGTCGGTGATGTCGGCCGTAACCGAGCAAGCGAGTCAGGCTTTCGTTCACGTCCAGGAACCGCTCATCGCGCAGGCGCGTGATGGCCAAGGGGAGCGGGCTGGATCGAAACGCTTTGGAGAAACGTTCCTCAGAGCGGCGCACCTCTTCTTCGCTCTGTTTGCGCTCGGTAATGTCTGCGACGGCGCCAATGGTTCCGATGATTTCGCCGTCAGGAGTGCGATAAGGCGCGGCGTGAATCTCCGCCCAGAACCGAGAGCCGTCTTTTCGTTTGAGAATCAGCTCATAGCGTTCGGTTGCTCCGGCAGCGCGGCGCTCATTTTTGCGTTGAATTTCGTCCCAGGCCGCGGCGGGCACGATCAGTTCATACGAGCGGCGCCCGATCATTTCTTCCAGAACATACCCGCAAAGCTCGGTCATCCGGCGGTTGGCGTAGAGGATGATATCTTCGAGGTCGGTGATGAGAAGGCCTTCGCCGATGTTTTCCACCACGGTGCGGAAGCGCGTTTCCGAAAGGCGCAGTTCTTCCTCCGCGCGCTGGCGTTCCGTGGCTTCTTGAATGCGGGCCAGCGCGCCGGCGGCGTGGTTGGCCAGAGTCTGAAAAGTTTGCAGGTCTTCCGGCGTGTAGGCATGGACCGCGTAGCTTTGAATCGAAAGGATGCCCACGGCCCTTTCCCCGTCGCGAATCGGCACGAACATCAGCGACGAGGAGCGCAGCGACGTGTTGCCAATCGGCCGCAGCTCCGGTTCCGGGTCCGGCCCTCGTCCGCGCAAGATCAATTGCGGGCCGTCACTCAACACCCGCCGGCTGATCGGCGTGGGTTTCATGCCGATCAGGGAAGGGGACACTTCCGTCTTCCGCCCGTCGATGACGTCCAGGGTGATGATTGGAATCATCTCGTCGGAGGCCGCCGAATACAGGTGAAGAAATCCAGCGTCCCACCCGAACAAATCCTGGGCGGCGTGAAGGATGATTCTTCCGGCTTCGACCGGCGTGGTGGCGGCGGCAAGCTTTTGGGCCAGGTTGGAGAAGACAGCCAGGCGCATTTCCGACTGCTTGCGTTCCGTGATGTCCCGGTAATTCACCACCACGGCGTGAACGCTTGGCTCGGCGAGCAGATTCGTCACCCGGGCCTCAACCCAGACCCAGTGACCGTCTTTGTGTTGCCGGCGGAGTTGCACGGCGACCGTGGCGCCGGGGCTGTTCAGCAAGGCCACCAACTGGTTCGACAGCGCGGCGGAATCGGATTCGTGAACGTGGCTGAGAATGTTCTTCCCCACGACTTCGGGCGCCGCGTAGCCGAGCATCCGGGTGATGGCCGGGCTGGCGTAAAGCACGGTTCCCCGCGGATCGAATAACACGATGCCGTCCGAGCTTTTCTCGATGAGCGCGCGGAAACGGCGGTCGCCTTCGCGCATGGCAGCGTCGATCCGATCGCGCTGGCTCCGGACCCGGTAAAGGATTTCCACGGCGGCGAGGAGGCCGGGCGCCAGAACCAGAATCGTCCTCACCGAGTTGATCGGATTCTCACGAAGCAACTGAACTACGATTCCGGAGGTGGCAATCGTCGCAAACAACATGCCCGGCGCGATGGCGCGGCGTGGGTCTGGGAACTGGCGCGGGTCAACTTTCCCGGCGCCATTTTGATCCTGGATTTCTATCATGCCATGCAACATCTCCATGGCTTGGTCGAGGCGCTCTGCGGCAAAGACAC
>Ga0194132_10006825_pt1 | contig 17443 bp, 11 predicted proteins | sample TA2KigOf80mmetaG_FD_148612 | JGI IMG/M metagenome (GOLD analysis project Ga0194132, IMG submission 148612) | Freshwater microbial communities from Lake Tanganyika, Tanzania - TA2015054 Kigoma Offshore 80m | ecosystem: Environmental > Aquatic > Freshwater > Lake | place: Tanzania: Lake...
AGGATGAAGTCCTCGCTCAGGCCATTGTCCTGGGCCTGGCGGGGGGCCACCTCGCCGACCAGTTGGTTGGCGAGGGGGTCTTCGAGGGTGATACCGAGGGAGCGCAGCTCCACCGCCGCCGCCGGGTCGTCGGTGATCAGGGTGGCCTCGATCATCGCGTAGCGGCGCGGGTTGGGCGAGGTGACGGGTGCCCCGGACTGCTGGTAGAACGAACTCCAGTTGCTCCAGTCGCTGCCGGGGATCACCGACACCGTCGAGTCGCCGCGCTGGAAGCTGAGCAGCTTGCGGTATTGGGCCTCGGTCACCTCGAGGCCGCTCTTGTTGAAGTAGCGGATCTCCTGGGCGACCTGGTTGCCGGTACGGGTGCGGATGTTCAGCTTGGTGTTGGGGGGGGTGTCCGCGTCCCAGCTGATGTTGGACAGGATGCGCGGGGTGCGCCCCAGCTCGATCAGCCCCGAGGTGAGGGTCACCTGCGGGGCGTGGCCCTGGCCGAAGAGTTGGATCTCGCGGATGCCCGAGCGGATGGACTGGGTGACGATGTGGTAGTCCATCTTGAAGTAGCGGGCCTTCATCAGGGAAAAAGGATTGTCCTGGAAAAAGATGCTCCGGCTCTGGTCCTCGTTGCCGCCGGCCCCGCGCGAGCGCAGGGGCACGTAGACCAGGCTGCCGTCGGGGGCCAGGCTGCCGTCGGAGAGGTTGATCACGTAGTTGGGAAAGGAGCCGCCCGAAGCCTGGGGGTCAAAGACCAGCAGGGCCCGGTTCACCCAGTACCAGGAGCCCAGGTCGAAAAGCACCGTGCGGTCGGGGTCCTGGATGGTGCCCAGGCTTTCGTTGCCGCCAAACCCCTGGATGGAAAAGCCCACCTCCACGCTCCAGAAGGTGCCGAAATCCCCGTCGATGACCAGGGTTTCGGCGCCCAAATTGCCGTAGCCCAAGATTCGCCCTCCCCGTTCCAGCGCCCCGAGGCTGATGTTGTCCCCGGCGGTGACCACCTCCACCTCGGCCAGGCGGGGGCGCTCGCGGCGGAAATAGCGGACCGGGCCCCGCTGCGCCGCATCGGTGATGGCCTCGTACTCGGCGGGGTCCACCTGGCGGAGCACCCCGCTGGCCTCGCGGCGGAAATAGAGCACGTCGCCCCGGTCCGCCGCAGCCAACCCCTCCCAACTCGCCTGGTCCAACTCCTCGGCCTGGCCCAGGTCGCTGGCGGAGGCCACCACCTGCACAAAGCGGACCAGGTCGCCGGCGAACCCCGGATCGGCCGCCACCGTGGGTTTGAGCTCGAATTCGTAGACCCGCCGGGTCTTGTTCAGCCCTTCGCTGCGGCCGGCGATGAGGTAGTTGAGGGACTTGCTCTGGGAGAAGGCCGGCAGGCCGTTGGAGGTGAGGACCTTGAACTGGAGCATCGGGTCCCCCTGCCCCTCGGCGGCGAAGCGGACGACGATCTTCTTGGCCCACACCGCCCGACCCAGGTCGATCTCCACCCACCATTGGTCCAGGGTAGCGCCGGCGGCCGGCTCCCAATAGGTACTCTCGTCCCCGTCGATGATGTTGGGGGCCTGCTGGGGATTGGTTCCGGCGTTGCGGATGCCACCGGGGATCTCTTCGCGCACGAAGCGGGCCGCGTCCAGCACGGCGTTGGCCTCGCCCTGGGTGAAGACCGGCCGGATGCGGACCCCGTCCATGTCCAGGGTGCCCTGGGGGAAGTTCCAGTCCCGCCAGTCCTGGCCCTCCACCACCAGACGCCCTGGTTCGACCCGGTACCCCTGGGCCCAGGCTGCCCCGGCCACCAGCAGCGCCGCAACAACCAGGCTTCCCTTCATCGGGCCCCGCTCTGGCCGATGGCCTGGACAAACTCGGCCGAGGTGGTGGTGTAGCCGATCAGGTGCTCAAAGTTGCGCAGGGTGATGCGGTTGATCCACCCGCCTTCGGGCAGGTTGGGATCGACGGTGTCGGGCATCTCGATCTCGGGCCCCTTGTTGGAGCAGTCCCGCAGGAGGATGACCCGGTAGTTGCGGCCCACTGCCTCGGCGCAGGTGTAGTGCATGCAGGCCCGGCGGCTGTACCCGACCACAAAGAGGGTGCGGGTCCCCCAACTGCGCAGGTGCTGGTCGAGAAAGGTGTCGTGGAAGCCGCTCCAGATCCACTTGGGGAAGTTGCGTTCGCCGGCCCGCGGGGCCACGCAGTCGAGGTACTCGGGTTTGAATTCGGCCCGGCCCCACCCCTCGGCCAGCAGGTTCTTGCCGGTGGGATTCTTGGTCTTGCCCCAGACCTCGCCGACGATGTTCCCCGGGTCGGCTACCAGCCGCAGGTCGTTGTGGACATAGGCCACCCTCATGCCCGCCTGGCGGACGGCCTGGAGGGCCGGAGCGATGAAGTTCTCGGTGGTCGGGTTGGGCGTCTTCCCGTCCACATCGACCAGGAGAAAGGTGCATTCGTCGAAGGGCAGGGTCAGGGTCTCGTAGCCGTAGTCGTAACCACCCGGAAAATCCTTGTAGTAGCGGATGGGAATCGCGATGCTCTTCATCCATGACTCCTCGTGAAAAAACCCCTCAGTACACCACCGCCACGGTGCCGCTCTCCTGGAGCTGGCCCCGCTGCGCCTCCACCCCCAGCCGGTACAGGTACAGCCCCGGCGGCACCAGGCTGCCCTCTTCGTCGCGGCCATCCCAGGCAAACTCGAAGTGCCCGCTCTGCTTCAGGCCCGAGTCGATCACCCGGCAGCGCCGCCCGGCCAGGTCGTACACCTCCAGGGTGACCGGCACGGCATTGGTGAGCTGCAGCAGGTTGAAACGGAAACGCACCCCTTCGTTCACCCCGTCCCCGTTGGGGGTGAAGGCCCTGGGGCTCACCTCCAGGTCGGCCAGCAGGCGGTCGGAGAAGGAGGTGCGGACCGCCAGCACCTCGCTGCTCAGTTCGGTGGCCGCGTCTCCCGGATTGACCCGCTGGGGCAGTTCGATGGGCCGCTCGCTGTCGCGGACCCAGCCGTCGAAGGCCGTGCTATAGCGCAGCACCGGGGCCCGGAACAGCACCTCGATCACCCCGCCCGAATCCACCTGCCGCAGGTGGCGGGGGAGGAGGATGCTGAAGCGGGTCGAATCCGGGGCGAGCTGGGCGACGTACTCGACGGGCACCCCGCCGATGCGCACCCCGTCGATTCCGCGCACCCCGTAGGGAGCGGCGATCTCGACCTGGTCGAAGCCCGAATGTTCCCCCCGGATAGTGGGCCGGATCGCGTAGGTGAACTGCGCCGTCTCGCCCAGGGGCACCTCCGGGGGGTAGATCTCGCCCAGCACCTCCTCGGCCAGGGGTGGCTTGGTGGCGCTGAACTCGACAAATTCCAACTCCCCGCCCTCCCGGAGGGTGGGGAAGAAATCCACCCGCAACTGGAACACCGAGTTGGGCCCTGGGGAAAGTACCGGGGTGCCGCCGGTGAGGGCAAAGTCGTAGGGGGCCGACCAGAAGCTCCAGTTCGGGGTATCGTAGGTGACCTGGGCCGCCTCGCCGGGCTTGAGCAGGGCATAGGTGCCCGCGTTGAGGGGCTGGCCCTTCTCGTCGAGCTGGGAGATCTCGGTGCCCCGGCCGGTGTAGCGCCAGTACACGTTGGGTTCGAGGTCCTTGCCGGCCCGCGACTGAATCCAGACCCTGGCATCCCCGTCCTTGACGCCCCCCCAGCGCAGGTCGCCCCAGATGGCCGGGGCCTTGAGGTCGATGAACTGGCTGGCGTACGCGGCGCCGTTGATGAAACCCTCGCCGTAGATCTCGGCCTCGCCGATGAACACCGCCCGCGACGAGACGCGGGTGAGCAGGAGGGTGACGCTGCGGGCCAGGGCCAGGGGGAAACTCACATCGATGGTGTCGCGCACGTTCTCGGGCAGCCGGTAGACCCGCTCACCCACCCCCACCGCCGCCCCGTACCCGCTCACGTCGTCGAGGACCTGCACCCCCCTGGGGTTGGCCAGCACGTCGAGCTTGTCGGGGTACTTGCCGCTGTGCTCGGGCGGGGTGAAGAGGCGGACGCGGTTGACGAAGAAGAGCCCGCCCAGGTCCACGGTGATGCGGTTGGTCTGGATCACTGCCCGGCCGCTGAACTTCTCCTCGTCGGAGGTGGCGGTGGCCACCCATTCGCGGAAGGTGGACGGGTTCCCGTCCATCATGGCCTTGGCCTCTTCGGTCACCGCGTAGCTGGCCACCCCGCTGACGCGCACGTACGGCCCGCCACCCCGCGCCACGCTGCTCTGGGCGAGGTTGTGCGCCGGGTCGATGGAGATGGGCCGCAGCCGTCCTGCGGCCAGGGCCTCCAGGTCCAGCCCCTGTTTTTCAAGGGCCTGGTCCCAGGATATCTGGTGGAAGTTGATCCCCTCCCCCGTCGGCCGGGGAAGATCCGCCCCGCCAATGCGGTACACCTCCAGGGCGCCGGCCCCCTGCCCCATGCCGAGCAGGGCCAGGACCGGCCACGCCCGCCTCAGAAGCCTCTTTGCCATCTGCTCATCCTCCATCTACTGGATGGCCGCATAGACGGTGACGAACTGGGAAACCCCGGTGAAGGCCTCCTCCCCCTTGCGGTCGATGCGGCTGGCCCGCAAGCCCAACTGGGTGGTCAGCTTGTAGCCCATGTAGTCGCCGGTGTTGGAGAACTGCAGCGCCCAGACGGCTTCGGAGAAGTCGTCCTGCAGTCCGGCCGGCACCGGATCGCGCAACTGGCTGAAGAGGGTGTACTCGAAGCCTGCCTGCACCTCGGAGCGGACCAGGAAGCGGGTGCGGGCCAGCAGGAAGAAGATCAGGGTGTTCTCGCGGCGGCTGGGATCGTTCTTGATCAGCGGCGATTCGAGGCGCAGCTCGTTCTTGAGCTTGGGCGAGAGCGTCACCCGGCCCAGGGTGTGGCGGTACTCGCCCTTGTTGATCATGCCGAAGAAGCGGTAGTCCTCGCGGAAATCGGGCTGGTCCTGGAGCTGGTGCCACACCTGGTACTTGAGCTTGTTGCCCAGGGTCAGACCCTTGATGCCGGTGTAGTCGAAGCCCAGATAAGCGGTGTTGATCCAGGTGTCCGGGGCGGCCAGGGGATCGGGGATGCGCTGCAGCGCACCGGGCGCCCCCTCGGGCTGCACCCACTGCACCAGGTCGTCGGGGATGTCGTCCTTGACCTTCTTGGACTGGGCGTAGAAGCGCCAGCGGCCCAGGCCGGGCAAGTCGCTGTCGATGGTGAACTGCCCGTAGGTGCCCCGGTCCTCGCGCTTGGCCGAGAGCATGCGCTCCTGCTTGTGCCCCACCGTCAACTGCATCTCTGGGGTGAGGTGAACCCCCAGGTAGCCGTTGCCGCCCCGGCGGTTGCGGTCATAGGGGAAATCCGGCTCCTCGTCGTTCTCAAAGCGGTCAATCCACAGGTTGTTGTTCATATCGACCCCGAAGAGGAACTCCGGGCGGTCGGCGTTGTAGCGCAGGAAGGGCTCCTCGTAGTCGGGGATGAAGTTGGGCCGGAACTCGGTGTCGTTCTGGTTGAAGTCGGAGATGAAGTCGTTGTTCTCGTCCCAGCCGGGGAAGATGTCCAGGTCTGGGCCAAACTGGTTGAGCCGCTGCCAGTCCGGCTTGCTGTCCTGATCGTCGTTGTCCTCGACCCACTCGTAATAGCTGGTCGTCGGGTCGGTGTAATCAATGTCCCCGGACGGCGAACTGATCAAGGTGGTGGTGGCGTAGTTGTGGTCCATGCTGTACGCCTCGCCAAACAGGAACCAGGGATAGCTCTGACGCGACAGGTTCATCATCCAGGCGTCCCCCACCTCCTGGGCGGTGCGGTGGGTGTTGAAAGCGCGGTTGGGGTACTTGCGGAACTGCCGGCTGCGGTCGAACTCGCCGTAGAAGCTGAAGCCCAGCACGTCCTGCACCTCAAAGGTGAAGCCGGCGATGTCGTTGGCCGTGGGCAGGCCGTAGTCGAAGCGCAGCAGGCGCAGGTTGGAGCCGTCGCGCACGTTGCCGGCGGCCCGCTTCAGGGTCAGGTACACCGGCTGGCGGTCGGGCAGGTTGGTCTGGCGGTCCGAGCCGATCTCCACGTGGTAGTCGTTGGCCAGGGCCAGCTCGATCTGGGCCCGCCGGATGGTGGACAGATCCGGGCCGTTATAGGAAGGGTCGCGGAAGTCGTAGGTGAGGATGATGGCCTCCTCGCCATCGGCGGCCAGGTAGCCCAGGCGCTGGAAACCGCCCTCGACGGTGGGGTTGAAGCCCAGCTCGCTGCCCCGGACCACCCGCCGCTGGAGCACCAGCTCGCCATCGACCAGGGCCTCCTCTTCGGCCTCGATGACGATGTCGTAGGAGAAGAGGGCGGCCCCGCCCTGGCGGTCCTCCGGGGAGTCGTCGCTGAGGCGGATGAAGATCTGCCCGATGTGTTCGAGGTTCTGGCCCACCGTCAGGGAGCCGCTCAGCGGGTCCCCCTGGAAGCTCTCCAGCAAGGTCTGGGAGTTGTGGGCATTGATATAGGTGGCGCCCACCCGGACAAAATCCCCGACCTGGCCCCGGCCGTGGAAGCCGAAGAGGTTGGTGCTGTTGGTGGTTTCGACCGGCACCGAACGCGCCAGGCCGGGGCTGCTGACCCGCGACAGCAGCATGGTCATTTCGTATTTGTCGGTCTGGAAGTCCGCCTGGAGCCCGTCGAAGGTGGGCTTGGAGAAGGTCATCGGGGTCAGGGTGGTGCGGATCTGGTTGCCGATGGTCAGGGACATGTGGTTCTGGCCGCGGTGGTCCGAGGAGATCACCACGTTGTTGAACCAGCTGTTGAACTTGGGGTCCTTGAAGATGACGCTGCCGAACTGCTGGGGCTGGTCCTGCCGCCAGTCGTAGATCAGCCACCCCTTGGAGATGAAGGAGCCGTACAGATCGTAGAAGTATTCGCCCTCGTTGGTGATCGACACGTAGCGGCGGTACGCCTCGCGGGCGTAGTTGGTGTACTCCCACTGTTTCCACTGGTAGAAATTGTAGAGTTCCTGGGGCACGTACCAGCGCCGCACCGACGGATCGAGGGCGCCGAACAGCACCCCAGGGCCAGTGGGTTCGTAGGACACCTCGCCGCCCCGCTGCCTGCCGAGGCGGGAACCGTAGTCCTCTTGGGGCTGGGCTCCCGTCGCCGCCAGGAGCACTCCTGCCAGGGCCAACACCGCCGCCTGGCTCCTCAGTTCCTTCGGTCTGACCACAAGCTCTTCCTCCCTGTGCGCTTAGGACGTCGAAATACTTCAGACCCAATGTCAATAGACCACGGCCAGCACCCGGTGGCCGCGTTTGGTGCCGCTGTCGGTCTCCACCTCCAATTGCACCAGATACAGCCCTGGGGGAACCCGGTTTCCCCCGGCGTCCTGGCCGTCCCAGGCCAACTGCTGCCGCCCGCTGTGAACGCTGGCCACCGGCAGTTGGGCCACGGGCCTGCCCGCCAGATCCAGCACCACCAGGGAGGCCGGCACCTCCTCGGTGAGGTGGGACAGGTCGTAGGTGATGGTGGCCAGGTCGTTGACCCCGTCGCCGTTGGGGCTGAATGGGTTGGGCGCTACCTCCACCTGATGGACCACCCCGCCCCGCAGGGGCACCCGCACGCTCAGGTCGCTGCCGGGCAAGTCCGCGCTGGCCTCGCCCGCCTCCACGCTCTGGGGCAGCGAGGCGGTCTGGGTGTCGTGTAAACGGCCGGTGAAAACCGTTTCGTAGCGCAGGACCGCAGTGTCGAAATCCACCTCGAGGGTGTGGTTGCCGGTGACGCGGGCGAAACTGAGGGCCAGCCCCGCGGAAAACTCCTCCCGGGTGAATGCCCGGTCCTGGCCGTCCAGGCGCATGGACCTGACCTGGGTCACCGGCGCCGGGGTGTCGATCTCCAGCCGGTCGAAACCCCGGGCGCTGGTCACCTGGACCGCGTAGGTGAAGGTCGTGTCCCTCCCCACCGCCACCTCCTGGGGCCAGATCTCACCCTCGATGGCAGTGGCCAGCGCCGGCCGGGAGTACTCCAGCGCCAGGGAGTCGATGGCCACCCCGTCGCCCAGCCCGTCGCTCTCGAAATCGACGCTGAACTGCAGGTACCGTCGCGGCGAGGGGGAGGGGATCTGCTCCCCTGAGAAGCGGAAGGGCGGGGACCAGGAACTCCAAGCCTGCGGGTCGGCCACCGGATCGGGGCTGCTGCCGCTGCGGGTGCGGATGAAGATCCGCGACTTGGCCGGGTTGCCCTGCTGCTGGGCGGCCCACTCCAGCCGGCCCCACAGCGAAGGCTGCTCGAAATCGAATACCCGCGACAAATACTGCGCCTGGGGCACAAAGCCCTCCCCGAAGATCTCCAACTCGTCCACCTCCCAGTTGAAGCGCTGGGTGGATTCGAGGCGGATGTAGCGCACGTACTGGAGGGGGAAGCGCACGTCCACGGTGTCGCTGTTGTTACTGCCGTCCTGAGCGATGATGGTGAACAGGGATTTGTTGGGCAGTTTGTCGGGGGAGGCGGCGACGATGTCGGCGCCGAACGCCCCGTCGTTCACCGAGAGGACGTAGCCCTTCATGAAGTCCGTGTGGTAGTCCGGGCGGGGGAAGAAGCGGATCTGGTCCACCCCAAAGCGGGCCCCCAGGTCAATCACCAGCAGGATGCCGGTGGCCGCCACGTTCTTGGCCTCGAAGGCGGTCTGGTGGTCCCCGTCGACCATGCTGCGCAGCCGCGCCTCCATCGCCTCCTTGCCCAGGCGCAGCACGGTCTGGGCATTGGGCGAGGTCACCCGTCCCCCGCGCTCATAGGTTTCCCTGGCCACGTTGGTGACCTCGCCGATGCTGCTGGGCAGGATCCAGCCGGGCTGGGAGGCGAAGTCGATCACCGGGGCGCTGCCTGAGGCCTCCTGCCAGCTCTGGCCCTGCCCGCCGACGACAAAAATGTCCACCGCCGGCGCCGCCGAGGACCAGAGCAGGACCCCGCACAACCCGGCCAACGCGAACCTGGTTTTACTGCTCATCCTTCCCTCCCGGCCGCGCCGGCGCAAACCAAAATACCGTCATGCCGGCACAGTGCCCGGCATGACGGTATGGCAAACAACAGGATCACCGATCCTCCGACCTAGCGCCGGCTTACTCGGCGAAGGTGGACTTGATGCGGCCCCAGCTCTGGTCCTCGACTGCGGTGACCTGGGCGCCCCAGTTGATGTCCGGATCGATGGGCGAGAGCAGGAAGTCGGAGAGCAGGTCGCCCTGGTAGTAGCTGTCGGTGGCCCCGCTCAGCACCCAGTAGCCCTCGTACCCGCCTTCGGTCGGGTTGTCGTCGTCGATGATGGTGATGTTCATACCGACGATATCATTCTCGTTGAGATCGTGGATGACGCTGGTCGATGGGCCGTTCCAGTCCAGATCGTTCCAGCCGGTCCACATGTACTCGGCGTGGAAGAACCCTTCGCCGCCTTCATCGCAGGTCTGGGTCTTGGCGAACTGGCCCCAGGGCGGGCTGTAGTGCCACTGGGCCTTGTGCCAGGCGTTGAGGCCGGGACCACCCTGATTCCAGCCGTAGTCCTGGGCCTGGGCCCCGTGCAGGCGGTCCTTCTGGGTCTGGTCGGTGACATCGGGCCACACGTTGAACATGCCGCCGCTGTGGTCGGCGTCGAACTCCCACTCCAGGGGCTCCCAGCCGGTGGTGACCCAGATGGCGTTGTCGAAGCGGTCTTCCAGCATGTACATCTTGTTGGCCGTGTTGTTCCAACCCACGATGGCCCGCAGGGCCATGTCGGTGGCGTCGAAGGCCGTGCCCACCCCGATCACCGTCTCGGTCAACTGCTCGTGGGTGATCCAGTAGGGCGAGGGAATGATGTCCCACTCGGCGATGCTGCCGTCGATGGCGGGGGTCTTCCCGTCGGGGAACTGCACGGCGGGGAAAACCTGACCCACGGGCACATGGGCCCAGGCCACGCCGGCAGTGAGAACTGCTGCTGCGGCTATCGCGAATCTTCTCACGTCGCACTCTCCAGTGAAAAATGTGTGTGGGTTGCGAGGTCCAGCGCCTAGCGCCTAGCCCCACCTCGCCGGGGCGCTTATGCTGATGCCCTTCACCTCCTTTCTGACTTCCTCGCGCGGGGCGGTACCCGCTGCATTGGCAAAGGCGGTTTTGACGGCGCGTATATGTCGCTTCATGGCATTGCGGGCTTTGCCGGGCTCCCCGTCCCACACCGCCAAGAAGATCTGTTCATGGTCAATGGTGCAGGATAGGGTGTGTTTGAGGCTGATGTCGCGATAGCGGCCCCTGACGATGAGTTCGCGGATGGATTGCTGCAGGGCGCTGAACACCGGGTTGTGGGTACACTGGGCCAGCAGGTTGTGGAAAGCCAGGTCGAGACGAACGAAAGCGGCGCGCTCGGCGTCGGCCGACAGGGCCTGCATCTGGGCCACCAGGTGGGCCAGTTGCTGCTTCTCGGCAGGGGTGGCCCGCTGGGCGGCCAGGGCGGCGATCTCGGCCTCGAAGGACTCCCGCACCTCGAACAAATCGAGGATCGTCTCATCGGAGGAGGGGATGCGCTGGAGGGATTCCTTGAGCGGCGTGGCCGGATCGGCGGCCACCACGGTCTTGCGGCCGTGCCTGACCTGGACCACCCCTTTGGCCGAGAGGAACTTCAGGGCTTCGCGCACCGCGGTCCGGCTGACTCCCAGTTCGAGGCTGAGGCCCCGCTCCCCGGGCAGGGCGTCGCCCACCCGCAGCCGCCAGGCGGAGATCTGGGAGAGGATCTGCTGGGCAACCAGGTTGTGGATCTGGCTGCCACCCACACTATTGAGGCTCAGGCCCACGAAGGAGTCCCTGCGCATCGATGGATAGCCGGCATGGCGCCGGCCTGAACTGCCCACCTTAAGTGGTCGGACCAGTTGAATATAGGGTGCCGCCGAGGAATGTCAAACTATATTTTATCCCTCTGGGCAGAGGACCCGCAACTCTATATTTTTAATATATATAAATCCAGGTTAATACCTTCCCCGCCGCTTTTCCTGCCCGGGTTGTACCAAACCGGAAGGAAGGGCCCAGAGCAACCCAGTCCGGGCTTCCCCTTCTCCCCATACTTTGCTAAAACCATTCCGGTTAATTGAAATGCATATATTCGTTAAGATACATGCTTTATATCGATACTGCCCTGTCGCACGCTAGGGAGCTTGTGACATTTTTGTAGTATTTCCAGTTTGCCCTTGCCAATAAGCCCAAGATCGGCTGCCTTGTTGTGGCGAGGACCGGAGATAAGTAAAAAGTAATACGACAAATATGTACTACTCGCCAGAGAATTATCACATAAATGAAGTTTTTCCTCATGCCCCTCTTCCTTCAAGCCGGCGAGGACTGGTAATACCGGGTAAACAGCAGTTCGAGGTTCTGCACCAGTTCCTCGGCGCTGATCTCCCTGGCCACCATGAAGCGGTTCCACTCGTTCCAGTACTGCCGGTACAGGAAGGGATGGGCCCCTTCGAGGCCAAAGGAAAAGGGATGAAAACGGGTGGTATCCGCCAGTAGGCGCTCGAGCCCCTGCTGTGCGGAGGGCAATGCGGCCCCGACCAGAGGGCTGACCATCAGCGCCTTTTCCACCATCTGCTCCTGGAACCAGCGGCTGTCGATGATCCGCAGCAGCTCGGCGGCCAGGTCTGGGTGGCGGGCCCGCGCCGGAATGCTCAGGGTGTTGACCGTGCCGATCAATTCGCGCGGATCACCCTTGCCGCCCTCCACCTGGGGGAAGCGGTGGGCGTACAGACGAAACCCCTCCCCCATCACCTCGGCGCGACCGCTGGTGAACCAGGTGCCGACAAAGACCGTGGCTGCCCTCCCCTGCCAGAAGAGCAGCTCCGACTCGATGTGGTTCAGCCCGGCGAACCCCTCGGCGAAGTAGCCCCGGTCCAGCAACTCCCCCACCAGGCGGGCGGCCTGGGTAAAACCGGGCTCCGTCCAGGGCACCGAGCGCTCTGGATCGCGAAAAGCCTTGCCGGTGGCCTCGGCGCCCACCAGGCGCTGGGCCAGGTGGTCGAACCACCAGCTGGTGTACCAGTGGATGCCGTCCTGGGTGATGGGGATGATGCCGGCGGCCTTGAGGCGGGCGCAGTTGTCGAGGAACTCGTCCCAGGTCCGGGGTTCGAGGCTGGCCCCGACCTGCTCGTAGAGGGCCGCATTGCAGTAGACCTGGAGGGAGATGACGTTCTGCGGGATGGCGTAGAAGCGGCCCTGGTAAGTGAGGGTGTTGTAGTAGAGCGGAGCGATGGTCTCCAGCCAGGTGGCCCCCGGGGTGTCGGCGGCGGGCCCTTGGAGGTACTGGGTGAGGTCCAGCACATGGCCCTGTTCTACATAGGCGTAGGTCAGCCCGGTCTCGGCGGTGGCAAAACTCATCACATCGGGCGGGTTGCCCTCCATCACCCGGATCATCAACTCCTGGTACCCGCCCCCCCCGCCGCTGGCCGGCTCCACCCGGATGCCGGGGTGGGCCCCCATCAGCCGGTCGGCCGCCTCCCACCACAGCTGGTTGATAGGGATCTGGGCCGCCCGCGACTGGAGGGTGGAGACCTCTAGCAGGTGCTCGTCGGGCAGGTAGCGCCCGCAGGCGCCGGCCAGGGAGCCGGCGGCCAGGCAGCGGAGGAACTGGCGGCGATGCATCCTCAGCCCTTCAGGGCGCCGGCGGTCAGGCCGGCGGTGATGCGGTCCTGGAGCAGCATGAACACCACCATCAGCGGCAGCATGACAATGACCAGGCCGGCGAAGAGTTCGGTCCAGCGGGATTCGGTGGAGAGGTTCCAGAAGAGGGTCTGCAAGCCCCGCGCCAGGGTGTAGAGGCGGCCCGAGTGCAGGAGGATCAGCGACCAGAAGAACTCGTTCCAGAAGCTGATGAAATTGAAGATGGCCACTGTGACCAGGCCGGGCCGGGCCAGGGGTAGCATCACCATCCAGAAGGTCTTCCAGGGGCTGGCCCCGTCGATCAGGGCGGCCTCCTCCAACTCGCGCGGCAGGGTGCGGAAGAAGCCGGTCAGCACGAAGATGGTGAAGGGCAAGCCCATGGACACATAGAGCAGCAGCAGCCCCAGGTGGCTGTTGGTCAGGTGCAGATGCCGCATCTGCACGAAGAGCGGAAAGAGGTAGAGCATGGCCGGCACCATCATCGCCGCCAGAAAAAAATACAACGCCACCTGCCTGAAGGGGAAAACCACCCTGGCCAGCACAAAGGCGGCCATGGCCCCCACCAGGGTGCTACCGGCGGTGGCCAGGGCGCTGAGGTAGGTGGTGTTGAAGAAATAGTGCCCCATCTCGGCATTGGCCCAGGCGTAGGCGTAGTTGCTCCAGCGCAGCTGGCTGGGCAGTGACCAGGTGCTGGCGAAGAATTCGGCGTTGGACTTGAAGGAGGTGTACACCACCCAGGCCAGGGCCACCGCCGAACTGAGGCAGTAGAACCCCATCAACAGCACGGCCACACCCTTCAACGCCTTTGCCCTTGCTTCCATGGCGCTCTCCTTCAGTATTCGATGGCCTCGCGGCGCATCAGCCGGTTGACCAGCAGGCTCAGTCCCAGGACCAGCGCGAACATGATCACCCCCATCGCCGAGGCGTAGCCGATGCTCTGGCCCTGGAAGCCGGCCCAGTAAAGATAGGTGCCCAGCACCTCGGTCACGTTGGGGTAGCCGCGGGTGATGACGAAGATCAGGGCAAAAGCCTGCACCGCGTTGATCACCCACAGCACCACCAGGATCTGCACCACGTCCCAGAGCAGGGGCAGCTTCACCAGCCAGAACTGCTGCCAGGCGTCGGCCCCGTCCAACTGGGCCGCCTCGTAGAAGCTGCGCGGGATCTTCTGCAGCCCGGCCAGGAAGAGGATCACGTAGGTGCCCAGTCCCTGCCAGACCATGGCGATGCCGATGGCCGGCAGCGCCGCCCCACGCCGGCCCAACCAGGGTTGGGTCCATTCCTCCAGGCCGATGGCCCTCAAGGTCTCGTTGAGCAGGCCGATGACGGGGTTGTAGATGCTGCCCCACAGCACCGCCGTCACCACCACCGACAGGAGGGTGGGGGCGAAGATGACGAACTTGAGCAGCCGGGCGAAGGGCGGATTCTCCTCCAGCACCACCGCGAAGAGCAGGCTGAGGGGAAAGACCAACACGAAGCCGAAGACCCCGAAAAAGAGGATATTGGCCAGCGCCGTTTGCAGGGTCCGGTCCCCGAAGGCCCGGGCGAAGTTGTCCAGGCCGACGAACTCCTTCTCCAGGGTGATGCCCGACCAGGAGGTCAGGGAGTAGTAGAAGGCGTTGAGTACCGGCAGGGCGAAGAAGACCAGGTGCAACAGCAGCCCCGGCAGCAGCAGGGGCAGGATGAGTTTGCGGAGTTCGCGCTGCAGCATCAGCCCTTGCCTCCCTCAGCGGGCGGGGATTCCTGGCTCAACACCTTTCCCAGGGCCTCGATCTGCTCCTCGAGGTACTCCACCTCCCCCTTGCGCGTCCGCCGCAACTCCTCCAACCAGCGGGCAAACACCTCGTTGCGGCGCTCCTCCTGCAGCCTGGCCCGGAGGGGGCGGCGCACCTCCTCGAAGGGCCGCACCTGGGCGCCCTGGCGGCCGATCACCACGGCGATGGCGTAGAGGGAATCCACCGGCACCGGCCCCAACACCGCGCCGATGGGGGCCCCCATCGCCTGCTCGACCAGGTTCCCGAAACGGGCCTCTTCGAACCAGTGGAGGCGGTAATGCCCCTCCAACTTGCCGCTGTCCACCCGCTGGCTGCGCTCGGCGGCCAGGTGCCGGAACAGGTATTCCTCGGCCAGCACCGCCGGGCTCTGGGCCCTGGCCAGGTCGTCGAGCAACTCGGCCCTGGCCCGCGGCTGGGCCGCCTTGCGCCGCAGCCAGGGCAACGCCGCCGGCTCCCCGGCCCCCACCGGCAGGGACACCACCTGGTCCAGTCTTTTGCCCGCCGCGATCCGGTCGGGCAGCGCGGCGGCGGCGGCGCTCAACACCTCGACCAGTGGGCCGAGCCTGGGGCGCTCCGCCTCGACCTGGGCCAGCGCCTCCCGGGCCTCCTCCTCGCTGGAAAGAAGCACCTCCACCACCTCGGTGGACTGGGGGTTGCGGTAGCGCTCCTGGTTGGCCTCGTAGTAACTGCGGGCCTCCTCCTCGCTCACCACGGCCGCAGCGACGACCTGCTGGCGCAGGCTGGTGATCAGCAGATCCTCTTCCCGGCGCTGGCGCCAGGCCACCAACTGCGGGTCGGCGTCGAGTTTGAGCTGCCGCCCCCGCTGGGCCAGAATCCTCGGGGCCAGCACCTCGGCGTGGAGCACCTCCACCACTTCGAGGCTGTCGTCCAGGCCCCGGCCCTGGCGGATGGTCCCCGACTGCTCGATGGCCTGCCCCAGGGTCACTGCCCCCGCCCGGTCGCGGTACAGGGGCAGCTCCAGATCCGCAGCCGGCAGGACAAAGCGGCCATCCTGGGGCCCCTGGAGCAGCAGGGCCACCAGCCGGCCCAAACCCCTGGGGTCGGGCTCCAGCCCGGCCTGGGCCGCCAGCTCGGCAAAGCGGGCCTTGCCCCTGGCCGCCAACCGTTCGTGGGTCAGTTCCTGGCGCACCTTGCCGGCCACCTTGTCAAACTCCACCTGCCGCACGTCGAGCACCTTGAAGATCTCGTATCCCTTGGCGATGGGCACCAACCCGGAGACCTTGCCCAGTTCGAGCCGGAAGAGGGCATCGCGCACCGCCTTGGCGGCGTTGGCCCGCCCGTAGTAGTAGGGCATCTCCCCGCCGCGCGCGGCGCTGGGCGGGTCCTCGGACAGACGTTCGGCCACCGCGGCGAAGGGCTCGCCCCGCCCCAGCGCCGCCAGCACCTCCTCCCCCCGTTCCCTGGAGCGGACAAAGATGTGGGCCACCTTCAACTTGCGGTCCCAGTGGTCGGCGGTGAAACGCTCTTTCACCTCCTCCTCGCTGACCGAGACCTCGCTCTGCACCTCGCGGCGGTCCACCTCCTGGGCCAGCTTCTGGGTGAAGGCCAAGTCGAGGGAGGCGATCAGGTCGGGCCGCCGGTCCAGACCCTGGGCGCGGGCCTCGCGCAGCAAGAGGGCCCGGTCCACCAGGGTCTGGAGGTACTCCCGCACCTGGGCCCCGCCCTTTACTTTTAGTCCTGCCCACTCGGGCTGTTTGGCGGCAAAGGCCCTGAACTCCTCCTCCCCGATCCCCTGCCCGGCCACCCTGGCCAGGACCCGACCCTCGGCCACAGGCCCCTCGGCCCGGCCGCAGGCGAGGAGGGAAGAGCACAGCAACCCCCAGCTCCAACGTGCGGTCATTATCTACTCCTTCACCAGCCGATATAGTTGCCGGTGCTTCCGGTGAACACATCGACGATCAGCCACAGACCCTCGTCGCAGAACTGGCCCAGGATCAACAATATAAAAAATGGCCCCACACTGCGATGCAGGCCAGGCCCACGCACTTGAGGATGGTCAGTTTGAGCAGCCAGGCCATAAAGACGCTGAACCACCTCCGTTGAAAAAGTCCCCTATCGCCGCCGGGCCCTCGATCTCGTCCCCGTGGACGCCGGCCACCGCCAGCAGGGTCGGCCCCGGCCGCCTGCCCCTGGCCAGGGCCACGGGCACCTTGAGGGGGCCCAGCAGCCCATCTGCCAGTTCCAGCCAATGCCAGCCCTGGTGCCCGGCGGGGAAGGCGCCGGGGTGGAAATCCCTGAGCCGCACCGCCTCGTGAAACTCGCCCCTCATCGCTGCCCTCACTCCCCTTCTCGCCTGTTATGCCCCGACCCGGAAATCAGGACCCCCTCTCCGACCCTCAGGGCCGTGGCCAAACCCCCTTCCTCCCCGTCGCGGTGCCAAACCTGAGCCATCGCCGCATCCCTCCTTATCGGTACTGTTCGAGGTCGCCCCGGTAGACCAGCCCCAGGATCTGGCGCGAGCGCGACACATTGCAGGTCTGCTCCGCCTCGGGGGTGCCCACGATGTGGAAGATATCGAAATCCACGGCCCTGGTCTCCAGCCCCAACCTGCAGGCTTCGGCCAGGTCGTGCCGGCACACCCAGCCATTGGCCCTCCGCCGGCCCCCCTCCCCCAGCTTCTCCCGGGTCCACCCCCAGCCCATCCCCAGCCGGCTGTCCACGATGTAGTCGGGCCGCAGCACGATGATGGAGAGGCCGGCCCCCTCGTGGAACTGCCGGCACATCTCCTCCTGCAGGCGCTTGGTGATCCCGTAGAGGCCCGCGTCGGGCCGCCGGACCTGGGAGGTGAAGAAGACCCCCTTGGGATGTACGGTCTGGCAGGAGCCCACATGTACCACCCGCCGGATGCCCCGCCGCCGGACCGCCTCCAGGACGTTCCACAGCCCTTTGAGGTTGACCTGGAATGGCAGGGGGTCCTCCGGGCCATAGGCCCCCGGATGCCCTCCCCCCAGCACCGCGGTGTGGATCACCCCCTCCACCCCTTCGAGGGCCTGATCCACGGCCCCGAAGTTGGCGATATCCCCGTAGACCT
>Ga0194132_10006830_pt1 | contig 17436 bp, 19 predicted proteins | sample TA2KigOf80mmetaG_FD_148612 | JGI IMG/M metagenome (GOLD analysis project Ga0194132, IMG submission 148612) | Freshwater microbial communities from Lake Tanganyika, Tanzania - TA2015054 Kigoma Offshore 80m | ecosystem: Environmental > Aquatic > Freshwater > Lake | place: Tanzania: Lake...
CACTGCATCGACACGCCACCGCAGACCAAATAGACCCCGCCACAGCACCCAATCCGCAGGCTGGGCCGCAGGCCATGCCCTCATCGGCGATGCTTCGTCGTCAATGATGGGGTTCTTCGAGGCGTCCGAATGCCTTGTGTTCGGCGCTCGCTCCTTCGGCGCGGAGCCGGGCCTTGAGTTCCGCTTCTTCGTCGGCCGGCCGCAGCACGCGAAACCGCACGCCCGCCTGGCGCAGCAACCGGATCCGGGTCGCGTCGCCCGCCGATCGGAAAGTCTAGTCCGGAGGCAACCCGCCCTGGCGCTGCGCCAGCAGCGTCATGATGGCCGCCGCCGTTTCCTCGATTGAGCGCCGGGTCACGTCGATCACCGGCCAGCCGCGTTGCGAGAACAACCTGCGTGCCATGACGACCTCGGCGCGAACCGCGTCCGGATCGACATATTCGGTCTCAGCGTCCTGCCGCAGCGACAGCAGCCGGCTGCGGCGGATCTGCACCAGGCGGTCCGGGCTGGCCACCAGACCCACCACCAAGCCCTTGCAGGGCCCCCTCTCCAGATCAGCCGGCAAGGGAATTCCGGGAACGATCGGCACGTTGGCGGCCTTCACACCTCGATTGGCGAGATAGATGCACGTCGGCGTCTTCGAGGTGCGGGATACGCCGACCAGCACCACATCGGCCTCGTTGAGACCTTGCACCGCCTGGCCGTCGTCGTGACTCATGCAGAAGTGCATGGCATCGATTCGCTGAAAATACTCCGCATCCATGATGTGCTGGCGTCCCGGCTGACCGCGGCTTTTGGCACCCAGATAGTCGCCAAGCGCATGGATGACCGGATCCAGGACCGAGACCGCCGGCACCTGGATCATCCGGCAGCCGTCCTGCAGAGCCTCGCGCAGCACGCGGTCGACCAGGGTATACATCACCAGCCCCCGGTTCTGCCCCACGCTGGACAGCACGGCATCGAGCTGGGCCCGGCTGCGCACCATGTGCCAGTAATGCGATACCGGCTCGGCCGTCTCGAATTGCACCAGCGCGGCCTTGGCGACGGCATTCAGCGTCTCGCCCGTGGCGTCCGACACGAGATGCAGATGGAAACGCGTCACGTCGTCGCCCGGCTCCATCACGACCGCGGGTGCGGTCGTATGAAGCATGGGGATAGCCCCGTTCTCGATTTCAGACAACGCCGTTCGTTTCGCACCGAGCATCAATCCACTCCAACTGCCGCGCACAGCGGCCGGAGTGCTCCGCATGGCCAGAAATAGGAGGAGCGCCGGAAAACCTGCCAAGGTGGAGCTCCCCGGTTCGACCGGGCGCGGCAAGCCGGTCTGGAACGCCCGGCGGCACACTGCCCCCGCTCTTCTCCACATGGTGCTCCGAGTATTCACGTTCACCTCAGAACGCTGTGAGTTGTCCGGGGAATTGCTTAATCCCCAGCATTGCCCCGAGCTACTACCACAACCACCTTTTGATTCTTTCTGAAAGCTGTATAGAGAAAGCCGATGCACTCCCGTCCCTGCCCCACGGCCGCATGGCCGGAACCGTCGCCAATCGCCGCAAACCAGAACCATGCCAGCGATTGAACGCCGGCTGTTGCGGGCGCTGCGGCGCCAGCCGGTCGATCGCGTGCCGTTCTGGTTCATGCGACAGGCGGGCCGCTACCTGCCGGAATACCGCCGGGTGCGTGAGCAGGCCGGCAGTTTCTTGGCGCTTTGTCAGGATCCGGCGCGCGCCGCTGAGGTGACGTTGCAACCGGTGCGCCGGTTCCAGCCTGACGCTGCGATCATCTTCGCCGACATCCTGTTGCTGCCGCATGCGCTCGGCCAGGCACTAGCGTTCCGCGAGGCCGAAGGACCGGTCCTGGAGCCGATCCGCGACGAGGGGACGCTGGCGCGGCTTCGGCCGGAGGGCGCGGTGGACCGTTTGGCCGCGGTTTACGAGGCCTTGCAGCGCACCCGCGAGGCTCTGCCATCGGAGGTGGCGCTGATCGGTTTTGCCGGTTCGCCGTGGACAGTCGCCAGCTACATGGTGGCCGGCCGGGGCGGCGACGAGCAGGTGGCGGCGAAGCGCTGGGCCTATGCCGTGCCTGAGGGCTTCGCCCGGCTGATCGAGATCCTGGTCGAGGCAACTGCGGACTATCTGATACGCCAGGTCGGGGCAGGGGCGGACGTATTGCAGCTGTTCGACAGCTGGGCCGGCGGTCTGCCGGAACCGGTCTTTCGACGGTTCGTGATCGCGCCGACGGCGGCGATCGTGGCGCGGGTCCGCGCGGCCTGCGCCGCCGTGCCGATCATCGGCTTCGCGCGTGGTGCGGGTGTGCAACTGGCCGCGTACGCGGCGGAAACCGGGATCGACGGGGTCGGGCTGGATACCGGCATCGCGCCGTCTTGGGCCGCCGAAATATTGCAACCGAGGTTCGTGGTGCAGGGCAATCTCGACCCGCAATTCGCCGTGCTGGGCAGCACGGCGATGCTTGCGGCGGCGGAAAGCATCCTGCGCACGCTCGCCAACGGACCGCTGATCTTCAATCTTGGCCACGGCATCGTGCCGGAGACGCCGCCGGAGAACATTGCGCAACTGGCCGACTGCGTGCGTCGCTTTCGGGCGCGCGCATGAGGCGCGTCGCCGTCGTCCTGTTCAATCTGGGCGGTCCAGACAGTCCGGACGCGGTGCAGCCATTCCTGCACAATTTGTTTGCCGACCCGGCAATCTTGCGGGTTCCAGGCTGGCTGCGATGGCTGCTCGCTCGCTTCATCGCGCGACGGCGCGCACCGGTGGCGCGCGCGATCTATGCCCGGATCGGCGGCCGTTCGCCCATCCTGCCGCAAAGCCTGGAACAGGCGGCGGCGTTGCAGGCAGCGCTTGGTGAACTAGGTGAGGTCCGCGTGTTTGTGGCCATGCGCTACTGGCATCCGCGGGCGGCGGCCGTGGTACGCGAGGTTGCGGAGTGGCGCCCGGACGCGGTGGTCTTGCTGCCGCTCTATCCACAATATTCCACCACGACCAGCGCATCTTCGCTGACCGAATGGCGCGATTGCGCCAAGGCGGCCGACTTGCATGCGCCATTGCACGTTGTCTGCTGCTATGCCGAGGCGCCGGGGTTGGTGTCGGCACATGCCGAAGCGCTGTTGCAAAGGCTGGCAGAAGCCGAACAGGGCGGGCCGACGCGGGTGTTGTTCTCGGCGCATGGCCTGCCGCAGAAAGTGGTGGATGCCGGCGACCCCTATCAATGGCAGGTCGAGCGCACGGTCGAGGCCGTGGTGCGTCAGGTCCGGCAGCAGCGTGGCGGCCGAACGTTCGACTTCAGTATTTGTTATCAAAGCCGGGTGGGGCCGCTGAAGTGGATCGGCCCGTCGACCGAGGCGGAGATTTCCCGCGCGGCCGCGTCCGGCCTGGGCTTGATCGTGGTGCCGATCGCATTCGTCTCCGAGCATTCGGAAACGCTGGTCGAACTGGACATCGAATATCGCGAACGGGCGCATCAGGCTGGCGCGCGGCAATTCCTTCGCATCCCGGCCCTGGGTGTCGCCGACGGCTTCATCGGCACGCTGAGCCGGGCGGTACGCCAGGCTTTGGCGCGGCCGAGCGAGCGGCCCTGTGCCTTTCAAGGCAAGCGGGCCTGCCCGGCGCGCTTCAAGGGCTGCGCCATGCAGGCCGCGACATGACCGGCTTGGCCGAGTGGTACGCCTGGCTGAGAGCGTTGCACGTCATCGCCATGGTGGCCTGGATGGCGGGCATGCTCTATCTGCCGCGGCTGTTCGTTTACCACGCGGCGGCGAAGCCGGGCAGCGAATTGTCGGAGACGCTGAAGGTGATGGAGCGGCGCCTGCTGCGCGGCATCGTCAACCCGGCGATGATCGCGACCTGGCTGCTGGGGGTTGCCTTGTTGATCGTTCCGGGCGCGGTCGATTGGTCGATGGGCTGGATCTACGTCAAGCTTGCCGCCGTGCTGGCGATGAGCGCGCTGCACGGCTTTCTGGCGCGCTGGCGCAAGGATTTCGCCGCCGACCGCAACCGGCGGCCGGCGGGCTTCTATCGGGTGATCAACGAACTGCCGGCAGCGTTGCTCGTCGCCATCGTCGTCATGGTGCTGGTCAGGCCGTTCTGAAACGACCCCCGCTGGCTTGACTTGTTCGCTCACCGCGACTAGTTGTTAGATAACGGCCGAAGCGCCGTCCGCGTCCTGTTACCCGCCAGCCAAACGAGATGCCGTCGCGGCGGAGCAAGGCGGTCTTCCCAACGACAACCGACCCGGCTTGCTGCCAAGAGCCCGGTTACGTCCAGCCAAAACGGCCCAGCCTTCGTTGTCGCGTTCCCGAAAAGGTCTTGCCGCGCCATGAATCTTCAGGAGTTGAAGCGGAAGAGTCCGACCGACCTGTTGTCGTATGCCGAGGAATTGCAGGTCGAGAACGCCAGCGCCCTGCGCCGGCAGGACATGATGTTCGCCATCTTGAAGCAGCTGGCCGACCGGGATGAAGAGATCACCGGCGGCGGCGTGCTGGAGGTGTTGCAGGACGGTTTCGGCTTTCTGCGCTCGCCGGAAGCGAACTATCTGGCCGGCCCGGACGACATCTATGCGAGCCCCAGCCAGATCCGCCGGTTCGCCTTGCGCACCGGCGACACGGTGGAAGGGCAGATCCGGGCGCCGAAGGAGGGCGAGCGCTATTTCGCGCTGCTCAAGGTCAACGCCATCAATTTCGAGGACCCTGAAGCGGCGCGCCACAAGGTGCATTTCGATAGCCTTACGCCGCTTTATCCCAACCGGAAGGTCGCGCTGGAGCGCAAGACCAAGAGCCAGGACGACTTCTCGGTGCGGGTGATCGACCTGATCTCGCCGTTGGGCCTCGGCCAGCGCGGCCTGATCGTGGCCCAGCCGCGCACCGGCAAGACCATGCTGATGCAGGCCATCGCCCATTCGATCACCGCCAATCACCCGGACAGCTATCTGATCGTGCTGCTGATCGACGAGCGGCCGGAGGAAGTGACCGACATGGAGCGGTCGGTGAAGGGCGAGGTGATCAGTTCCACCTTCGACGAACCGGCGGTGCGCCACGTGCAAGTGGCGGAAATGGTGATCGAAAAGGCCAAGCGCCTGGTCGAGCACAAGCGCGACGTGATCATCCTGCTGGATTCGATCACCCGTTTGGCGCGCGCCTACAACACCGTGGTGCCATCGTCGGGCAAGGTGCTGACCGGCGGCGTCGATGCCAATGCGCTGCAGCGGCCCAAGCGCTTCTTCGGCGCCGCGCGCAACATCGAGGAGGGCGGCTCACTCACTATCATCGCCACCGCGCTGATCGACACCGGCAGCCGCATGGACGAGGTGATCTTCGAGGAGTTCAAGGGCACCGGCAATTCCGAGATCGTGCTGGACCGCCGGCTGGCCGACAAGCGCGTGTGGCCGGCCATCGATATCACCAAGTCGGGCACGCGCAAGGAAGAGCTGCTGGTCGACAAGGCCACGCTCTCCAAGATGTGGGTGTTGCGCCGGGTGCTGATCCCCATGGGCACCATCGACGCCATGGAGTTCCTGGCGGACAAGCTGAAGCAGACCAAGACCAACGCCGACTTCTTCGACAGCATGAATACCTGAGCCCGCGGCTCAGAAATGCTCGCCGCGCGCCACCTCGACGTCGGACAGGTAGACGATGGCGGCGACGTGCCGTAGGCGCTCGGTGCTTTCCTCCAGAATGCGATAGGCCAGCGCCTCGGTCGTGATCACGAGCACGGCGGTATTGGAAAACACCCCCGACAGACCCGAGCCCTGCCGGGGTCCATGGCGGCCGAAGCCACCGACGTCGCGGATCGTGGTGTAACCGCTGACACCCAGTCGCGGCAGCCACTCGACCACCAGCGCAAGCCGCGGCGTTTCGACGATAATTTCCACTTTCTTGCGCTTGTAAGCCATACGCGCGTTCCTAGAGCGCCTGGGCGACGGCGAGGTAGAGCGGAATGCCGATCATCACATTGAACGGAAAGGTAACGGCAAGCGATAACGTGACATGCAGCGAAGGGTCGGCCGCGGGCAGGGCGAGGCGCATGGCGGCGGGGACCGCGATATAGGACGCGGAGGCCGCGAGTGTGGTGAGCAACGCCGTGCCGCCGGCGCTGAGCCCCAGCGCGATGGCCAGCGACAGGCCGAACACCGCGCCCAGGATCGGCATATAGAGGCCGAAGACCAGGACGCGCGCCGACAGCCCGGCGCCGGCTCGCAGCCGGCGGACCGCAACCAGCCCCATGTCGAGCAGGAAGAGGCACAAGACGCCGTTGAACAAATCGCCGACGAACGGCTTCAGTTTCGCATGGCCGATCTCGCCGGTCGCCAGTCGATGGCGAAGCCGCCGAGCAGAAGCACGACCGAGCCGTTCAGCAGCACTTCACGCCACAGCGTGCGGCGGGCGGCGCCAGAGCCGCGCCGCGCCAGCAGCAGTCCGCTGACGATCGCGGGCGTTTCCATGGCAGCCATCATGGCGACCAGATGCCCTTCGAAGGTGACTTCAGTTGCGCGCAGGAATTCGGCCGCGGTGACGAAGGTGATCACGCCGACCGAACCGTAATGCGCCGGCATCGACGCGGCTGAGGCCGGCGGCGACACGCAGCAAGGGAAACGCCACGAACGGCAGCAGGAAGATGAGGCCCGCCGCGGCCAACACGGCCAACAAGGCGGCCATGCTGGCATTGCCCGCCATTGCCACGCCGCCCTTGAAACCGATTGCCAGCATCAGATAAAGCGACATGCCGCGCACCATGGCCTCCGGCATATCAAGATCGGAGCGCAGCCAGGCGGCAAGCGCTCCCAGCACGAAACACAGCACCATCGGCGAGAGCAAGTTGGCGAACGCCAGCGTGCTCAGGTCGGTCATGGTGCCGGCGGCTGGAAGCGACGGCTAGGGAATCAGCACCGTGGAGCCGGTGGTGGCGCGCGCCTCCAGATCGCGATGCGCCTGGCCTGCGTCCTTCAGCGCGTAGGTTTGGTTGATCTCGATTTTCACCTTGCCGCTGCTGACCATGCTGAACAGCGCCTTGGCGCTCTTCAGCAGATCGTCGCGGGTTTGCGTATAGGTCACCAGCGTCGGCCGGGTGAGATAGAGCGAGCCCTTGGCCGCCAGCACGCCGGGCGCGAAACTGCTGACCGCGCCCGAGGCGTTGCCGAAGGACACCATCAGGCCGCGCGGCGCCAGGCAATCCAGCGACTTGTCCCAGGTATCCTTGCCGATCGAGTCGTACACCACGGGCACGCCCTTGCCCTTGGTCAGGCGCTTGACCTCGGCGACAAAATCCTCGGATTTGTAGTCGATCGCCCAGGCATAGCCGTGTTTCTTGGCGAGGCGGCACTTCTCCGTCCCGCCGGCGGTGCCGATCGCCTTTACGCCCAAGGCTTTCATCCATTGGCCGGCGATCAGGCCGACGCCGCCGGCGGCGGCATGGAACAGCACGATCTCGCCGGCCTTCAGCTTATAGGCGCGGCGCAGCAAATACTCCGCCGTCATGCCCTTGAGCATCATCGCCGCCGCCTGCCGGTCGCTGATCTTGGCCGGCAGTTTGACCAGCCGGCCGGCCGGCATCAGCCGCGCCTCGCAATAGGCGCCGGGCGGGCCGCCGGCATAGGCAACGCGATCGCCCGGCTTCAGCTCCTTGACGCCCTTGCCGACCGCTTCCACCACGCCGGCCGCCTCGCTGCCCACACCGCTCGGCAGGGGCAGCGGATAGAGCCCGCTGCGATGGTAGGTGTCGATATAATTGAGGCCTATCGCGGTATGCCGCACCAGGGCTTGGCCGGGTCCCGGCTGGCCCACCTCGACTTGATCCCAGCGCAGCACTTCAGGCCCGCCGGCGGCGGCGAAACGGACGGCATTGATCTGCATGACAGGGCCCCCTTGGTCTGCAATCACGCCGCCGCAGTATCGCAGCCCTGGCGCGGCGGCGCATCGAATTTGCGCTTCTCAAGCGAAGAGATCGGGCGGCAGGGCGCCTTCGTGCCGCAACAGGAACCGCTTGGCGGCGACGCCGCCGGCGCCGGAATAACCGCCCAGCCCGTCGGCGCCGACAATGCGGTGGCAGGGCACCAGCAGCGGCAGCGGGTTGGCGCCGCAGGCTTGCCCGACCACCCGCGGGTCGAGCGCCAGGCGCCGGGCGACCGTGCCGTAGCTGAGGGTGCGACCATAAGGGATCTGTTGCATGACCTGCCATACCGCTTGGCAGTAGGAGGGTCCGCTTGGTGCCAGCGACGGCTGTGCCGGCAGCGGTGACCGGGCGAAATAGGCGGCAAGCCAAGCCAGACCGACACGCAATGCGGGATCGGCGTCCCGCCGACTCGTCTTTCGCCAGTCGAGGGCGACCGGGGCGCCCGCGCTGGCCACCAGGCAAAGCGGGCCGAGCGGGCTGTCGAGGCCGGCCTCCAGCGCCCCGCTAGTCACGCGCGGTCAGCGCGGCCGTGAGCGCGGCCGGCTGGCTCACCGGCAGCGAGCAGACCGGACCGACGCAGACATAGGCGGTGGCTTGGCCGGGCCGGGCGGTCTTGCCCGCGGCCGGATGGCCGGCCGGCAGCGGCTGGCCGGGCTCGGCGACCTGCAAGACCCGGCAAGGCACCGGCGCGCTCAGCGCGGCAGCCAGCAGGGCGTCGGTCCCCGCCTCGCCGCGGCGGCCCAGGATCGCCACCTGCACCGGCCGGATCAGCAGCTCGGCCGCGTTGAGCAGGGTCGGCGCCGCCAGCGGATTGGCCGCGAGGTCGCCCGCGAAGGCGCGCAAGATGGCCTCCGCCCGCTCGCGGTGCCGCGCCTCGCCGGTCAGCAGGGCCAGTTTGGCCAACGCCGCCACCATGCCGCCATTGCCGGACGGAACCGCGTTGTCGTGGCAGGAGCGCGGCCGGACGATCAGCGGTTCCGCATCGTCGGCGGTCATGCAGAAGCCGCCCTGTTCGGCCTCCCAGTAGTGCTCGAGCACTACCGCCGTCCAGCTCCGAGCATGGTTAAGAAAGTCTTTATCGCCAGTAATTTCATAGAGAGAGATCGCAGCATCAATGAGGGTCGAGTAGTCTTCCAGGATGGCCGTGGTCAGGCGCTGGCCCTGGCGCGCCGAGTGACCCAGTCGGCCGTCGCGCTGGGCGAGGCCGAGCACGGCGGAGAACGCTCGCTGGGCCAAGGCCAGCCAGTCCGCGCGGCGGAAGGCCGCGCCCGCCCGCGCCACGGCGCCGATCGCCAGGCCGTTCCAGTCGGCTAGCACCTTGTCGTCCCAGCCCGGCCGGGGCCGGGCATTGCGCGCCGCCAGCAGGATCGCGCGCTGCGCCGAAAGGGCGCTCTCCTCCTCGGGCGACAGCAGCGCCAGGTGGCTCGAGCGGTTGAGGATGTTGGTCTGCTCCCAGTTGCCCTCGGCCGAAACGTCATAGACCTGCTTGAAGCGCGGCGCCCCCGCCGCCAGCAGGCGGTCGATCTCGGCCTCCGGCCAGACGTAGTATTTGCCTTCCTCGCCCTCGCTGTCGGCGTCCAGGGCGGCGGCAAAGGCGCCCTCGGGCGTCAGCATTTCGCGTTCGAGCCAGGCGATCGTTTCTGCCACCCGGATGGCGAACAGCGGTTCGGCGGTGCTCTGCCAAACCAGCGTCAGCAGGTCGATCATCTGGGCGTTGTCGTAGAGCATTTTCTCGAAATGCGGAACAAGCCATTGCTCGTCGGTGCTGTAGCGGGCGAACCCGCCGCCCAGATGGTCATAGATGCCGCCTTGGCACATCTGCTTCAGCGTGGTCTCGACCGCCCGCCGCGGCGCTTCCAGGCCGCGGCGCAAATAGCTTCGCCAAAGCAATTGGAACGCGTAGGGCTGGGGGAACTTGGGCGCGCCACCGATGCCGCCCAGCTGCGGGTCGACTTCGCGTGCCAGCGCCAGCGCCAAGCGGTCGAGGCCCGCGAGGTCCAGCTCCAGGCCGTCATGGCGCCGGGCGGGCCGCCGCAGCGCCGAAAGGATCGCGTCGGCGTTTTTGGCCACGGCCGCGGGCTCGCCGGCATGGACCTCGGCGATGCGGCGCAGCACCTCGGGAAAGCCCGGCCGGCCGAACTTGGCCTGTGGCGGAAAATAGGTGCCGCCCCAGAACGGCTCACGCTCCGCCGTCAGAAACATGGTCAGCGGCCAGCCGCCATGCTGTCCCAGCAGCGCCAGCGCCTGCTGATAGATCGCGTCGATTTCCGGCCGTTCCTCGCGATCGACCTTGATATTGACGAACAGCTCGTTCATCAGGCCGGCGATCGCCGGGTCCTCGAAACACTCGTGGGCCATGACATGGCACCAGTGGCAGGCGGCATAGCCAACCGACAGCAGAACCGGGCGCCCGCTGCGCCGGGCCGCGTCGAACGCCGCCTCGCCCCACGGTTGCCAGTGCACCGGGTTGTCGCGATGTTGCAGAAGATAGGGACTGGTTTCCGTCCCCAAGCGGTTGCCAAGGCTGGCTGACTCGGGCAGCGGGCGCATCGCGGCTGGCTCGTTGCGTTGGCGCCCCGGCTCGCCTATCGTGCCGGGGCTGCTTAACATGGGGTAGCGGGCGGCCGCTTTGCAAGCCGGACCGGCATGGACGGGGGCCTCGGGTGAAAATCAGCGTCGATGTCGATTGCACGCCTCAGGAAGCACGGCAGGTGCTGGGGCTGCCGGACGTGGAGCCGATGCAGCGGGCGATGATGGAGACCATACGGCAGCGCATGGAGCAGGCACTGGCGTCGAGCGACCCGGAGACGCTGTTCCGCACCTGGTTGCCCGCCAGCATCCAAGGCCTGGAGCAGATCCAGAAGCTGTTCTGGGCCGCGGCGCAGGGCATGGCGGACAGCGCCGAGCGCTCACGCGGCCGCTGAGCGGAACGAGCCGGGCGCGCGGCGCCGAGGGATTGGCAAGAGCGAGCAGACGTCAATGGGCCCGGATCTCTACTACACCAAGCATGTGTTTTGTTGCACCAACGAGCGCTCGACCGGACATCCCCGCGGCTGCTGCAAGCACAAGGGCAGCGAGGGGCTGCGCAATTACATGAAGGAGCGCGCCAAGCAATTGGGCCTCGCCGGCGTGCGGGTGAACGCGGCGGGCTGCCTCGATCGCTGTGAATTGGGGCCGACGCTGGTGATCTACCCGGAAGGCGTGTGGTACACGGCCGCCAGCAAGGCGGATATCGATGAGATCTTGCGGATACATCTGCTGGAGGGCGGCCGGGTGCAGCGGCTGTTGCTGACGGTGGAGCAGAAAGACCTGCGTCCCGAACAGCGCCGGCAGCCGGCGGAGTAGCGCCCGCGGCGAACGGCCAGGATACCATCGTCGCCCCGGCCACCGGCCCAGGGCGCGCCGCGATCGCGGTCGTTCGGCTGTCGGGACCGGCCAGCGGCGCCGCCCTGAGCCACCTGACGGGGCGACCGCCGCCGCCGCCCCGCAAGGCCTGCCTAAGACTGTTTCACGTGAAACAGGACGAGCCGCTCGACCAGGGGCTGGCAATCTGGTTTCCGGCGCCAGGCAGCTTCACGGGCGAGGACATGGCCGAGCTGCATCTGCATGGCGGTCGCGCCGTGCTGAGCGCGGTGCTGGAGGCGCTGCTGGCATTGCCGGCCATCCGTCTGGCGGAGCCGGGGGAGTTCGCCCGGCGGGCGTTCGATCACGGCAAGCTGGATCTGACCCAGGCGGAGGCGCTGGCCGACTTGGTGGCGGCGGAGACCGCCGCGCAACGGCGGCAGGCGCTCCGGCAATTGGGGGGCGCGCTGTCCGGCCTGGTCGCGAACTGGTCGGCGCGGTTGGCACAGGCGCTGGCGCGGGTGGAAGCCAGCATCGACTTCGTGGACGAAGAGGACGTGCCGGACGGCCTGGAGCGTTCGGTCCGGCGCGATCTCGCCGGACTAGCTGGCGAAATGGCGGCATTGCTGGCCGAGCCGGCGCGGGGCGAGCTGCTGCGCGAGGGCCTGTCGGTGGCCATTGTCGGAGCGCCCAACGCCGGCAAGTCAACATTGCTGAACGCCTTGGCGCGGCGCGACGTCGCCATCGTCTCCGCCACCGCCGGCACCACGCGCGACGTGCTGGAGGTTCGCCTCGACCTCAATGGATACCCGGTCATACTGGCGGATACCGCGGGCCTGCGGGAGAGCGGCGACGAGGTCGAGCGCGAAGGCGTCCGCCGGGCGTTGGCCCGCGCCGAGGCCGCCGATCTACGGCTGGTGGTGCTGGATGCAACGGCGGCGGACCCGCTGCCGTCGGCGGTGGCGCCGTGGCTCGGCGCCGATGCCATCGTCGTGCTCAACAAGTGCGATGCCGTGGCGGGCGTGCCGAGCGTGGCCGGCCTGGTCCCGCTGCGACTTTCGGCGCGCGCCGGCGACGGGATGGCGGCGCTGTTACAGCGGCTCGAGGAGGCGGCGGAGCGGCGACTGGCGGGGGCGGAGCGCGCCGCCGTCACGCGCCTGCGCCATCGCGCCGCGATCACCGATTGTCGGGCGGCGGTGGCGCGGGCCGAAGCCGCGCCCACCGCCGAACTGCTGGCGGAGGACCTGCGGCTGGCCTTGCGCGCACTTGGCCGGATTGTCGGCCGGGTCGATGTGGAGGAGCTGCTGGGTTTGATTTTCGCGGAGTTCTGCATCGGCAAGTGAGCGTTTCACGTGAAACGGCACAAGGCTTTGACCGGCGGCGGGCCGCGCGCTAGGTTCGCGGCCATGGCGGATTGCGATGTGATCGTGGTCGGCGGCGGTCACGCGGGCTGCGAAGCGGCGGCGGCGGCGGCCCGGCTGGGCGCCCGCACGCTGCTGCTGACCCATGATCTCGGCACCATTGGGGCGATGTCCTGCAATCCGGCCATCGGCGGCCTGGGCAAGGGTCATCTGGTGCGCGAGATCGACGCTCTGGACGGCCTCATGGGCCGGGTGGCGGACGCGGCCGGGATCCAATTCCGGCTGCTCAACCGCAGCAAGGGCGCGGCGGTGCGCGGGCCGCGCGCCCAGGCGGATCGCAAGCTCTACCGCCAGGCCATGCAGGCGGCCCTGGCGGGCATACCCGGTCTGACCTTGCGGGCCACGGCGGTCGAGGACCTGTTGCTCCGGCAAGGCCGGGTCGGGGGCGTGATCACCGCCGGCGGCGCGGCGATCACCTCTGCCGCGGTCGTGCTGACGGCCGGCACCTTCTTGAAGGGCGTCATTCATGTCGGCGAACGGCAATGGCCGGCGGGCCGGGTCGGCGAAGCGCCGGCGGACGGCCTCGCCAACACGCTGCGCGGCCTCGCCTTGCGCATGGGGCGGCTGAAGACCGGCACGCCGCCCAGGCTGGACGGCCGCACGATTCGTTACGACGGGCTGGCGGTACAGGACGGCGACCGGCCGCCAGTGCCGTTCAGCTTCTTGACCCGCGCGATCGAGCGGGCGCAGGTGCCTTGCCACGTCACCTATACCAGCCGCGCGGCGCATGCGCTGATCCGCGAGAACCTGCATCGGGCGCCGATCTATTCCGGCCAGATCGAGAGCGTCGGCCCGCGCTACTGCCCATCGATCGAGGACAAGGTGGTGCGTTTCGCCGAACGGGAGCGGCATCAGATCTTCCTAGAGCCCGAAGGCTTAGACGATCCGACCGTCTACCCCAACGGCATTTCCACCTCGTTGCCGGAAGCGGTCCAGCGCCAGCTGCTGCGGTTGATCCCGGGACTGGAGCAAGCGGAAATGCTGCGGCCGGGCTATGCCATCGAGTATGACTATGTCGACCCGCGCGAGCTGCTGCCGAGCCTAGCGGTGCGCCGCCTGCCGGGGCTGTTCCTGGCCGGGCAGATCAACGGCACCACCGGCTACGAGGAGGCCGCCGGCCAGGGCATCGTGGCCGGACTGAACGCAGCGTTGTCGGCGGCGGGCTCGCCGACGGTCACCATCGATCGGGCCGAAGGGTATATCGGCGTGATGATCGATGATCTGACCACGCGCGGCACCGCGGAGCCCTATCGGATGTTCACCTCGCGCGCCGAATACCGCCTGAGCCTGCGGGCCGACAACGCCGATCAGCGCCTGACGCCGCTTGGTCTCAGGCTCGGCTGCGTCGGCGAGGCGCGCCGGCGCGCCTATCTGGCGAAAGCCGCCGCGTTGTCGACCTCGCGCGCGCTGGTCCGCCGGCTTCGCCTTAGCCCCACCGCCGCCCGCCAGCATGGTCTGCCGGTCAATCTCGATGGCCAATCGCGCTCGGCGCACGATCTGCTTGCCTATCCGGAGATCGACTGCCGGCGGCTGGCGACGGTCTGGCCGGGACTGGGGGCGTTGCCGCCGGAGGTGGCTGAGCAACTGGAAATCGACGCCCGCTACGACGGCTACCTGGCGCGCCAGGACGCCGACATCGCGGCCTACCGGCGGGACGATGGGCTGGAATTGCCGCAGACACTCGATTACGACAGCATTGCCAGTCTGTCGAGCGAGGCCCGCGCCAAACTGAAGACGCACCGACCGGTGACGCTGGGCGCGGCGGGGCGCATCCCCGGCATCACGCCCGCGGCGCTGACCGCGCTGCTGGGGCATGTGCGCAAGTCCGGCCGACAGAGCGCTGCCTGAGTGCCCCCGGCAGCGCTCAGTGCCGAGGGCTTCGCCCAGCTCTTTCCGGTTTCACGTGAAACGCTGCAACGGCTGGAACAGGTTGTCGCGCTGTTGCGCCGCTGGCAGCCGCGCATCAACTTGGTGTCTGCCGGTTCGCTCGCCGATGTCTGGCGCCGCCATGTGCTGGATTCGGCCCAGCTGCTGCCGTTGGCCGACGCCGCGCCGGGACTGTGGCTCGACCTGGGCAGCGGCGCCGGATTTCCCGGCTTGATCGTCGCGGCGTTGGGGCGCAAGCCGGTGCATCTGGTCGAGCGCGACGCGCGAAAGGCGGCGTTCCTGCGCGAGGCGGCGCGCGGCTGCGGGCTCGCGGTCACGATTCATGTCCGGTCGATCGAGGATCTGCCGCCGCTGGGCGCGGCCGTGATCTCGGCCCGGGCGTTGGCGCCGCTGCCCAACCTGCTGGCGCTGGCGGCGGCGCAGCTCGGCCCGGACACGCTTCTGCTCTTCCCCAAGGGACAAGACGTAGAGGCAGAATTGACGAATGCCTCCAGATGTTGGATGATGCAGGCGGAAAGGCTACCAAGTATGACCGATCCTACCGGCGTAGTACTACGGCTGAGGGGGCTGAAACGTGGCGGAACGGGCGGCTGAAACGAGCTCGGGCGGGCCTGCCCCCAGCAGGATCGTCGCCATTGCCAACCAGAAGGGCGGTGTTGGCAAGACCACCACGGCGATCAACCTGAGCACCGGCCTTGCCGCGATCGGCAAGCGGGTGCTGATCGTCGATCTGGACCCACAAGGCAACGCCAGCACCGGCCTGGGCATCGCCCGCGCGGCGCGGCGGCCGGGCAGTTACGAATTGCTGCTGAACGCCGCGTCGCTGGCCGAGGCGGTGCGGCCGAGCGATGTGCCGAACCTGTCGGTGGTGCCGTCCAGCAACGATCTGTCCGGCGCCGAGGTGGAGCTGGTCGAGCGGCCGCGCCGGCAGGCCTGCCTCAGGGATTGCCTGACGCGGACCGCGTCGCCCTACGACTATGTCTTCGTCGATTGCCCGCCCTCGCTCAACCTGCTGACCGTCAATGCTCTGGTCGCGGCGGACTGGGTGCTGGTGCCGCTGCAATGCGAGTTCTTCGCCCTGGAAGGGTTGAGCCAGTTGCTGCGCACGGTCGAGCGGGTGCGCGCCGCGCACAATCCGCGGCTGCAGGTGCAGGGGATCGTCTTGACCATGTTCGACGGTCGGAACAAGCTGTCCGACCAGGTGGCCGCCGATGTCCGCGGCCATCTGGGCGATAAGGTGTTCGATACCGTGATCCCGCGCAACGTCCGGGTCTCCGAGGCGCCGTCGCACGGCCAGCCGGCGCTGATCTATGACAGTCGCTGCTCCGGCAGCCAGGCCTACATGCGCCTGGCCGGCGAGATGCTGCGGCGGGAACGGGCGCAAGCGGCGTGAGCGACGACAGCAAGCGGCGGGGACTGGGCCGGGGGCTGTCGGCGCTGCTGGAGGGCGACGTTCCGCTGGGGCCGGCCGGCCAGGACGCCGCGACAAGCCTCAACCAGCCGATCGAGAAGTTGCGCCCGAGCAGCTTGCAGCCCCGCCGGCGGTTCGACGACACGGAGCTGGCCGAACTGGCGCAATCGATTCGCGAGCGTGGCATCCTGCAGCCGATCCTGGTGCGGCCGGCCGCCGAGCCGGGCATGTTCGAGATCGTTGCCGGCGAGCGGCGCTGGCGGGCGGCGCAGCTCGCCCGGCTGCACGCGGTGCCGGTGCTGGTGCACGAGCTCGACGACGCGGCGGTGCTGGCCGCCGCGTTGATCGAGAATCTGCAGCGCCAGGACTTGACCGCGCTGGAGGAGGCGCAGGCCTATCGTCGGCTGTGCGAGCAGTTCGGCCAGACCGCCGAACAGGTGGCGGAGCTGGTGGGCAAGAGCCGCAGCCACGTCGCCAATACGTTGCGCCTGCTGCACCTGCCCGAACCCGTCAAGGCGCTGCTGCAAAGCGGCAGCCTGACGGCTGGACATGCCCGCGCCCTGCTGGCCGCGCCGTCGCCGGCCGCGCTGGCCGAGCTGGTGGTGGCGCGCGGCCTCAACGTGCGGCAGACCGAGCGGTTGGCCCAGGCAACGCCGCCGTCGCCACCGGCGCCCGCGCCCCAGCCGGCGACGGGCGATGCCGACACCGCCGCGCTGGAACGGCGGATTTCCGCCAGTCTGGGCCTGAAGGCGGTGCTGCGGCATCGCGGCACGAAGGGCGGCCAGCTGCGCATCCGCTACCGCACGCTGGAGCAGCTCGACGAACTGACCCGGCGGCTGACCCGCGGCGCGTGAGCGGCGGCCCCGCGCGATTATCGCAAGCGGTCGGCGGAGTTACGGCACGGATTTTCGCAAGCTGTCGCTGGGACACCTCGAGAACCTCTGGCGTTGAGGGTCGCGGGTTGATTCTCTGACCTCTGGCGATGGCCGGAGGCGGGGATGGCGGGACAGGCTGGTTTCTTCGACACGGACGAGCGGCTGGCGTGGCTGTCGGCGGCGGGGGACCCGCTGGAGCGGCTGGCGAAGGTGGTGGACTTCGAGCTGTTCCGCCCTGATCTCGAGGCGGCGGTGCCGCGCACGGACCGCTCCAAGGGCGGGAGGCCGCCATACGACGCGGTGTTGATGTTCAAGGTGCTGGTTGTGCAGACGCTGTACACGCTGTCCGACGATCAGGCCGAGTATCAGATCCGGGATCGGCTGTCGTTCATGCGCTTTGTCGGGCTGGCGCTGCACGATGCCGTGCCGGATGCCAAGACGATTTGGCTCTACCGCGAGCAACTCGTTCGGACTGGTGCCTTCGACCGGCTGTTCGCCCGGTTCGATGCGGCGCTACGGGAGAAGGGCTATCTGGCGATGGGTGGGCAGATCGTCGATGCCACTGTCGTCGAGGCGCGCCGCCCCCGGCTCACGCGCGA
>Ga0194132_10006833_pt1 | contig 17434 bp, 13 predicted proteins | sample TA2KigOf80mmetaG_FD_148612 | JGI IMG/M metagenome (GOLD analysis project Ga0194132, IMG submission 148612) | Freshwater microbial communities from Lake Tanganyika, Tanzania - TA2015054 Kigoma Offshore 80m | ecosystem: Environmental > Aquatic > Freshwater > Lake | place: Tanzania: Lake...
GGCTGGCCAAGCGGCTGGAGCACATCGGTAAACCGGCTGTCGCTATCGGCGTCTCCGGCGGTCTCGACTCGACATTGGCGCTCTTGGTCACGTGCAAGACCTTTGACCTGCTCGGCTCGCCGCGCAACAAGATTCACGCCCTCACTATGCCCGGCTTTGGCACAACGCAACGCACCAAAGCCAACGCCTTGGCTCTGATGAAGCACCTCGGCGTGACGCCACGCGAAATCGACATTCGCTCGCTTTGTCTGGAAGAGATGCGCGCTCTTAATCATCGTCCGTTCGGCATCGCGCTCGATGGCCTAACCGTGGAGACCTTGTCCGCCAAGCTGAACGAACTCTCGGCCAGGGAATGCAACGATCTATGCTTCGAGAACGTGCAGGCACGCATGCGCACGTCGCTGTTGATGAACACTGGCTTCGTCGTCGGCACCGGCGATCTGTCAGAACTCGCGCTCGGCTGGTGCACCTACAACGGTGATCACATCAGCATGTATAATCCGAACATCAGCATTCCCAAGACGCTCGTCAAATTCTTGGTGCGCTGGGTGGCCGATAACGAATTCGACGGCGACGCCCGACGCACGCTGCTGGACATTGTCGCGACGCAGATATCGCCGGAATTGCTGCCCACCGCCAAGGACGGGAAGGGAACGCAATCGACCGAAAGCATGATTGGCCCCTACGAACTGCACGACTTCTTCCTGTTTCATTTTCTGCGTTATGGTGCGCCGCCTGAGAAAATACTGTTCCTCGCCGAACACGCAACGTTTGACGCGCGGTACTCCTCCGACGAGATGCGCCGTTGGTTGAAGGTATTCATCCAACGATTTTTCGCCAATCAGTTCAAGCGTTCGTGCCTGCCGGACGGCCCGAAAGTGGGCACGATCAGCCTGTCCCCCCGCGGCGACTGGCGCATGCCAAGCGACGCTCAAGCAACCGAATGGCTAAGATGGGCGGACGAAGAATAAAAGGGGAGAAGCGGACATCGATGCTGCCGTGCCTCTGCTTTTCTCCCCTTCTCTCTTTCTCTCCTTCTCCCTCGTGTTGCCCACATTTTTCACTCATATTCGCAAGATTCGGCAAGCCCTTGCCGATATTAACGATACCAACGATTATTCCGATTAGAAAAGAGGCATGCCATGGACGGCGAGCAAACTGCCTGGTGGAAGGAACCCCAGCTTCTCTGCCTTCTCCTGGTGGTGTTTCTTGCCCACGCCTGGCGGGTCGACACCGTGACGATTCGCGGGGAAGAACCTCGGCGGATCGCCATCGGACAGGACATGCTGCGAACCGGCGACTGGATCGTGCCGAGGATTCAGGGCGAGCCGGTCCACTTTCGTCCGCCGCTGCAAAACTGGCTGATTGCTTTTTCGATTGCCGTGCATGGAGACGCAAGCCACTGGTCAGTCCGCCTCCCCGGCATGTTGGCGGTCCTGCTCACCTGCGTCTGGATCTACGCCTATGCTCGCCAATTTGTTGGGCCGCTCGGCGCGTTCACGTCGGCCGCGGCATTCGCGACCATGGTGCAGGTCTTGGAACTCGGCAAACTGGCGGAGACGGAATCGATCTTCACTCTCTTCATATGCGCGTCGCTGCTGACTTGGCACCTTGGGCTCGCGCGGGGCTGGTCCGATTATCGGCTCTGGATCACGGCCTACAGCCTGGCAGGCCTCGGCGCTCTAGCGAAGGGCATGCAGGCGCCCGTCTACCTTTTCACGACCACCTTCGTGTACCTACTCTGGACCGGGGACTGGCGGCGTTTTGTCAGCGTTGGCCACCTGCTCGGCTTAGCCCTCTTTGGATGTATGTTCGGCTTGTGGTTCGTGCCGTACTGGGCGCAAATGGGCTGGGACAAGGCGGTCCTTACTGTCGTCGGCGAAACGACCATGCGTCTGGACTACAGCAATTCGGCCGAGATCGTCGAGCATGTTTGGCGTTACCCGTTGTGGGTCGCGTCGTGCATGTTGCCCTGGTCGATTTTTTTAGGCGCTTATTTGCGAAGCGATTTTCGTACTACGATCGGTTTGGCTCAGCCCATGGTGCACTTCATGACGATCGCGCTTGCCGTGGCGTTTCCGACGTGCTGGATCGTTCCGTCCGCGAATGCCCGCTACTTCATGCCGCTCTATCCGTGCGCGGCGTTGCTGATCGGCTTGGCCGTGGAGCGAAGCGTTTTGGCGTCTGAGGACACGAGCCTGCGCTGGCACTGGACGCTGCTCACAGGAGTCATGGGCATTGCCGTAATTGGCCTCGGTATCGGGCTTGTCGTTGCCAAGGTGGCCGGCGCATCGTCACGCGTGATCGATGCCCAATCAACAGGGGATTTGTTGCTGTTCGCTGTTGCTGCCTTGGCGCTTGGTAGCATGATTATCTACTTTTGTCGCGCCGATCACGGCGCCTCGCTGCTGGCGTTGTCCGTGCTCGTGGCGCTCGGCGGAACGCTTGTGTATCAGAATATCATTCGGCACAAAAGCATTGATGTGGAAACGCCTGTCGCTAACTTGAAACAAAGGCTGCCGGACACGACAAGGTTGGTCAGTTTTGGGCAAGCGAATCATCGTTTTGCGTTCTATCTGAACAGGCCGATCGATCTTGCACCGTGGCCCAAGACTGAGTCAGCACAGCCCGCGCCGGATTCGTACTTTTGCTTCGAGGTTGACCGTCCCGAGAAGGGGCCGCCGGAGGCGTTGCCGTTTGCATGGGAAAAGATTGAAGTGCTGTGGATGGATCGCTATCCGGACCAGGTCGAGTCGTTCGTGGTTGTTGGGCGACGTTTGCCGCAAGGCGCCTTAGCTCGGGGCATACCGTGAGCTTTCTTCGCTGACGCTGTATGCTCTGATGGTTAAGCCGCGCGGCGTGTGGGCTCGGCTGCTGGAGTTTCGGGCTTGGGCATCATCTCGGATTGGTAGAACCAAGCGCGCCAACCCAGGCGCAAGAGCGTGGTCAACGATCGCACGATCTCCATGAAGTTCGCTTTGGATTTGCCGTACTTGCGGTCGGCAAAAATAATCGGCGTTTCCCCGAGCCGAGCGCCGGCTAGAAAGCACCGGTGCAGCACTTCTTGCTGAAACGAGTAGCCTGTCGAAAGCAGGTTGTCGAGGTTGGCCCGCCGCAACATCGACACGCGGTAGCAGCGATAGTTGCCGCTCGTGTCCTGCGCCGGCAGACCCAGAAGAAATCGCACGAGCCGGCCCGTGCAGCGGCTCATCATCTGCCGCGTCCACGGCCAATTCTCGACGCCGCCTCCCTCGACATACCGTGAGCCGATCATTACATCGGCATTGTCCATCCCTTTGAGGATATCGGGCAGATAGCGTGGGTGATGGCTGAAGTCAGCATCCATCGTCACAAGCAAATCGTACCCGCCGTCGATAGCATGGCGCATGATCGTAAGAATCGCGGTTCCCAGGCCGAGTTTACCTTCGCGATGAATGACTTGCACGCGCGTATCCTTTGCCGCAATCGCGTCGGCTTCTTCTCCCGTGCCGTCCGGCGAGTTGTCGTCCAGAATCAGGATGTCGGCGTTCGGCGCCGTAGCACGGATGTCTTGCACCAACGAGGCAAGGTTCTCACGCTCGTTGTAGGTCGCGATGGAAATCAGAATGCGCTGCGATGAATTCATGGCTCTCTCTCGTTACACGCTTGCGATGAAGGTTAATCGGTCGACGACTTCCGCCATAATGTGATCGACACGCCCTCGGGCATCTCCCAACGTCGGGTCAGCGTCCATGCCGTCTGACGGGCAAGCGTCTGATGGAATGCCGAAAGCTCAACGTACTCGTCGGTTTTCCAATCGAAGGTGGATTGTGGCCGGATGTCTATCAACACGAGAGCGTCGGATTTCGTGGTTTCCAACCAACGCTGAACTTGGTCGGGACTACCTTCGAAGCTGCGGAAGTTCTTGATCTCCGCAGCAAAGTTCTGATGACGATGATGCTCAATAAACGTCCAGGTCCATAAGAATCGAGTGGACACGTTACTCACAATCGTAGGAAGGCAAACGTCGGACAGCGCCGGCAAATACGTGTCGGTGATCGCCAGCGGCGAGGGTTCGCTCGGCTTCAATCCGCCTTCTTGAGCGTGCCCCACATCCAGAAAAGCGCCGCACTGCAACCCGATCACGACGAAGCACGCGGCATTCGCCAGCCAGACGCGTTTGTCGCTGTCGACAAAAAACGCCGAGGTCTGTATCGCCCAAGCTAGGCCGACGGCGCCGAGAATCCATGCAACAGCGATCCACGAGTGCATGAACCGAGTCTTCAGCATCGGGTGCTGGCAGGTCAAGTAGGTTGCAATCAGCAAGAAGACAAACACCGCCGACGCTCCGGGATTCAGATGCCGCCAGGCGACCAGAGCGAGTGCGAGCGTGATGCCGAGAAAGATCAGACCCCACGACACGACAAGATAATCGTCTTGCAACCCTTGCAAGTAAAATGGCAATCCGTGCATGAAGGTAACGGCTTCTCGGCGTTGGTCATCGTTGGTCGGCCCGAGGAACCAAAGGAAGTAGGAGAGGCGTTTGGGCAGAAGGAACCACAACGCGACGCCCGTGCCGTGCCAGAGCAGCACGTCGCGGACGGTTGGCGTCAATCCTGCGATCCACTCGCTTCCGGTCTGCCGCCACCACCAGACGAGTCGCAGAAAGAACGCGACATAGGCCAGATGCACCAAATTGTGCGGTCCCTGCATGGAGACCGACCATCGCCCGATTTCAATGACGCCGCCGCCCGTTTTTGCAATCACTGCCGCGGCAATGGCGAATCCAACTGCAATGTAGGTGAGCGGTTGTTTCAGCTCGGCTACAAGCCACGCTGGTATGCGATCGGATTGACAAAGCGATAGGCCATATCGACACCATGCACCAGGTTGGCGCAAAAACTCGCCGCCGATCAGACCGAAGAGGACGAGAAGCCAATAGTTGTACTTGTGCAAAAAGAGTACCGTCAGTGCGATGCCCAGAGCAATCGCTGCCTGCCGCGTGCCGTCCTGCACGACAACGAGGTAGAGATAGATGACCGCCAGCGACAAGCCGGCGCCGAGGCTCTCGTACATGCAATCGGCAGCGAACGCGCGATGTGCCGGTGAAATCGCCACTAGAAACGCAGCCAGCAACCCCGCCACATCGCCTCCGCTGGAGAGCAACCGGCGCGGGATCATGAAGGCAAAGAAAATCGTCAGCACGAAGCCGATCGCGCTCGGCAACACCGCGAGCCGATGATCCGGTCCGCCGACGAATTGAAAGAGCGCGACAAGCAGCGGATGAATCGGCCCCCAGACACGCATCCAGTCGAAGTCGTGAAAGAGCCGTACGAAGTCGCCGGTGCGCACATCCATCGCGAGGTTGAGGCCATACATGTAGTGCGTGTGGCGATCATGGCCCATCCACCACCACAACGCGCGCGAATGTTGCCAGAAGTAGCTGTAGACAAATGCGGCGACGAGAATGGCTGCAAGTAAGACAAGGGGAGGTAGCCAGGGCAGACCTGATCTGACTTCAGAAGTAGGCGCATCCTCCACCGGCGCGGGCGTGGAAACCGGGTCATCCATGACAGCATGCGACATTGCCACGATCCTTCCCTGGAATTGCGTGCCGCATCTTAGCCAAACTGCGGATTCGGAATCAAGCCGAGGTGGTCGGTCAAATCAACCGCCGATGAACTCTGATGAATAGCAAAAGGGCCAGCACGAATAGAGGGGGAGAAGGGGAAAAGGGGAGAAGGGGAGATAGATGCTGCCGTGGCTCTCCCTTTCTCCCCTTCTGCGTGAAGCGACCGCCTATCGTTTCATCGCCTTTTTCATGGTGCTGCCCAGGTCGGCCGGGGAATCGGCGACGGCAATGCCTGCCGCACGCAGAGCAGCGATCTTGTCCTTGGCCGCCCCCGAACCGCCGGAGATGATGGCGCCGGCGTGGCCCATGCGCTTTCCGGGCGGCGCGGTCTGGCCGGCGATGAAGGCCGCCACCGGCTTTTTGACGTGTAACTTGATGAACTCAGCCGCTTTCTCCTCGGCGTTGCCGCCGATTTCGCCGGCCATCAGTATCGCTTCGGTTTGCGGGTCGTCGTTGAAGAGCTTGAGCACATCGATGAAATTGGTGCCGTTGACCGGATCACCGCCGATGCCGACGCATGTCGATTGGCCGAGCCCGAGGTTTGACAGTTGCCATACCGCTTCATAGGTCAGCGTACCCGAACGGCTGACGACGCCGATCGGTCCGGGCTTGTGGATTTGGCCCGGCATGATGCCGATCTTGCATTGGCCCGGCGTGATGACGCCGGGGCAGTTCGGTCCGACGAGTCGGCAGTTCGGATACCCCTTTAGGAATCGCACGGCCCTGGCCATATCGAGCACCGGAATGCCTTCGGTGATGGCGATGATGACGGAGATTCCAGCGTCAGCCGCTTCCATGATTGCGTCGGCGGCGCCCGGCGGCGGCACGAATACCACGCTCGCGTTGCACCCCGTCTTCCGAACCGCCTCCGCCACGGTGTTAAACTGCGGAAACCCTTCCTTCGCCGTGCCGCCGCGCCCCGGCGTCACTCCGCCGACGATCGTCGTGCCGTAATCCCGGCATTGTTGAGCGTGGAACAGCCCCGCTTTGCCCATTCCCTGCACCACCACGCGAGTATTCTTGTCGACCAATATGCTCATGTCGTTTCCTTTGATTCACTCTACCGTAGGCGTCACGCTCCGGGTGACGCATTCCTCACGCGGAGCGTGAGGTCTACGAATCGGGATTGTTTTCACTCAGAATATGAATGGTCCGAGTGTTTGCAATGCAGCCGGAAGCGCCAGCTACGGGCCCGAACTCAGAAGTCAGGGATCAGAAGTCAGAGCTTCCGGCTGGTCATGCGGTCCGTTCTCAATAGTCCGCCAGCGATAGCAGTTTGACCTCGGCGTTCCGCCAAACCGATTCGAACTCCTGCTGCACCATGCGAGCGGCGAAGTCTTTGCGCTGGGCTTTCAACGATTCCATCAGGCCATACAGTGACCGTGCGTTGCGTCGGTTCTGCGCAAGATCGGCGCGAAACACTTTCTCGGCGTCGGCGAAACGCGTCTCGTGATACAGGACCGCGCCGAGCACCTCGCGGCAGGGGAGATGCCAGTCCGCCGGCTCGATATAGTTCAATGCGTCCTCGAACTCGATGGTTTTCTCCAATGCCGAGATCGCGTCGCCGAATTCCTTGCGCGAGAATGCGATTCGCGCTCGTAGCAGATGTTCGGGGATGCTCAGCACGTGCCGGGCCTTGTTACGATCGCCGTAGGGATTCTCCGCGGGAAGGTCACGGATGATCTTGCGCAGTTCCGTCAAGTGCGATTCGCCATCCTTGCTCCGGCCGAACGCCACATGCGCCGAGCCTCGGGCAAAATGCCAGATCGCCGTCATGATTGGTTGTTTCGCGTCGGGCTTGGGCAGCGCTACGATGTCGTTCCACATTCGAAACCGCACTTGCACCAACATCGATGTCGGTAGGAAAAACTCCAGCATCGGCATTTCCTTTACGTGCGGGCCGACATGGGCAGCCAAATCATCGGCGGCTTTCTTGGCGTCCTGGTACCGCCCCTGCATGTGATGCGCCACCGCCAGAAAGTGGAGATTGTGGCTGTCGTACATCATTGGGTAGACGCCGTGAACCTTGAAGCGCTGAATGTACTCGCGATCGACCTTGGCGGCTTCCAGGTTGGCAATCGCGGACGCCGCATGATCGCCGACACGGGCGTAGATGTGAGCGGGCATGTGGACGAGATGGCCTGCCTTCGGCGCGATCTTGCCGAGCCGATCGGCGGCAGGAAGACCACGCTCCGGAAACGGCGACGCTTCGATTGCGTGAATGTAGTAGTGATTCGCCCCCGTGTGCTCCGGATTGCGGGCCAACACGCCTTCCAGCACGCGCAGAATCTCCAACGTGTCCACGTTCGGCTTCCCGTCTCGCTTCCACAGTTCCCACGGGTTGCGATTCATCAGGCTCTCGGCGTACAACGTCGCGGCGTCAAGATCGTCGGGATAGCTTTCGTGAAGCGTCTTCATCGCGGTCGAGTATTTGTCCGCAAGTTGATTTTTCGGTGCCTTCGCATCGCCGGAGTAGCGCTGGGAGAGAGCCCGGATATAGGCTTGTTCGTGGTCAGGCGCCTTTTTCGCCAGTTCCGACGCTTTTTGAATCGCGGCGTAGGCTCGCTTGAGCGCGGCGGCGTCGGCATCGAGGTTGTAATTTGGCCCGACCGCAAGCGCCATGCCCCAGTACGCCAACGCCAAGTTCGGATCAAGTTCGGCTGCCCGCTCAAAAGCAAGGTACGCTTCGTCGTGGTTGAATGCATAGATGAGCCGTAGGCCTTGATCGAAGAACTTCTGCGCCTCGGCGTTCGTCGTCGAAATGGGATGATGGACCTTGCCCAGCCCATCGAGCAGCACCGCTTTGCGAGCGGGCATCTTGGGATGATCGGCGGCGATGGGAGCCGCAGTGACGAACAACAGACAAATGATGGCAGAGCGCATAACAACCTCCTGGAAATGCACTGGCGACGGACTTGCCGTCCGTCGCCGGTTCTCTGATGAGGAATACGTCACGCAGAGCGTGACGCCTACGGTATCATCGACGTCGTTACTTTACTTCGACCTGAACGGCCTGCAGAATCTCGCGTGTGGCGTCGTCCTGCACGAAGGCAATCACGCGGAGGTGCTCCATGGCCATGGGCCGGGCTGGATTGCTGAACGTCTTGCCCGTGGCCTGAAAGGCGTCGAGGTACTTGGTCAAGTCGCCGCGCAATCCGCCGAGGTTGACCGACGCGGCATGCTTGGACGATTCGTCAGTCAACGCTTTGCCGGCGACGCCTCCGGGAAAAGCGCGAACCACATTGTGATGCATGCGAATCTTATTCGACCCGGCATAACGCACCGTCTCTTCAGCCAGCAAGATGCGCAGCTTCTTGTCGGGGCTCGGATTCGATAATCCGGCGACATCAACGCTGATGTCGATCGCGTCGCCTTTTCGTGTAGCCTTTGCTGAAAGCTTGATCGCCGCGGGATTTTCGAGCAGTGGATCGATCACGGCGCAGTAGGCCTGATATTTGCTCTCGGCGTTGGCGATGCCGCCGCCGCCACTGGCCTTCGGCTGACCGTTGAACACACTCGACGGCACGCCGCGGATTTCCTTCGGGAACGACTGCGCGTAGTACTTCCAGCGAGCTTCGGTATCGGGATTCGTCATGGGGTCGGGGCCGGGAATGTGCATGTGATACTGGACCAGCACCAGATCGCGCGGCGTGTACGACTTCTGCAGCACGTCGAACGCCAGGTCGGCGGCCACACACGGTGGACACGCGGCGCCCGTGAACAGCTCCATCATGACCACGCGATCGCTTTTGCTCTTGCGGCCGGCGAAGGGAGCCGCCTTGAACGGCGGCATTTTCTTCAGATACTCCGTGTCGAGCACCTCATCGAGCTTGGCGATGCGGACGTCGAATTTTTTCGCTTCGGCATCCAGGTCCGATTTGCGCAGCGCTCGTGTCAACAAGTGCAGGACGCGAATCTCTTCGCTGGCAGAAACCTTGGCCGGCATCAGGCGTTCGGCTTGCCGGGCGAAGTCCAGCGCCTGGGCCGTGGAGTCGTCCTGGATCAATAGGGCCGTCGCGATTTGGGAGGCGACCTCCGCTTGGAAACGGGGGCCGTACGCCTGGGCCGACTTCATGGCCGTGGCCGCCCATCCTTTAACTTCGTCCGGCTTGGTGTTGTTCGATTGTGCCGAGCGCAGCAATGCAGTCGTCGCTTCGAAAACGGCTGGGCTGTCGGCATGCTTCTCAAGCACTTCACGATACAACCGCGGGGTCTCTTTTTTCGCCGTCGCGTCGGCTTCGGCCGCTTGCTTCAGGAGTGCCTTTCTCTTCTCGGCATCCTTGGTCTGCTGCGCCTGGATGCGTAAGGAGAGCCCGCGGCTGGCGAGCGAGCGGGCTTGTGTGAATGGCGGGCAGGGCAGAGGGCGCGACGAGGATTTCAGGTCGAGCGTGGTCTCATCGGTCATCGACAGCGAGGCCGGATACGCTGTTCCATCCACGACCATGACGCCGAGCACTCGCTTGGCGGCCTCCTTGGGAACGCGTGTCGAGAACGTCATCTCGATTGTGCCATTCTGAAAAGCGATTCGCAACATGTCGCCGTCGACGCTGACGCCCTTTAACGTCAGCGTTATGAGCCGAGGACTGCCGGCGACCAACGCGCCCGTCGCCTTGCCCGCCTCGGTCTTGATTCTTACGATGCCGGTTGTCTGCTCAAATGAGCCCGTGGTCACGTGATCGACTTTCCACGTGCCATCGATATTTTGCGCTCGCACCGTCGGTACGGCAACGACACCGACCAGCAATGCCGCCAATACGACTCGAAGCATGGCAAGGTCTCCCATGAATTGAAGTGATTGCGGATATTCTATGAAAAACGCGGTCGGTTCACGTAGATGTAGGGACAAGCTGCTAGCTTGTCCCCGACACCCTGGGGCAAGCTGGCAGCTTGCCCCTACTTTCTCCCCCTCTTTTCCAGACGGTCTGCGTAATGAAAAATTTCGCAAACGGACCCGCTTCCGAAAAACCACGTGCCGGCCGATCGCACGTCTCCTCGCAAAACGGCCTTTCTCGTATGAATGAGTCCATGTCCGACACCTTTCGCTGGCAAGGGTTTTTTCAGAAGGCCGAGCAGCCGGTGCTCTTGCTCAACCGGCAGCGACGAGTTCTCTTTGTCAATCGGGCCTGGGAGGCGTGCACGGGGTTGACGCTCGCCGAGGTGAAGGGCAGGGCATGTCGTCGGCGTTCCTCGACAGCCTCGCTCGAACGGGACGAGGCGATCTTGGCGGCGTGCGCTCCGCCCGCCGACGCCCTCGCCGGCCGGCCCTGCAAGGTGCGCCGCCGCGTGCCGCAGAGCGCCAACTGGTGGGAGATTCAATTCCTGCCGCTCATGGGATCGGCAGGGCTTCTCGGCATTCTCGGTTCCATCCATGTCCTCGTCGCTCCGAAGGAAACGCCCCCCGCGGTGCCCGAACGCTTGATGGCTTTGCGCGATCGGCATGCGGCGCGACATCGGCTGGACGATCTCGAACCGCATTCGCCGGCGATGGAGCGCCTCCTGGAACAAGCCCGACTCGCCGCTCAAACGCGCATCGCCATCACCATCGTCGGCGAGCCGGGCGCCGGTAAGCAGTGGCTCGCCCGCGCCATTCACAATCTCGGCGACCGTCGGCAACGCAACTTCGCCTGCCTCGACGCCGAACGTATTCCGCCGGCGCTACTGGCCGATTTGCTTTTTTATCCGATCGCTCAACGACAAGCCATCGGCACAATCTACCTGCGTGAGCCAAGCTATCTCCCCCGCGAATGGCAAGCCCGACTCGTAGAGGTGCTGCAGCGAGCGCCGGGGCCGGACGAGCCTCGCTACATCGTCAGCCATCACAGCGATCCGCGCCGGGAAGTGCAGGCGGGCCGACTGTTGGAAGAACTTCACTGTGCGGCAAGTGCCGTCACGATCGTCGTTCCACCGCTGCGCGAGCGCTTGGCTGATTTGCCGAGGCTCATCGACGTTTTCCTCAAACGCTCACACGAATTGCAGGTTCACGCAGTCAATGGCATCGGATCTGAAGCCGGGAATGTCCTGCGCACGCATCCCTGGCCGGGGAATCTTCGCGATCTGCAAGATGTGCTGACCGAGGCGTGCCGGCATACGAAGAGCGAGCGCATCGAGCTGGCCGACTTGCCCTTCTACCTCAAGCAGAGCACGCTGCCGGCCGAGCGCCGCCTGCCGCTCGATACGTTGTTGGAGCAAGTGGAACGCCGGCTGATCGAGTTGGCGTTGAAACTCACGCAGGGCAACCAGACGCGCGCCGCCGAGCTGTTAGACATCTGGCGGCCTCGGCTCATGCGCCGCATGGAGAAGTTCGGCCTGAAGGGAACCGAAGAGCAGGGTGCGTGAAAAACACCCGCCGTAGGCCTCACGCTCCGCGTGACGGATTCTTCACGCGGAACGTGAGGTCTACGATGCGGCGCGTTTCATGCACGCCTGGAGCGATCGATGCAGCAAGCGCAAGTCCAGATATACGGCCTAGAGGGCGTTATCGCCGAGCGGTTGCGCGAGCTGGCGCTGGCGCAGCGATTTTGGCTCCGCGAGACGAGCCAGTTCGCGGCCTGTCGCAACCTCGTGCAGACGTCGCCGCCGAGCGTGTTCGTGTTCGTCCTTGGACGCGATGTCGAAAAGGAGTTGTCGCTTCTGGAGCAAGTGCACGCGTCGCTGCCGGGCACGAAGGTGATCGCCGTGGGTGAGGCTGATAACCCGGCACTCGCGGGATTGGCATGGGACCTTGGTGCGGCGTATGTTCTGTTTCCGCCAACGCCCAGGGACCGGCTCGTGGAACTGGTGCTTCACCTGCTGCCGAGGATGTCGGCATGAGCACGAAGCGGAAAAACCGCGTGGTCGAGCCGCACTGGCGACTTGTGGAGTTGCCGATAGTGTCGGCGACGCGCTGCACGGGGTGTGGCGATTGCGTGGCGGTCTGCCCGACCGAGTGCCTGGCAATGGGTCCGCATCTGCCGTGGCTGCCGAGGCCGCTCGATTGCGTCAGTTGCAGCCTGTGTGTCGCGGTGTGCCCGGCGGAAGCGTTGGAGATGAAGGTTCGTGATTGATGGCGAGCCGCGCCTCGTAAGGGGGCGGTTGATGAACTTGACCATCAACCGCCCCCTTACGGAGCTCTGCTCGCCCTTAAGAACTACTTGTCGCCCTTCTTGTCGGGGTCTTTTTTGTCAGAGTCCTTTTTCTTCGTGTCGACCCCCTTGGACTTCAGGTATTTCTCACGTTGCTCGTCGGTAAGAATCTTGAACACGTCGGCCGATTCCTTGGCCTTCATCTCCTTGATTGCCTTGTCGAGTTCGGCGATCTTTGCCTTGAAATCGGCTTGTATGCTGTATATTTTTGTAACCTGATCCTTGCTCAAACCCAGATCCTTGAAGCCTGGAGGCAACATGCCCTTGACCTTGTCCTTCTTCTTTTCATCCTTCTTGGCGTCCTGCGAGGTGCCGGCGCTGACCACCAGCATCAAACTGAGCGTGACCGTGGCAAACACAACAATCAAGCGATTCATAGACGTTCCCCTTTGAAATTGGATGTTTGAGCCCGTCCATGCGCTGCGCGGCTGTTAGGGACCATTTCTAATTGGTCAGACCGCAGCTGTCAACAAGAATGTGCTGGAATTTTCGGAATTCATCTCAGGCATACATCCCGCGTAGCGGTTCGCCTTCGACGAGGGGGAGGGGTCGGCGTTGCAGATCGTAGACCGTCGTGTGCGGATCGATGCCGAGGAGATCGTAGATCGTGGCGGTGAGGTCTTGCGGACGAACCGGGTTCGTCGTGGGCAGGCCGCCGATGCGGTCGGAGGCGCCGACGACCTGCCCGCCGCGGATGCCCCCGCCCGCCAGCATCAGACTGAAGCAGTTCGGCCAATGATCGCGGCCGCCGTTGACGTTGAAGCGCGGCGTGCGGCCGAACTCGCCCATCAAGACAATCAGCGTACTGTCGAGCAATCGCCGATCGGCGAGATCGGAGACCAGAGCGGCGAAGGCGCGGTCGGTCGGAGGCAAGAGCTCGGTGCGTGCCCAGGTGAGGTGATCGCGATGGCTGTCGTAGCCTTGACCGCCAAACCCGTTGTCGTGCCGCACCCAGTTCACGTGGACGAGCCGAACACCCGCTTCCACAAGCCGACGCGCCAGCAGCGCCGACTGCCCGAAGATGTGTCGGCCATAGCGTTCGCGCATGGCGGCGGGCTCAGCGTTGATGTCGAACGCTCGCTGAGCGACAGGCGATGATACCAGGTCGAACGCCCGAGCATAGTACGGATCGAGTGCCTGCGCCGGCGCCGTCGCATCAAGATGCCGAGCTGCCTGGTTGACTTCGCGCAACAAGGCTCGGCGCACGTCGATGCGATTGGCGTCGGCATCGGGATTGGGAGCGAGCGCGCCAGCCGAGTAGTTGTCCGAATTGGGATCGCTGTTGACGCGATACGGATCGAACGCGGCGCCGAAGAAACCGGCGTGCTGCCCAGGACGCTCTGGACCGACCGGCGAAATCGCTTCCGGAACCATGACCCAGCCAGGCATGTTTGCCGGACGCGTTCGTCCGTCGCTCGCGCGTCCGGCTAACGGCGGCAGCAATTGCGCCGCGACGGCGCCGGGATGCGGACGATCCTCGCGGCTCATCGTCACGATCTGTGGGGCAGGGCGGGTCATGGGGCTGCCGATCATCATCCAGTATCCAGCCGCCGGGTGATTGCCCGACGCGTGCTGCATCGAACGAATGATGGCGCACTTGTCCATGACGGCCGAGGTCATCGGCATGTGCTCGCAAATCTGGATGCCCGGCACGCGCGACGGGGCAGGGCGGAAGGTGCCGCGAATCTCTTCGGGGGCGTTCGGCTTCAGGTCCCACATGTCCAAATGCGAGGGCCCGCCGGATAAGAAAAGGATGATGACCGAGCGAGCCCGCGCACGTCGTCCGCTCGCTTGGGCCTCCGTGGCAAGCAAGCCCGGCAATGTCAAAGCGCCGACGCCGAGCGCCCCGATGCGCAGCCATTCGCGGCGCGTCATGCCATCGCAATGCCGAGAACCTTCGCGAGCATTGACCGTAAGCATAGTCCGTCCTCAGTTTCCCCTGGCAGCAGAGGGTATGTTAACCCAACATCGGCATGAAAATCCAGAAAAAAAGCGGGAAAACGAGAATCATCGCTCGCAGACGCCGACCCCGCACGTTGGGCACCGGTTGAAATGCGGAAATCGGCATGCGTCGCTGCGATTGCTCCGTCCGTTGCAACTTGGCGGCTGCGAGCATTCCCTTGCGCCCGCCATACGTGCAGAGGCCTCGAACGATCGCCGGGATCATCGCTGCAGTGATCACGAGATCGGGTTTCCAGTGCCAGAGGCACTGCGCGTAATACTCATCAAAGAGCTGCCTCGCCAACTCTAAATCCGGATTGACGATTTCGTCGGACATTTGCGTCTCCAGTAGCAGCGTCATTGTCGATTTGTTATACCATCCTGGCGGATAGGCGATCTTGTGGATAGTGTGACGTAGCCCCCATTCCCGGACGAATCCGCCGAGGGCCTCTCCATGCCGCGTTCCGTTCGTACGATACTCGCGATTGTTCTCAGTCTCGCTATTCTCTCTGGCGCTATCGCCTGGCACAGCGGGCGGGCCACGCCAGATCCTCAGCCCGCCGCTGACCCCGCTCGGCTCGGTGGGGTCGCGTCGACCTACTGGAAGGGCAACCTGCACACTCACTCGCTCTGGTCCGATGGCGACGACTTTCCCGAGATGATCGCCGATTGGTACAAGACCCACGGCTACCATTTTCTCACTCTCTCCGATCACAACACGCTCTCCGATGGCGAACGCTGGATTGACATCGCCACCGGCAAGGGAACCCGCGAACTCGCAGTCAAAAAGTACATCGAACGCTTCGGCAACGCTTGGGTTGAGCGACGAAAGAACGCCAAGAACGACAAAACTGAGCAAGTGCGCCTCAAGCCGCTTGCGGAGTTCCGCAGCTTGCTGGAGTCGCCGGGCAAATTCCTGCTTATTCCAGGTGAGGAGATCACGCACAAATTCGCCAAGAACCCGGTGCACATGAACGCGATCAATCTGCGTGACGTCATCACGCCGTCTGATGGGGCCAGCGTGGCGGAGACGATCGCGGTCAACCTGCGCGCCGTCGCCGAGCAGCGGAAGAAAAAGGGCTGGAAGACGATCGCGTTCCTCAATCACCCGAACTGGGGCTGGGGAATCAAAGCCGAGGACATGCTGATCGAGGAGCTCAAGTACTTTGAAATCTTCAACGGCCATCCCGGCGTCAAGAACTACGGCGACGATTTGCATGTTAGCTGTGAGCGGATGTGGGACATCGTGCTCGCACTTCGGCTCGGCAAACACCAACTTCCGATTGTCTACGGCATGGCGACCGATGACGCTCACAGCTACCACACGTATGGTGTCGGCAAGACCAATCCGGGCCGCGGCTGGATCATGGTCAAGGCGCCATTCCTGACCGCCGAGGCGATGGTGCGCAGCATTGAAGCCGGCGATTACTACTGCTCGACCGGCGTCGTTCTGAAGGACGTCCGGCGATCGACCAAAGAGCTGTCGCTAGCGATTCAGGCGGAGCAGGGGGTGAAGTACAAGACGCAGTTCTTCGCAACCATGAAAGACGCCAAGCTCACCTCCGAGCCCCGCACCGGCAAAGACGGCAAGGCGCTCGACGTTACCCGCAACTACAGCCCCGACGTCGGCAAGCTCGTCGGTGAATCGGATTCACTGGAGCCAAGCTGCCGGCTGACCGGCAAAGAGTTGTACGTCCGGGCCCGCGTGACGTCGACGAAGCCGCACCCGAATCCATTTCAGAAGGGCGATGTCGAGGTGGCCTGGACGCAGCCGGCGACGCCGTGACGTCGCTTGTCGCCCTGGGTTCGCTGTGGACCATCCGAGCGCTAAGCCGCAAGCGGCGGGAAACAAGCCTATCAGCAATTAAACATAACGGACATTATCGGACGTTGGTGCGAAATCTCGCGGTTTTTCAGCCACCAAAACAACGTCCGATAATCGCTCTTATGTTTAATTTCGATGACGTGAGCTTGCCGTTTTTGCACGCTTCTCGTACCGCTACTCCATCGCTGCAGCCGCGGTGGCTTTCGGCGGTGCCTATCTTTTGGAAGGAGATCGACATGTCACGATTCATGCTGGGGCTTCTCGTTGTGGGATTCGTTGTGGCAGTGACGTTGCAGGCTGCCCAGGCCGACGAAAAGAAAAAATCCAAAGAATACACGGTGCCAAAGGACGGCCTGACCATCGAAGGCGAAGTCAAAAAGGATGACCCGAAGGTAAAGATCAAGATCGCCGACGATTTGTCCGTTGAGCTTTGCTCCCAGGTCTATCTCGTAAAACTGACGGCCGACAAGAAATACAAAATGACCCTTAATCGACCCGAAGGCGATTCGAGCGATCCGTTTCTTGTCGTGCAAGATTCCGAAGGCAAGCAGCTTGCATTCGATGATGATAGCGGCGGCGGCCTTAACTCCCGGCTCACTTTCGAGCCGAAAGCGACCGCCACCTACAAGATCTTCGCGGCAGACCTGCGCAATGATGGCGGAAAGTATACGCTCAAGATCGTCGAAGTGAAGTAGGTCGGTTCGTTAGGAAGAATTCGAGCCACGAAGGACCACGAAGTGCACGAACTGCATCTCGTGCACTTCGCTCGGCGCTTGCGGATGGGCGTATTGAACAAAAATCGCCCATTCGCGTCGTGGGAGCCGCCTTATGCGTTGCTTGACAATTGTTGCACTCCTCGTTTTGACGCCCGCCGTCAGCGCTCAGCACCGTACGCAGGTTTATTTCAAAGACCCGGCCGGGATGAAGGTCTACTGG
>Ga0194132_10006835_pt1 | contig 17429 bp, 16 predicted proteins | sample TA2KigOf80mmetaG_FD_148612 | JGI IMG/M metagenome (GOLD analysis project Ga0194132, IMG submission 148612) | Freshwater microbial communities from Lake Tanganyika, Tanzania - TA2015054 Kigoma Offshore 80m | ecosystem: Environmental > Aquatic > Freshwater > Lake | place: Tanzania: Lake...
ATCTCGCGCGCCGCGTCCTGGTCGCGAGCGGGATCCCGGCGGCGGCGGTCGGGGCGGCCGTGGATCGGGCCCGAACCGCTGCCACCCCCGAGGTCGACCGCGGCTAGCGCGTGTTTCCAAGAGCGGCAGCACTCAGTGGACACCCGCAATACTCTCTCCCCCGCTCCGGGGGGTCCTCCAGGGGGAGCGAGCATCGACGGTGTGCCTGTTTCCTCCACCCGGCGCGGCTTGAAGCCGCGCCGACCTCCCACAACGGGAGGGCAGCAGCCGCAACTACCGCCGCCTCATCCGATCGTGTTGAGCGGTAGCCTGAGATAAGCGATGCCGTTCGCCTCCGGCGCCGGCAGACGCCCGGCCCGGATGTTGACCTGTAGCGACGGCAGGATGAGCGCCGGCGCGGCTAACGTACGGTCGCGCGTTTGGCGTTCGAGGACGAACGCCGCTTCGCTGACCGCATCGCCGGCCATGACGTTGGTGCGTTGGGCGGCGACGGTGGTCTCGTAGCGGTAGTCGGTGCGGCCGCCGGCCGCGAGATAGTCGTGGCACAGATAGAGACGGGTAGCGTCAGGGAGCGCAAGGATGCGCCGGATCGAGCGATAGAGCGTGCGCGCGTTGCCGCCCGGGAAGTCGGCGCGCGCGGTGCCGTAGTCCGGCATGAACAACGTGTCGCCGACGAAGGCGGCGTCGCCCGCGACATAGGTGACGCAGGCCGGCGTATGCCCAGGCGTATGCAAGACGCGGACGACGAGGCCGCCGAGCTTTAAGCTTTCGCCATCGGCCAACAGCCGGTCGAAGTCGCTGCCGTCGACCTTGAGGCGGCGCAGGTTGAAGATGCGGCGAAACGTGCGCTGGACCGCGACGATGTGTTCGCCGATCGCGATGATTCCGCCGAGCTTGGCTTTGATGTAATGCGCCGCGGTCAGGTGGTCGGCGTGCGCGTGGGTCTCGAGGATCCAGGCGAGATCGAGGCGCTCGCGCTCGATGAACGCAATGACCGCATCGGCCGCCGCGGTCGTCGTGCGGGCGCTCCGGGCTTCGTAGTCGAGCACCGGATCGACCACCGCCGCGACCCGCGAGGTCGGGTCCCATACGACGTGAGTAATGGTGTTGGTCGGCCGGTGGAAGAAGCTCTGAACCGCCGGCGGCACGGTCCCTTGCGTCATGCCCTGATTAGGGCCGCGGGTGCGGACCGGCGTCCTTGATCGGGATCAAGCCGAAGCGGGGCCGGGTCGGTTCAGCCGCGGGCCGGCGCCTCGATGACGTGGACTTCGCGCGGGCGTTGCGCGAGCGCAATCCCGTCGCGCTCGAGCTTTGCTCTGGCCTTGCGCAGCAAGTCGCTGCCGGCGTTGCCGAAGTCGCTTCCCACCACCCAACAGCGCAGCGCCACATTGACGGCGGTCTCGGAAAGGCCGGTGACGACCACTTCGGGCGGCGGATCAGCCAAGACCCGGGCATCGCCGGTCATGACGTCAGTGAGGGTCGAGATCGCGCGGTCGACGTCGGCGCGGTAGCCGAGGCCGAGCGCGAGGTCGACGCGCCGGGTCGGCAGGCGCGAGAAGTTCTTGATCTGGCGGGTCCAGATCTGCGTGTTGGGGACACTCACATAGACGCCGTCAGCGGTCTTGAGGACGGTCGTGAACAGGCCGATTTCGAGCACGGTGCCGGCGATGCCCTCGGCCTCGATCGTTTCATCGACCTTGAACGGCCGCAGGAACAACAGCATGACGCCGGCCGCGATGTTGGCGAGCGTGCCCTGCAGCGCGAGGCCGATCGCCAGGCCGGCGGCACCGAGCGCGGCGATGATGCTGGTGGTCTGAACGCCGAACTGGGCGAGGACGGCGACGATCACGAACACCAGGATCGCGTAGCGGACGATGCTGGCGAGCAGCGGCTTGAGCGTCGCGTCGAATCGGTCATAGCGGTTGAGCAGCCGGCGCACGCCGCGTTGCGCCCACGCCGCCACGGTCCAACCGATCACCAGCAGGGCGACCGCGCCCAGAAGGTTGGCGCCGAACGTGCCGAGCGTCGCGAGCGCGTTATTGATGTAGTCGAGCGCTTGGGCGTCCATGCGGCCTCCCGTCGAGCCCAGTCAGGTTAGGCGGCGACGTTCTAGCAATTCCGGGGCTGCCTCGCGAGTCCTCGCGGCGGCGAAAAAAGAACCCGGTGGCGAGGTCGGGAGGAAGACCGCCGGGGTCTAGCGCCGTCGGGAGGAGCGCTTGCGCGCTCCGTGTCGATCGACGAAATGGGACGTATCGATCGCCGCAACTCTAACGCCGGCGTGTGGCAGGGCGATGACCGCGGCGCGACAAGTCGGTGACCGATCTAATCGACCGCGAAGCGAATGCCCTGGGCGAGCGGTAGATCGCGCGAGTAGTTGACGGTGTTGGTGGCGCGCCGCATGTAAGCCTTCCAGGCGTCCGAGCCCGATTCGCGGCCGCCGCCGGTCTCTTTTTCGCCGCCAAACGCGCCGCCGATCTCGGCCCCCGACGGGCCGATATTGACGTTGACGATGCCGCAGTCGCTGCCAGCCGCGGCCATGAACGCTTCGGCCTCGCGCACGTCGTTGGTGAAAATCGACGACGCCAGCCCTTGCGGGACGTTGTTGTGCAATCGGATTGCCTCATCGAAGGTGCGGTAACGGAGCACGTAGAGGATCGGCGCGAACGTTTCGGTGCGGACGATCGCGGTCTGGCCGCGCACTTCGGCGATCGCCGGGGTGACGTAGAAGGCGTTGGCGTGGCCGCCGACATCGACCCGCTCGCCGCCGGTGACGCTCGCTCCTTCGGCGCGCACCCGATCGAGCGCGGCGGCCATCGCGACGAAGGCGTTGCGGTCGATCAGCGGCCCGACCAGCGTGCCGCGCGCCAATGGATCGCCGACGGCGACGCTGGCGTACGCGCGTTTCAGCCGCGGCAACAATTGGTCGTAGACCTGGTCGTGCACGATCAAGCGGCGGAGCGTGGTGCAGCGCTGGCCGGCGGTGCCGACGGCCGCGAACAGGATGGCACGGACCGCCAGCTCGAGGTCGGCCGAGGGCGCGACGATCAGGGCGTTGTTGCCGCCGAGTTCGAGCAGGGTGCGGCCGAGCCGGGCCGCCACCACCGGCGCCAGCGCCCGGCCCATCCGGGTCGAGCAGGTCGCGCTCACCAGCGCGACGCGCGGGTCGGCAGCGATCGCCTCGCCGACGTCGCGGGCGCCGATCGACACGTCGAGCAGACCCGGCGGCGCCGCGCCGAAGCGCGCGCAGGCGCGCGCGAAGATGGCGGCGCTCGCCAGCGCGGTGAAGGGGGTCTTCTCCGAGGGTTTCCACACGAGGGCGTTGCCGCAGACGATGGCAAGGGCGAAGTTCCACGACCACACCGCGACCGGGAAGTTGAACGCGGTGATGACGCCGACCACGCCCAAGGGATGCCAGGTTTCCATCATGCGATGCCCGGGCCGCTCGGAGGCGATGGTGCGGCCGTAGAGTTGGCGCGACAGTCCGAGCGCGAAATCGCAGATGTCGATCGCTTCCTGCACTTCGCCGCGGCCTTCTTCGAGGATCTTGCCGCTTTCGATCGTCACCAGCCGCCCGAGCGCATCCTTGTGGGCGCGGAGTTCCTCGCCGAACAGCCGGATCAATTCGCCGCGCTTGGGCGCTGGCACGTCGCGCCAGGCGCGGAACGCCGCTTCGGCACGGCTGATCTTGGCGCCGACGGCTTCGACGTTGTCGGTCTTGATCCCGCCCAGCCGCTGGCCGTCGATCGGGCTCATGACGCCGAGATCGCCGCCGGCGAACGTCGTCGGGTCGAGCCCGACCGCTTGCAAGGCCGAATCGTAGTTCACCGCCGCCTCCGTCTCGCTACTGCCGCTTCGAGGGGCATTATGGCGCGCGCACGGCCGCGCCGCAGCCCTATCCGCGCGCCGGCCCGCCCACTAAGATCGCCGGGCGAGGTGGTCCATGAAAGCAACCAACGTCGTCATCTTCGGCGCCGGCAAGATCGGCATCACGATCGCCGACTTCCTCAACGGGTCGGGCGACTACGCGGTCACGATCGCCGACAGCGACCAGCGCGCGTTGAGGCGCGCGGCCAAGGCCGAAGTCGAAACCCGGCCGGTCGACGTCACGGACGACAAGGCGCGCAAGCGCGCGATCCAGGGCAACGACGTCGTGATCTCGGCGCTGCCTTACTATTTGAACGTGCCGGTCGCCGAGACCGCGCGTGGCGCCGGCGCGCACTACTTCGACCTGACCGAGGATATCGCGACGACGCGGGCGATCAGGAAGCTCGCCGACGACGCCGACACCGCGTTCGTGCCGCAGTGCGGGCTCGCGCCCGGCTTCATCTCGATCGTCGCGCACGATCTCGCCAAGCGGTTCGAGAAGCTTGACGCGGTCAAGATGCGGGTCGGCGCGCTGCCGCAGTTCCCGTCGAACGAGCTCATGTACAACCTGACCTGGTCGACCGACGGTCTCATCAACGAGTATTGCAACGGCTGCGAGGCGATCGTCGACGGCAAGAGGACGGAGCTCCGGCCGCTCGAGGGCGCCGAGCATTTCTCGCTCGATGGCATCACCTACGAGGCCTTCAACACCTCGGGCGGTTTGGGCACGCTCGCCGAGACGCTCGAGCGCAAGGTCCGGAACCTCGACTACAAGACCGTTCGTTACCCCGGCCACCGCGACCTGGTCCGGATGCTGGCGCGCGACTTGCGGCTCTGCGACCGCCGGCCGCTGTTTCGCGAGGTCCTCGAGAACGCGGTGCCGGCGACCACCCAGGACGTCGTGCTGGTGTTCGTGACCGTGACCGGGTGGAACGACGGCGAGCTCATGCAGGAATCGTTCGCGCGCAAGATCTATTCCGGCATCGTCAACGGCAAGATGCGGAGCGCGATCCAGATCACGACCGCGGCCGGTGCCTGCGCGATGGTCGACCTCGTGGTCGCCAAGCGGCTGCCGCAATCCGGGTTCGTCACCCAGGAATCGGCCGACTTCAAGGATTTCATCGCCAACCGCTTCGGCCGCCATTACGCCGGGTCCGGCGTCGGCCGGCGCGAGGGCGACCGCGGCAAGTAGGCGCGGTCCCCCGCCCGATCGCTTCCGCTCGCCTCCCTCCCCCCGCGAAGGAGGGGAACGGGAGGGAGTTCCTTACGCGACCGCCACCACGTGCGGCAGCAGGCGCGCGCGGATGTCGTCGGGCATCGGCGCCGAGGTGCGGGTCGTGGGATCGAAGAACACCTCGACCGATTCCATCGTCGCCGCCAGCTCCTGGGTGTCGGCGTTGTACATCTTCTGCAGGGTCGCGATGCTCTTGGTGCCGACCTTGGTGAAGGCGCCCTTGACGACCAGGAGGTTGCCGGCCTTGAGTTCGTGGACGTAGTTGATGGTGAAGCGCGCCACGACGATTGCCAGGCCGCGTTCGCGCATCTCCTTGTGGGAAACGCCGACCAGCGTCCAGATATGGAAGCCGCCGTCGTCGAACCAGTCGAGGTAGTGGCGCGCGGACAGATGCCCGAAATGGTCGCAGAGCCACGGGAACACGACCCCGCGCGCGGTTTCGACCCAGTCCGCCATTACGTCCTCCGTTTGCGGCGCGGCGCAGTGCGGTCGGGACCCATCGTCCGCCAGTCGCCCGCGCGTTCAAACGCGTGCGCGGCGCGGTAGAGCGCGGTCTCGTTCCAGTGCTTCGCCATCAGCATGAGCCCGACCGGGCGCGCGTCCGACAGTCCGCACGGGATCGAGATCGCCGGGTGCCCGGTCACGTTGGCCCCGCAGGTGTTGGCGATGTTCTCCCAACTGTGCTTCATGATCGCTTCGAACGGGGCGTCGGGCGGCGGAATCTTCGAGGTCTTCATCCGCGTCGTCGGCATGAGAAGCAGGTCGTGCTCGGCCAGTACCGCGTCGTAGGCGGCGCGGAGGCTCCGGCGCAGGTTCTGGGCCTTGGCGTAGTAGCGGCCGTGGTAATGGGTTTCGGCGTACTGCGACAACAGCAGCGCGACCGCGATGGTCGGCGGAAACTCGTTGGCGCGGCGGCGCCAGCCGGCGAGCGCGGCGGCGAGCGAGGTCGAATAGAGCCCTTCGACGTTGGTACCGGTGCCGTTGGTCTGGAAGACCCGGAACGAGCCTTCGAGCGTGAGCGGCCCCCAGATCGGCACCGCGTAGGCATGCCACGGGATCGAGACCTCGACGACCCGCGCGCCCAGGCGTTCGAGCCGCCGGGCGGCGGCCCGCACCGCGGCGTCGACGTCGGGCTCGGAATCGAACTGGCCGAAGCCTTCGCGCACCAATGCGATTTTCAAGCCTTTGGCGCTGGCCCCGAGCGCATCGGTATAGCGCGCGGTCTTGACGTTGCGCTGACGCGGATCGAGCCCGTCCTCGCCCGCCAGCGCCTCGAGCGCTAGCGCGTTGGTGGCGACGTCCGCGGTCATCGGCCCGGTGTGATCGATCGTCGCTTCGATCGACATGATTCCGGAGTAGGGGACGAGGCCATAGGTGGGTTTGAGGCCGACGACCCCGGAGTAGGACGCCGGGATCCGGATCGAGCCGGCCTGATCGCCCCCCAACGCGATGTCGACCTCGCCCGCCGCCACCACCGCGGCGCTACCGGTCGAGGAGCCGCCCGGCGTATAGCCGGGATTGCGCGGGCTCTCGACGACGCCCGCGGCGCTGGTGGCGCTGCCGCCGGCGTAGGAGAAATATTCGCAGACGGTCTTGCCGAGGATGGTCGCGCCGGCGTCGAGGAGCCGCGTCACCACGGTCGCATCGATGTCGGGGATGTAGCCTTCGAGCACCGAGGCGCCGTTCATCATCGGCACGCCGGCGATCGCGATCGTGTCCTTGATCGCGACCGTCTTGCCGGCGAGCGGGCCGCGGCGCGCGCCTTCGATCCGGGTCTTGACGAACCACGCGCCCCATCGGTTGTCGGCGCCGGTCGGCCGGTAGCCGGGCGTGCGCGGGTATTTGACCGGCGGCAGCGGCTCGGGCAACGCGCCGACGAGATTGTAGGCGTCGACGAACGGACCCAGGAAGTTCCGGATGGTGGCGGCACGCTCGTCGTCGAGGTCGATCCCGATCCGATCGCCCGCTTCCTTGAGTTGACCGACACTCGGCAGCTTGAACGTCATGCGTCCCTCCTCGCGCCTCAGGCGCCCACCCCGGTGAATTCGTCGAGCAGGGCCGCGCCGCGAAGCTCCTCGGGTCGTGCTTCGCGGACGATCGCGCCCTTCTGGATGATGAGCACGCGCTCCGCGAGCCCGGCGACGAAGTCGAGGTTCTGCTCGACCACGATCAAGGCGATGCCGGCGCGGGCCCTGAGCCCACTCAGGATTTCGGCGATGTGCGCGACGATCGAGGGCTGGATGCCCTCGGTCGGCTCATCGAGCAGAATGAGCTTGGGGCGCGTGCAGAAGCAGCGCGCCAGCGCCAGGATCTGCTGCTCGCCGCCCGAGAGCGCCCCGCCAGGCCGGCCGAGCAGCGGCTCGAGGATCGGGAAGTCGGCGACGACGCCTTCGATCGTGGCTTTGTCGGGCGTCGCGATCGAGAGATTCTCGGCGACGGTGAGATGCGGGAAAATGTCGCGCCCCTGCGGCACGTAGCCCAAGCCCGCCCGCGCCCGCGCGTAGGTCGCGGCGCGGGTGATGTCGCGGCCGTCGAAGGCGATGCGGCCCGCGCTCGCCGGGACGTGACCCATGATCGTCTTCATCAGCGTGGTCTTGCCCATGCCGTTGTGGCCCAAGACGCCCACCACCTCGCCGGCGCCGATGCCGAAGGTGATGCCGTTCAAGACCGGAATGCGGCCGTAGTTGGCGCGAAGTCCGGCGACCTCAAGCATCGGGCGGCCCCTCTTGTCGCCCCAGGTAGACGTCGCGCACGCGCTGGTCGCGCATGACGACGTCGACATGGTCCTCGGCGAGGACGCGGCCCTGGTGGAGCACGGTGACCGTGGTCGCGATCATGCGCACGAACTGCATGTCGTGCTCGACAACGACGATGGCGCAGCGGGCGTTGACGGCGCGGATCAAGTCGGCGGTCGCGGCGGTCTCCTCGTGGGTCATGCCCGCGGTCGGTTCGTCCAAGAGGACGAGTGCCGGATCGCGCGCCAACACCATGCCGAGCTCGACCCACTGGCGCTGGCCGTGGGCGAGGTGGCCGACCGGGCGGTCGGCCTCGGCCGTGAGCCGAACGCGCGCCAGCAGCTCTTCGACCGCGGCCGCCGCCGCGTGCCGCGGCCGCGTGCGCCAAGCGGCGAGCATCAAGTTCTCGCGCACCGAGAGACCGTCGAACACGCTCGGCACCTGGGTCTTGATCCCGACCCCGAGGCCCGCGATCGCGTGCGGCTCGAACCCGGTGATGTCGGCGCCGCGGAAGGCGATGCGGCCGCCGGTCGGTCTGATCTGACCGGACAGCATCTTGAAGAACGTGCTCTTGCCGGCGCCGTTGGGGCCGATCAGGCAGCGGAGCTCGCCCTCGGCCAACGCGAAATCGACGTCGTCGACGGCCGCGACGCCGCCGAAGCGTTTGACGAGGCCGCGCGTGGCGAGGATCGGGCCGGTCACGGCGCCGCCCGCCCGTCGGCCCGGCGCCGGGCGAACCACGGCGCCAGCTTTTCCTGGACGTAGGGCGCGACGCCCTTCGGCACGAACAAGGTGAAGACGATGAAGACGACACCCAAGACGACGTTCGAATCGAGGAAGTCGCGGGCGTCGAACCGGACGCCCAGGATCGTCGCCGAGGCCTTGATCTCGCTGGTCGCGGCGGCGCCGAGCTCGGTCACGACGTATTGCAGGGCGACCGCCGCCACCATCGGCCCGACCAAAGTACCGAGCCCGCCGACCATGACCCAGACGATGACCTGGGCGGTGAAGAAGATGTTGAACACGACCGGGCTGATGAAGCCGCCCCAGTTGGCGTAGAGCACGCCGGCCAGCCCGGCGATGCCGGCGCCGACGACGTAGACCCCGAGCTTATAGAGCCGGGCGTCGTAGCCCAGCAGTTCGGCGCGGCGCTCGTTCTCGCGGATCGCGACCGCGACCCGGCCGAAGCGGGTGGTCAGCAGCCAGCGCACGCCGAAATAGACCAGGAACAAGGTTCCGACCGCGAAATAGTACATGCCCTCGAAATCGAGCTGCGCGGCCGGATCGCCGGGGAGGTTGACGACCGGCAGCCCGGGAATGCCGTTGTAGCCGCCGAGCGCGGCCGAGCCGATCTTGATCTGGCCGCCGGTCAATCCGCCGGAGGTCGCGACCATGACGTGATAGAAGATGAGCGAGACGGTGAGCGTGATCACCGCGAGGTAGACGTCGCTGACGCGGCCGTAAAACATGAAATAACCGAGCAGCGCCGCCGCCGCCATCGGCAGCGCGACGCCCAGCAGCACCGGCACGGTGCTCTCGCCCATATTGATGGCGGCGACCGCATAGGCGTAGCCGCCGATGCCGAAGAACACCGACTGGCCGAGGCTCAGGATGCCGCCGAACCCCCACACCAGCGCGAGCGAGAGCGCGAGCGTCGCCATCGCCGCGTAGACGGTGATGTCGTTCAGGACGTAGAGCTCGGCAAATCGAGGCAGCGCGAACAGGAAGAACAGCGCGGCCACGACCATCGCGGCGAGCCCGAGCCTGGTTGCGGTCGCGCTCACAGGCTCCGCCGGAAATAGCGGCCGGTGATGCCCTCGGGCAGCAGCCGCAGGAGCGCGATTGCCGCGATCAAGAGCGCGACCTCGCCGATGATCGGGGTGGCGAGGAAGGCGACGATCTGCGACACGGTGCCGAACAAGGCCGACGCCGACAGCGTTCCGGCGAGCGCGACCGCGCCGCCGCCGATCACGGTGATGAACGCCTTGGCGATATAGGCGGTGCCGACGTTGGGCACGATCGAGGTCAGCGGTGCGATCAGGCCGCCGGCGAGGCCGGAGAGCGCCGAGCCGACGAAGAAGGTGAGCGCATAGACCCGGCGCGTGTTGACGCCCAGGCTCGCCGCCATGCCGGGGTTCTGCATGGTGGCGCGGGCGATCAGGCCGAAGCGGGTGAAGCGCAGCAGCGCGAATACCGCCAACAGCACGAGTGCGCTCACGGCGATGATGAAGAGCGTGTAGCCGCTCTCGCGGTAGATGCCGATCGCGAAGCTCCCGAGCGGGGTCGCGACGCCCTCGCGGTAGTAGCCGATCGCGACCGAGGCGACCCCGATCATCAGGAGCGAGAGCCCCCAGGTCGCGAGCACGGTCTCGATCATGCGGCCGTACAACGGCCGGATGATCAGGCGCTCGACGACGATGCCGAACAGGCCGACGGTGAGCGGCGCGACCGCGAACATCGCGACCCAGAGATTGGCGCCCTGGTGGACGGCGATGATGGTGGCGAATCCGCCCAGCATCAGGAACTCGCCGTGGGCGAAGTTGATGACCCGCATCATGCCGAAGATGATGGCGAGGCCGACGCTGATCAGGGCGAGCGAGGCAATCGCGTAGGCGACCTGGATCAGGACGACGAGCGCGTAGTCCATGGCGGCACGAAGCTAAGCGGCGGTTCGGACTCGACAAAAACCCTCATAGCGAGCTTGTCGAACCATGTGAGGGCTACGAAGGAGAGCGCCTCATCCTTCGACCCGCTCGGGATGAGGCGCTTGAACCGGTCGGCGTCAGATCTTCGGTTCGAACTGCGCGTTGGTGTTCGGGTTCTTCTGCAGGTCGCACTCGTTGTTGGGATTGGCCGGCGCGACGCTGTCGAACTTCTGCACCAGCTTGAGCGCCTGATTCTGCACTTCCCACAGGAACATGTTGAAGTTGACGTGGTGGGTCTTGGGATCGACCGAGATGCGGCCGCTCGGGCCGTCGATCGCGATCTTGCCGGTTTCGAGCGCCTGGATGACTTTGTCGCGGCTGGTCGTGCCGGCCATCTTGACCGCGTCGTGATAGAGCCAGAAGCCCTGGTAGGAGTTGCCGGCGAGGTCGCCCAAGTAGCCGTAATCGACGCCCTGGAAGTGCTTCTTGAAGCGGTCGAGGAACGACTTGTTGGCCGGCGTATCGATCTCGTCGACGTAGTTGTAGCAAATCATGATGCCGTCGCCGACGTCCTTGGGCAGGCGGAAGTGCTCGCCGACCTGGCCGAAGGTCTGCGAGGCCAACCCGATCGAGCGCTTGGCGCCGGAGGCCGCGAACTGCTGGTAGAACGCGTCCGACGCGATCAGGGTGGTGAGCACGAAATCGGGCTTCGCCGCCTGAATCTTGCTGATGGTCGGGCCGAACTGATTGGCGCCGATCGGGTGGAATTCCTGCCCGATCACCTCGGCGCCGTTCTCCTTGGCGATCTTTGCCGCCCACTTGCCGGAAATCTGGCCGAAATTGTAGTCGACGCCGACATAGTAGATCTTCTTTCCGAACTTCTTGATCGCCGCCGGCAGCAGGTTGGCGAGGAGCTGGCCGGGCGTGGTGCCGGTGACGAAGGCATTGCGGTCGCACACGCCGCCCTCGTAGGGCATGTTGTAGAAGTAGAGCAGCTTGCCGCGATTGAAGATCGGCCGGATGATCTCGCGCGAGGACGAGGTCATGCCGCCGAACACCACGTCGAGCTTGTCGCGCAGCACCATCTGCTGTGCGAATTGCCCGTAGAGCTGGTTGTTGGCCTGGGCATCGTAGGTGACGAATTCGATCTGCCGCCCCAACAGGCCGCCCTTCGTGTTCACTTCATCAGCCGCCAAATCGTAGCAGCGCTTCTTGTTGACGCCGAAGATGCCGATCGGACCGGTCAGGTCGAGCACGACGCCGATCCGGATCGGCGGTGCCGCCCGCGCCACGGTATGGACGAACGGGCTCGCGACGACGGCCATAGTGCCGGCCGCTGCGCCTTTGAGCAGGTTGCGCCGATTGATGGTCATGCTGTCCTCCCTGGACGATTGCTTGGCCGTGTCGGAGCGACCCGGCGCCAGGGGTCGATTCTCCACACGGGCGCGAAAACTGCAAATGGATGCGACCACTCGAAAGCCGTCCCCTCCATGGCCGGAGCGGACGGGGGAAGGGGGTGCTTTCGCAGGCCGGGGGGATAACCGTATGGTAGCCCCATTGGGAAACCCGATGTGGCGGTTGATCGACTTTTCGCCGTTTTTCGCGCTTGGGCTCGCCGCGCGGTTCGGCCTCGACGCGGCCGAACGATTCTACGTCGCGGCCCTGGTCGCGGCCGCGGTCGGCCTCGCCTCGGTCGTGCGCCGCCGCCGGGTCAATCCGCTCATCACCGGCGCGCTGCTGTGGTTCCTTGTTGTCGCCGCCGCCTACCTCGCCGGAATCGGCGCCGCCGGGCGGCTCGAGGAGCCGCTCTTGTTCGCCGTCATTCTCGCGGTCGGGCTTTACGAAACGATCGCGAACCCGCGCGGCTTCGTCGATGCCGTCCACGCCGACCGCGCTGCGGTCCGGCGCCTGTCGTCGCCGCTCATCCTCGCGACGATCGCTGCGTTCGCGCTGAGTTATCTCCTGCGCGGCGACATCGCGCTCGCCGGCGTCCTGCCCTACGCGCTCCTATTCCTGGCGCAGGCGTGGCTCCGGCGCAAACTCGCCGCCGTGCCGGCACCGGCCGTTCAGCCGTCGCCCTCGTAGATCGTGATCCCGAGCGGCTTCGGCCGGCGGTCGTTGGTGGCGTTCTTGTCCGCCGGGCAGGCCGAGACCGCGGCCAAAATGTCCATCTCGGCCCGGAACTCGATGTAGTCGCCCTTCTTCGCGGTCGGCGGGTGGATGGTGAAGGTACCGTCCGGCGCGACGTCGACGTTCATGAACACGTTGAAGACGTCGACGATGTCGTCGCCCTCGATGCCGTAGGGCGCCAACGCCTCGGTCAGGTTCTCCTGGCACGAGCGGTGGGTACGATCGTTGTCGCGCAGCATGTAGAGCTTCTTCGAGCAGCGCCCGCCCATGCTGCCCCAGTGGTTTTTCACTGTATCGTCGGTCACCGTCATCATCAGGTTCTCGCGCGGCGGCTTCGAATAGAAGTACTTGAGCGCCTTGGCGGTGCCGTGGCCGAGCATGACGTTGAGCGCCCAGGTCTGACCAACGTGGAAGCTTTCCTTGAAGTCTTCGGCGTTGAAGAAGCAGCAGTCGCCGACCTGCTTGTCCTCGACCAGGTGAATGCGGAACAGCTGGCCCTGCTTGACCATGAACGCCCGCCCATGACGCGCGGGAATGACGAAGTCCTCGACGATTCGGCGCGCCATCGGATGTGCTCCTCCCGGTTCTCGCCCCGCCAACGGAGACGATTGATAGTAGACGAGATCGTGTAAGATCGGGGCTCCGTCGTCGGCGTTCTCGTTTCCGATCCGTTCCATGAAAGCTCCGCCGTTCCGCTACGTGCGCGCCGAAAGCGTCGACCACGCGCTCGACCTCCTGGCCGAACACGGCGACGACGCCCAAGTGCTGGCCGGCGGCCAGAGTCTGGTGCCGGCGCTCAACTTGCGGCTGGCGGCGCCCAAACTGGTCATCGACATCAACGGGTTGAGCGCGCTCGGCGGCATCGTGATCGCGGGCGACTCGGTCCGGATCGGAGCGCTCGCCCGCCACGCCGAGGTGCTGACGTCGGAGGCGATCCAGGGCCAGCTGCCGCTGATCGCCAAGGCGATGCCGCACGTCGCCCACGTCGCGGTCCGCAACCGCGGCACCTTCGGCGGCTCGATCGCCTACGCCGATCCCGCCGCCGAGCTGCCGGCGTGCGCGGTCGCGCTCGACGCGCGCTTCGTCCTGCAAAGCAAGCGCGGGCGGCGCGAGGTGGCGGCGGCCGATTTCTTCAAAGGGCTCTACCAGACCGAGCGCGCCCCCGACGAGCTCCTGATCGAGGCGTTCATCCCGCGCCAGCGTTTGGGCTTCGCGTTCGCGTTCGGCGAAGTCGTGCGCCGCCACGGCGATTTCGCGATCGTCGGCCTGGCGGCGATCGGCCGCTGGGATGGCGCCCGCGTCCAGGATCTGAAGCTCGTCTATTTCGGCTGCGAAGACCGGCCCAAGCTCGCCACCGGCGCGATCAAGGTCGTGCGCGAGCGCAAGTTCGATGCGGTCGCGGTCGAGGCCGCGGTCGCCGCGCTCGATCGCGACCTGGATCCGGTCGGCAACCTGTTGGGGAGCGCCGCCGCCAAGCGCCACATCGCCAAGACCATCACCCGCCGGGCCCTCGGCTCGATGTTCAGGAACTGAGGTGCCGATGATGGCGCGCTCGACCCCCTCGATTTTCTCGAACCCCCTCTCCCGCTGTGTGCAGGGGGAGGGTAGGGAGGGGGTCGCGTGACCGACGAAACCCGCGACATCGCCCTCACCGTCAACGGCGCCGCGGTCGCGCGCACCGTCAAGGTGCGCCAGCACCTGGTCGACTTCCTGCGCCACGAGCTCGAGATCACCGGCCCGCATCTCGGCTGCGAGCACGGCGTCTGCGGAGCCTGCACGGTGCGCGTCAACGGCCGCGCCGTGCGCGGCTGCCTGATGCTGGCGGTGCAGGCCGACGGCGCCGAGGTCGCCACCATCGAAGGCCTGACCGCGAGCGGCGAGGTCGCCGACCTGCAGGAGGAGTTCGTCAAGCGCAACGCGCTCCAGTGCGGATACTGCACGCCCGGGATGGTGACGACGGCGGCCGAGCTTCTGGCGGCGAAAGCGCCCATGACGCGGGCCGAAATCCGCGCGTTCCTGTCGGGCAACTACTGCCGCTGCACCGGCTATCAGGCGATCATCGATGCGGTCGAGGCGACGCTCGCCCGGCGCCTGGCCAAACGATGAGGCGGCGATGACGACCACCCCGTCGATCCGCAGCCCGATCGGCCAACGCGTCGAGCGCACGCGCTCGCGTAAACTGATCGCCGGCCGCGGCCGCTATACCGACGACATGCGGCTGCCGCGCATGCTGCACGCGGCGTTCGTGCGCTCGCCCTATGCCCACGCCCGCATCGCGGCGATCGACCCGGCCCGGGCGCTGGCGATGCCGGGCGTCCGCCACGTCTTCACCGGCGCCGACATCGCGCGTGTATGCACGCCGTGGTCGGGCGAAGCGCCGCATCTCCCGACGCTCAAGTCCCCGCCCCAGCACGCGCTCGCGGTCGAGATCGCGAAATGGCAGGGCGAGCCGGTCGCGGCCGTCCTGGCCGACAGCCGCGCCGAGGCCGAGGACGCCGCGGCCGAAGTGGCGGTCGCGTGGGAGGAGCTGCCGGCCGCGGCCGATGCGACCCAGGCGCTCGCGCCGGGCGCCGCGCTCGTCCATCCCGCGCTCGGCACCAACTTGGCGTTCCAGCACACCGTCGCCAAGGGCGAGGCCGACAAGGCATTCGCCGGCGCTGCGCACGTGGTCGAGGCCTCGTTCAGCTTCGGCCGCCACACCGGCGTCACCTTGGAGCCGCGTTCGATCATCGCCGACTACGACCCGAGCCTCGGCACCCTCACCGTCCACCACGCCTGCCAGGCGCCGTTCCAGATGCAGCACGTGTTCGCGATGCATCTCGGCATCCCCGAACACTTGATCCGCGTCGTCTGCCCCGACGTCGGCGGCGGCTTCGGCATCAAGCTCCACATCTACGGCGACGAGGTCGCGGCCTGCGCCATGAGCAAGCTCACCGGCCGGCCGGTCAAGTTCATCGCCGACCGCATCGAGAGCATGCTCACCGACATCCATGCCCGCGACCACCGCGTCAGCGCGCGCCTGGCGCTCGGTTCCGACGGCACCATCAGGGCGATGGAGCTCGAGGATCTCTGCATCATCGGCGCCTACGCCAACTATCGCCGCTTCTCGAGCGGCGAAGGCATGCTGATCCTGTTCTTCTCGGGCGCGCCTTACCGCATCCCCAACTACCGCGCCCGCTTCCGGATGCCGTTCCAAAACAAGAACACGACCGGCATGTACCGCGGTGTCGGCCAGCCGATCGCCTGCGCCGTGACCGAGGCGCTCGCCGACCGCGCGGCGTCGGCGTTGGGGCTCGACCCGGTCGAATTCCGCCGCCGCAATTACCTGCGCGAAGCCGATTTCCCGACCACCTCGCCCGGCGGCATGCCGATGGAGAAGCTCGCGTTCGAGCGCGCGCTGGATGAGCTCGTGAAGCTCATGCGTTACCCCGAGCTCCGCGCCGAGCAGCGCGCCGAGCGTGTCAAGGGCACGCTCCGCGGCATCGGGCTCGCGACCTTCGTCGAGATCACCGCGCCGGGCCCCCACTATTACGGGCCTTCGCGCCACGGCGTCAGCTCGAACGACGGCGCCACCGTGCGGCTCGACCCGACCGGCAAGGTCCGCGTGATCTCCTCGGTCACCGATCAGGGCCAGGGCACCGAGACCGGCATCGCCCAGATCGTCGCCGGCGGCTTGGGCGTCCGCTACGAGGACGTGAGCGTGATCCACAGCGACACCGCGGCCTCGGCCTATGGCGGCGGCGCCTGGGGCTCGCGCGGCACCGCGATCGGCGGCGAGGCGGCGCTGCTGGCCGCGACCGAGCTCAAGGGTAACGTCTTGAAGCTTGCCGGCACCGTGCTCCAGGCCGATCCCGGCACGCTCGATCTGGTCGATGGCCAGATCTGCAACGCCGGCTCGGGCGTTGTCCGCATGAGCCTGCCTGAGCTCGCCGCGCTCGGTTATTTCCGCCAGAACGAGCTTCCGCCCGACGTCCAGCCCGAGTTCGCGGTGACGCGCTCGTTCAACCCGAAGAAAATGGCGGCGGTCGCGAGCGGGATTCAAGCCGCCTACGTCGAGGTCGATCCCGACACCGGCATCGTCAGGCTGCTCCACCATTGGGTGGTCGAGGACTGCGGCCGCCTGATCAACCCGGCGCTGGTCGAGGAGCAGATCCGGGGCGGCGTGGTGCAGGGCCTGGGCGCCGCCTTGTTCGAGCACATCGTCTACGACGAGCGCGGCCAGAACCAGACCGCGACCTTGGTCGACTATCTGGTGCCGATGGCGTCCGAGATGCCCGACATCACCATCGGCCACATCGAGACGCCCTACGAAGCGACGATGTTGGGCGCCAAGGGCGCGGGCGAAGCCGGTACCGTCGGCGCCGCCGCCGCGGTCTTGAACGCGGTCAACGACGCGCTCGTGCCGCTCGGCGCGACGCCGATCGGCGAGATTCCGATCACCCCGGACGTGGTCTTGAAGGCGCTCAAGAAGATTACTTGAATTCTGTAACGACCATCGTTACACTCGCTTGTGATCAAGAGCTTTGGCTCGAAGGAGTCGGAAGCCCTGTTTCGGGGCCAAACAAGCCGACGCTTGCCGACCGAGATTCAGCGCCGGGCATTGCAGAAGCTCGTCGCCTTGAACGCAGCAATATCCTTGGACGAACTTCGAAACATTCCCGGGAATCGGCTCGAGAAACTACGTGGTGACATGGCCGGGCAGTATTCGCTGCGAATTAACGACCAGTGGCGGGTTTGCTTTCGCTGGCACAATGGAGACGCATTCGATGTCGAAATCGTTGACTACCACGCGTAAGAAGTCGGCCGCACGGCGGCACCGTG
>Ga0194132_10006836_pt1 | contig 17429 bp, 17 predicted proteins | sample TA2KigOf80mmetaG_FD_148612 | JGI IMG/M metagenome (GOLD analysis project Ga0194132, IMG submission 148612) | Freshwater microbial communities from Lake Tanganyika, Tanzania - TA2015054 Kigoma Offshore 80m | ecosystem: Environmental > Aquatic > Freshwater > Lake | place: Tanzania: Lake...
TATCGAGGTATTGACAATCGCGCGGAGAAGGTGTAAGGTGAAGATCGAGCCGCACCCGCCCTTGATAAGTGTCAAGCAAGAATCCAGGCTAAAGTGTCAAGGATGTGTCCGGTCGCGCATGACGGCGAACGCTTTGTATTTCATGATGGACGAGGTGACGTCCAACATTTGGCTCGCAGAACCGTCCGCGAAGTGAGCCGGGCCGTTCCGGACCCAATCCACTCTAGATTTGCGATCCAATCACGAAAGGATCCCGGTAGTCCCTCGTCAACATTGAGTTCGCCTCGTCATCCCCAGCGAACCGCCCGTCCGCCTGCCGGACCGTCAGCCGCCGCCCCACCCTCAGGCTGATGTTGGCGAGATGCACGAACGCGGCGGACCGCGCGCCAATCGCGATATCTGCGTTCAGCTTCCGGTAGTCCCGCGACTTCACCGCCTCCACGAAGTTGCGCATGTGCGGTGTTGTCGCCCATGCCTGGCCCTCCGTTGCCTTCTCGTCCATCACCTGCTGATACTTCTCCTGCCCTCCGGCGCTCGCGCTGCTCACCGATTCGTGGCTCAACGACGCCGCCGCGCTCTTGTACACCTGGAACCCCACGTTGTCGACGTACATGAACCCCAGCTCGCCGAAAAAGATGTTTCCCGTGCTGTTCGGCCGGATGGGTGCGCCGCCCTCGGTCGGAGTGGGCAAATTCCGCACCTCAAACGTCAGCATCGCGTCTCCAAACTCAAACGACGCCGACTGCGTATTCGCGGTCTCCTGGTCGTCCTTCCAGACATATTTGCTGCCCGTTGAGACCACGCTCTTCGGCCATCCGCCGCGTCCCAGGCCCCACAATGCGATGTCCATCTCGTGGATCCCCTGGTTGCCGATGTCGCCGTTCCCGGTGTCCCAGAACCAGTGCCAGTTGTAGGCGAAGCGGTTCTTCGTATACGGCCGCATCTGCGCCGGACCCAGGAAGCCATCCCAATCGAGACCCGGCGGCACCGGCTCGTCCGGCGTATGTCCGATCGAAAACCGCCGCCGGTAGCAAAGCCCTCGCGAATGGTACACGTGCCCGATCACGCCCTCGCGCAGCAGTTCCATGGCGCGCATCTTGTGCGCAATCGTGCGGCTCTGCGATCCCACCTGGACCATCCGCTTGTACTTGCGCGCCGCCGCCACCATCTGTGCGCCCTCAAAGACATTGTGGCTGGCCGGCTTCTCCACGTACACATCCTTGCCCGCCTGGCACGCCCAGATCGTCGACAGTGCATGCCAGTGATTCGGCGTGGTCACTGACACCGCATCAATGTCCTTGGACTCAAACATCGTGCGCATGTCGGCGAACTGCGCCGGAGCGTAGCCTTTGAGCTTCTGCACCTGCGCGGCGCCCCGCTCGCGTCCCGCCTGGTTCACGTCGCAGACCGCGGCGATGCGCGCCTCCTCGATCGCCGCGTAGTAGTTCAGGTGATCCCGCCCCCGCCCGCCGATCCCAACCTGTCCCAGGTTGACGCGATCGTTGGCGCCGAGTATGGGAAACTGCGCCGTGGCCACGGCGGCGCTCGCGGCCTTGAATATCGTGCGGCGTGTAGTGTCGGCCATCTTCGTGTGACTGAGGATACCACGCCAGGCCAGTCGCGTTACAATTCAGGAACAGTCATGGCAACTCCTTTCTACGATGTCGTCGTCATCGGATCCGGCGCAGGCGGCGGAACCGCGGTTCACGTGCTGACGGCCAAGGGAATCCAGTGCGCACTCATCGAAGCCGGCCCCATGCTCGACATCGACAAGGAATACCTCGAGCACAAGTGGCCCTACGACTTCGATCATCGCGGCGCCGAGCCCGGCGGCAAGTCGTATTTCGGCCAGGGCAAGCCGTTCGGATTCTTCTCAACCACCAGTGGCGGATGGCAGTTGGACGGCGAACCCTACACGGTCGCTCCGGGAAGCCAGTTCCATTGGTTCCGCTCGCGAATCATCGGCGGACGCACCAATCACTATGGCCGCATGTCGTTCCGTTTCTCCGACTACGACTTCAAGCCCTACACCCGTGACGGACTCGGCGCCGACTGGCCCATCGCCTACGAAGACATCGCTCCCTACTACGACAAGGCTGAGGACTTCATCGGCGTCGTCGGCTCCAAGGAAGGAATCCGCAGCGCCCCCGATGGCAAGTTTCACACGCCGCCGCCCCCCAAGGTCCACGAGCAGTTGATCAAGAAGTCGTGCGACAAGCTCGGCATCCCCTGCATCCCCAACCGCCGCGCCGTGATCACGCGTCCCCTCAATGGACGCCCGCCCTGCCACTTCTGTGGCCAGTGCGGACGCGGCTGCAAGACCGCCTCGAACTACGCATCGAGCCAGGTCCAGGTGTTCCCCGCCATGAAGACCGGCAAGCTCAAAGTCTTCGACATGGCGATGGCGCGCGAGATCGTCACCGACAAGTCCGGCAAGTGCACCGGGGTCATCTACATCGACAAGCGGACCCGCAAAGAGGTCCGGATCAACTGCCGCGCCGTGATCGTCGCCGCTAGTGCTTGTGAGTCGTCACGTCTGCTGCTGAACTCGAAATCCTCCGCGTTCCCCAATGGACTCGCCAACGGATCCGGGCTCGTCGGCCGCTACCTCATGGACACTGTCGGCTTCGGCATCTCCGGTTCGATCCCCGCCCTCGAAGGCATGCCGCACTATGACACCGACGGCGCCGGTGGAGCTCACCTCTACATGCCATGGTGGCTCTGGGACAACCATAACAAGCTCGACTTCCCGCGCGGATACCACATCGAAATCGGCGGCGGCTACGGACTCCCCGGACCTGGCACGTTCCACGGCGCCGCCCGCCGCTATGGATACGGAGCCGGGATGAAGAAGGAGATCCGGAAGAGCTACGGCACCGGAGTTGGATTCGCGGGCCGCGGCGAGATGATCCCCAATGAGCACAGCTATTGCGAGATCGATCCTGGCGTAGTCGACCAGTGGGGCATCCCCGTCCTCCGGTTCCACTTCAAGTGGACCGATTATGAGTGGAAACAGGCCCGCCACATGGAGAAGACCTTCACCGACATCATCGAGGGCATGGGCGGCCGCGTCACCGGACTCAGCGCCGCGCAGCGCGAAAGCGACGGCATCTCGATCCCGGGCACCATCATCCACGAAGTGGGCACGGCGCGCATGGGGACCAACGCGAAGAACTCCGTTCTCAACGGCTACTGCCAGGCGCATGAAGCCAGGAATCTGTTCGTGATGGACGGCGCTTGCTTCGTGTCCAATCCCGACAAGAACCCCACACTCACCATAAACGCGCTCGCCTGGCGCGGATGCGACTACCTGGCCGAAGAGATGAGGAAAGGCAATGTTTGAGATCGAACGCCGCGAAGTGATCCGGGCGCTGGCCCTGGGACTGACCACGATCGGCACGATGGACGCCGATGCCGCCCAGCATGTTCACACAGCCACCGGCGCCGAGAAGTCCAAGGGACCCTACAGGGTGAAGGCCTTCCAGCCGCACGAGTACAAGACCATTCAGCGGCTCGCCGAAATCATCGTTCCGGCGGACGAAGTTTCCGGATCCGCACTTGATGCCGGCGCCCCGGAGTTCATCGACACGCTCGCCGCCGAGAATCCCCAACTGGCCGGGATCTTTCATGGCGGTCTCGCCTGGCTCGACGCCGAAATGCGCCAGCGGTACGGCACGGTGTTTACCGGCGCCGACACCAAAAACCAGACCGCGATGCTCGATATCCTGGTCGCCGCCGAGCGCGAGGAATCGGCCCGCCGCAACGAAGAGCTCGTCTACCGCCGTTCAAACGACTACCGCCAGTTCAGCAACTACACGGTGAAGCGCCCGTCACCCCTTGGACCCGGTATCACGTTCTTTGACTGGGTGCGCAAGATGACGGTCGATGCTTTTTATACCAGTCCCATCGGCATCAAGGACATCGACTTCCGTGGCAACAAGGGCATGGCGCGCTACGTCGTCCCCAAGGAATCAATCGACTGGGCGCTGTCGCGCAGCCCGTTCAAGTCCGCAGCGCTTTGATCGGATCCACGCCCGACGCCCGTCTCGCCGGCCAATAGCAGGCTGCCGCGCCCGCGAATACCACCACGCCGATCACCGCCGCGAGCGTGAGCGGATCGTGCGGCGAGATGCCCCAGAACTGCGTGCTCGCCAGCCGGCCCAGCGCGAGCGCTGCCGCCAGTCCCACCAGTGCGCCCCCGGCGATGAGCTGCATCCCCATCTTCAGAACCAGGCCGAGCACGTCTCCCCGTTCCGCTCCCAGCGCCATCCGGATTCCGATTTCGTGCGTCTGCCGGGACACCGTCTGTGAAACCGTGCTGTAGACGCCGATCGCCACCAGCACCAGTCCCACGCATGCGAACAGCCCCATCACCAGCATGCTAAACCGCGGCTCGGAGTAGGAGAATAGCTTGAGGTATCCGGTCAGCGGCCCTGCGAGCGTCAGCGCGACACCGCGGTCCACCGACCACACTTCGCGCCGGATCGTGTTTGCCAGCGCGGCAGGATCGCCAGTGGTCCGCGCCATCAGTCCCCGCTGATAGGCGCCCGTCACCGTGTACGGCAGCAGGACCTCCGGCAGCGGCGTCTCTTGAATGCCCCGGTTCTTCGCGTCCGCGATCACTCCCGTGACCTCGAACACAGATTGCAGCGCGCCGATCCGGACCTGGCGCCCCACCGGATTCTCGCGTCCGAAGTGCTTCGCCGCGAAAGTCTGGTTGACCACGGCCAGCTTGCGCGCTCCAGCTACTTCTGCCTCCGTGAAAAAGCGCCCCCCGGTGAGCTTGATGCCGAGCGTTCGCGGATAGCCGTCGCTGACGAGTTGGAACAGCGTTTCCGAGTGGTCTGGCACCGGCTGGCCGGGAATCTCCACCGGACTGCTGAGCGCGCCGAACGGGGGAAGGGAACTGACCACTGCTGCCTGGGTCACTCCCGGAAGCGCCTGCACTCTTGGTATCACCGTCTGGAAGAACCGAAGCCGTGATTCCGGCGTTCCGTACTGCTGCCGCGGCAACGGCACGCGCGCGACGAAGACGTTTTCCGGATTCAACCCCAGATCAACGCTTTGGAGCGCGGCGAAGCTGCGCAGGAACAGACCCGCCCCAGTGAGCAGCACCAGCGACAACGCAACTTCTCCGACGACCAGCGCGTTCCGCAGCACGCCGCGCCGGAAGCTCCCGCTCACGCCCTTTCCTGAGTCCTTGAGTGCCGCCACCACGTCGGGGCGCGCGAGTTGCAGCGCGGGCGCCAGGCCGAACAGGATCGCCGTCAACATGGAGACCGCCAGGCTGAACAGCAAAACCGGAACGTTGATCCGGATCACCGCTTCGCGCGGAATCATCCCTTCCGGCAAGAGCGTGACAAGTCCCTGGATCCCCGCGTACGCCAACAGGCACCCGAGGGCCCCGCCTCCCGCCGCCAGCATCAGGCTCTCGATCAGCAATTGCCGGACGATCCTCCAGCGTCCCGCACCCATCGAAATGCGGACCGCCATCTCCTTCTCCCGCGCCGCCGCCCGCGCGAGCAGCATGTTGGCGACGTTTCCGCAGGCAATCAAGAGCAGCAGCCCCACTGCTGCCGCCATCGTGTACAGCGTCGAGCGGAACTGCCCTACCAGGCTGTCGATCCACGGGACCAACTCCGCTTTGAACCGCTGTGGATACTGCCGCGGATACACCGCCGCGATCCGGTGGGCGGCCGCATTGACATCGGTTTCGGCCTGCGCCATCGTTACTCCACGCTTGAGGCGGGCCTGGAACATCAGCATCCGGCGCGCCATCTCCGGATCCGCGCGGCTCAGATTCATCGGCCGCCACAAGTCGGCGTTCATCTTGGTGAACCGTGGCGGCATGATCCCCACGAGCGTCGTCGGCGTCCCGTTAAGGACGTAAGTCCGCCCCAGAACCGACGGGTCGAGACCAAATTGCCGCGCCCACATCTTGTACGCCATCACGAACACCGGTGGCGCGGACGGCGCGGCATCCTCCGCCGTTAAGCCCCTGCCGAGCAATGGCGGTACACCCAGGAATCGGAAAGTGTTCGCGCTCACCCGGGCGCCCGGGAATTGCTCCGTCCCCTCGCCCGCCGAGTACAGGATATCCTCGTTCGCCCCCGCGATGACTTCCTCCCACACCGGACTTTGCTCCTGATAATCCAGGAATTCTGGGGTGAAAAAGTGGCTGCGCCCTCCGGGCCGCGCCGAATCAAGGTCGCGGATTTGGAGCGTCACCACGCGGCTCGCGTCGGTGTACGGAAAGGGATCGAGCAGCACGCCGTGGATCACGCTGAAGATCGTGGCCGCCGCGCCGATTCCCAACGCCAGAGTTAGAACGGCCAGCGCGCTGAAAGAGGGATTGCTACGGATTCCCCGCCAGCCGTAGCTTAAGTCTTGCCAAAGGGAGTGCATAGGTGCGCTCTCGACTGAGCTATTATGCCCGATTTGAGACCTATTGTGCGGCTCCCGGCCGGACGCGCTTGATCGTTCAGCCGTATGGCTCGGTGGCCGGCGTCTTCACCTTCCGCCCGGCAAGCACCGCGCGCATCGCGTCATCGAGATACTTCTGACGTACCCGCGCCGGATTCACCGCATCGTCGATCTTGCCCGTATACCGGACCTCGCCCGCGCCATCCAACACAACCGCGACCGGCGTCACCCGCGCCTTCAGCCGGTCGGCGACTACGTTTCCCGGATCCTGATAGGCAGGGAATGGATACCCTCCCTCGCGCAGATGCTTCCGGATGTCCGCGGCGGTCTCGGTCTTGTTCGAGTACACGAATGCGAATTGGACGCCTTTCCCGGCGAAAGCCCGGTGCAGCGCCTCGTACCGCTCACGGTAGTCGTTTGACACCGGACAGACAGTGGACACGAATACAACGACCGTCACCTTGGCGGCATCCGTGCGCACGCTCGCAGGCGCACCCTCCGCCGTCAGCAGGGCCAATTCGGCGATCGCCGCGAGAATCACTTCTCCTCGGCGTCTTTGTCTTTCGCTTTGTCCTTCTTGGCGACCTTGAGATTGATGATCGCCTGCTTGCGGCTGTCGTAGATGCTCAGTGTCCGGCGGTCGCTTTCCTGGTCCTGGAACCGGGCGGTGATCTCGTAATCGGCGTTGGTGCTCAGCCCATTGAAGCGGTAGTTGCCATCCGCCAGCGTGATATAGGACCTCACCTTCAGTGTCTTGGTGTCCTTGATCTGGACGATCGCGCCTTCCACAATACCGTCGCCGTCGTTCCGCACGACTCCAATCACCGACCGCAAGTTCTCGTCTTCCTTGCTCGGCTTCTCGCCCTTAAACAATCCCGGTGCGCGCTTGGCCCCCTCGGGAGGCGGCGTTGGATTGGACTGTTGCGCCACCGCTGCGCTGGCAAGGACCATCCCGGTCAGCAGAAAAGCTCTCATTTGGATTCTCCTCCCGGCTCGAGCAGAAAATTGAAATCCAGACGCTCGTCGGCGGCCACCGTGACCTTCTTTTCCTGCGGCCGGTACCCGGCGGCCCGTACGACTACATTATAGCTGGCCGGACCTCCCGGAACCCGCAACACAAACTCCCCCCGGGCGTCGGCTACCGCCTTCCACTCCTGTTTCTTCTTCGCCGGCGGGTCCGGAACAGCGGCCACCTGCGCCCCCGGCAGAGCAAAGCCCGCGTCCCGAAACACTGTGCCGGCGATCACCGCCGGAGGCGTGGGCTTCTTCTTGTCCTTTGCGGGGAGCGCCGGAGCCAAGGCAACCAGGGCGCACAGCAAGAATCTACCAGTCCTCGTCGTCCTCGTCTTCGTCCTCGTCCTCGTCGTCATCATCTCCGTCTTCATCCTCGTCCCAATCCTCGTCCTCGTCCTCGTCCGACGCATCGTCGTCGTCGGCTTCGAGTTCGAGGGGTTCGAGGCTGAGGACGTTCAAGCTGGCTCCGCACTCGTCGCAGGAGAGCGCGTCGCCTTCGTCCAAATCATCTTCCTCGACGTCGATCTGGGCGTCGCACTTCGGACACTGTACCATCAGAAGCCTCCTCAATGAATAGCATCGCGCGAGAAGCGCAAAACTTCTTTATCCAAGAACCAGCGGAAAAATCAAGCCCGCCTCTGCGATTATTTTTTCGCGAGCTTGCGGCGGGTGGTGGGCGGCACCACTCCCTTCAGCCGGAGATACATGAACATCTGCGACCGGTGAGTCAATTCATGCTCCTTCACGAACTGTAGCATTTCAAGCCTGGTCACTTGAAGCCCGTCAAAACGCGTCATCATCCCCCCGAAAAACGATTCCGGCTGTGCCGACAGGGCCGCGGCGTCCGCCTCCATCACTTCACCCATCTTCGCGGCGATCACGTCAGCGCCCGCATCCGTGGGGATCTCCGGCGCGTACTTGCCAATCATCTGCCGGAACTCCGGGACGGCGAGATTGTCCACTCCGTCGAGCAACAGACCGGCCAGCCCGTGTCCGGCGATCAGGATGTGCCGCGCGATGTCGGCGAATGGCATGAGGTCCGGCGTGGGCTGAAACGCCAGCGAACCAGCGGGCATGTCGAGCAGCGCCTGGATCGAATCCCGCCGGATGGTTTTCCATGAATCAATGACTGCGTGAGGGCGTACCATATTGTTGTCCTACGATCCTAGCATGAGGACCCAGCTCTCCCGGTCCGTCCGCCGCGCGCCATCAAGCAACGGACTGGCGGTTCGGGTACGGACTCCACACTCTCCGGAGGTCGAGCGTAAACCCAGAGACGGGCCCTTCTCCCGGGAGGGCGTCGATTCCCTCCAGAATTTCCGGATGGCGGCCTGGCCTGTAAATCTCCACGGCGCGGCGCTCGGGATCGATCAGCCAACCCAGGCGGACTCCGTTGGCCATCCAGTTCTCCATCTTCTTGCGAAGAGTCTGCAGCCGGTCAGATGATGAACGGAGTTCGATCACGAACTCGGGACAAACGTGCCAAAACCCCTCCCGTGCATTCTCCGGAACCTGCCCCGCTCGTGCCTGGCTGATCCACGCGCCGTCAGGCGAGCGGCGGGATGAGTCCGGGAGCACCCACCCCGTGGACGAGTCGAATGACAACCCGGAGCCGTCCTCCCACGCCCACTGCCCAAGTTGAACCGCGATCTGGTTGTTCCGTGCCCCGGTGAGCGTATATGTCTGGGGCGTAATGACGAGTTCACCTTCCGCGGTGGTTTCGAATGTCAAGCCGGGGTGCTCCCCGCAAAGCGAGGAAAACTCTTCGTCACTCATTGGGCCGGTGGTCAGTGTCGCGGGGAGGTGCGCTTCATCGATCAGGAACGGCATGGGTCCAGTATAGGACGACGGATGGCGGCGGCAAACTAAACTCCAAACTGCCGGAAGTGATGGTCCGAATGCCGGTAGGCCCAAATCATCCATTCCTCCCAAGACAGCTCGCCAAACGCTGGATGCTCGCCGAACCGCGCCTCGCGCTTCAGCGACGCAAACTCCCGGATCAGCCCCACCATCCGCTCGCGGTCCCGCGCGAACTGGCTGGGCTTGGTCCCATCCCGCATCGGATCCACATCCTTTCCGGTTGGCACGCCCTTCGGCCACGGGACCGGCGTGTGCAGCGCGAGCCAGCGCATAACCGATCGCGTGAGGAAGTTCGCGCGCGACGGCACCGCACGCCTGCCCACCGCGAACTCGAAAACGTCGGCCAAGTGGCACATCATCTGATTGACGTCCATCTTTCCCCACTTCCGCTGCGAGTCCGGGCGCAGGTTGCCACTCCGTGCCAACAGCGACTGCAACACTTTTGGATCAGCCAGCGTGCTCACTTGGGCACTTCCACGGCCAGGATGGACTTGCGGTCGCGTAGGTAAATCCTCCGTCCCACCACCGTCGGCGGAGTCCACGCGATATTCTCGAGCAGCTTCGCCTTGGCATGTACCTTGACCCCTTCCGGTGACAGCGCGGCGTTGTACAGGTTGCCGTCCTCGTCGAGTAGCAACGCGCTCGATCCCACCAGCATCGTGTTCGCACGTCCGATCGCCCGGTCACGCCACTTGATCTCGCCCGTGCGGATGTCGGCGCACATGTAGACCACGCCGCTGAAATCGCCGCTCGGTCCGTAGATGTAGTCCCCGATCCGCATCACCGCCGAGTGATGGACCCGCATCTGCCGGTGGAACCAAAGCTCTTTTACCGTCGTCGATCCGCCTGTCTGCTTCAACTCGAGTGCGCGCGACCCGCCCTGATAAGCGCCCGAGAAGAACAGGATGTTGCCCGGACCCCACACCGGGGTCGACGTGATGTCGCCGCCCCGGTTCTCGTGCGCATGGCTCCACAACGTGCGTCCGTTCGCAGGATCGAATCCGGCAATCGCCTTCTCGACCAGGCACACGATCTGGTCCTGCCCGTCCACATTGATTACCACCGGCGAGGAGTGCGAGTTTCCGAAATCGCCGCCCTGCCACCGGACCGCGCCCGTCACCGGATCGAGCGCGGTGAGCAGTTTCCCGGTGCCTCCCGTCATTACGAGAAGCAGGTCCTTGTACCGCAGCGGCGAGTTCGAGTAGCCGCGCAACATCACGTTTCCGCCCAGCTCTTCGATCAGCCCCTTGGTCCACAGAACCTTGCCGGACCGCCGGTCAAAGCAGTGCAGCTTGCCCGTCACGCCAACCGTATAAAGCCGGTTGCCGTCGATCAGCGCTGTCGCGTGTGGACCCGGACCGGTCTTCATGTTCATGCCCTTGAGGAACGGGGCCGGATATTTGTGCTCCCAAACCGTCTTTCCCGAATTCGCGTCGAGCACCAGCACGGCCTCCGTGTCATCATCTCCCCGGTACATTGTGTACAGCCGGTTGCCGTCCACGGCGATGCTCGAGCTGCCAAAGGGAAGCTCACGCCGCCAGACTGTCTTCGGACCCGATTCGGGCCACACCGCGATCGGCTTCGCGCCCGGGATCACGAAGTTGCGATTGGGACCGCCCCACTGCGGCCATTCCGGTCCTGCCGCCAGGAGCGGCGCTGTAACCAGCAAAATCCAGATCATCGTCCTATTCTAGAGTGATATGAAGTCCGCCAACATGAAGATCGCACTGGGTCTCGCCGCTCTCGCCGCGTTCGCCGCCAACACAGTGCCGAAGCCGGATGACTGGCCGCGGTGGCGCGGTCCCGCCGACGATGGCATGGCCCGCACCTCTGCTCCCGTCAAGTGGAGTGACACCGAAAACGTCGCCTGGAAGATCGAGATCCCCGGCAAGGGCAACTCTTCACCGGTCATCTGGGGCGACCAGATCTTCGTCACCACCGCGATCCCGGTGGGCGGATCTCCCGCCGCCGTGCCCGAACCTCCCCCGCCTCCGCCACCGCCAGACCGGGGCGAGTTCAAAAAGGACGGCTTCAAGGGGAAGCGCGGAGGCAAGCGTGGATCCGGTGGTCCAGGTGGCATGACTGGCGGCGCCATGGTCGAACATGAGTACACAGTGCTGTCCTACAGCCGCAAGGACGGCAAGCTCCTGTGGAAACAGGTGGCGCACACAGCGACGCCCCATGAGGGACACCACCCCAAGTACGGAAGCTTCGCCTCGAACTCGCCGGTCACCGACGGCAAGCGCCTTTGGGTGACCTTCGGTTCACGCGGCACCTACTGCTACGATCTGAAGGGCAAGCTCATCTGGAAGCGCGATCCCGACGTCAAGATGCGCATGCGCAACGGATTCGGAGAAGGCTCGGCCGCCGTGCTCGACGGAAACACTCTCCTGCTGACCTATGATCAGGAAACCGGCTCGTTCCTCCTCGCCCTGGACGCCGCCACGGGCAAGGAAAAGTGGCGCGCGGAGCGCGACGAGATCAGCAACTGGGCTCCGCCCCTGGTGGTGAGCCATGGCGGAAAGAAGCAGGCAGTCACCGCCGCGCCGAACAAAGTCCGTAGCTACGATCTCGCCACCGGCAAGCTCATCTGGGAATGTGCCGGACTCGGACCTAACACCATCCCCGCCCCCGTCTACCTCGACGGCATGGTGATCGTCATGAGCGGATTCCGCGATCCGAACCTGCTCGCGATCCAGCTCGGCCGCACCGGCGATCTCACCGGCACCGACGCCATACTCTGGTCCACCAACAAGGGGACCTCCTACACCGTCTCTCCTGTCCTGCACGGCGGAAAGCTGTATATGCTCACCGACAATGGCATGCTGAGCTGCCTCGACGCGAAGACCGGCAAGGTCTACTATGACCGGCAGCGGTTGCCCAAGCCCTACAGCTTCAAGTCGTCGCTTGTCGGCGCCGGCGGCAATCTCTACCTGTCGAGCGAAAACGAGGACGTGATCGTCGTCAAGATGGGCGAGACGTTCGAGGTGCTCGCCACCAACACCATGCCGGATGAGATGTTCATCTCCACCCCGGCGGTGGCTGGCGGCGAGATCTACCTGCGCAGCCAAAAGTATCTCTACCGCATCCGCGACAAGCGCTAACTAACTAAGCCCTACAGTCTCGGCACGGGCGGCTTGGCTGGTTTCCAGGGAAACACACCCTGCCGCTTCATCCGCCGCCGGAATACCTTGTCCCCCGCCGTCACATATAGCGTGTCCAGATCCGGACCCGCAAAGACGGCGTTGGACACCTCCTGTCCCGCGGGATTCAGTAACACCGCCGAGGTGCGCCCCGCCGGATCCGAGATCTGGATGCCAAGCCGCGTTGCGACATACAGGAACCCCTCGGTATCCACCGTGAACCCGTCCGCGCCGGAGCGCATCTGGCCTGCGCCAACTTCATCCTCCATCTCCAACCGGTGGAACGCGTAGCCGTGGGCGAGCTGGCCGTCGGGCTGAATCTGGAACGACCAGACCCACCGCGTCACCGAGTCCGCCACCATGAGCAGCGAATGGTCGGGCGACAGCCGGACTCCGTTCGGAAGCCCGATCCCCTCGTGCGCCACTTTCCGCGCTCCGTTCGGCGCCACGTACCAGACGCGCTTCGCTCGCGGCTCAGTAAAGAAGATCTCGCCTTTGGACGTGACTGCCAGGTCATTGGATGCAACGCCGTCTACGACCGGAGTCTCCTTGCCAGCCCCATCGTAGGCCACGATTCGCTGGCGCCCGTTCTGGCACGCATACAGCCGCCCGTCGGGCCCGAACATCAATCCGTTCGCCGCGCCCGTGTCTTCCTTGAAGACCGACACCGCCCGCGTTGCGTGATCGATCTTGTGGATCCGGTTGTTTGGGATGTCGGTGAAATAGACATTGCCCTTGGAGTCGACTGCCGGGCCCTCAGTGAACTTGTGTCCGCTGCTGACCTGCTCCCACTCGGTCTCCGGATCGAGGAACCGTGTTGCGAACGACTTCAGCGGCTTCGCGATCGGCGTCTTCCAGTCATACCAGACCCAGCGCAGCGCCTCCGGCAGCAGCGGCCCGCCATGCCGCGAGTTGTGCCCCTCGGTTCCCACCACCAGCCGCGCATCGTAGCCGGCTCCATCCAGCGCCGCGATCATGTCGTAGTTGCTCTGCAGATTCTGATCCGCGAGCCCGTCTTGAAGAAAGATCCGCAGCGGCTTGCCCTCGAACTTCCTCACCTGGGAGGGCATCACGAGCGCCCCGCGCTGATGCGTGAATCCGCCGATGAAGCTCACCACGCGCCGGAAATAGTCGGGACGATGCCAGGCGGCGATGAATGAGCAATTGCCGCCTGACGAGGATCCCGAGATCGCGTGCAGATTGGGATCCTTGCTCAGGTTGTAGCTCTTGCCCACTTCCGGCAGGATCTCCTCGCCCAGGAACCGTGCATACCGGGAAGTAACCGCGTCGTACTCGTAGCTCCGGTGAAAGCGTCCCTGTTCGGACGGATTGCGCGCGGGCAGCACACCGGGACTGATGAAGATGCCCACCGTCACCGGCATCGCACCCTGATGGATGAGGTTGTCGAACACCACCGGGACGCGCCACGCTCCCGTCTCGGTGATGAATCCGCTCCCATCCTGGAACACCATCACCGCGGCCGGTTCCGATGCCTTGTACTGGGCCGGGACATAGACCCAATAGTCGTGCACCGTACCGGGATAGATGCTGCTGGTGGTCCAGACGTGCTTGGATACCTTGCCCTGCGGCACCCCCGGCTGCCGGAACGAGTCGGGTCCATATTTGTACTCTTCACTATGTAAGAGCGGCGCAAAGGCCGCGGGAAGGAAAGCTCGACGGAGCATGCCTCCCATGATGGCAGCTTCCGCCACCAGTCTCAATGCCAATTTCGGAACGGATTGGCCGTGCTGGCCCTCAGCTTCTCGATCAACTCCGGCACACGCTTCCGGCGCTCCATCAGGACTTCCAGCAGCCGCACCAGGACGTCGTAGTCATCCTCCATCCACACCCCCGGGATCTCCCGCAGCGCCTGGTCGGCGGCTTCCTCCGGGAAATGCAGAATCCACTCCATCCACGGTTCCAGGTCATTCCAGCCCGTCACCCGGTCATACACGCGGTGGCGGTGGTACAACCCATAGGCATCCGCGTCCCGGAACTGCCACTCCTGCGCCTGGAACAGGAATCCGTGGTCGATCATCCGGCAGGAGAACTCCTCTGGCTCCTCCAGCGATCGAAATCGCGGCCGGTAAAATATCGCCTGGCGGCTGTCGGCGTTTGAGGTCCACTTGTCGAACAGCAGCGCGCCGGAGAAATCGTAAAGGTTCCGGACAGAACCGAGAGACTTGTCAGGCAGGAAGTCGAAAACCGCCATCCTGCCGGGGTCCCCGGGGAACCGCGACCCGAAATGCCATCCCGTGGCGACTGGCATCACGAGCGGCCCCCGCTGGATCGACAACTCCGGCGTCCCTGCCAACAGCTCCTGGGTGACATCGAGCACCGCGGTCTCCGGAACGGCGACCCGCAAGTATCGCAAAAACACGCCCGCCACCCACTCGTTGATCAGCACGCGCCGGTGCTGCGGATTGTTCCGTGGCTTGAGGACGTAGCAGTATCCGTCGGCGGCCTCGACCAGGTGCCCCTGCGCCCCGCCACGCATCCGGCGGATCCAGCGGCGGACGGGTACCGGCAGTCTACCTCCGGCCTTTCTTCGACGTGCCGCCCCGGCGCTTGGCCGCTGCTTTTGCGGGCTTTGCCGTCTTGGATGGCTTCACGTCCTTCTTCGCGGCAGGCTTGTTGCTGCTGGCCTTGACCGCCTTCTTGGCGGGAGCCTTGGCGGCTTTCTTCTTTACCGGAGCCGGTTGCGCGGCACGCTTGCGCGGCGCTGGCCTCCGTGGTGCCGGTTGCGAAGGACCGGGCGCGGCGGCGTTTGCCACCGGTGCCGGAGCAGAAGGCCCGGACTCTAGCGCGGCCGCCAGAGCAGGCGAAATCTCATCGCTCATCTGCGGAGCCAGCAACTCCTCATCGTCGTCGAGTCCATATTCCCGGATCTCCGACTCGATCGCCGTATGCTCCTCGTCGTAGGGGAACTCGTCAAGATCGTCTTGGACCGCAACGAGCCTCGGATGCCAATCCATCAATTCCTCCCAGCCGGGCGCAAACCGCCCCGGACAGATTCAGAATACCGCTTTCCCGAGCAATCGCAAACGGAATTTTGCTGTAAAACTAGCGGCCTGGGATCGAATTGAGCGCGATCACCTGGGGCATCGTCCGTGCGGCTGCCCGTTGCCGGGGAACAACCGGTTTGACCGCCTGGGGCTTTGCCGCTGGCTTCCTTGCCGCAGCCGCCGTGGGCCGGGTACCAGCCCTCGAAGCGGGCTTCGCGCCGGACTTCGCGGTTGTGGCTGGCCTCTTCCACGTCTGCTGCACCGGCCGCCGCTGCTGCGAATAGGACCGGTTGACCGGCCGACGCTGGTAGGACGCGTTTGTGAACACCGGCTGCACACCCTCGTACGCCACCGGAATCAACAGCACATCACCAGCCTGCGGTTCCTCGCCTTGATGCGAGTTCGCCTCCGAGATCGAACGTTCCGTAACCTTATACTTGCTGGCGATCGACATAACGGTTTCCTGCTGCGTCACGCGATGAATGCGCCAGCTTGCGCGCCGCGAGGAGGGGATGGTATCGAGTCCGGCGATCACCTGCTTGCCGGAGCCCTTCGGCACCCGGATCTCGTAGTTCTCCGGTGCGATGAGCCGCAGCACAGCCGGGTTGAGGTCGCGGATCTCGGACAACGGCCGGTTCACCAGGTCGGCGACGAGCGCGAGATGGGTGTTGGCGCCTGCCTTGACCGTGTCGTAGTCCATGGGCTTGTCCACAACTACACCCTCCAGGCCGTAGTCCTTCGGGTTCTTGGCCATGATCGTCATCGCAAGGATGATCGGAACGTAGTTCGCCGTCTCTTTGGGCAGGACGTTGCGTTTGTACAACTCCCAGAAGTCGGCGAAGCCGGTGCGCTGGATCGCCCGGTCCACTGCCAGTGGACCACAATTGTAGGCGGCGATCGCCAGATACCAGTCGCCGAACTCGGCGTAGAGATCCCTGAGGTGCCGCGCCGCTGCACGTGTAGCTCTCTCTGGGTCCAGCCTGTCGTCGGTGTATTGACTCTGGTTCAGGCCGTACTCGCGTCCGCGGAACTGCATGAACTGCCACATTCCGGTCGCCGACATATAGGACACCGCCCGCGGGAGGAAGCCCGACTCGGCCTGCGCCAGATAGATCAACTCCTGCGGCAGGCCCTCTTCATCGAGAATCCGGCGGATCATCGGTGCATACCGGCCCGAGCGGAACAGCCCCGACACCAGAGTGTCCCGGCCTCTCGGACTCTGGAAGTAGTTGATGAAGCTCAACACCGGATCCGCCATCTCCAGCGGCAACTGCGAAACCGTCGCTTGCAGCTGGGCCCGGACCTTGCCCTTCAGTCCCGGATCCACCGGGAAGGTCAGGTCCGCCACTTCCTCTAACGGCGCCTTGTCGAACGCGGGTTCAGGAGTGGGTCCGGACTGCGACGCCAACTCGACTTCCATCCTATATATGTCTTCCACCATCGTCCGGTACCTGGCGGCGAGCCTTGCCCTGTCCGGGAGTGAGGAAGGCGCTGCGGAAAGCGTTTCGATCGCGCGGTCAAACTCAATCCGCGCCGCCGCGGTTTCGCCACGCCCCATCAGCACGCTGCCCTTGGAATAGTGCTGCTCCGCCTGTTGAATCGCGTAGTCGGCCGCCGCGCTTTGCTGCGCGCGGTCGACCGCCCGGGCGACCAACACCGGCGATTCCCTGTCGAACAGGCTCTTTTCCCCCGAAACCAGATTCCGCTCGAGCGGCGGATCTTGCAGTACGTGCGTCACCTCGGGAGCTTTTGGCGCGGGCGGAACGAAGTGGTGAACCATGCGCGACGGCTTGGCCGCGATGCCGCAACTCACCATCGTCCCGCAGGCCAATGGGCCGAGCGCGAAGAGGAGTTTTTTGTGTAGCTTCATCCGTTTACCAGCAGATTGAGATTTGGACTACATTTGGAACCCTACAACAATAGCCGAGTCCCAACGACCGAGTCAAGCCGGGGGATGGGCGTTGAAGTACCTCACGGTCAGGAG
>Ga0194132_10006837_pt1 | contig 17422 bp, 16 predicted proteins | sample TA2KigOf80mmetaG_FD_148612 | JGI IMG/M metagenome (GOLD analysis project Ga0194132, IMG submission 148612) | Freshwater microbial communities from Lake Tanganyika, Tanzania - TA2015054 Kigoma Offshore 80m | ecosystem: Environmental > Aquatic > Freshwater > Lake | place: Tanzania: Lake...
TACCTGCATGGGGCGACGGGCGGCGTTGTCTTGATGGAGACGCACGGCAACTTCATCAAGTATCACACCGACCTTCTCTGGTCTGATTGGGCATTCACCTTCGGCGAAGGGGACAGCCAGTACTACCGCCGATACTATCCCGATGCGGCGAAACCAGTTTCGGTAGGCTCCGCGGAGCTTGACGAGCTACGAATGCGAACGGTGAGCAATCGTGAGAAGCAGGAGGGACGAAAATCCCTCGGCCTAGACAGTGACATCCCCACGATTTTTTATGTGCCTACAAGCATGGATGGCCATCTTCGGCCCATTCCAGCCCGGGGGCGGTCACCCTCCTTGATGTTTGAGATTGAGCGGGCCATCGCCGATGTGTGCGGCCAGTTTTCCCACTTTCAATTCGTCTTCAAATTGCATGCTGCTCATATGGAGTCCGCAATCGTTGAGTACATCGAGGACAAGGGATATTCCAACTGCAAAGTGACACGGCAGCCGTTTCGCGGGATCCTCCCTTTGGCCGACACATTCATCACCGATTTCCCGAGTACAGCATTCTTGGAGATGCTGACGACGGACCGGCCGATCCTGTTCTGCGGTCATGAGCTCCCGCAGAAGTTCAACCCCGAAAAGTGGCACCCGTCCATCCTCCCGATGTGGAAGGAGAGAGTGCTCTACGCAGAGCAGCTCGATGAGTTCCTTGAGATGTTGCGCGATTTTCTGCGCAAGGGAGACTTCACGCCAGTGAAGTCCAGCGACGAGATGTTGCGGCTGTTCGGGACACACCTGGACGATGGCCGAAGCGCTGAGCGAGCTGTTACCGAACTCAAGAAGATTATCCAAGCACATACTCAGGCCCAACGAAACGATGTTGAAGGAGCCAAGGATGCCGTTGCGGTCACTCGTCCGCCGAAGTCTTGAGGGGATGCCAGGCGGCAGGCGCTTCGTTGCCGCCTACCGCGCATGGAATGGGACGAACGGGCCTAAGCCGCTTCCCTACTACCATCCTGACGCCTTGCGGGAGGAGTGGCGGCGTGGCTATGGCGCCTCCGAACCTTTTCATCAAGTTCTCGGCAGCATGGGCCACGAAGCCTGGCCTCCGAAGATGGACAGGTACATGGTTCTGGATGGCTTGCTTAGGAGCGCCCTCGCATTGCCCGGAGATCTGGCGGAGTGTGGAGTTTACAAGGGCGGGACTGCGCGACTGATTGCGGGTACACGAACAGCGTCGGGCGTTCGTAAGCGATTGTTCCTGCTCGACACCTTCAAGGGGATGCCCGAGCCTACGGCCGGGCTGGACAGCACATGGCGCGCAGGCGACCTGGGAGACGTGGACATTGAAGAGGTCAAACAGTTCTTGGTTGACCTGCCCGACATCGTTTTTCTTCCCGGCCTGTTCTCCGATACTCTCTTGCAACTGGCCGAGTCCAAGTTCTGTTTTGTCCACGTGGACGCTGACCTGTACACGTCTGTGCGGGAATGCTGCGAGTTCTTCTGGCCGCGCATGGTCAATGGTGGGGTGGTCGTATTCGATGATTATGGGTTTCCCAATTGCCCCGGGGCCAAAAAGGCGATTGACGAATACTTCGCGAGAATCGCGGAGAAGCCAGTCTATCTGCCTACGGCTCAGGCTTTCGCAGTCAAACACTCAACGAACGGGTAGGGAAGACGATGGCCAGTAAATCCTCTCCAACGATAGCAGTTGTCATTCCTGCGCGCATGGGCTCCAGCCGCTTCCCCGGGAAACCGATTGCGAAGCTGCTTGGGCTGCCGATGGTACAGCACGTCTATGCACGTGTGGCGATGTCGAAATCTCTGACTGGGACATACTTGGCGACGTGCGACGAGGAGATTGCGGCGGCGACGCGCATCTTCGGCGGAAGGTACATCATGACCTCCACGAAGCATCAGCGCGCCAGCGACCGGGTGGCCGAGGCGGCTGAGCGCATTGATGCGGACATCTTCGTGCTGGTGCAAGGCGATGAGCCGATGGTGACACCTGAGATGGTGGATGCGTCGGTGGCGCCGATGCTGACGGACCCATCTATCCAGTGCGTGAACCTGACGAAGCGCATCACCACACAGGAAGAGCTGGAAGATCCGAATACCATCAAAGTGGTGATGGACAAAAACTGGGATGCGCTCTACTTCTCGCGGAAGGCTATCCCAACACGGGGAGTGAAGGCGCTCAAGGAAATCCCCGCCTACAAGCAGGTCTGCATCATACCGTTTCGGAAGGAGGCGCTGTTGAAGTACGCAGCCTTGCCGCCCACGCCGCTCGAAGTCGCGGAATCGGTGGACATGATGCGGTTCCTTGAGCATGGCATCAAAGTTCGCATGGTGGAGACGACTCAAGAGACCCATGCCGTCGATACGCCGGCTGACCTTGCGATGGTGGAGAGGCTGATGAAGCGCGACCCACTGGTAAGGGTCTATTCCAACTCCTGATGCTCCCGATAGATGCCTGAGACTTCGATAATCATCCGCACCTTCAACGAGGAGAAGTACCTCGAGAAACTCTTGGAAGCCGTGCAAGGGCAGGCGTACCGCGACTACGAAGTCGTCGTGGTGGACTCGGGGTCCTTTGACAGAACGAGAGAGATTGCCCAGCGGCATGCCCAAAAGCTGATACGGATCAAGAGTGAAGACTTCACGTACGGGTATGCACTGAACGTCGGCATCGCCGCCGCCGAGGGACAATACGCGGTTGCTGTGTCGGCACACACCTTGCCGCTGGACAAAGAGTGGCTCGGCAAACTTGTACAGCCGTTTACTGACTCCAAAGTCGCGATGGTGTATGGACGGCAGGTAGGGTGGGAGACGTCCAAGTTCAGCGACGCCCAAGATCTGCACCGTACTTTCGGACCGAGTCCCAAAGTCCTGCGCCCTCCGCACTACTTCGCCAATAACGCGAATTCAGCGTTAAGGCGCATGCTCTGGGAGGAGCATCCGTTCGACGAGGCGCTTGCAGGACTGGAAGACATCGAGTGGGCCAGGCACTGGATGCGCAAGGACTACCTTGTGGTCTATGAACCTGCGGCCTCGCTCTACCACATCCACGAGGATACCTGGCGGCAGGTGCGCAAACGGTATTATGCCGAGGCCGTGGCTGCCAAGTCGCTTGGCCTCGGGGGACCGCTCACCGTCCCTAAGGCGTTCGCCATCGAAGGCGAGAGGATGGTGGTTGACCTCCTAAAGGCAACTTACCAGGAGAGGCTTCCAAAGAAACTACCAGAGATCGCTATGTATCGGGCGAACAAGCTGGCGGGCACCGTGAAGGGCCTTGTTAATGGCAAGGTCTTGAAGGTCCCGGAATATCGAGAGGCATTCTTCTTCGATGCCGGCGCCAAGGGAGTTGTGATTTCTGGACCAGGCCATGCCCAAGTGGAAAGCATCCATGTCCCGAGGTTGAAACCTGGAGAAGTATTGATCAGGGTTACCTACTGTGGGGTGACACTAGGGGACATAGACCTGTACGAAGGTAAGCATCAGTACATCACGGATGGCACTACCTCCTATCCCATCGTTCCTGGGCAAGAGGTCAGCGGGACGGTGGTGGCCATGGGTGTGAAGGTGGCTGGTGTTTCAGAGGGTGCGCATGTCGTCGTCATGCCGGTCTATGGCTGTGGTCGGTGTGTGGGCTGCCGGGCTGGACGCCAGTACATGTGCGCAGAGCGGCGGGAACTTGGGGTGCTGCGCTGGAACGGCGGGTATGCTGAATATGTCGTAGGCCCGAGCGGCGCGGTGCACGAACTCCCGCCGGGCCTCGACTCTCGCCGGGCTGTCCTTGCACCAGCACTCGCTGTTGTCCTCAAAGGGCTCAACCGTATCGCGAAGGTCTGGGTGCCCACCCCGGGGCCGAAGCGGTGCGCTGTGGTGGGGGTTGGCCCGCTGGGACATATGGCCGCGCGCGTGCTGGCCCACCGGGGCCACGAGGTGACCGTCTTCGATCAGAACGCGCGGCGACTGGGATACTTCTCAGGTTCAAATATCAGCACTTCGCAAAACCTCGAAGAGTTGGGCCGCTTCGAGGCGTTGGTGGAAACGACCGGTGACCCAGTGTCGCTGGACAGGATGCTTCGCGAGAGTCCATCCGGCGCGGCCATCCTTGTGTTAGGCGTGCCATATGCCCACCGCAGGTTCACCTTCCAAAACGAATTTGCTTACGACAAGACCCTGGTGGGCTCGGTGGGTAGCGGCTCAGGAGATATCGAGGAGGCGCTTACCTTGCTTTCTGAACTGGACTTGGAGCGGTTCTTCGAACATGTCGTTCCATTGGAAAGCTTCTCCGGTGCTTGGAACAACGTTCGAAGTGGAGAACATCTCAAGACGCTCTTGAAAGTTGAGCGGTGAACAGCGGGGGTCGTGTGGGTAGAGCACGAAGGGAGAATGCCTGTGGTTGACACTGAAAGGGAGCACGTCTTTCTCGATCCAAACATAGCCCGCAAAGGCGGTGAATTGGAGCGGCACATCCGGACCAAGTATTCAGGGCCTGACGCGCCACCTTTGTTCTCCTTGATCGAGTTCAACCTGTCTGGACTCTGCAACCGCAAGTGCGTGTTCTGCCCCAGGTCTAACCCAGAGGTCTATCCAAACCGGAACGAGCACCTCCCTCTCGATCTGTACGAGAAAATTATGAAGGAACTTGCCCAGACGGACTATGACGGCCTGTTGCTGTACTCTGCCTTTGGCGAGCCGTTGCTGTACAAGAAGATTGAAGTGATCATCGAAATGTCGAAGCGCTACCTGCCGCGGGTGCGCATCGAGTCGGTCACCGATGGCGACTTCGTGACCCCCAAGAAGCTTCACGCCCTGTTTGGCGCTGGACTGGACACGCTCCTCATCAGCATGTACGACGGGCCTGAGCAGGAAGTGAAGTTCAGCGCCATGCGGGACGAGGTTGGACTCACCGACAAGCAGGTTATCTTGCGAAGGAGATGGCTTCCACCCGAGGAGCACTTCGGAATCACACTGAGTAACAGGGCGGGCATGGTGGAGATTCCGCAGGCAGGAGTATTCAAGTTGAGTGAACCGCTGAAGCGCAAGTGCTTCTACCCCTTCTACCAGATACTGGTGGACTACGACGGGGCCGTGCTGCTGTGCCCGCATGATTGGGGGAAGAAGATTATCGTTGGAAACCTGCGTGAGAAGACGGTTTACGAACTGTGGAACGGCCGCGTCATCAAGCGGGTGCGTCAGAGCCTGGCAAGGGCTGACCGGAATTTCCCGCCGTGCGATGTATGCGACGTTGACGGGAGACTGATGGGGCAACCCCACTTTGACAAGTGGATGAAATACTACGAAAGTCAGCCTTCCGGCCGGGCACTGCCCGTTACCCCCTCCTGATGAGACTCGCGGATAGCCTCCTATGGGGTTTAAGGCGGCTCGACCCAGCATCAGCGATAGGCCGAGTACCCTCGTTATGCTGTTGAAGGATAGGTGCGCCTTGGTGACGGGTGCCAGTGGAGGTGTTGGCTTTCAAATCGCAAAGAGGATGTTGGAGGAGGGGGCAACTGTTGGCGCCCACTATAACGCCAATCCGGCCCAGGCTGAGCATTTACTCTCCATCGTGTCTCCTGGCCGGTGTAGAGCTTTTCGTGCCGAGTTCTCCGATCCGCGTCAGGTTACCGAGCTCTGGGGACAGTTCGCGCACTGGGCAGGCTCGATAGATATCCTTGTAAATTGCGCCGCGGAAGCGACTCGGCCCGGTCCTACTGAGGAGCCGACCATTGAGACGTGGGACCGAATCTTTCGGGTCAACGTTACCGCGCCGTTCATGTTGAGCCGGGCTGCCATGGTGGAGATGCGAAAGCGCCGGTCTGGCAGAATCATCAACGTCAGCAGCATCGGGGTGAAATTCGGCGGCGGCGTGGGAACGGTGCATTACAGCGCTTCGAAGGCCGCTCTGGAGGCCGTGACCCTTTCGCTGGCCAAGGAGGGAGCGCCCGACAATATCCTGGTGAATGCCATCAGGGCCGGCGTCGTTGATACGTCCTTGCACAGGAAGATAGGTCGGCCCGACCTGTCGGACCGCGTCAAGTTGATCCCTTTGAAGCGTCCGGCGCAAGCGCAGGAAATCGCCGAAGCCGTCCTCTTTCTGGCCTCTGAGAGCAGTTCATACATCACCGGAGTGGTCCTTCCGGTATCTGGTGGGGAATAGCATCAGCGTTTCCTGGGCTGCCACTGATAGCGAAACATGAAGCCAAATATGCTCTACGTTGCTTTGGATAAGGACCTACCAACTTCTTTGTTAACACAAAAAATGAACTCCTTAGGTATAGAGGAGTGGGTCTATTTAGGGCAAGACAACGACTGGATACGGGGTACGGAATCCGAGCTAGCCTCTTCCATACATCGGGTCTCAACCATCGAGTCTTTGGACCGCATCTCTTGGCACCTCAGGCAGCCTTACATCGAATGGATAGGACAACTCTCACAGCATAACCAGAGTGTTGAGTGGTGGGGTTCTGCCCTTTCCGCTAAGAATCCTTATAGCCGGATGTACCTTCGGGTTTGCCTTTTGGAATTAGCGAAGCAATTGATTAGCGGTGGGATAAAGCGGCGTACCCTTATGGTATTTTCGAGTCCGGCACTCCGAGATGGAGTGATAAGTTTGGCCTCAGAGGCTTCCTTCTCCGCTGAGGCGCTTTCTGGACGTGGCAGCACCGGCAAGTGGCTATCGGTGCCCAGTGCTCTGCAAGATACCTTCTCTGCACTTTACCGGCCGTCCATCAGGGTGTTGCGCGGGAGCCGTACTTTGGTTTCTCCACCTAGAGACACGCCGAGACCTCTCCGTCGCAACGTATTGGCAAAACACGGGGTAAGGCTTCCTACTCGATTCATTGGCGATCAGACAATCTTGTTCTTCACCTGGGTTGATAAACGAAGTTTTCGCCAGGACGGAAGGTATCAAGACCCTTATTTTGGCCCTCTGCCGGAGTTGCTCAAGGAACGGGGGTACCGTGTTGCTTTTGTGGCCAGGGTGCTGCCTAGCGTCTCTTTTGAGGACGCGGTCGCCAGGCTCGCCCGCTGCGGCGAAGAGGTAGTTTTCCCCGAACTCTTGTTATCTGAGCAAAACTGGACTGAATGCACACGAAGAGCCGAGGAGTTTTCTCCGGTGATGCCAATGAATGGCGCCTTCGAGGGATTGCCAATCCATCAACTCGTTCAGGAGCATTTGGCGGAAACTACTGGTGCCCTAGCCGATGCCTTGAGCTATCAGTTTCTAGCGGCCAATGCCGCCGCTGCGGGCATTCATCCACGCCGAGTCATCTTTACGTGTGAAGGGCATGGGTGGGAGCAGGTGATGACCTGGTCGGTACGACGTTACATGCCTGACACCAAGGTGGTTGGGTATGATAACGTCACGTTCTCACGCCAGGTGCTCTCCATGTTCCCAGCACAAGGTGAGTACGGCCTTCGCCCGCTGCCCGACACCATCGTCACAAATGGACCGCTCTATAGAGATTTGTTGACGAAAGAGGGCATGCCGTCAGGGATGGTCACAAGTGGCTGTGCTCTGCGTCATGACCATCTGTGGAAAGGTCCTTTGGGAAATGGCGCGAAGCGTACGGTTGCCACGGTCAAGGGTACTCCATCGCAGGTACTTGTCGCCACCTCTGTGAGTCCCTCGGACTCAGTAGAGTTGGTTGCTTGTGCTGTGGGGGCTCTAGGAGGCGATTCGCGTTATAAATTGATTATCAAATGCCATCCCGTTGTGGATGCCAAAGTGATTCGAAGCAAGCTTGGCGCGCTCCTCCAACAGGGGAATGTCCATTTCATAGATTCCCCTGCTCAATCAATCCTTCCATCCGTGGACGTACTTCTCTACACTTACACAGTGCTTTGCTATGAGGCCTTGGCCTATGGAGTGCCGCCTGTCTGCGTTCGCACAGAAAACTCTTTAGACCTAGACAAACTTGAGGCTGTTCCCGAGGTTAGGTGGGTTGCGCGTACCCCTGAAGAGCTGAGGCGAGTAGTGGCGGAGGTATTGGCGATGTCGGCAGAGATGAAGCAGCGTTGGCAAGATAGAGCCTCCCAAGTCGTCAGTTCAGCCCTATCCCCGGTCACGCCCGAGGCCGTAAACGCTTTTCTAGGTGACGCTGCGTGAAGAGTGCACCGGGGGTTCAAGGATGAAAGTGGTGATCCTTTGCGGAGGGAAGGGCACTCGGTTCCGTGAGGAGACCGAGCACAGGCCAAAGCCCCTGGTGGAGGTCGGCGGTCACCCGATCCTCTGGCACATCATGAAGGGCTATGCTGCTCAAGGCTTAGACGACTTTGTGTTGTGTTTGGGCTATAAGGGCGAGATGATTAAGCGCTACTTCATGGATTATCGGTGGCTCAACAGCGACCTGGCGATAGAGCTGGGTACGCAGAAGGTGAGCCTTCTGGACAGTCATATGGATACTACATGGCGCGTATCCTTGATAGACACAGGTCAAGAGACGATGACTGGAGCTCGTTTGAAGAAGGTCGAGCGTTATGTTCATGGTGACACGTTCATGGTTACTTATGGAGACGGAGTCACGGACCTGAACATCAACGACCTGCTTCGGTTCCACCAGTCCCACGGGAAGATAGGGACGGTCACGGGGGTGTCTCCGCCCTCGCGCTATGGTGAACTGGGAATCGAGCACGACCGCGTCGTTTCATTCAGAGAGAAGCCGCAGTCCTCCCAGGCAAATATCAGTGGGGGCTACTTCGTGTTCAAAAGGGCATTTTTTGACTACCTTTCCGCGGACGAGAGCTGTGTGCTGGAAAGGGAGCCTCTTGAGAATTTGGCCCTTGCGGGTGAACTCAAGGTCTACCGCCATAACGGGTTCTGGCAGTGCATGGATACGGCCCGAGACTATGAGTACCTGCAGCGGCTTTGGGGAGAGGGCAGGGCGCCATGGAGGACATGGGCTGACTAACTTCTGGTTTCACCGTCCCGTCCTCGTTACGGGTTGTAACGGCTTCCTTGGGAGCTGGCTCACTGAGGAACTTGCAACGAGTGGGGCGGAGGTTGTCGGTTTGGTCAGGGACTGGACTCCGCGGTCACGGCTGTTCACTGAGGGCATCCACGAGCGTATCACCATCGTTCGCGGTGCGGTGTATGACCTGGCTTCTATGGAACGCATCCTCAACGAGTATGAAATCGATACGGTATTCCACCTCGCCGCACAGACCATCGTCCCCATCGCCAACCGCAGCCCTATCTCCACGTTCGAGTCCAACATCCGTGGGACTTGGAATGTCCTGGAGGCATGCCGCCAGATTTCGACCGTGAAGCGGATCGTGGTGGCTTCGAGTGACAAGGCATATGGCCAGCAACAGAAACTGCCCTATACGGAGGAGACGCCGCTCCAGGGGCGGTACCCGTATGACGTGTCCAAGAGCTGTGCCGATCTGATAGCCCAGTCCTACCACGCGACCTACCGCACCCCGGTCTGCATTACCCGGTGCGGCAACCTCTACGGCGGCGGCGACCTGAACTTCAACCGGATCGTCCCAGGCACCATCCGCTCCCTGCATTACGGCCAGCGTCCCGTGATTCGCAGCGACGGCTCGTATGTGCGTGATTACTTCTATGTGAGAGACGCGGCGCTCGCGTACCTGAGCTTGGCGGAGTGGATGGACGATGGGAAGGAGTTGGGTCGGAGTTTCAACTTCAGCTATGAGCGCGGGCTGACTGCCCTGGAGATGGTCCACCATATCATCCGGCTGATGAAGCGGACGGACCTAGAGCCCATCATCCTGAATGAGGTGCGCAACGAGATTCCCCGCCAGGAACTTTCGGCAAAAGCGGCCCGGACGGTTTTGGGTTGGGCCCCGAAGTATGAGCTGGAGGCAGGGCTCACCGAGACGATTAGTTGGTACCGCGACCACCTGCGGAAATACGAGCAGCGGGGCAACAAGATTGATTGAAGGCGTTCGAGTCCATCCCCTCCGAAGGATTCCTGACGAGCGTGGCACGATTCTTCACATGCTGCGGGAAGACGACCCTCATTTCGAGCGGTTCGGCGAGATCTACTTTTCCACGGTCTATCCAGGAGTTATCAAGGGCTGGCACATCCACAAAAAGATGACTTTGAACTACGCGGTGATCATGGGAGCCATCAAGTTGGTGCTCTACGACGACAGGCAAGGTTCGCCGACGAACAACGAGGTCCAAGAGTTGGTCGTAGGAGAGGATAACTATAGCCTTGTGACGATTCCGCCTTTGGTGTGGAACGGTTTCAAGGGAATCGGGACGAAGACGGCGATCGTAGCGAATTGCAGCACGCTGCCGCATGACCCCGATGAGATTCTAAGGAAAGACCCCTTCGATCCCAGCATCCCCTACGACTGGGCGTTGAAGCACCGTTGAAGGTCCTTGTCACCGGCGGGCTCGGCTACCTAGGTGGCCGGGTCGTCGAACACCTCAGATATCTGCAGCAGCATGAGCTACGTCTCCTAGTGCGGCGCGTCCCCGAGGAGCTCCGTTCCTGGCTGCACGGAACCGAGCTGTGGCAGGGCGACCTCACCCAGCCTGAGACGTTGAAGGGTATTGGGGACGGTGTGGACGCGCTCGTTCACTTGGCGGCCCTCAACGAGGTTGCCTGTGCTCGCGACCCTGTGGTTGCCCTACGGGTCAACGTCGAAGGCACCTTGAACCTTCTTGAGTCTCTTGGGACAAGCCTGCGTTCGGCGGTCTATGTCTCAACCTTTCACGTCTATGGAGCCAACGGGCGTGGCGTGGTGACAGAACAGACAGCGCCGGCGCCGGTCCATCCGTATGCGGCCACCCATCTGATTGCGGAAGAGTACGTTGGGATGTATGCGCGCACCAAGGGGTTCAATGCTGCGATCCTGCGTCTGTCGAACGGCTATGGCACGCCCGCGCATCCCTTGGTTGACCGGTGGACCCTGCTGGTCAATAACTTGTGCCGCGAGGCGGTGGAAATGCAGCGGCTGAGACTGCGTTCCTCCGGGCTTCAGGCCAGGGATTTCGTGGCCCTGGAAGACGCGGTCCGGGCGATAGGGCTGGTACTCACCGATTCATCAAAGCAGGTCACCATCTACAACGTAGGCGGGATGGCCACCTATACCGTGTCAGAAGTAGCTCGCACCGTTCAGCAGGCATATGAGGAATTACGCGGCGTGTCTATCTCCCTCGAACGTTCCGAGCCGAAGCCAGGAGAGGCCGTGGAGTCGCTGGACTTCCGCTGCGAACCGCTTCGCGCCCTAGGCTATGCGCCACAAGGCAACCTGTCGAAAGGGGTACGCGAGACCCTAGAGTTCTGTTTCCGGCACTTCAGTCCGATCGTGCAGCACACCTAATGAGCCTACCCCTGACCGTAATCATGACCGTCCGGAACGGCGAGCCGTATGTTCGCGAGGCGGTGCAGAGCATCCTTGGCCAGACCTACAGCGACTTCGAATTCGTTATCGTGAACAACGGCTCAACGGACAACTCGACCGAGATAGTGCGAAGCTTTCGCGATCCGCGAGTCCGTCTCATCTGCCTGAAACGCAACATCGGCCGGCCGCAGGCCCTCAACCTCGCACTTGGAGAGGCGCGCGGTAAGTATGTGGCCGTCCAAGATGCGGATGACGTTTCATTGCCTACCCGCTTGGAAAAGCAGATGACGTATCTGGTAAAGCATCCCGAGGTAATTCTCCTGGGGACATGGATTCAGTTGATTGACGAAAATGGCAAGGTCTTTGATCAGCGACGCTTCCCGACAGATGTGCTAGAGATTAAGGATTCTATTGTATATGCAAACACCTTTGCGCATTCGTCTGTAGTCTATCGCCTGGAACACACCAAGGAGGCTTGCGCATACCCTGTGGACCACCCATATTCTCACGATTATTTCCTTTGGCTTCGATTGTGTTCCCGCTACTCAGTAGCTAATCTGCCCGAGGAGTTGGTATACATACGCATACACGGGGCGCAAGCAGGGAAAGTCAAGAATTTCAAGGCTACAAAAAGTCGCGATATTCTGAGGGGGTTTTGCTCGGCCCGGTCTTGTTCACATCCTTCAAAGAGGCTTAGAGCCAATAATGGCCGCACGGTTGCGAGAGCGATGCTTGATTACGCAGAAGCTCTTTATGAAGAGGGTAGCCGTGCAGCAGCTCTTGGCACGATGGCTTCTGCGGTAGTGCAGCATCCTCTCATCTGTGCTGGGAACAATCACTTGAGATTGCAAGTGGGTAGATTGATTTTCGGAAGAACAGTATATGAGAGCTTAAGGTCTGCTAAACGGCGGTTAGTTGGCGCAACCTCTCAGACACGGAAGGTGGAGATTCACTAAGAGACCTGTGACCCTTTTCATAGGCCATCGGTCGGCAACATGGGAAACGCGACTAGTAATCCAATAGTAAGCATCGTCATCCCCACTCATGACGCTAGAAGGTGGCTCGGTGAGGCCATCGAGAGTGCGTTGGCCCAGACCTACCCCAATTGCGAAATTATCGTGGTGGATGACGGATCCACCGACGGAACCCAGGAGTGGTTGCCTCGAGCTTATGGACATCGAATTTGTTATCTCTATCAACCTAACGGTGGGACAGCCAGTGCTCGAAACTTGGGGCTGAAACGTGCCCGTGGGAAGTTCATCCAGTTTCTGGATAGCGACGACCTGATAACGCCAGAAAAGGTTGCTGGCCAAGTTGAATATCTGATTTCCCATCCCGAAGTAGACGTTGTCTTGGGCCAGGTCTCCTGGTTTGATGACGGCCGGCCGGACCGCCTGTTCGACTGGGACCGCGCGAGCCGCTACCGAGTGAAAGACCCCCTGCGTGAGATGATTTACGAGGGGTTTATCCTTATCCATGCAGCACTTAGTCGTCGCACCTGTCTCGACCGAGTAGGCGGCTTTGATGAGTCTCTCGCGGATTGTGAAGACTGGGATTACTGGTTAAGGGTTGCCTGGTCAGGTGCCAAATTTGCTTACCTTCCGGGCATCTCAGTTGCGTATTACCGTGTGCAGCGGGGTCAGCATAAATCTCAGAGTTCTCCAGCTCACGCGCTCCACGGTCTCCGAGTGCTGGATAAAGTTGGCACGTACGTCGTGGATCCGAAGGAACGCCGCAGGATAGGTCTTTCCAGGGCGAAGGGACATTGGCGCTTCCGCTATGGGAGGGCGCTGGCCGAGCAGGGCCGCATTGTTAGCGGTTTGGCGCATATGACGAGGGGCACATTGGCAGATCCTCAACACCTCCGGTATAAGCTCTTGTATATGGCATTAACCGTGGTTATGGGGCCGAGAAGAGCTGGGTTGCGCATTGAAGGGATGGAACGTGCCAAGGGTGACCTGAGCAAAGGAGCCTTGGACACCCACCCAACTACGCGTAGCGGCGGCGCGGCCAACTGAGACAACTGGTTCCAGAGCCATCGGTTCGAGATTTTAGCGGTCCATATCTTATCACCGGGTCCATTCGGCTGGGAGTGCGAGAAGGGTAGTTTGGTGGATGAAAGAACTGATGACTAGGGTTTTTCGATCAGGGAAGGGTGCTTTACTACCCGCCAAGTGGGTTCGTAAAGCGACAGGGACGTTTCGAAGGAAGTAGGAACCAATGAATGAATCTTTTTGGTACGGGAAGAGGGTCCTGATTACCGGTGTAGATGGGTTCGTGGGACCGTATCTCGCCGAATATCTGCTCGCCATGGGAGCGAAGGTGACCGGCCAGATTCGTCGGAGAGCAGATGGCCGGTACCCTCAGAGTCTGATTGAGAGAAGAGTCGCACTCCAGATCCAGCTCGTTGAGGCAGATTTGAACGACATATACAGCGTGGCCTCCGTACTGGATTCTTCTAGACCGGAGATCATATTCCATCTAGCCTCCCAGTCTTTCGTGGCCCACTCCTTTGCTCAACCTATTGAAACTTTCATGGTCAACACCATGGGGACAGCGAGCTTACTGGAGGTGGTGCGGGTCAAGAAACTCGAACCTGTCATCGTGTTCGCCGGCTCCAGTGAGGAGTACGGCCTAGTCTTTGTGTCTGAGGCAGACTATAGTGAGGCAAAACGTCGCTACGGAGTAATTCATCCAGAACCCAAGATCATTCCTGAACTTCCTATCACCGAAGAGCAACCTCTTAGGCCGATGTCCCCATACGCCGTGAGTAAGGTGCATGGGGAACTCCTTATGCATAACTATCGGCAGGCCTATGGGTTGCGTACAGTTGTGTCTCGCGGTTTCAACCATGAGGGTGCTGGCCGGGGGCAAATGTTCGTTACTTCTGAAATCACCCGCCAAGTGATGAGGGTGAAACTTGGCGAGGCAGACCGGATCGTCATAGGAAATGTCAACGCCTTCAGGGACTGGTCACATGTGAAGGATATCGTTCGTGGATACTGCATGTTGGCAGAAAAGGGTGTTCCGGGAGACGTGTATAATCAGGGCTCGATGCGCACAAACTCAGTGCTGACCTATATCCTTCTCAGCCTGGAAACAGTTGGCTACCGGGTCCGTCGCATCTTCACTCCGAAGTCCGGAAAGGAAGTCATAGACCCGACACAGAAAGATACAGAACCATTTCTGGGGGTCTCCTTTGAAAAGACGAAGATAGATCGCCTATTACTGCAGCGAAGGGTGGAGTTCACGCTGGGCGATACGATGATTGTGGCAGATACCGATGGAGGAGAAGTGATTATTCAGTTCGATGAGAATAGATTCCGCAAGGCTGAGGTTCCGATTCTCCTGTGCGATTCTTCTAAGATTCAGGCCATTGGGTTTACCATTCAACATTCGCTCGGATCAATCATCCAAGATCAACTCAATTACTACCTCAGTGAGGAGAAAAGGAAAGCTGTAACGACTAGGTGACAGACCTCCAGGCAAGTGACTGGGACAGAGGACACGCTTCGTTGGAAGATTCTGAGTGGTGTTGTGCGCTGGGTAATAGTTGCCTGACATATGAATCCTACTGACTCCTCCGAAGCTCGTCGGGAGTCAGCGCTCCTCACGAGGCAGATGGTTGAAGATGATTTTGAATGTTCGTACAACTGGGTTAGCCATGCAAGTGAAGACCTCTGAGAACAGCAGCGCTCTCAGAGGTGGGAAATGATTAGCGACGTACTCGTCTCTACCATTGACCCGGTTGGCCGAGGTGGGGTGTACGCCATGGCCAGCGAACTTGCCCATTCTCTCCGGCAGTGGGGTAGGGAACCGTCGTTCCTCTACCTCTCGGCCTCGCAAGAGGACAATCTTTTCCCTAGAAGTCTCTTGCGCAGAGGCAGGTTGTGGGGAGCAGTGGCGAAGAGCAACCGTGGCTTGGAGGGAATGGCTGTAGGGCATGTGGCCGCGCACTTCCCATCCTTAACGTATATATGGTGGCCCTATCCCGTAGTTCGGCGGTATGTGGGGCGATTCCGAGGGTATGTGGTCTTGGGCGGCGCCGTCATGGGATATACGCTGGCAACGCTTAACAAACCATTCTGGTGCTGGCTGAGCACGCTCTATCAAGATGAGTTGCTTGCAAAGATTGACATGCATAGTCCCGACACTGAGAAGATGGTGAACTCTCGCGGCGTGCAAGCTCATCTGCGACAGGAGCGGTTCGTCTTAGAGCGCGCGGGGGTGATTGCCGCTATCAGCGAGCACACGGCTGAGCGGGTGCGAGTGGCTTATCCGAGCCTGGCAAGCAAAGTGACGGTCATCCCGGTACCGGTGGATACAGAGTTGTTTCGACCGGCCAACGGACTTCATCCCCACCCTGGAACTGCCGAATCCAGGCGGGTCATTTGGGTTGGACGACCCGAGGATCCACGTAAGAACGTTCCATTACTCTTGAGTGCGTTTCAGAAGGTCTTGGCTCATTTCCCCAACTCGCGGTTGACAATGGTCGGAACCGGGGTTGACAGACTGGCGAAAATGATCGAGCAGTTTGGCATGACACATGCAGTAGAACTACAGCCTGCTGTAACAACCGCTGAGCACTTGGCTGACCTCTACCGACAGTCTTCCGTCTTCGTCCTTTCTTCGCGCCAGGAAGGGTTAGGCATCGTGGTGCACGAGGCTATGTCTTCCGGGCTGCCAGTGGTGACGACCCGATGCGGAGGACCCGAGGGGGCGGTGATAGAGGGCAAGACCGGCTACTTGGTTCCGCTTGACGACGCTTCACAGATGGCGGATAGGCTCATCACATTACTGGGGGACTCAACTGCGAGCTGGAGGATGGGTGCTCAGGCAAGGGAGATGGCCGCACGGCAGTGGGCACGGGACGCGGTCAGCCCGAAGATATTAAACGCTTTCGAGAAAGTGTGCCCAAGTCTGCTTCCCAGCTAGGAGGCGGTTTGACTGACACGTTGGTGAGTGCTGGCCCGAAGGAGCGGGGCGGCTTTCGAATCGAGACGGCGACACCCGGCGACGCAGAAGCCATCGCGAAACTTAAAGACGCACATGGCCGAGAAGGCAGTGTATGGCTCAAGCGATTTCGGTGGCAGTTTCTGGACAACCCCGCCTACGATGCTGACCGCCCAATTGGCTGGGTAGTGAGGACATCCGAAGGAGAAGTCCTGGGGCACGAGATGGCCATGCCGCAGAGATTCCGGCTTTTCGGCACAGAGAAGACTATCGCCATCTCTTCGGACACATTCGTGGACCCGCAGCTACGCGGAATGGGCTTGGGGAAGGATCTGTTCGACGCATATTTCAAGGCGCGGCGAGGAGGAGTGGCGTTGGGCACGAGCTCGAACGACGCTACGCAGCACTTGTGGGAAAAGGTAGGGGGCTTCCCGATTGGCAATCTCAATGTCATCTACCGGCTCCCCTTCCGCTCCCACGCCGTCGCTGTCGCCGAAGGCGGGGACTCAAAGTCTCGTTCCAGCTTGTTCAAGTCCGCGAACTATGTAATGGGACGCATCCTTGATGCGGTTGCCCGGCGAGAACTCCCCACACTGGCGAAATCTACTAGGTGCGCGTCGGTGGAGCCTGAGGCGGAAGTCCTGGACGAGCTTTGGATACGCTATGGCAATGACTACCCCGTGACGGCGGTTCGGGACAGGACATACCGCTCCTGGCGGTACAGCCAAGCCCCGCCACCGACTCCCCAAGTGTATCTCGTCGAAGGCCGAGGTGATTCAGGAGATGACGTTCGTGGATGGTTCGTTATCCGTGTCGTGCGAAGAGGACGGCTCACGGTCGTCTGTGAGTTGCTAGATGTCTTCGGCCCGTTGAGGGATCGTGAGTTCCAAAGACAGGTGTTGATCAGTGCAGTGCAGGTTGGCGCCGAATCAGGAGCGGACATGTTGGAGGTACAGGGGATGCACCCTGGATGGCGTGCTCACATGGCGGGACTGGGTTTTCTGTCGGTCAAGCTCGCCTCAGATCCGTTCATGTGCCGGAACTTGGGCTCTTTTGATGAGGATGCTTTAAGACTTCCCACAAGTTGGCATGTATGTGCAGCGGACGGCGATGCGGCCGTCTGAAGCGGCATGGTAAGGGCGGGTTGCTACGCCTT
>Ga0194132_10006838_pt1 | contig 17421 bp, 13 predicted proteins | sample TA2KigOf80mmetaG_FD_148612 | JGI IMG/M metagenome (GOLD analysis project Ga0194132, IMG submission 148612) | Freshwater microbial communities from Lake Tanganyika, Tanzania - TA2015054 Kigoma Offshore 80m | ecosystem: Environmental > Aquatic > Freshwater > Lake | place: Tanzania: Lake...
ACATCACCGGAATGACGAGCAGCGTCAGCCACGCCGACCAGATCATGCCGCCGATGACCGCGATCGCCAGCGGGGACCGCAGCTCGGCGCCCTCGCCGAACTCCCAGGCTGTCGGCAAGCTTCCGAGGATGACCGCGAGGGTCGTCATCAGGACCGGTCGCAACCGCGTCGGGCCCGCTTCCAGCAACGCGTCCAACCGCGACCGGCCGCGCGCCCGCAGGGTGTTCGTGAAGTCGATCACGAGGATCGAGTTCTTCATCACCAATCCGGTGAGCAGGACGAACCCGATCGCGCTGATCATCGACAGCGTCTTGCCGGTCACGAGCAGCGCCAGGATACCTCCGACGAGCGCCGTCGGCAGCATCAGCATGATCGCCAGCGGCGTGAACATGCTCTCGAACAACGCCGCCAGGAGAATGTATACGAGCACGATGCCGAGCAAGAGCGCGATCGCGAACGTCTCGCCGGACTCGCGCAGGAACTCCGCTTCGCCCGCCGCCGTCCAGCGCACGCCGGGCGGAAGCGGGACCTCCCTCGCGGCGCGTTGCGCCGCCGCGACGACGTTGCCGGAGACGAACCCGGCCTGGATGTAGCCGGTCACGTCGACGACGCGCTGTCGATCGAGCCGGTCGATTTGCGTCGGACCGGTGCGGTTGAGGATCCGGGTGACGTCGCGCACGTAGATCGGCTGCCCGCCGACCGAGCCGATGAGCACGTCCGGCACGTCCTGCGTGTCGAGCTTGCTCCCGCGGTCGAACATGCGCAGCCGGATATTGTACTCCTCGCCGCCGCTGCGGAACTTCGCGTCCGTGTTGCCCTCGATCGATGACCGCAGCACGCCCGTGATCTGGCCCGTCGTCAGCCCGACTTCGGCGGCGCGAACGCGATCCACCACGATCTGCAGCTCGGGACGCCCGATCCGCGTGCTGACGTCGACATTACGCGTGCCCGGCACGGCGCGTACCTTATCGGAGATCTGCGCCGCGACGCGCGTCAACACGTCGAGATCCGACCCGGAGACGCGCAGGTTCAGCGGGGCGCCGGGCGGTCCGACTCCGAGCGGCGCGTAGACGATCTTCGCGCCCGGCACGCGATTCGCCGCCGGGTCGTTCTGCAGCTCGCGGATGATCTCCGTGTCGCGCTGGCGGTGGTGCTTTTCGACGAGCTTGACGATCAAGTTCGCGAACTGCGGTCCGCTCTGTTGCAGGTTCTTCGTGCCGACAGCGGTGACGACGTCCTCGACGTCCGTTCGGGCGGCGAGCTGCTTCTCGACGAGCTTCGCGACGGCGTCCGTCGTCTCGATGTTCGTACCCGCCGGCATCTCGATCGTCACGCCGAAGATGCCTTGGTCGGGCGAGCTGATGAACTCGAATCCCAGCCGGCTCGACAACGGGAAGACAACGACCACGGCCGCCAATCCGATCGCCAAGACGATCGCGCGGTGGCCGAGCGCCCACGCCAGCACGCCGCGATACCCGTTGTCCCACTTCTTGTACACGCGCTCGAACCGCTCGGCGAGCCCGGTGCGGTGCGCGTCGGCGCTCGTGCGCCGACGCATCCAGCGCGCCGCGAGCATCGGCGTCAACGTGAACGCCGAGAACAACGAGACCACGTTGACGGAGGCGATCGTCAGGGCGAACGGCCGGAACAGCTGGCCGATGAATCCGCTGGCGATGCCGATCGGCACGAACACGACGACGTCGACGAGCGTGATCGCGACGGCCGCTAAGCCGATCTCGCCGCGGCCGTTCAGCGCCGCTTCCGTCGGCGTCTCCCCCATCTCGATGTGACGGTTGATGTTCTCGAGCACGACGATCGAGTCGTCGATGAGGACGCCGATCGCCAGCGACAACCCCAGCATCGTGAAGAAGTTCAAGGTGAAGCCGAACGACGAGATAACGATGAACGACGTCAGCATCGACGTCGGCAGCGACAACGAGATGATGAACGTGCTGATCGCGTCCGGCAGGAACAGCCAGACGATGACGATCGCGAGCAACGCGCCGAGCACGAGCGCGAGGAAGACGTCGCTGATCGCCTCGCGCACGAATACCGACTGGTCGTAGACGACCGTTACGCGCACTTCGGGATAGTCGCGCTCGATGCGCCCAAGTTCGGCCTTGACGGCGCCGACGACACGGATCGTGTTCGCGTCGTTCGTCTTGCGGATCTGGATGCCCACGCTCTCATGGGTGTTCAAGCGGCTGATCTGCGTCCGCTCCGAGACCGTGTCGACGACTTCGGCGAAGTCGCCGAGCCGCACCTGGCCGCCACCGGGCATGCCCACGCGCAGATTTCGGATTTCCTCGACGCTGCGGAACTCGCCGAGCGCGCGGATCGAGTACTGCCGCCGCCCCTCGCTGATCGACCCCGCGGGCACGTTCAGGTTCTCGGCCACGAGCAGCTGCGACACGACGTTGATCCCCAGGCCGTACGCCTGCAGCCGGTCGCGGTCGATGTTGACCTGGATTTCGCGGCGGTCGCCGCCGATCACCGTGACGTTCGCGACGCCGGAGATCTGATCGATGCGCGCCTTCAACGTGTTATCGACGAAGTCGCGGAACTGCTGCGATGAGCGCGCGCTCGTCATGGTCAACCGTAGAATCGGATCGGCCGCGAAGCTGAACCGTTGCAGCGACGGCTGGCGTGCGTCCCGCGGCAGCGTCGCGCGGATCGCGTCGAGTTTCTCGCGCGCGTCGGCCGACGCGCGGTCGAGGTTCGTGCCGAGGACGAAGCTAACCACGACGAGCGAGACGCCCTCTTGCGAGGACGATTGGATCGAATCGATGCCCGGCACGGCGCCGACCGCGTCCTCGATCGGCTTCGTGATCAGCGTCTCGACCTCTTTCGGACCGGCGCCGGGGTAGACCGTGAGGATCGACAGGGTCGGAAACCCGATGTTCGGCAGCAGCTCGACGGGCATGCCGGACAAGAACCGCAGCCCGAGCACACCGAGCGCCAGCCACGCCATCGCGATGAGAACGGGGCGCCGGATCGATAACCGCGTGAGCGTCATGACGCCTCCCTTCTACGGCTGCACGGCGACAGTCGAGCCGTCCTGGACCAGGTTCTGGCCCTGCACGATGACGCGCGTGCCGGCCGGAAGGCCCATGACCTGAACGAAGCCGCCATCCGTCACGCCAGTCCCAACGGGTTGGCGCTTCGCCTTGTCTCCCTCGACGACGAATACGTAGCGACGGCCTTGTTCGAACGACAGCGCATCCTGCGGCACGACCGTTACGCCCTGCAACCGACGCGTCGTGATGACGCTGCGGCCGAACATCCCCGGCCGCAGCGTCCCGTTCGGGTTCGGGAGGAGGACCTTTACTTCGAACGTACGCGCGCGCGGGTTCGCGACCTGGCCCAGCTCCCGAACAGTCCCGGTGAACGACCGGCCCGGCAGTGCATCGACGTCGATGGTTGCGGGTTGACCCGGGCGAACCATTGCGATCTCGAGTTCCGAAACGTACATCGTCATCTCGACCGCGTCGATCTGCGCCACGGTCAGCAGCGGCACGCCGGATGGCGGCACGCCGGCGCCGATGATCTCGCCGGGCTCGACATCTCGCGCGGTGACGGTTCCGGGTACTGAAACGCGAATCACGGTGTTGGCGACGTTTATCTCAGCAGCACGGACGAACGCGCGGGCTTGCGCGACAGCAGCGTGGGCGGCTTCGACGTCCTGCTGGCGCACCGACACCAGACGCCGGTTCGCCTCCAGATTCGCGACCGCGGCGCGAGCGCCGGCGGTCTGCTGCCGCAGCGCCTGCACCTGCTGTTCGACCGCTTGCGCCTGATGTTGCGCGGCTTGGGCCTGTTGTTGCGCGGCGATGAGATGCGCCGCCGCCGCATCGGCCGCCGCTCGCGCGGCGTCAACTTGTTGCGCTGACAGCGCGCCCTGCGCCGCCAGCGACTGGGCGCGCGCAAGGTCGCTCTGGGCGCGTACGCTGCCGGCTTGCGCCGCGGCCATGCCCGCGCGCGCCGCTTCAACGCTCGCGCGGGCGGCTTGCAGCTGCGATTCCGTCGCCTGACTCTGGGCCGCGGCGGCCTGCGCCGCGGCGCGCGCCTGACGGATCTGCTCTTCCGTCGTCACGTTCGTCCACTCCGCTGTCGTCTGCGCCTGCGGCACGCGAGCCATGGCCGCTGCCAACCCGGCGCGCGCCTGCGCGAGCTGCGCCTGCGCGTCGGAGGCGTCCAGCAGAATCACGGCTTGCCCAGGGCGCACACGATCGCCCTCGCGCACCAGCACGGAAGTAACGCGGCCTGGGATCTTCGACGTGACTTTGACGGTTTGCGGCGCCTGAATCGATCCTGGCGCTCGCACAATCGCCCGGACGTCGCGCGTCGCGACGGTCGCGACGCTCACGGGAACGGCCGCCGCCGCTTGCGCGGGCGTCGCTGTGTTCACAGCGGGGCTGCGCTGCGCGCTCGGCGCCGCGGTGCGCCCACCCATGCTCCGCATGAAAAGGCCAGCACCGATCATCGCGATCGCGAGCGCGATCCAAAGCAAGGGGGAGCGTCTGCGGGATGCTGCTCCGGTCGTCATGTCACTTATCACCCTTCCCGGTCTCGTGCCGCGGCGCGCCGCGGCAGGCCTACAACGATCCGCCCGCGGCGAGGATCAACTGGATGCGGGCTTGATTCTGGTTGAATCGCGATTGCGCGAGGCTCAGCTCCGCGGCGGCGAGCTGTGCTTGCGCCTGCAGCAGCTCCAACGACGTCCCGACGCCGGCCTCGAAACGCACGCGCGCGATGTGCGCCGCCTCGCGCGCGGCCGTCACCGCCGCGTTCGCGGCCGCCAGCTCCGTCGTCGACTGCTCGAGCGCGTTCCACGCCTGACGGACATCGAGCTCGATCCGCTGGCGCTGCTGCGCTTCCAGCACGCGGAGCTGCTCGACGCGCAGCTCCGCTTCGCGCGCTCGCTCACGCGTGATGCCCCCATCGTAGAGATTCAGCGTCATCGCCAGCGTCAGCGACCAGGTGCCGGTGATGGCATTCGCCCCGCCCGACACGTCGTAGTTGCCGGCGAGGCTCCACGTCGGGCGCGCCCCGCTGATCGCCAAATCCACGCCGGCGCGCGCCGCCGCTTGCCTCGCCTGGATCTCCGCCAGCTCCGGCCGCTCGCGCAGCGCCCGCTCCAGCACGCCCGGCAATGCCGCCGGCACCGCGCGCGGCTCCAGCGCGTCGGTCAGCTCAAACGGCTGATCGATGGGCAATCCGATCGCCGCCGCCAGCCCCTGCTGCGCGTTCCGGGTCGCGACCTGGGCCCGCGCCACGTCGGCCTGCGCGTTCGCGACCGCGACTTTGGCCTGCAGAACGTCGAACTGCGGCGATGCGCCGGCACGGACTCGGGCTTGGGCAACGCGCAGACTTTCGTTCGCTTGCTCGAGCGCTCGGTTGGCGGCGGCGATTCGCTCCTGCGCGAGCAGCGCCAGGAGATACGCCTGCTGGACCTGCAACACGACCTGCTGCTGCGTGCGCGCCAGGACCGCGCGCGCGCCGCGGACGTTCGCTTCGGCGAGAGCGATTTGCGCTTCCACGCGGCCGCCGGTGTACAGCGGGTACTGTGCGCTCAGGCGCAACGCCACCTGAGTCGGATCGGGCCCGGGAAGCGTCACGACGATCGGCGGATCCGAAATCGTGATCGTCTGACCCGGACGTTCCTGGATGCGCGACACCGAACCGGTGACGTTTACCTGCGGCGCCTGGCCGCCGCGCGCTTGCGCCAGCTGCGCTTCCGCGACCGCGACGTCGAAGCCCGCCGCCCGCAGCGCCAGGTTCGTCTGCGCCGCTTGCGTGACGGCATCGGCGAACGAGAGTCTTCGCGGCGCCTGCGCGTGGCCGGTTCCAGCAAAAGCCGCCACGAGTGCACAGACCACCGTAAGGGCGACGGCGCGGATCATCGAGCAACCCCTTTCTTGTTGGGGACGGCGCGGAGGCCGCCGGACATCCCGTGAACCACGAATTGGGCGAGTACCCGTGCGATCGTATCCACAGAATGGGAATGAAAGATCGACAATTTTTCCTTGTGCTCCATGAGACAGAATCCGACTATCATCGCGCCGACCGCTTGGATGAGGATCGGCATCTTTCCCTCGGGGACGGCGCGCCCCGGCCGCCCGCGCAGGCGCTGACGGATGACGTCCTGCACGTGCGCGAACCGCTCCTTGAGCGTGCGCCGGATGACGGGATCGAGATCCGCCTGGTGCATGACCAAGCGCAGGAAGACTCCATGATTGCGGACAAACTGCAGCCGATCGCGAAGGAGAAACGCGATCGCCTCTTGCTCGTCGGCGGCCGCGAAGCCCGTGTCGATCGTCGGCAGGAACGACGAATACGCGATCTGCTCCCAGACGGCGAGCAGCAGGTCCCGCTTGCTCGGGAAGTAGAGGTAGAGCGTCCCTTCGGCTAGTCGCGCCGTAGCGGCGATCTCGCCGACCGTCGCTCCGTGGTAGCCGCGCTTAGTGAAGACCTTCTCGGCCGCCTCGAGGATCTGGGCGCGCCGCTCCTGCGTCAGCGCTCGCCGCGCCGGGCGGCTCAATCTCGGCATGATGTTCCCTTCCGCTGGCGATCCGTCGTCATGACCGAGTGCATTCCCCGCGCCCGTTGCCGCTTGACGCGCCGCCACGAGGCGTCTCGCCGTCCGTCTCGATTACTGAGAGATTGTTTATAATGAACTTCCGCTCATTATATTGTCAACGCATGTCGACGGTTGAGCTGTAACGCCGGTCACACGTCGAACACGGGCGCGCGGCGGCCGGCCGCGGGGCGGTTGATCGAGAAGGCGGGATGGACGGCCGCGAACGAAGGCGCGGTCGCGGTCAGCCGGCGTGGATCGCGGCGACGTCTTCGCTCGGCCGGACGATCGCGTTGCCGCGATCGTCGGCGCCCTCGAAACGCAGGAGGGAGAAGACGTCCTCGACGAGCTTGCGCTCCGGCTCCCGCGTGGCGATGAACATCCCGACGCCGACGACGTCGGCACGGAACTCCCGCATCAAGTCGAAGACGCCGCGGGCCGTGCCGCCGCCTCGCAGAAAGTCATCGATGAACAAGGCGCGCTGGCCCTCGCGCACGGCGCGCAGCGGCAGCGCCATCTGCTGCACGGTCCGCGACGACGCCGACACGTAGTTGACGGTGACCGCCGGCCCTTCGGTGACGCGGCCGGCACGGCGAATGACGACAATCGGGACGTTGAACGCGCGCGCCGTCATCAGGGCGATCGGGATGCCCTTGACCTCCATCGCCAACACGATATCGGGACGGCGATCGGCGAAGTACGTCGCGAATGCTTCGCCGACGCGTTCAGCGATCGACGGCGTCGACAGCAAGTCGGTGGTGTAGAGGAAGCCACCGGGCAAAAGCCGGCCCGGCGCGCGCAATCGCTCGGCCAGCTCCTCGGCGACGACGCGGATCCGGGACGGGTCGCGTCGCGGCACGTAGCGCACGCCGCCGGCCGCGCCGGCTAGCGTTTCGACGCGGCCGAGCCCGAAATGCTCGAAGGTCAGGCGCAGGGCCGCCAGATCTTCGCTGATCGTCGACTTCGCCGCCCCGAGCGTCGACGCGAACTCGCCGAGCGGGTGCACGTAGTAGGGCTTCGCGCGCAGCTGATCCGCAAGGCAGATCATGCGGTCGCCGCGGCGAAGTCTGCGCCTACCCGCCATCGGCTCCCGCGCGCGCGTGCAACGCCGCTTCGACGAGCGCCAGGTTCCCGGGCTTGCCGATGTCAACATCGAGCGCGATCTCCGGCCGGTCCAACGGCACGGCGCGCCCGACGAGGCCGGTCAGCTCCGTCATACGCGTCTCGATGTCGGCGATGCCGAGGCAGTTCATCATGAACTTCATCGCATACTTCGCGCCGACGAGCTTCGCGAGACGCGCCGGATTCTTGCGCGCGTCCAACGCCTGCTCGACGAGCGGCCGGATCTTGGCGACGTTTCCAGGGCGCGTCAGGGTGAGGCTGCCGCCGGCGAAGCCGCCCTCGACGAGATTCACGAACGTCTTCTGCGCCGTCGGAAACGCGCGCAGCACCGCTTCCTTGCGCACCGCGCCGTAGAACAGATCGCCGCCGCGCGCGGCGCAGGCGTCGAGGAAAGCGGCAATCGCGGCCGGGGTCAGCAACGGGATGTCAGCGGCGCAGAGCAGGGCCCACTCGGCGTCGCGCGCCGCTTCCAACCCGGCGAGGATGTTCTGCAAGAAGTCGCCGCGTTCTTCGATGACCTCGTCTGCGCCGGCCCGTATCGACGCCGGCGCAGACGCCGGCGCGACGAGCGCGATCCGCGCGATGCTCGGGCTGGCGCGCAGCGCTTCCAGCACCCACGCGACGAGCGGCTTTCCGGCGACCTCGAGGAAGCTCTTGTTCGCGATGCCGTCCGGCAAGGCCGGCTCATGGGGCCCGCCCGCGAGCACGATCGCGTGCGGTCGGAGAGCTTCCGTCATCGCTCGAGCTCGCGAAACGTGCGCGTGACCACGACTTGGCCGTTGAAGTCCTTCTCCAGCGCCGCCGCGGCGTCGCGCGCCACCGTCTCGCCGGAGAACACCGCGAAGACGACCGGTCCGGTTCCCGTCAAGCTAGCGCCGAGCGCCTTCGCTTCCAAGAGCCGCGCCTTCGCCTCGCCGACCGCGGGGTGATGGGCGACGATCAACGGCTCGAAGACGTTCGCGAGCCGGGCCGCGACGCCGCTCACATCGGCGTTGCGCAGCGCCGTGACGAGGCCCGGCGTGTCCGGGCGCGTTTGGATGGAGCTAACGTCCAGTTGCCCGTACGCCCAGGCGGTCGCGACCTCGATCGCCGGGCAGGCGAGGACGATCCACGTCGCCGGCAGCGTGCGCAGAAAGTCCACCTTGTCGCCGCGGCCCGTCGCCAACGCGGCGCCGCCAACGAGGAAGAACGGCACGTCCGAACCCAGCTTCGCCGCCAGCTCCATCAACGTCTGCTGGTCGATGCGCAGCTTCCACAGCTGCGCCAGACCGAGCAGCGCGACCGCCGCGTCCGCCGAGCCACCGCCCAACCCGGCCGCGGTGGGAATGTGCTTCTGGATCTCGATTTCGATATCGCGCTGGAGCCCGTACGTCTCCTGCAGAAGCTGCGCCGTGCGAAAGACCACGTTCTGAACATCCGTCGGAACCGACTTCTGATCGCACCGCACCGAGATGCCGCGTCCGGTCTCGCGCAAGATCAACGTGTCGTGCAGCTCGATCGTGTGCATCACCGTTCCGATGTCGTGGTACCCGTCATCGCGTCGCGCAAGAACGTCCAAGCTGAGGTTGATCTTCGCGTAGGCGTTCAGGCGAAGCTCTTTCAATGCGTCCACTCTCCCCACGTGCAGATCGATGAACCGAAAGGCGCGCTACAAATCAGAAGGGCTCCCCGTCGCGGCCGTGACACGGGTAGCCCTTCGATTTCGTGCGGGAGTCCGCGTCCCCACAGGTTCGCGGCTCTGAACCGATCACGATCGATTGGTTGGACGCAGTGCGCCGTGACTCCTACCGAACGGGTGGTCGCCAGTCGGCCCGCCACAGTTCATGCCCGGCTTCGCAACGCCGGCACGACGTCCCGCGCGAGCACCTCGACCGCCCGGACCGGATCTGGTCCGAGCGGTGGGCCAAACGAGAGGTGGCGCGCGCCCATCGCCAAGAGTCCCTCGCACCGCGCCCGAACTTCCTCCGCGGCACCCGCGATCCCCAAGGTCAACATGCGCGGCGTCACCTTGGCCGCGGCCCCGTCCTCGTCGCCCGCCCGCATGGCCGCTTCGATCTCGTCGAAATCCGAGACCGAGAGTCCAGCACGCGCGAGGAGGTAGGGCGAGAACGACGGCCCGTAGTAGGCGATCTTCTCGGCGATCGCGCGGCGGGCCCGGGCGCCGTCCTCGTCGATCGAGCACCAGATGCAGGCCGGCAGATCGAATGTGGACACGTCCCGACCCGCCGTCCGCAGGCCCTCGTCGATGTGCGCAGCCGCGACGGGATAATGTTCGGGCGGAAACAGCAGGGGCAGCGCGCCGTTCGCGATCTCGCCGGCGAGCGCCAGCATGCGCGGGCTCATCGCGCCCAAATAGATCGGCGTCGGCGCCGCCGGCACACGCAAGTACGCGCCATCCTCCCAGCCCGGCCCAGCGCCGGCTGTGTCCCGGGGGCGCCCGCCTTCGAGCAGCGTCCGGATCGCGATCACAGCGGCCCGCGTGCGCGCGAGCGGCGCCGGCCGGGGAATCCCGGCCCAGCCCAGGAACGCCTCCGCGCCCGCCGCGAGGCCAAGTCGGAAACGACCGCCGGTCACCTCCTGCAGCGTCGCGGCCGTCATCGCGATCTCGGCCGGATGAGCGGAATACGGATTCAACACGCACGTCCCCAGTGCGATGCGCCGGGTGTGCGGCGCGAGCGCCGCCAACAGCACCGGCGCGCTGCGCAGGAACAGGTCGTGGGACACCCAGAGCTGATCGAAGCCGGCCTCGTCCGCGACGCGGGCGATCCGCGCGAGGGTCGCGAGGTCGACGTCGTTGTTGAAGCGCAGGCTCGTGCGAATCGTCAGTCCAGCACCTCCGCCTCGACCTCGACCTCGACGAGGAAGCCGTCGCCAATCAATTCGCCGACGTACAACGTCGTATTCGCCGGCGCAACGTCGCCGATCACGTCCCGATGGGCAGCGGCCGCAGCCCGCCAATCCGCCGTCGGCGCGAGGAAGAGACGCGTTCGCACGACGTCGCCGCGCCTGCCTCCGAGTCGCTCGACGCACCGAATCGCGTGTTCCAAGGCGGCGCGGGCTTGCGCGCCGGTGTCGCCAAGGTGCAACGCCGTGCCGCTCGGCCCGTTAGCGGTCGTCCCGCTCACCTCGATGCGGCGGCCGCGCCGCGCCGCGCGCGCGTAGCCCGCCTCGACCTCCCATCCGCCGCCGTCCCGAATCCGATCCGGTGATATGCTCATGCCAGTCGGTTCGCCGCCCGTCGCGCGCTCTTCCTTCCGCGCGGTCCCGCTCCGCCCGCGACGTGACCTCGGATTTCGGCGCCGGACCGGGTCGGAGATCCGGTCGTCACCGCGCGGCCGGATGCGGTATCCTGCTGCAAGAAACGCCGCAGCGACCGTTGCCTTCCAACGCAGCGCAGAACGTACCCGAAAGGCAGGCGGCCTCATGACCGAACTCGACTCCGGCGCGCAAGGGCCGGAGGACGCTCCCACCAGGCTTGGCGCCACATCCGCAGACGCCACACAGCCGGCACTCCCAACCCCGGAGACCAAAACGCCCGCGGCGTCCCCGGCGCCCCGCCGGTGGCGCTGGTGGGCCGCGACGCGGTGGACGATCGTCGTCGTCTTCCTCGCGTTTTGCGGATTTCTCGCGGGCACGATGGGGAGTGTCCTCATGGTCGCGTCGAGCGGCGCCGGCGACGCGGTCCTCGCCCGCCCCACGAGCGGCCGCTTCGCGTTTCCGCTGCAGCTGAAGGATCGGGTGAACGTCCTCATCATCGGCATCGACCAGACCTTGGACGAACGCCGGCGGCTGCTCACGATCGCGCGGTCGGACACCATGGTCCTGGCGACGTTCGATCCGCATCGTCGCTACGCGGGCTTCCTGTCCATTCCCCGTGATACGCGGGCGCAGATCCGCGGGCGCCGCACCCAAAAGATCAACGCCGCCTACGCCTATGGCGGCACGCGGATGACGATCGCAGCAGTGGAAGACCTGGTTCCGGTCCGCGTCCACTATTATGTGAAGCTCGGCGCCGACTCGTTCGCGCGGCTGATAGACGCCGTCGGGGACGTCACCGTGGACGTCGAGAAGGACATGAACTATCGCGACAGCTGGGCCGGTCTGGAGATCGATCTGAAAAAGGGCCGGCAGCGTCTCGACGGCCACAACGCGATGGCGTACGCGCGCTTCCGGCACGACGCGCTCGGCGACATCGGGCGGGCGCGCCGCCAGCAGCAGGTCATCCAGGCCCTGTTCGCGCGCATGCGCGATCCCGACACCATCTGGCGGGCGCCGCAGGTTCTCGAGGCGATCTCGCGCAGCACCGAGACGAACCTGCGGCCGCACGAGATGCTCGCGCTGGCGTGGTTCATGAAGAACCGCGGCGGGAGCACGGCCGTGACGACGACCCTGCCGGGGCGATTCGGCCCCATCTACTGGGAGCCCGTTCCGACGGAGATCCGCGCCATGGTGCTCGACATGTTCTACGGACTGAAGGCCGACGTTGCGGCGGAGACCTCCGTCGAGGTCATCAACGAGAGCGGCGTTCCCGGCGTGGCGCGGCTGCTCTGCGAGCGCATCCAAGCGCTCGGATTCCGCGTCACGCGGATCGCCGCCGGCGAGCGCGTCAGCGGAAAGTCGTTGTTCGTTGAGCGGCGGGGCAAGCCAATCTACGCGGGTGCGTTGCGCGACTACTTGGGCGCGGGAAGCGTCGTTTCGGCGGCGCCGCCGAGCGGCCCAAACGGGGCCGAACCGGTTGCCGACATCACCGTCTACGCGGCCCGAGATTTTGGACACATCGGGCAAGCCAGACAAGAGACGCGCGCCAACAGTGGGCGCGTGAATACGCCGTAGCGAGCAGTTTCCCCGGTAGTCATCAGGGACGATCCGGGGGGAAGGGCAGCGCGCACTGCAGCTGCGGCGGCCTTCGAATTTGAACGTGCTTGGTCAGCGGATGGCCGCCTCCGAATCGTGCTCGCTGCCCTTCCCCCCGGACTATGCACGGCACACTGCCAGGGATGCCTCTCGCGACAGCGTCTCTCCACGAGCTTGCCAGTCGACTCCGGCGATCGCGGATGGCGGGCGCGAGTTGAAGGCGGCCTTCCCTAGTTCCGCGGCCTTTATCAATAAAAGACCACCGGAGCCGGAGCGCTAGCCAGTTGCTCCACGGGCCAGTGCCTGGGCCATCGCCACGAATGCCTCCAGCGACAGTGTCTCGCCACGAGCTCGCAGGTCGACCCCAGCGGTGGCGGCCGCGGCGGCAAGCCGTCCTTTCGGTCCGTCCCAGCGGGACCAGGCGTTGCGCAGCTGTTTGCGGCGCTGCGCGAACGCCGCGCGGATCAGCGCGTCCAGCAACGCCGAATCGCCGACCGCCGGCGGCGCGTGCGGCGAGATTCGCACGATCGCGGACTCGACACGGGGCGGCGGGAAGAACGCGCCGGGTGGCACGCGACACAGGATACGCGCCTCGGCGGCGCGCGCGATGAGCACCGACAACAGTCCGTAGGCGGCGGTGCCGGGCCGCGCCTGCATGCGCTCCGCGACCTCGCGTTGTACCGTCACGACCATCCGATCGAGGCCAGGCACGGTCTCCAACAGACGCACGACGAGCGGCGAGGCGATCTGATACGGGAGATTGCTGACGACCTTCCGACGGTAGCCGCTGGGGAACTGGGCGGCCAAATCGAGCCCCATCGCGTCGGCCTCGACGATCTCGATCGCCGGGAAGGCCGCCGCGGCTTCGCGCAGCGCGGGGATGACGGCGTGATCGATCTCGACCGCCAACACGCGGCCGGCGCGTGCGCCAAGGCGCGTCGTCAGCGTTCCAATGCCGGCGCCAATTTCGAGCACGGCGTCGCCCGCCGACAGGTCGGCGGCACCGACGATCATGTCAAAATAGGACGGCTCGACCAGATAGTGCTGGCCGAGCCGCTTCTGCAGATGAATGCCATGCCGCCGTAGGACGGCCGTGACGTCGGTACGCAGGTCAGTCTCGGAGCAGGTAGATCTTCACGGCGCGGCGACCCCACTGATACGCCTCGCCGGGTGTGTTCATGCAAACGTCGATCCGCCGCCCGCGGATCGCGCCGCCCGTGTCGGCCGCGATGGCGTGCCCGTAGCCCTCGACGTAGACGCGCGCTCCCAGGGGGATCAACGTCGGGTCGACGGCGATGACGCCACGCTGGGCCCGCATCCCCGTCGCCGTGATGCCGTTGACGCCCGGCCCGTGGAACGGCGCGTAGGCGGTCGCTTCCACGCGCAGATACTCCTTGCCCTCGAAGCGATGACCGCGTGCCGCCAGCAACCGCCGCGTACCGACGAGCAACACCCTCGGATTCGCGTCGCGCACGACGATCCGAGCCGCGAGGCGCCTGCTCACGGCGACGCCGTCCTGGTAGGTGACCTTGAACGTCTCCTGGAGGAGCCCATTGGACCCGGGGCTCCCGACGACGATGTTGTCGCGAAACACGGTGTTGGCGTTCCGGCGGACGGTGCTGAACGGAATCACGGTCGCGACGGTTTCGCGGAGCTCCTTGACCCGGACGACCCGGATCCTCATGTCCTTCGTGATCGCCGTCCGCGGTGAAGGCAGGATGCGATCCAGCGCGCCGACGCCGACGCCATGCTCCCGCAGGAAGTCCGCCGCCGTCTTTTGGATCGTATGAACGAGCGCGGTCCGTCCGTCGGCGATCAAGGTAACCGGCACGGCACGGTGGACGACGACCTGCATACCGCTGGCGACACGCGCCTCCAGACCAGGCCGGACGACGTCGCGGGCGCCGACAACGACGCCGCGTTCGGCCAGCACGTCGGCGACCGTACCGCGCATCGTACGATACCGGACGACGGCGCCGTCCGCTTCCACGGCCACTGACTTGAATGACGAGACGTAGACAACGCTCACGATGGCGACGATCGAGAGCAACACGAGCACTTTCCAGGGGTAGGCCCGGAGCCAACCAGGTCTAGCATTCATAAGCGTGTCACCGAGTCGAACGGTCCCCGGTGGGTACGAAGAAGGAGAAGTGGCGCGGCGGACCGGTGATGGAGAATTTATTCCCTAATCGGCTTTGTTTCTAACATATAAAGCGGGGTTTATGCAACTCAAGGGGCCGGATCGACCAGCTCGACGAGGACGCCATTGAAGTCCTTCGGGCTGAGAAAGGCGACGCGCGACCCTCGCGCGCCCGTCGTAACACCCTTCCCAACTTGGTTGTAGCCCTGCCGCGCGGCCGCCGCGAGCGCCGCCTCGAGGTCCGGAACCTGCAGCGCCATGTGGTGGATTCCCTCCCCGCGGCGCTCGATGAACTTCGCGATCACGTTGTCCGGCGACAACGGCTCGAGCAGCTCCAGCTCGGCTTCGCCCGCCGGCAGAAACGCGACCCGGACCGCTTCGCCCGCAACCTCCTCGATGTGGGCGGTGGCAAGACCGACGGCCGCCCAGGCGCGAGCCGCCGCCGCGGCGTCCCGGACCGCGATGCCGATGTGGAGCAGACGCGCGCCGGCGATCTCCGGCAAAGACGACTCATTCATCGTCGCACTCCCGCTCTCAGAATCTCCTCCGCGGCGTCGCGCGGGGACAGCTCAGCGGCCGCGGCCCGCCGCACGACATCTTGGAAGATGCCGGACGACTCCGCGAGTCGCAGCGCTTCCTCGCGGATGCGCGCCTCGAGCGCGAGGAGGATCTCGGCCCGGCGCCGCTCGACACGCTGGCGCGCCAGCCGCCCCCCTGTGGCCAAGTGCGCGAGGTGGCGACGAACGGCGCCGAGCAATTCATCGACGCCCGTCCCATCGGTCGCGATCGTCGTGACGATCGGCGGCTCCCAGGGGTCCTGACGCGGCACCAACCGGAGCATGGCTTTGATCTCGTTGGCGGTTCGATCGGCCTCGGGCCGGTCCGACTTGTTCACGGCGAAGACATCGGCGATCTCCATCAGGCCCGCTTTTATCGCCTGGATGGAATCGCCGAGCCCCGGTACGGCTACGACGACAACGGTGTCCGCTGCCTTGACGACGTCGACCTCCGATTGCCCGGCACCGACGGTCTCGATGATGACGACGTCGCAGCCCAAGGCGTCGAGGACGCGGACCGCGTCACCGGTCGCGGTGCTGAGGCCGCCGACGCTGCCGCGCGAGGCCATCGATCGGATGAAGACGCCCGGGTCTTCGCTGTGACCCATCAGGCGGATGCGGTCGCCGAGGATCGCGCCGCCGGTGAACGGACTGCTCGGGTCCACGGCGACGATGCCGACGCGTTTGTCCTCGCGCCGCAGGCGCTTCGTCAGCGCGTCCGTCAATGTCGACTTCCCGGTGCCCGGAGGCCCCGTCACGCCGACGATGTGCGCCCGCCCGGTGAACGGCAGCAGCGCCCGCAACGCGTCCTGCGCGCCGGCGCGGCCGCTCTCCAGCATCGTGATCAGACGCGCCGCGGCCCGTTGGTCGCCCGCGCGGACCGCGTCGACGAGGGCGGTGGCCGTCATATCGTCACGGGCGGTTGATAGACGCCGAACGACGCCCGCAAGACGTCGCAGATCTCGCCGATCGTCGCGTACGCGCGCACGGCCTCGAGGATGTGCGGCATGAGGTTGTCGGTTCCCGCCGCGGCGCGGCCAAAGCGCGCGAGGGCCTCGGCGACGGCGGAGCCGTCGCGCCGGGCGCGCAGCTCGACGACGCGCTGCTTCTGTCGTTCGGTCGTGGTGGGATCGACCTTCAAGATGCGCGGCGTCGCCCGCATGCCGTCGCCCTGGAAGCGATTGATGCCGACGATCGTCCGCTGCCTATCTTCGATCTCCTGTTGCTCCCGGTAGGCCGACTCGGCGATCTCGCGCTGGACCCAACCGGCTTCGATCGCGGGCAGCACGCCGCCCATGCCGTCGATCGTTTCGATGAGCCGCACGGCTTGCCGCTCGATGTCGTTCGTTAAGGACTCCACGAAGTACGATCCGCCCAACGGGTCGACGACGTCCGCGGCACCGGTCTCGTAGGCGATGACCTGCTGCGTGCGCAGCGCCAGCAGCGCCGACTCCTCGGTCGGCAACGCCAGCGCCTCGTCTTTGCCGTTCGTGTGCAGGGACTGCGTTCCGCCGAGGACGGCCGACAGCGCCTCCAAGGCGACGCGGACGACGTTGTTGTCGATCTGCTGCGCCGTCAGGCTGACGCCGGCGGTTTGCGTGTGGAACCGCAGCATCCACGATCGCGGGTTCTCGGCGCCGAATCGGTCCCGCATGATCCGCGCCCACAAGCGGCGCGCGGCCCGGAACTTCGCGATCTCCTCGAAGAAGTGGGTGTGGGCGTTGAAGAAGAACGACAGGCGCGGCGCGAACGCGTCAACGGGCAAACCGCGGTCGATCGCCGCCTTCACATAGGCGATCGCGTTCGCGAGCGTGAACGCGACCTCCTGGACGGCGGTGCAACCGGCCTCGCGGATGTGATAGCCGGAGATCGAGATGGGGTTCCAGCGCGGCAGGCGATCAGCGCAGAACGCGAACATGTCGGTGATCAGACGCAGCGACGGCTGCGGCGGGTATATGTAGGTGCCGCGGGCGACGTACTCCTTGAGGATGTCGTTTTGCGTCGTGCCCTCGAGCTTCTCGACGGGAACCCCCTGCCGATCGGCGGTCGCGATGACCATGGCGAGCAGCACGCTGGCCGTGGCGTTGATGGTCATCGAGATCGAAACCGTGTCCAAGGGGATGCCTTCGAGCAGGACTTCCATGTCGGCGAGGGAGTCGATCGCGACGCCG
>Ga0194132_10006840_pt1 | contig 17411 bp, 19 predicted proteins | sample TA2KigOf80mmetaG_FD_148612 | JGI IMG/M metagenome (GOLD analysis project Ga0194132, IMG submission 148612) | Freshwater microbial communities from Lake Tanganyika, Tanzania - TA2015054 Kigoma Offshore 80m | ecosystem: Environmental > Aquatic > Freshwater > Lake | place: Tanzania: Lake...
TTATCAACAGTGCATGGATACACGGCAACGCAATCGCTTGTTGATGGTAATGCGCGATTAAAAGATTTTCGGCGGGGTAGGGCAGCGGCAGGGAATATTGTGCCATCAACAACAGGGGCAGCAATTTCGGTAACGCGCGCAGTGCCTTCGTTGCAAGGAAAATTTGATGGCATTGCGCTTCGTGTGCCGGTACTTACAGGATCTATTGCAGACTTTACGTTTATTGCATCACGGCCAACAACCACTGCCGAAGTTAATGCGGTGTTTACACGGGCAGCGCAAGAAGATCGATGGCGCGGTATTTTGGGCGTTACAGCGGAGCCCTTAGTTTCGTCCGACATCGTCGGCACTCCCTTTGGCGCTATTATCGACCTTTCATTTACCAAGGTAATCGACGGCGACCTCGTAAAAGTCCTGTCGTGGTACGATAACGAGTGGGGGTATGTAAGTACTTTAGTGCGCCATGTAGAAAAGGCGATTAGCTTATTATAAGGCTTAAAAAAGCCCATAAAACCTATATAATTAGGGGTATTGACAAAATGCTATTATATATGATAATATATTTAACAGTGGTAGATAAAAAAACAGCTCTTTTTTCAAAGGATGTTGCCATGAAGCGAGTGCGTAATCACAAGCAACGAAATGCGGTTCGCAAGATGGCTCGTAGCCATCGTGCGGCGCAGAAAAAGCAGATGCAGATGATGAGAAGGGTATGGGCGGTAGAAGATACCGCCTCTCATCAGGGATAATCTGTAGCAAAGGGGACTATTGTATAGTCCCTTTTTTTATATTTTGTTATCATAAAAATAACATGTATCTGAAGAAAATTTTATTGTTGCTATGTGCGGTACCCTGCATTGTTTTTGCAAATGATCAGCTTGTAGATACTCAATTTCTTGATCTTAAAATTAAGGATTTTGATACGTTTATTAATGATATGTCTCAAAAAATAGAGGGTGCTTTAAAATTAAAAGATCTCTCTCAGATGAGTTTTTTGATGCACGCATATAATGAAGCGATAGCTAATAAAGAATCAGCAAAAGCATTAAGGGAAGTACTTAAGGGTAAAATAAAGATTCATAAAACTGTAGTTATTTCACAATTGAAATCGCAAGCGCGTTTCATATCGGATGCAGATGCTCTTTTGAATTCGCTTGTTGATAATGGGGGTAAACTACCTGCGGGAAATAGGGTTTTAAATTCATCGATTCGTGAAGTGCTGGGAGATATTCCTAAAAATAAAAATGTAACTTCAACCGAAGCACGACGCATAAGGCAGCATTTGCATGGTCTTCTTGCTATTAAGGAGCGCACCTACGAAGCATTGCAGCATTTTCTAACAAATAAGCTTACGGAGGGTTCTGCTATGAAATATATTGATGGTCGTATTTCTTCTCTTGCTCATCAGCCGGTTGATAATCCCTTTTATAAAGATATGGAGAAATTTATAGTTGTAAAGAAGGTTCAACCTTCAAATCCTCTTCTTAGTCCTAGTAGTAATGCGCCTCCTGCCAGTCCTGCAACGGCGCAGGATATTAGAGACGCTTTGGTTGCCATCGAAAAGGATATTATCAATGCAAAGAATGATGCAATGAAGAAAAAGTTGACGCATGATAAAATAGAGCTGCTCCACAAGCTTCGTGATAAGGTAAATGCGGATAAGGTAAATGCGGATGCGGAATTGTTAAAAAAGAAATTGGGTACAACGGCGCAGCAGCAGCCGCTGGTTGATGGACCCTCTGCCGCTAAACCTCCAGCGCAGGCTCCGGGAGCGAGTAAACCGCCTCCGCCTCCGCCTCCGTCTCCGCCTAAGAAACCTTTACCTCGACCCAGGTAAATAACGAGAAAAATATGAATCAAAAAAAATCTTTATTTGCAATAATGGTGATTATGCAGGGAATTTTATGTAATTCGGTATTTGCAGAAAATTTTCCGCTCACTCGTTATCCTAATCTTAATAATCTGGCAACTTCCAAGTACTATGAGGGCTGTTTGGAGAGATCTTTGGGATAGCACAACAGGTAAAACATCAGCAGATTATATTAATGAATATACAAAACTACGAGCAGATTTGATGTCTCAGATGAATACTATTGATAGGAACATCCAGTCTTTAAAAAACGATATATCTAGCATTGATTCTCAAGATAAGAATGTTGCTATACCACGAGCGGTTGATAGGAGGCCTTTTTTGCAAAGGCAAATAAAGATATTAGAAAATAAACGAGCACTATTATCCCAAAAAATTGAACGATTGAATTATACGATCGCAGAAGAATCAGTTGAGGGTATTGATAGAGAAATGATGAAGACGAATAAGGGGTATGTGAATCGTTTAAGTCCTTTTGAGACATAATTATTCCTAAAATTCGGCTGTTCTTTGACAATACGCTCCGAGCGTATACTATTCTTCCTATGTTTATCCGCAAGATCGGTATTGATTTGGGGACAGCAAATACCATTGTATATGTCCCTGGTAGTAATTTTGTTATCAATGAGCCGACTATTGTAGCGCTGTCGTCTCCTGATAATACCGTGCTTGCGGTGGGTCGTGAGGCAAAAGACATGATTGGTCGCACGCCTGACGATATTACGGCATACCGTCCTTTAAAGGATGGTGTTATTGCCGATTATTATATTACGCGCGCTATGCTCCATTACTTTATTGCAAAGGCGGTGGGCCCTTTTAATCTTTTTAAACCCGAAGTTGTTATTTCTGTTCCTGCAGGTATTACGCAAACAGAACGGCGCGCGGTAATGAACGCGGTGCGCGAAGCAGGCGCTAAGGATGCATACATCGTTAAAGAGCCGATACTCGCTGCTCTTGGTGCTGGGATTCCTATTAATAGTCATGCGGGCAATATGATCGTTAATATTGGTGGTGGTACATCCGAAGTTGCTGTTGTTTCTTTAGGTGGTATTGTTTCGTGGGCATCGCTTCGCGTTGCGGGTAATAAGTTCGACCAAGCGATTATCGATATGATTAAAAAGAAATATGCCCTATCTATTGGTGAGCAAACTGCGGAGCAGGCGAAGATAGAAATTGGTGCAGCATTGCCAGCAAAAGATAAACAGGATTTTCAGTTACGTGGCCGTGATCTTATTTCGGGTTTACCAAAAGATATTCTTATTAATTCAAATGAAATAGCTGAGGCATTGCATCCGCATCTTATGGATATTGTTTCTGAAGTACAGCGTGTGTTTAATGTAACGCCACCCGAGCTTGTGGCCGATATTATGGATAAGGGTATTATTCTTTCGGGTGGAGGAGCACAATTAGGGCGCATCGATGAATTTTTTAAACGCATGTTAGGTGTATCCGCATTTGTTGCAGACGAACCGCTCTTTTGCGTCGCAAAGGGCACGGGGTTAATCTTAAATCACCTCGATGTCTACAAACGCACTCTTATTAACAAGCGCTAATCTTTCGCACGCCTACCTTATATGGGGGTATGGGCCACACGAAGGCAAGATTACTGCTATTCAAGATTTTCTTGTTACGTTAGAGCCACCACCTTTTGTTGATTCGCTTATTATTTTTCCTATAGAGGGAACAACGGGTATTGAAGCAGTGCGCGAAGCACAGCGGTTTATTTGGCAAAAACCTGCTCGTTCTGCGCGAAAGACTATTATAGTTGCTGACGCAGCAACCTTAACGCGCGAAGCACAAGATGCATTTTTAAAAATAGTTGAAGAGCCACCAGAGCACGGGCTCATACTGTTCGTGGCACAAGACCCTGCTTTTCTTTCACCTGCTCTTCAGTCACGATTTCAAAAAATATATATTCCGGCACCGATAGATAGTGTAGTAGATGAAGATGCGGCGGCAGAGGCAGAAGAGTTTTTACGAGCAAATGCTACGAGTAGGAAGGCTATTATAAAGCACATATTGGAACGCAATGATGTTGCTATAGCGCTTTTTACTACGGCGGTAATGGCGGCGCTTGATCGTGACTGTCGTAAAAATTGGCGTGTGCTTAAAGAAATGTCGTATCGTCTTATGCTTATGGGTCGGAATACAACAAACCGCAAGTTGCAATGGGAGGCTATTTCATCGTATCTATAATGCATATGGACCCACTTTTAAAGCAATTTGATGTAGATTTGCGCGGTGCAGTAGAGCATTTTAAAGATGAATGTTCTGGTATCCGTACTAATCGCCCAACTTCTCGTTTAATAGAGGATGTGCAGGCTGAGTATTTTGGGCAGATGACACCTATTAAGCAGTTAGGATCAATTATGATAATTCCGCCACGAGAGATGGCAGTTTCGGTGTGGGATAAGGGTGCGGTAGCAGAAGTAGCGCGTGCTATAGAAAATGCAGGCTTAGGGCTTTCGGTTTCTGTTGATGGGTCAATGGTCCGCCTTGCTTTACCGTTACTTACTAACGAGCGTCGTACGGAGCTTATAAAACTTGCAAAAGCAATTGCTGAAAAGGAGCGTATTAAAATACGTGGCTATCGCGATGATGTTATGAAAAAGATAAAGACAGGAGAAACAGATGAAGATATAATGTTTCGTATGAAGGAACAGGCGCAAAAAGCAGTCGATGGAGCAAACGCTCTTATAGAAGATCTGCTTGAAAATAAAATAAAAGAAATTAATGACTGAGCTTATTGTACTTTTTGGGCTCGTGCTTCTTATTTTAGTGCATGAGATCGGCCACTTCGCTACAGCGAAGATGTTTGGTATGTATGTGGAGGAATTTGGTATTGGTTTTCCTCCGCGATTATTTTCGTGGAAGCGTGGCGAAACGCAATACAGTATAAATAGTATTTTGCTCGGTGGATTTGTTAAATTACACGGCGAACTTGATGGTAGTATTGCGCGATCGTTTATGCGTCATGCTGCATGGAAGCGCGCTATTGTTCTTGTTGCCGGTGTTTTCATGAACTTCATTGCGGGTTGGGTTATATTTTCGAGCATATTGTGGATTGGTGTACCACCTGCAATTTTTATTAGCGATATTACCGATATAAGCCCTGCTGCTCGCGCAGGATTAATGAAGGGGGATATTGTTAATGATTTTACGGATCCGAATGATTTTATGGCGTATGTTAAAAAGAATAAGGGTAAATCTATTACCCTTTCTATTATACGTGCCGGCGAAGAGCGTAAAGTTGTTGTAACGCCTCGTGTAAAAGCACCTTTAGGTGAAGGTGCTCTCGGCGTGAGTTTAGTCGGTGGTGGTGTAGAGGGTGTTGGTTTTTGGAATGGATTAAAAGGTGGCTTTCTTATGGCGTGTGCTACGGTATGGTCTGTTGTAACAGGGCTTGGAGCGCTTATAAGTCAACCAGAAGCTGTTGTGGGGCCGGTGGGTATATTTCGCGTTGCCTCAGGCGCAGCAGCTATTGGCTTTACCTACGTCCTTCAGCTTTTAGCTGTTATATCGTTAAATCTGGCGGTATTAAATCTTTTGCCTATTCCTGCGCTTGATGGTGGCCGTTTATTATTTATTCTTATTGAAAAAATTCGTGGCAAACAGTTTTCTCCAAAGTTTGAAATGCGTGCGAATAGCATAAGCTTTATTCTGCTTATAGCGCTTATTCTTACGATAACGGTAAAGGATGTTGTAGGGCTTTTGTAATTTCCCTGTATTGCCATTTCTATTTCCCTGTGTACGATGAGAGGATATGAGGCAATCCTCCTTATTTACCAAAGTATCAAAAACAGCACCTTCTGATGCTGTGTCTGCAAATGCCGCTCTTCTTGAGCGTGGTGGCTTTGTATATAAAAATTCTGCAGGCGTATATTCGTATTTACCACTCGGCTTACGAGTTATTAAAAATATTACGGATATTGTACGCGAAGAAATGAATGCTATAGGCAGTAATGAGTTATTAATGCCTGCTCTTGTAGAGAAAAAATATTTAGATGCAACAAAGCGATGGGATGTTGAGGTGGGCTATCGTGCGCATGGCATTGGTGAAGCAGTAGATGCATTTGCTCTTGGTTGGACTCATGAAGAAGTTTTAACTGAGCTTGTTTCTCATTATATTAATTCGTATCGCGATTTACCGTTTTCGGCATATCAAGTGCAAACAAAGTTCCGCAACGAGCCGCGCGCAAAATCCGGCGTATTGCGCGGAAAGGAATTTATTATGAAAGATATGTATAGCTTCCACGCCTCGCAGGAAGATTTTGAGGTGTTTTATGAAAAAACGAAGCAGGCGTATACGAATGTATTTCGTCGTTGTGGGCTTGATGCGTATTGCACACGCGCAGCAGGTGGTGCATTTACTGGTAACATAACGCATGAATTTCAAGTTATTTCGCCTGTAGGGGAAGATAATATATATGTTTGTCCTGCCTGTCGTTATGCGGAAAACAAGGAGGTTGCAACAGTGAAGGCAGGGGATGCATGCCCTTCGTGTAAGGGGGTGATAGAAGAAAAGTCGGCGATAGAGGTTGGTAATATATTCCCTCTGGGTACGAAATATGCAGATGCATTTAATTGTGCATATAGCACTGAAGATGGCGCAAAGAAACCGGTTGTTATGGGATCGTATGGTATCGGCATATCTCGTCTTATGGGCACTATCGCCGAATTACATCATGACGATGCAGGGCTTACGTGGCCTGCGTCTGTCGCTCCTTTTGCGGTACATGTACTTGATTTGACTAAGGCAGGTGCTCACGTGGCTTCGGTATATGAGGCATTGCAAAAGGCAGGTATTGCGGTACTCTGGGATGATCGTGATGTAAGTGCTGGCGATAAGCTTGCAACAGCGGATGTTTTAGGTATTCCTGTACGCGCGATTATTAGTGAAAAAACAAATGGCAAGATTGAGATAAAGCGCCGTACAAGCACCGATGTGCTTGTAGGAGATATAAACGACGTAGTGCGTATAGTAGAGGAGACTTTATAATGTTTAATTATTTTGGCAAAAGCATCGGTATCGATCTCGGTACCGCTAATATCTTAGTATATGTTGCGGGTCGCGGCATTGTTGTTAATGAGCCATCTATCGCAGCGGTAAATACTAAAACAGGTACTGTACTTGCTATTGGTAACGAAGCAAAAAAGATGTTGGGGCGCACTCCCTCGCATATTCATGTTATTCGGCCTCTCGTAAATGGCGTTATATCGGACTTTGAAATGACACAAGAGGTTATGCGTCATTTTTTGAAGCTTGCGAGCGGGGGCGGGTCATTTTTTAGCTATAGTCGGGCGATTGTAGGAGTACCGAGCAATCTTACGGAAGTTGAACGTAAGTCGGTTGAGGATGCAGTGATAGGCGCTGGTGTACGTCATGCATATCTTATTGAAGAGTCGCTTTCCGCTGCTATTGGCGCACGTCTGCCGATACATGAGCCAACGGCTAACATGATTGTTGATATCGGTGGAGGAACAACAGAAATCGCTATCATCTCGATGGGTGGTACGGTAACAGCAAAAAGTTTAAAAGTTGCTGGTGATAAGTTTAATGAAGATGTTATTCGTTTTATTCGTGATGAATTTCGTTTAGTTATTGGGGAACCTACCGCAGAGGATTTAAAAATAAATATTGGCTCTGCAATACAGTTACCTGAAAAGACAGATTTGTTGGTGCGTGGTCGTGATCTTACTACCGGCTTACCGAAAGAAGTTACTGTTAAAGATTTTCAAATACGCGCAGCTCTTGTTCGTTCGGTAAAAATGATTGTTGAGGCAATACGTGAAGTTATCGAAGGCGCTCCACCAGAGCTTGCGGGCGATATATTGCGTCATGGTATACATTTATGTGGTGGAGGTAGTTTACTCCGCGGACTTAATCAGCTTATTGCAAAAGAACTTTCTATACAGACAGTAGTTGTTGATGATCCTTTAACATGCGTCGTTCGTGGTACCGGTGTTGCAATTGAGCAATTTGAGGAATATTCAGCTGTTTTAAACCACCCTATTATTCCACGCGATATACGGGTGTAGGTTATGTAGATATATGCGACATTCTTTGACGATACTCTTTGCAATTATCGGTATTATTTTTATCACTATAGGGGCACAGGGGCGTTATCGTGTGTTTCTTGCTTTTGCGCGCATTATGCAAGGTAGTAATCCCATTGATTACGAAACATTGCGCGCCGAGAATAATGCATTAAAGACAGCTCTTATGCAGGCGAAAGTAGATACTTCTTTTGCGCGGCAGGAAAATGATGCAATTATATTTGCTGATGTTTTTGCTTTGTATCCTTTTAATGGCTATAAAATAGTGCGGATTGATAAGGGTCTTGTTGATGGTATGCGGATAGGATATCCGGCAACATTTGGCGGATCGGTTCTTGTAGGACAGGTAACAGATGTTCGTAATACATATAGTATTGTGCGTATAGTTGGTAGCCCTGATTGGCAGATACCAGTACGTGTTGGTCCGCATAAGATTGCGGGTCTTTTGGTAGGTGGTACGGTGCCACGCATTACGATGATTCCTGCTGATAAAAATATTGCTGTGGGCGATGCGGTTATAAGTGCTTCAAGTGAATTGCCCTATGGCCTTACTATTGGTACGGTGAGTACTGTGTCAGCTACTACTGAAGGAGGTGTTTTTAAAGATGCGGGTATAGCATTTCCGTATGACACACGTGATATTGCCGAACTCGCATTTATGGTATGGAAGCGCGATTAAGTTGGTGGGTGTATGTAGTGATATTCTTCGCAGCATATGCGGGGACGACACCTCTTTTTTCTGTACTCGGAGTACATATACAAGTCGCACTTATTCTTGGTGTATACGCTGCTTTATATACAAAGTCACTATATGAATGTATATTTCTTGCTCTTGCTGCTGTAGTGGGGAGTTTTAGAGGGGTTGATATATATATAAGCACTCTTTTGTTTGGTGGTTCATTTATAAGCACCTATGCAATACATCGTGTTATACCATGGCGACCATTTCTTACTGGGTTAGTCATTATTATCTTTTTCTCTTTTTTTGAATATATTTCGTGGGATGCGATATTTATGATGCGCCTTGCGCCACAGTTCGTGCGTGAGGCACTCTATAACGTGACGGCATTTGCTATTGCATATACATTTATGCCGCACTTATATGCGCGAAAGAGAGGACGATATTAGTTTTGAAGAATCAATTTTTACTGATTGGTCGGGATCGTCTCGTTTAGAGTCGCCTATACCACAGTGGGCATTTTTTCTGGTGGCGTTGGGAGCGACTATTGTTATTGGTGTGTTTTTTGCACGCTTTATTTTTTTATCATTAATTAATGGCGATACGTATCAATCTCGTGCTACAGCAAATGCGTATAAGCAATTTACTATCCCTGCATACCGTGGCATTATCACCGATCGCTTTGGTGAAGCGTTGGTAAAAAATATACCGAGCTTTACAGTGAGTGTTGATGTGGTTGAGTTGTATCGCAAAACGCGTACGCCATCCTCGCGTAATGAGCTTATTACAAAGGTAGCTACTATCCTTGCGATACCTCAAGAATCTGTGCAGACGATAATAGAGGATGGTGATGATGCGGGTGAGCCACGGGTGATTATCGCGCGAGATATTACATCCGAGCAGGCAATAGATTTGCGCGCTATAGGGGATGAGGCGCTTATGGTTGAGGATAACTATCGTAGGCAATATCCTGAGCCGTATATTTTTTCACATATTGTGGGATACACGAAAAGTGTTGATTTTAAAAATACGATAGAGGGTGCGGCAGGACTTGAAGCGGAATATAACGAAATGTTGCGGGGTGCTGATGGTGTGCGTATAGCGCATCGTGATGTTCATGGTACAGTGCTTGCTGAAAAGAAAGTGTCGGAGGCGCGCGCCGGTGCAGCGCTTACCACAACAATCGATGCTGGTTTACAGCGCTATTTTTATAATCGTTTTAAAGAAACACTGACTTCACTGAGCAGAACAGCTGGCGTTGGCATTGCGATGGATCCGCAAACAGGCGAAGTGCTTGCTCTCGTGAGTTTTCCGTCGTTTGATAATAATAATCCTTCAAAATATTTAATGACGAGCGGTAATCCTCTTTTTAATCGCGCAATTTCTGGTATGTATTCCCCTGGTTCGACTGTTAAGCCATTAGTTTCGCTTGCAACGTTACGCGAAAAATTAGTAACGCCAGATTTTACTGTGTATTCAAAAGGTTATTTAGAATTACCTAATCCGTATAATCCCGAAAAGCCAAGTCGTTTTTTGGATTGGAAAGCACAAGGTTTAGTGGATATGTATTCTGCGCTCGCACGATCGAGTAACGTGTATTATTACGTTGTTGGTGGTGGGTGTACAGCTTCTACGTGTAATGGTGTTGGTCATAGTAAAGGATTGGGCATTGCGAAGCTCAATGAATATTGGAAGATGTTTGGGTTTAATACAAAGACCGGTGTTGATATGCCTGCAGAGGCTGTGGGTTTTTTACCTAATCCGGAAGAAAAAGAAAAGCGTACAGGTCAGCCATGGCGTATTGGTGATACATATAACGTTGCTATTGGGCAGGGTGATTTGCAGGTAACGCCTATACGCTTACTCACATTTTTTTCTTCATTGGGTAATAATGGCGTAACATTGCGCCCACATTTTTTATTGTCGGCATCAACCGCTCACATATTGCAGGATTATTCATCGTGGAAAGACGAAATTGTAGCAGTACAGCGTGGTGTGCGTGATGTTGTCGCAAAGCCGTATGGAACAGCAAATGCGTTATATGATTTGCCATATAAGACTTCGGGAAAAACAGGTAGTGCTCAGATACAAAACAATGCAAAGACGAACGCATTTTTTATTGGTTATGGTCCATCGGATAATCCACGAATAGCTGTTTTGATTTTGGTGGAGGATGCAAAAGCAGGAAGTTTAAACGCTGTGCCTATCGGGCGTGATGTTATTAAGTGGTATTATGAAAATAGAATGCAATGAGCAAGATTATTTTTGCTAACTGGAAAAAGAAAATAACCACTGAGGCTGATGCAATTGCTTTAGCACAGGCAACGGATGTGGCGGGCTTAGTATTATTACCGCCACATGAATTTTTGCGCGAAGTAAAATCAGTGGTTACACATGCTCTGGTTGGTGTGCAAGATTATGCGCCTGATGCATGGGCGATGGGTGCGCGCTATGCACTTGTGGGGCACGCTGATCGCCGCGCGTTAGGGGATACAGATACAATAGTGGCAGAAAAATTAGCCCTCGCACTGTTAGATGGTGTAACTCCTATATTTTGTATTGGAGAAAATCGTGCTGAGCGCGATGCAGGTGAAGCGCATGGCATTATTAAGCATCAATTATTACGAGGGCTTTCGCGACTCATGCAATTAGATATTGAAAATCCCACTATAGGTATTGCATATGAACCATTGTGGGCAATATCGAATAGAGGTAATGAAGAATGTTCAATAGAAACAGCTCTACATCGCATTGCGTATATAAAAGAGCAATTGTTACACTTAGGATATTGTGGTGTGGTGAAGTATGTGTATGGTGGATCTGTTACTGTAAAAAACGCAGAAAAATATATACATAGTAATGAAATAGACGGTCTTTTAGTCGGGGCCGCAAGTGTAGAAAAAGAAGAGTTACAAACAATATGGCATTTGGCATCAAAATCGTGAAGAAAGAAGAAAAAATAATTGCGTGGTCGCGCATTGCTTTAATATGGGTGGGGATTATTGCATTGCTCTATACGGCATATGCACTGCGTACATGGGCAAATGCCACACCTTCGGCACGTACGGTAACAGTCTCCGCAGATGGTAAGGCAACGGTAATTCCTAATCTTGCAATCGTTTCGTTTTCGGTAGTATCCGAAGGATCTTCGGCAACTACGATACAGACTGATAATACAAAAAAAATGAACGCGGCAATTGCGATAGTAAAAGGCTTTGGTATTAAAGACGCGGATATTAAAACATCGGGATATAATTTATCGCCTCGATATACCTATGAACAAAAAACAGGTAAGTCACGTATTGATGGTTACCAAATAACCCAGACAGTAACTCTTAAGGTTCGTGCTATGGATGATGCGGGTAAAATTGTAGGAGCATTACCAAGTGTTGGTGTAAACCAAATTTCTGGTCCGGATTTTAGCGTTGAGGATATTGATATGTTTTTGCACAGTGCGCGCGAAGAAGCATTTAATAAAGCATATGCTAAGGCAAAAGAATTGGCGCATCTTGCGGGAGCAGGTGTTGGTCGTGTAGTAACATTTTCCGAAAGCTCAGGAGGTAATTATCCACGCCCGATGTATATGAAGGCAGAAATGGGTATGGGGGGCGATGCATCGTCTGTGCCACAGTTTGAAGCGGGTAGTGACGAAGCGCGCGTAACAGTAAGCGTTACATACGAATTGCGATAATATTTTTAGTCAATTGCTTAATGCCTTGCATTTTTTAGTTGGTTAGTGTACACTAACATACAGGTAAATGAGGGTAGTGATTGAGTGATTATTATTTCGCTTAAGCATGACCCCTAACCAATGGCAAAAAACCCCGCTTGCGGGGTTTTTTGTTGCTCCGTATACTTGAGTGCAGGAGGCGGTTCCAGCACTCATTTATTACCATTGGTTAACAGGGGTCAACTAACCGCCTCCTACGGGAGCATAGATTATGCAGATAGTATGATTTCAGAACATATTCCATTAAAAAAATATAGCAATTACGCGATAGGGGGCATTGCCCGCTATTTTTGTCATGCAGAAGGATTGCATCATATTATGCACGCAATTTCGTTTGCTAAAGAAAAAAACATCCCCTTATTTGTTTTAGGTGGCGGTACTAATGTGCTTTTTAGTGACACTGTTTTTGAGGGACTTGTAGTAAAGCCTGACATTCGTTTTATTGCAGTAAATGAAGCATTACCTGAAACCGTTACGGTAACGTGCGGTGCAGGCGTTCCTATGCACGATTTATTAACTACATGTGCAGCGCAAGGATTGTCTGGTCTTGAATGGGCAGGAGGACTCCCCGGGACTGTTGGTGGTGCAGTACGGGGTAATGCAGGGGCATTTGGTGGTGAAATAAAAGATTCGATAGTGCATGTAGCAAGTTTAGATATTAGTGGCGCAAAGCCACATATTATAGTGCGTGATTCTATAGCATGCAAATTTGGTTATCGTTCTAGTATATTTAAAGATCTGTCGGGTAAAGAAATTGTTCTTTCGGTAACATTTGTTTTAACGCATGCCACTCCGTCTGCAGTGCGTGCCACAATGAACGAAAAAATAGCATGGCGTAGCGCTCGTCAACCGTTTGAATATCCTAATGTCGGTAGTATTTTTAAGAATGTTGCGTGGGATTTAGTGCCTACAGCATTACAGGCGCGCGAGGATATTCGGGGTCATATTAAGCAAGATCCATTTCCGGTGATACCTGCTGCCTTTCTTATCGATGCAGCAGGCTTAAAGGGTGTTAGTTGTGGTGGTGCTATGGTTTCGCAGAAGCATCCTAACTTTATTGTGAATGCCTGTGGTGCCGAAGCGCAGGATGTAAAAGACTTAGTTGCTTTGGTGAAGGCGCGGGTGATGGATGAGTTCGGTATAGCGCTTCACGAAGAAATAGAATACGTTTGATTGTATGTTTGGTTTATTTGACCCCTTAAAAGCGTATAAAAAGCGCGTTTTAGAGATTAATGCCATTGAAAGTGGGCTTATGAGCCTTACGGACGATGGTTTAACGCAGGAAAGTATAGCGTTGCGTAAGCGAGCACAAGCTGGCGAATCTCTTACTGTATTATTGCCACGGGCATTTGCTTTGGTGCGTGAGGCAAGTCGTCGCACATTAGGTCAACGACAGTATGATGTTCAGCTTGTGGGTGGCATGGTGTTGCATGACGGTAAAATTGCTGAAATGGCGACAGGTGAGGGTAAAACACTTGTGGGTACATGCCCTGCCTATTTAAATGCACTTGCAGGCAATGGCGTGCACTTGGTTACTGTTAATGATTATTTGGCAAAGCGTGATGCGGTGTGGATGGGGCAGGTATATAATCTATTAGGTATTTCTGTTTCTATTATTGCTCATGACAGTGCGTATTTGTACGATCCGCATTTTAAGGCCGAGAAAGAAGCTGATGCGAACCGTGATGCTCTTGGTAGTTTTCGTATTGAGCAGGATTATTTACGTCCTATATCTCGTAAAGAAGCGTATGCGGCAGATATTACCTACGGAACAAATCATGAATTTGGTTTTGATTATTTACGCGATAATTTGGCGTATAGCGTAGATGTGCAGGTGCAACGTGGTCATCATTACGCAATTATCGATGAAGTCGACAGTATCTTAATAGACGAGGCGCGTACACCGCTTATTATTTCGGCGCCTGATGCGGAGTCGAGCGAATACTACAAAACGTTTTCTCGTATTGTCAGAGGACTTGTTCGTGGCGAGGATTATACAATAGACGAAAAAATCAAAGCAGTTGATATAACGCAGGCAGGTATTGATACGGTAGAAAAAACACTCGGCATTGCCGATTTATATGCTACAGAAAATGCACGCCTTGTTCATTATTTACAGGAAACATTGCGCGCATATGGTCTTTTTACATTAGACAAGGATTATGTAGTAAAAGATGGCGAAGTAATTATTGTTGATCAATTTACGGGTCGTTTAATGCATGGCAGGCGATTTTCTGGTGGCTTGCACCAAGCAATTGAGGCAAAAGAAGGGGTAAAAGTACAACAAGAATCGCGCACATATGCCGAAGTCAGTATTCAAAATTATTTCCGTATGTATGGAAAGCTTGCGGGTATGACAGGTACGGCGCAAACATCTGCGGAAGAATTCGATAAAGTGTACAAGCTTGAGGCGATGACTGTGCCAACGCATCGTCCACGTCAGCGTAAGGATGCGATTGATGTAATTTATAAAAATTTAGATGCAAAGTTTGCCGCAGTTGTTGCCGAAATAAAGCGACGGCACGAACGTGGTCAACCAGTTTTAGTTGGTACGGCTGCTATCGAAAAAAATGAATTATTGTCGCGTTTGCTAAAGCAGGCTGGTATTCCGCATGAAGTGTTAAATGCAAAAAATCATGAACGTGAAGGTATGATAGTGGCGCAGGCAGGTCGTAAGGGTAGTGTTACTGTTGCTACTAATATGGCAGGCCGTGGTGTGGATATTATTTTAGGTGGTAATCCGCCTCAGGCACACGAAGCGGCAGAAATTCGTGCATTAGGTGGTTTGCATGTCATAGGCACCGAGCGACACGAAGCGCGTCGTATAGATAATCAGTTGCGTGGTCGTGCAGGTAGGCAAGGGGATGAAGGCTCATCGCAATTTTTTATGTCTTTGGAAGATGATTTGCTCCGTGTGTTTGGTGGTGATCGTTTAAAGGGGATGATGGAGAGGATGGATATGCCTGACGATATGCCTATTGAGTCGCGTATTGTAGGTAAAGTAATCGAGCAGGCGCAAATAAAAGTAGAAGGCTTTAATTTTGACGCACGTAAACATTTACTTGAATATGATGACGTTTTAAACAAGCAACGCACTGCCATATATGGTAAGCGTAAAGTACTGCTTACAGATAAAGCGCCCGTTCAGGCGTTGTACGCACTTGATATGTTGTGGATGAGTCACTTAGAGGATATGGAATCTCTCCGTGATTCAGTGCGACTTCGTGCATATGGTCAGCGTGATCCATTAGTGGAATATCGTCGTGAAGCGCACATACTCTATCAACAAATGCTGGCGCAATTTGATGAATGGATGAAAGAAAATGAAGCGCGCATTAAGGCTGCCGCTGTAGAAGCAGATGCTACTGCTTCACCTCTCGCTATTCCTCAGGCGCCTGCTGTAAAGCAATACGAAGGAACAGGTAGAAACGATGCATGTCCGTGTGGCGCACAAGATGCGGTAGGTAATCCTATTAAGTATAAGAAGTGTCATGGAGCCTAGGCAGATATCACGCGAAAAGGCACTCGTAGGGGCGGCGGGCATTATAATGGCCGTCCTTTTTCTTATACCTGTATTTTCTGGCAAATATCAGGCACTTCTTACTGCATATGTTGCTGCGCAACCAGCATATGCATTTATAACGGTTGCGATAGCGCGTTTTCTTGCCATTGTGATAGCACCGCTGCCTGGACAACCTGTTGCATTTATGAGTATCGCTGTTATGCCATGGCAATGGGCATGGCTTGCAAATCTTATTGGTGCTGATTGTGGTGCTATCGTCGCATTTTTAATTGCTCGTAGGTTTCGTGAACCAGTAGCAGCTCGCTTTACAGGGCTTAAAGACTTACATGCATTTGAGAAAGCACTTTCTGGTCGTATGCGTTTATGGGGGTTTGTTGGGTTGCGTTTTGCGACTGCAGGAGCGCTGGATTTTTTTAGTTATGCTGCAGGATTATCTACGGTATCGTTCCGTATATTTTTATTCGCAACATTACTTGCGGATATTCCTATTACTTTTATCTTTTTTTATTTTGGTGGTATGGCTGCGCGATACGGTGCATATGTTATGATCGCCTTTATTGTGCTTTTTATGCTTACGAGTGCAACACTAGGCAAGTATGTTATACAAAAAAATAAGAGATAGTATGAATCCTAAAAAGAAAATAGTGGTTGTAAGTGGTGGATTTGATCCTGTGCATATCGGGCACGTACGCATGTTTAACGAAGCACGTGCTTTAGGTGATGAGTTAATTGTTGTTATTAATAACGATAATTGGCTTATGAAAAAGAAAGGTTTTGTGTTTATGCCAGAAGCAGAACGTAAAGAAGTTATCGAGGCATTTCGTGCTGTTGATAGGGTAGTGCTTACTCATCATGAAAAAGATACAACCGATATGAGTGTATGCGATGTACTGCGTGTATTACGGCCGGATATATTTGCAAATGGTGGTGATAGAAAATTAGATAATGTTCCCGAAGTGGCAGTATGTAAAGAAATTGGATGTGAAATGGTTTTTAATATCGGCCGTGGTGGTAAGGTACAATCAAGTTCAGATCTTGCGCAAAAAATACGCCAGCAATAAAAAAAGGAGCGCTCCTCCTGTCCCATCTCGTTTTCACGAGCAGGTTAGAGCGCTCCCCATTGTAGCCACGGCATCAGGCAAAATCCTTTTTGCGAATACCGGGCAAGCTTCGATTTTTTTGGGAATTCAAACGGATATCTCTCTACCTACGCGGCAGATTTGGATGTAACCTTAGCTATCCATTTCAAGGGGTGCAAGCCCCTGTCTTCCCTTGCAAAAGAACTCCTTTCGTGTGAATGCTTGCGACCATATAATTGGCCGCTCGCAACGCAGCCTTCTTGTTGTACCGGTCTTGCGACTCGGTCTTAGCGTTTTTATATAATACTATATGTGTTTATTTTCGTCAACTCTATTACCGAATAATCAAATACCCCCAGTTATGGGCGGTAGTTGCAGTAATATTTCCTGTCGTTACGTTTCTAATGCGTATTTCTATGGCGTCTGGTAGGGCGCGTGCGCTGTGAAATACAAGGCCGTTTTCAAGGGGGGAT
>Ga0194132_10006841_pt1 | contig 17410 bp, 13 predicted proteins | sample TA2KigOf80mmetaG_FD_148612 | JGI IMG/M metagenome (GOLD analysis project Ga0194132, IMG submission 148612) | Freshwater microbial communities from Lake Tanganyika, Tanzania - TA2015054 Kigoma Offshore 80m | ecosystem: Environmental > Aquatic > Freshwater > Lake | place: Tanzania: Lake...
CACCTTCCGCCGCATGGGTTTGACCTCCATCCCGATGCACGCGGATTCAGGAGCGATCGGCGGCGACATGAGCCACGAGTTCATCGTGCTGGCTGAGACCGGCGAAAGCGCAGTCTATTGCGACAAGGCCTGGCTCGATGCCGACCCCTTGAAGGAGACCATCGACTACAACACGGACCTTCAGCCCTTCGTCGACCGCTGGACCAGCCTCTACGCCGTGACGGATGAGAAGCACGATCCCAAGGCCTGTAAGGTGCCGCCCGATCGGCTCTATGAGGGCAAGGGCATCGAGGTCGGCCACATCTTCTATTTCGGCACGAAATATTCGAAGGCGATGAAGGCGAGCGTGACGGACGACAAGGGCGGTGAGGTGTTGGTCGAGATGGGCTCGTACGGCATCGGAGTGTCGCGCCTGGCGGGCGCGATCATCGAGGCGAGCCATGACGACAAGGGCATCATCTGGCCCGAGCCGGTGGCACCGTTCAAGGTCGGGCTGATCAATCTGCGGAGCGGCGATGCCGCTTGTGACGCGATGGCGAGCGATCTCTACGCCAAGCTCGAGCGCGCCAAGATCGACGTGCTGTATGACGACCGCGAAGAGCGCGCAGGCGTGAAGTTCGCATCGATGGACCTGATCGGGCTGCCCTGGCAGCTTGCGATCGGCCCACGCGGTGCGGCGTCCGGCAAGGTCGAGCTGAAGAAGCGCGGTGCCGCCGGTGCAGCCGAGGAGCTTGCCGTGGACGCTGTAATTGCGCGCCTCGGCGCGTCGTCCAGCAGATGATAGCGCTTGCTCCCAAGAGTGCCGATGGACCCTACAATGCGTCATGGCCCGGCCTGACCGGGCCATCCAGAGCAGCAGCGAGGTCATGCCGGTTGCCCTGGATCCCCCGGTCAAGCCGGGGGATGACGGCATGTTTTGTGCGGCGGAGCACTGGGAGTACCACGAGTTACCCTCGGTCGGTGGGAGGGTGCCGCGAGACGATTGGCTCGTTGGCCTGCTGGGGCGCGCTGTAGATGTTCTCCGCCTTCGAGCGGCTGGTCGCCTTCCGCTATTTGCGCGCCCGCCGCAAGGAGGGCTTCGTCTCGGTCATCGCGGCGTTTTCGCTCGTCGGCATTGCGCTCGGCGTCGGCACGCTGATCGTTGTGATGAGCGTGATGAATGGCTTTCGCGAGGAACTGCTCTCGCGCATCCTCGGCCTCAACGGCCATATGATGGTCTACGCCGAAGAAGCGTTCACCGACTATGACGGTGTGGCGCAGAAGGTCGCTGGCGTCGATGGTGTCACCATCGCGGCGCCGTTGATCGAAGGCCAGGTCATGGCGACTACGCGCGAGTCGGCCACCGGTGCCTTGGTCAGGGGCCTGCGCGGGGCTGACCTCGCCAAATATCCGTTCATCGGCACCAGCATCAATGGCGGCTCGTTCGACGCATTTGCGCAGGGTGGCGGCATCCTGGTCGGTGATCGCCTGGCCGCGCGTCTCAAGGTGGGTGTAGGCGGGCAGATCACGCTGATCTCGCCCCAGGGCAACCCGACCGTGATGGGCGTGGTGCCGCGCGCGCGCGCCTTCACCATCGTCGCGACCTTCAATGTCGGCATGTACGAATATGATTCGAGCTTCATCTACATGCCGCTCGATCTGGCGCAGCTCTATTTCAAGATTCCGGATGCCGTGACCGGCCTCGAGGTGATGACGACCAAGCCTGATCAGATCGGGCCGCTGGCGCTCGCCGCGCGTAAGGCGGTTGGCCCTGGCTATCGGGTGATCGACTGGCGCCAGACCAATTCGCACTTTTTCAACGCGCTTCAGGTCGAGCGCAATGTGATGTTCGTGATTCTGGCGCTGATCGTGCTTGTGGCCGCTTTCAACATCATCGCTGGCCTGATCATGGTGGTGAAAGACAAAGGCCGCGACATCGCCATCATGCGTACCATGGGTGCGACGCGCGGCCAGATCATGCGCATCTTCTTCATGAATGGCGCTGCGATCGGTATTGTCGGCACGCTGCTCGGCCTCGGCCTCGGCGTTGCCTTTGCGCTCCACATCGATCAGATCAAGGGCTGGGTCGAGAGCCTGACGGGAACCGAGCTGTTTGCACCCGAGATTCGTTTTCTCTCGCAATTGCCGGCCAAGATCGAGCTAGGCGAGGTGGTCACGGTTGTTCTGATGGCGCTCGGATTGTCGCTTCTGGCCACGATCTATCCGTCCTGGCGTGCGGCACGCGTCGATCCGGTCGAGGCCCTGCGTTATGAGTGACGCTGGCGTTGCCTCGCTCGAGCTTCGCGCCGTCACCAGGCGCTTCACGCAGGGCGGCCAGGCGCTCGACGTGCTGAAGGGCGTGTCGTTTGCGCTCAGGCCGGGCGAGATCGTCGCGCTCACCGGACCGTCCGGCTCAGGCAAGTCCACGCTGCTGCACATCGCCGGTCTGCTCGAGCGGCCGAGCGAGGGCGAGGTGATCGTCGCGGGCGAGATCGGCAGCCGGCTTGGCGACAAGCGCCGCACGCAGATCCGCCGCCAGAAGCTCGGCTTCGTCTACCAGTACCACCATTTGTTGCGCGAGTTTTCGGCGCTGGAGAACGTCGTCGTGCCGCAGATGATCGCGGGGCGGTCGAAGCGCAAGGCGCGCGAGCGGGCGCGGGCGCTGCTCGGCACGCTCGGGCTAACCGCACGAGAATCGCACCGTCCCGCGCGCCTTTCGGGTGGCGAGCAGCAGCGTGTCGCGATCGCTCGTGCGCTCGCCAACGACCCGGTCCTGCTCTTGGCCGATGAGCCGACCGGCAACCTCGATCACGCGACGGCGGACGCCGTGTTTCACGCGCTGCTTGAAACCGTACGGGGGTCGGGCCTGGCGGCATTGATCGCCACCCACAACCCCGAGCTCGCGGCCCGCATGGACCGACGCCTCGGCATAGAGGATGGCCGGCTCTTCGAGTATTGATCGCGCAGGGGCACACGCCTATCTCTTCTGGGGTTCACGACGAGGGCAAGGATATGGCCGCGTCAAATGCGAAGCGCGCTGTCGTCGTCACCGGCGCATCCACAGGGATCGGCCGCGCGATCGTTGATGAGTTGCTGCGCCAGGGCTTTCAGGTTTTTGGCAGCGTGCGCAAGGCGGCGGACGCGGAACGGCTGGCCCACGAGCTCGGCGCCAATTTCACACCGCTCCAGTTCGACGTGACCGATGAGGCGGCGGTCGCCAGGGCCGCGGCACTGGTCAAGCAGACGCTCGCAGGCCGCGCGCTATTCGGGCTGGTCAACAATGCCGGCATGCCGAGCGGCGGGCCCCTGATGCATCAGCCGCCTGCCGAGCTGACAGAGATTCTACAAGTCAACACGGTCGGCCAGCTGATCGTGACCCAGGCTTTTCTTCCAATGCTGGGTGCTGAGCGCGGCTTCAGCGGTCAGCCGGGGCGGATCGTCAATATCTCGTCGGTCGGCGGCCGCCTTGTCGCGCCCTTCGCCGGCGCCTATCAGGCGAGCAAGCATGCGCTCGAGGCTCTGTCAGATGCGCTGCGCCGCGAGCTCATGATCTACGGCATCGATGTCGTGGTGATCGAGCCTGGCGCCGTGATCACCCCGATCTGGGACAAGGCCGAGGCAATCGATACGACCCGCTACGCCAACACCGACTATGCGCCGGCGATGAAGCGCTTCTACGATTGGTTCTTCACGACGGGGCGAAGCGGCCTGCCGGCTTCCCGTATCGGTGAGCTGACCTGCCGCGCATTGACCGCGCCAAAGCCCCGGGCCCGCTATGTGATCCTCCGGCGGAAGTTCTTCAACTGGACAATCCCGCGCAATCTGCCGGATCGCTGGCTCGATCGGATCATGGCCAGGAGCATTGGCCTCAATCGCCTGCCGCGCTGAGACCAAAAGGCGCGCCACCGGGGCGCGCCTCACGTAGAATGTCTCTTTGCCGCGCTCAGTAGAGCCCAGTCTTGTAATTGTCCTCGACGAAGTCGTCGGCGTCCTTGATCTCCTGCGCCGTCGGCGGTTTGCCGGGCGGGGCCACCTGATCGAGGATCATGTGGGCGAGGCTCGGCATCTCCTCGCGCTTCTGATAGTTCTTCGGGTCCCACAGGCTCGAGCGCGTGAACGCCTTGGCGCAATGCAGGAAGGCCTCGTTCACCTCGATCATGATGCCGACCTTCGGCGCCTTGCCACGGATCTTGGCCTTCTCTGACAGGGACTCGTCCTGGACGATGCGCGCCTTGCCGTTGACCCGAAGCGTGTCGTTGAAGCCCGGGATGAAAAACAGCAGGCCGACATTCGAGTTCTCGGTGATGTTCGTCATCGTATCGAGCCGGTTGTTGCCGGGCCGATCGGGGATGAACAGGTGGTTGTCGTCGATCACCTGGACGAAGCCGGCCGGGTCGCCGCGCGGGCTGACATCGGCCTTGCCTTGTGCGTTCGAGGTGCCGATGCACAGGAATGGCGAGCGCCGAATGAATTCCTTGCAATGGTCGTCGAGCTTCGGGCGCGATTTATGAATCGCGATGTCCATGGTCGGACCCATGATGTCGCGCAGCGCGCCTTCGTTCTCGACCGTCCGACACGTGCTGCCGCCATTCGATGACATGCTTAGCCTCCAGCGTTTACGGCTCATCGCCCGAAGGTCGGGCAATTCGTGGCTCCAGCCTAGCATCGCCAGCGGCATTCTCAAATCCGTCCACGAGCGAAATACGTGTCACGGACACACGAATTCTGGCCCTTTTTCATCCCACGCGCGGAGGCCATTTCACTCTCCGCCGAGGCTTCGATAAGCTGCCGCCATGACCCACGCCGATTTTGTCCATCTGCGCGTCCATTCGGCCTATTCGCTGTCAGAGGGCGCCCTCAAGGTTGAGGAACTGACCGCGTTGGCCAAGACCGAGCGCATGCCGGCGGTCGCGGTGACCGATCGGGGCAATTTGTTCGGCGCGCTCGAGTTCTCGCAGGCGGCGACCAAGAGCGGCCTGCAGCCGATCATCGGTTGCGAGCTGCCGGTGACGGTGCCGGCGGCCGGAGACGGTCAGGCGAAGCGAGGCGCGGCCCTGGCCGATACGCGCGACTGGATCGTGCTGTTGGCGCGGAACCAGGCCGGCTACGGCAATCTGATGCGGCTCTCCAGCGCCCTCTATCTCGCCGAGCACGGTCATGCCGAGCCGAGCCTGCCGCTTACGACCGTCGAAGCTCATACAGAGGGCTTGATCGCGCTGACAGGTGGTCCGGCCGGCCCCATCGGGCGCCTGCTGTTGGCCGGTAATCGGAACGAGGCTCGAAGCCTGCTCAAGCAACTGGCCGAAGCCTTTCCAGGGCGCCTCTATGTCGAGATCATGCGCCACGGCCTCGAATCCGAGCGGCGCACCGAGGCTGAATTTGTGGCGCTCGCGGATGAACTCGAGCTGCCATTGGTTGCGACCAACGATGCCTATTTCGGTCCGCGCGACATGCATGCCGCGCACGATGCGCTGCTTTGCATCGCGGATGGCACGCTTGTCGATGAGCAGAACCGCCGCCGCCTGACCCCCGATCACGGCTTTCGCTCGGCGAAGGAGATGCGCGCGCTGTTCGCCGATCTACCCGACGCGCTCGACAACACGCTGGTGATCGCCCGACGCTGCGCCTTCAAGGTGTCGACACGGGCGCCCATCCTCCCGCCGTTTCCAACCAACGATGGGTTGAGCGAGGCGGATCTGCTGCGCCAGCGGGCGGAGGAGGGCCTCGAACAGCGGCTCGCAGCCGAAGTGTTCAATTCGGGAATGGACGACGCCGCGCAGGCCGTCGCCGCGAAGCCCTATCGCGACCGGCTCGCCTATGAGCTCGACGTCATCATCGCGATGAAGTTTCCCGGTTATTTCCTCATCGTCGCCGACTTCATCGGGCGCGCAAAGGCGGATGGCATCCCGGTCGGGCCGGGGCGCGGCTCAGGCGCAGGCTCCGTGGTCGCCTGGGCGCTTCAGATCACCGACCTCGACCCCTTGCGCTTCGGGCTCCTGTTCGAGCGTTTTCTCAATCCTGAGCGCGTCTCGATGCCGGACTTCGACATCGATTTCTGCCAGCACCATCGCGACCGGGTAATCGAATACGTCGCCGAGCGCTACGGCCGCGAGCGCGTTGCCCAGATCATTACCTTCGGCAAGCTCCAGGCACGTGCGGCCTTGCGTGACGTCGGGCGCGTGCTCGGCCTGCCCTACAGCCAGGTCGACCGGCTGTGCAAGCTCGTGCCCAACAACCCGGCCAATCCCGTAACGCTCGCGCAGGCGGTCGAGGGCGAGCCGCAGCTTCAGGCCGCGCGCGACACGGAGCCCCAAGTCGCGCGCCTGATCGATATCGCGCTCAGGCTCGAGGGCCTCTACCGCAACGCTTCGACCCATGCCGCAGGTGTCGTGATCGGCGATCGACCGCTCGATCAGCTCGTCCCGCTCTATCGCGATCCCCGCGCGAGCATGATGGCGACCCAGTTCTCGATGAAATATGTCGAGCTCGCCGGTCTCGTGAAGTTCGACTTCCTCGGGCTCAAGACTCTCACCGTGCTCGATGAGGCGTGTCGCTTGATTCGTGCGGGCGGGCAAGAGATCGACCTCGCCCATCTGCCGCTCGACGACAAGCGCACCTTCGCAATGCTGGGCGAGGGTGAGTCGGCCGGCGTGTTTCAGCTGGAAAGCTCAGGCATGCGCGATGTGTTGCGCCAGATGAAGCCCGACAGCTTCGAGGACATCATTGCGCTGGTCGCGCTCTATCGGCCGGGTCCGATGGACAACATTCCGAAATACATCGCGTGCAAGCACGGCCTCGAACAGCCTGACTATCTGCACCCGAGCCTAGAAGGCATTCTCAAGGAGACCTTCGGCGTCATCATCTACCAGGAACAGGTGATGCAGATCGCCCAGGTGCTCGCCGGCTACAGCCTCGGCGGGGCCGATCTCCTGCGCCGCGCGATGGGCAAGAAGATCAAGGCAGAGATGGACGCGCAGGAGGAGACCTTCGTCACCGGCGCGATGAAGAACGGCGTGTCGAAGGTCGACGCCGCGCGCATCTTTGAGCTGGTCGCGCGTTTCGCCGGCTACGGCTTCAACAAGTCGCACGCCGCTGCCTATGCGCTCGTCGCCTACCAAACCGCCTTTCTCAAGGCGAACCATCCGGTCGAGTTCCTGGCCGCGTCGATGACGCTCGACATGGGCGATACGGACAAGCTCAACCTGATGCGCCAGGAGCTGGATCGGCTGGGCATCAAGCTTCTGCCGCCTGATGTCAATCGCTCGGAGGTTCATTTCTCGGTCGAGCGCGCGACGGAGGGCAAGGCCGCGGTACGCTATGCGCTCGCCGCGGTGCGCAATGTCGGCGTTGCGGCAACCGAGACAATCGTTGCGGCCCGCTCGAAGGACGGCCCGTTTACCGATGTGTTCGAGTTCGCCGGCCGGCTTGATGCGAAGTCGGTGAACAAGCGGCAGCTCGAAAACCTGGTCAAGGCCGGCGCGCTCGATGCCATCGAGCCCAATAGGCGCATGCTATTCGAGTCTGCGGATCTCCTGGTTCGCCACGCTGTGCTGGCGGCCGAGAGCCGGGAGAGCCGGCAGGACTCGCTCTTTGGCGGCGGCGGTGGTGGTGGTGGTGCGAGCAGTGCGATCCGTCCGGTCATGAAACAGCAAGCGGATTGGCTCGAACGCATGATGATGGAGTATGAGGCGATCGGGTTCTACCTCTCCGCGCACCCGCTCGATGGCGCGAGCACTGCGCTCGGGCGCCTGGGCGTGACGGCCCTGGATCAGCTTGGCGCCGCGGTCGAGCGCGGGCTCGTACGGCTACGCGTGGCGGGCGTCATTCTGAGCAAGCAGGAGCGGGGCCCGGCCGGCCAGCGCTTCGCCTTCATTCGAGTCTCTGACCCCAGCGGGAGCCAGGAGGTCGCGATCTTCCGCGACGTCTATGCCGAGGCGCGCGAGCTGATCGAGCCGAGCAAGGCCGTTCTGATCACCGGCAACGCGCGCATCGACGGCGGCGCGGTCAAGCTGACCGCTCAGACGGTTGAGGACCTGACGCCGCGCCTAGCGGCCCAAATCATGGGCCTCAGCATCCGTCTCCGCGAGCCGGGCCCGATCGCGGCGCTCGATGTGGCCATCAAGCGCGCCAGCCCGGGCAAGGGGCGGCTCTCGGTCGTGGTCGAGCAGGGCGACGACGAGATCGCGATCGCGCTGCCTAGAGCCGTCGCCATCTCCCAGGCGCTGCGCACCGAGATCGCCGCGATTCCGGGCGTCCTTGGCGTCGTGGACGAGTGAACGAACGCCGAACATCCGCGCGTTTCCGCTTGCCTCCGCGTCCGCCAGACGGTATGAAGCGCCCGCCCGGACCACCGGGTAATTCACACGCAGGCGAGCAGGGCACGATCGTGCCCGGCCGGACCGGTGCCTAGGGGCAACCCTGGCCAGGCCTGCGGCGGTCCAACCGGAAAGGATGAGGCGATCCCATGGCATTGCCAGATTATTCCATGCGCCAGCTGCTCGAGGCCGGCGTGCACTTTGGCCATCAGACGAAGCGCTGGAACCCGAAGATGGCGCCGTTCATCTTCGGCGTGCGTAACGGCGTCCATATCATTGATCTCGAACAGTCCGTGCCGCTTCTTGATCAATCACTTAAAGCGCTGCGCGATGCCGCGGCGGCGGGCGGGCGCGTGCTTTTCGTCGGCACCAAGCGTCAGGCCCAGGAGCCGATCGCGGAGTGCGCCAAGCGCTGCGGCCAATACTATGTGAACCACCGCTGGCTCGGCGGCATGCTGACCAACTGGAAGGCGATGTCGAGCTCGATCCGCACCCTCGTCGAGCTCGAGCAGCAGCTCGACAATTCGGAGATCGGCCTGACCAAGAAGGAAGTGCTGCAGCTCTCGCGCCGGCGCGACAAGCTCGCGCGCGCCCTCGGCGGCATCCGCGAGATGGCAGGCCTGCCATCGATCCTGGTCGTGATCGACACCAACAAGGAGTCGATCGCGGTGCAGGAGGCAAACAAGTTGAACATTCCGGTGGTCGCGATCGTCGACAGCAATTGCGACCCGGATCCAATCACCCATCCCGTGCCGGGCAATGACGACGCAACCCGGGCGATCAACCTCTACTGCGACCTCTTCTCGCGCGCGGTGCTCGACGGCCTGCAGGCCGAGATGGTAGCGGGCGGCAAGGATATCGGTGCCTCGGAAGAGGTGATCGAGCCGGCCGTCGCGGCGCCTGAGGCGGGTGAGCCGGCCAAGCACTGAGCCGGCTCCGCGCCTCCAAATCGGCGCCCAGCGACATCGAGCGTTTCCACGCCCGCGAGACAATGGAGTGACAGCCCATGGCTGAGATTACCGCCGCCCTGGTCAAGGACCTGAGAGAGAAGACCGGCGCCGGCATGATGGATTGCAAGAAGGCGCTGGCCGAGACCGCCGGCAATCTTGAGGCCGCGGTCGATTGGCTGCGCAAGAAAGGTCTGGCCGCCGCCGCCAAAAAGGCGAGCCGGGTCGCGGCCGAGGGTCTGATCGGCCTCGCCGCCCAGGGCACCAAGGGCGTGTTGGTCGAGGTCAACTCCGAGACGGACTTCGTCTCGCGCAACCCGCAGTTCCAAGCGGCAGTGCAGGACATCGCGGCGCTCGCGCTTTCGACCGGGGGCGACGTCGAGGCCCTGCGCAATGCGAAGCTGCCGAAGAGCGGGCGGAATGTGACCGATGAGCTGTCGAACTTGGTGGCGACCATTGGCGAAAACATCAGCTTGCGTCGTAGCGACGGCCTGAGCGTCGCCAGCGGCATGGTCGCGACCTATGTTCACAGCGCGTCGGGCCCCGGTATCGGGCGAATCGGCGTGCTGGTCGGGCTCGAGTCATCGGCGCCCGCCGACAAGCTCAAGGAGATCGGCCATCAGCTCGCCATGCACGTTGCGGCGGCCAACCCGCGCGCTGTGGCCCCGGCCGACCTCGACCCCGAGTTGATCGCGCGCGAGCGGGCGGTTCTGGTGGAGCAGGCCAAGGCCAGCGGCAAGCCGGACGCGATCATCGAGAAGATGGTCGATGGTCGTCTGCGCAAATATTACGAGGAAGTGGCGCTGCTTGAGCAGGTCTGGGTGATCGACGGCGAAAGCAAGGTCGGCAAGGTGATCGAGGCGGTGGCCAAGTCGGCCGGTGCGCCGATCAAGATCACGGGCTTTCGGCGCTATGCCCTCGGCGAGGGGATCGAGCGCAAGGAGAGCGACTTTGCCGCCGAGGTGGCCGCGGCGGCCAAATCGTCCTGAACCAAATTCGGTCGAAATCGGGCCGTAACGCTTAGGTTCCGTAGCAGGCGCGCGGCCGCTGGTGTAAGATCGCGCAACCCTGGGGATTCGGGCGGTGGGAGGCGCTTGGCGCCGGTTCCGCCGCGCCCCGCGGTTCGAGCCCTCGCCGGAGCCGCCATGCTGTCACGCCCGCTCTATCGCCGTGCCCTCCTGAAAATCTCCGGCGAAGCGCTCATGGGCGAGGGCGCCTATGGCATCGATACCGACACCGTTGATCGCATTGCCGCCGACATGCAGGAGGTGCACAACGCCGGCATCGAGCTGTGCGCGGTGGTCGGCGGCGGCAACATCTTTCGCGGCCTCTCGGGCGCCGCGGCCGGCATGGAGCGTGCCAACGCCGATTACATCGGCATGTTGGCGACCGTCATGAACGCCCTCGCGATGCAGCACGCGCTCGAAAAGCGCGGCGTGCCGACCCGGGTGTTGTCCGCCATCCCGATGGCCAGCGTGTGCGAGCCCTATATCCGTCGTCGCGCCATGCGGCACATGGAGAAGAAGCGGCTCGTCATCTTCGCGGCTGGCACGGGCAACCCGTTCTTTACGACCGACACCGCCGCTGCGCTGCGCGCCGCGGAGATGGGCTGCGACGCGCTCCTCAAGGGCACCAAGGTGGACGGGGTCTACGCCGCCGATCCGGAGCGGCACCCGAATGCCGAGCGCTATGACTCGCTCACCTTCCTCGACGTTCTGGCGCGTGATCTGAAAGTGATGGATGCCTCCGCAATCTCACTCGCGCGCGAGAACAATATTCCTATCGTGGTATTCTCGATCAGGCGGCCAGGGGGGCTTGCCGCCGTGCTCGCGGGCCGTGGCCCGCATACTGTGATCCGGGAGGTCGCATAACACCATGGCTGATACCGACCTAGCCGATGCAAAGCGGCGCATGCAGAGCGCGGTCGACGTGCTGAAGGGAGAGCTGGCGGGTCTGAGAACCGGGCGGGCCTCGGCGTCGTTGCTCGAGCCGGTGACGGTCGAGGTCTACGGCTCTCACATGCCGCTGAAGCAGGTCGCCACGATCAACGTGCCCGAGCCGCGCATGATCACGGTGCAGGTGTGGGATCGCTCGCAGGTCAAGGCGGTCGAGAGGGCGATTCAACAGGCCTCGCTCGGGCTCAACCCCATCGTCGAGGGCCAGATGCTGCGCATTCCGATCCCGGAGCTCAATCAGGAGCGGCGCAAGGAACTCGCCAAAGTCGCGCACAAATATGCCGAGCAGGCGCGCGTCGCCGTGCGCAATGTGCGGCGTGACGGCATGGAGAAGATCAAGAAGCAGGAGAAGGCGGGCACGCTCAGTCAGGACGTCGCACGCCATGAAACCGACGTAATGCAGAAGAACACTGACCAGATGGTCGGACAGATCGACCAGCTGCTTGCGGCCAAGGAAAAGGAGATCATGCAGGTTTAGGCCATGGCGCTCGCTCCGTCCTATGGCGGGCAGGCACTCGTCCCCCTGCACGTCGCGATCATCATGGATGGCAATGGCCGCTGGGCGAAGGCCCGCGGCCTGCCGCGCATTGCGGGCCATCGGCAGGGCGTGAGCGCGGTTCGCGAATGCGTGCAGGCCTGCATCGACCTCGGCATTCGCTATTTGACGATCTACACGTTCTCTTCTGAAAATTGGAAGCGGCCGGCGGCCGAGGTCGATGATCTCATGGGGCTCCTGCGCTTCTACATCAGGCGCGAGGTGGCCGAGCTTTCGCGCAATGGGGTCAGTGTTCGTTTCATTGGCGAGCGCTCGCGCTTGGCCCCCGACATCAATCGGCTGATCGATGAATCCGAGGCCGAGACGCGCGCGAATCGCCGCCTGACGTTGACCCTTGCGGTCAATTATGGCGGTCGGCAGGAGATCATCGATGCTGTGCGCGAGCTCGTCCGCGACGCCCGCGACGGCAGGATCGAGCCCGGGCGCATCGACGAGGCGCTGTTCCGTGAGCGCCTGCAGAGCCACGACCTGCCGGACCCGGATCTGGTCATTCGCACCAGCGGCGAGCAGCGTTTGAGCAATTTCCTGCTCTGGCAGTCGGCCTATACCGAGTTCGTGTTCACGCCGACGCTGTGGCCTGATTTCTCGCGCCACGACCTCGAAAACGCGGTGAAGGAATTTCAGCGCCGTGAGCGACGCTACGGCGGCGCAGGGGGCTGATCCGCCACAGCGCGCGCGCCGCGGCGATCTTATCCGTCGCCTCTTGGCTGCGTTGCCTCTGGCCGCGATCGCCCTGGGCGCCGCATATCTCGGCGGACCGGCCTTTTACGTCGTGGTCGCAGTCGTTGGACTTCTGATGGCGCGCGAGTGGGCGCGCATGGCCTACCGCCGAAGCCGAAACCAAGTCGCTAACGTCGCCATCGTCGCGGCCGGCTTTCTTCTCCTCTTCGTCCTCGCCGCGGCCACCTGCTGGTTGCGCGGCGGCCTCGAGGAGGGGCGAGCGACCATGTTCTGGCTGTTCGTGGTCGTGTGGTCGACCGATAGTGCAGCCTATCTCGTCGGGCGGGCACTGAGGGGGCCGCGCCTCGCGCCCAGAATCAGCCCCAAGAAAACCTGGTCGGGCGCGGTCGGCGGCCTAGTTTGTGCTCTGCTCGTCGCGATCGGGATGGGCGAGGGCGTCTACGCGGCCGGTTGGTTGAGCGATGCGCCGTCGACCGTGCGCGTCGCGCTCGCCGGCCTCGGGGTCGGTCTGTTGGCGATCTTGGGCGACTTGTTCGAATCGTGGATCAAGCGGCGCTACGGCGTTAAGGACAGCGGCGCCCTGATCCCGGGCCATGGCGGGTTTCTTGATCGCCTCGACAGCTTTTCGGCCGCCGCGCTCGGGCTCGCGGTCGCACTTGGTGCCGCCGGCGCTAACCTCGTTTGGTCACCATGATGATGCCGCAGGTAACCATATTCATTTTTTGGATCAAATACTTAATCGATGTGATCAGGCGCTTTGCGGGCTTGCAACGGCGCGCCGTCATCCTTACTATTCGTTCACGGAGTCTGCGTGTCGCCGGGGTCGACAGGAGGTCGACAGCGGCACCCGATCATGAGATGGACCACAGCGAGAGGACAGGATGTCCCGCCCGCTTGACCGGGCAGAACGCCTGAACAGGGCATGGAAACCGTAGCCAACGTTTGGAACTATGCGTGGCCGTTCCTGGTGACGATCAGCGTCATCGTGTTCGTTCACGAGCTTGGGCACTACCTGATCGCCCGGCTGAACAAGGTGAGGGTCGAGGTCTTCTCGATCGGCTTCGGGCCGGAGCTCGTGGGCTTCAATGACAGCCACGGCACCCGCTGGAAGATCAGCGCGCTGCCGCTCGGCGGCTATGTGAAGTTTTTTGGCGACGCCAACGCCGCGAGTGGCGCGAAGGACGAACGCACCCTGACCGCGCTCACCGACGAAGAGCGTCGCGGCTCATTCCACCACAAACGGGTGGGCCAGCGCGCGGCCATTGTGGTCGGCGGTCCGCTTGGGAACTTCATCTTTGCGGCGATCGTCCTCGCGATTCTCGCTGGAGTCGTGGGCGAGCGCTATTCCGCGCCGACGATCGACCAGGTGATGCCGGGCGGGGCGGCCGAGGTCGCGGGTCTCACGTCCGGGGACCGAATCGTCGAGATCGATGGCAAGCCGATCGAGACCTTTGAGCAGGTTCAGGAGATCGTCGTCGGCAATGACGGCACGCCGCTCAACCTCGTCGTGTTGCGAAACAACGCACAGCAGTCGTTCGTGCTGACGCCGAAGGAAATCGTAGAAACCGACTCGTTCGGCAATGAGACAAAGGTCCGCCGACTCGGCGTTAGCCGCGGGCCCGCGGAGTTTCGTGACGTCGGCGTCGGCCAGGCGATCTGGGCTGGCATTCGCGATACCTATAACGTTGCGGCGAGTTCGCTCACCGCCATCGGGGAAATGATCGTCGGCAAGCGCTCGACCGATGAGCTTGGCGGGCCGGTCAAGATCGGTTACATGGCGGGCAAGATTGCGCAGGACGGCGCGCTCATCGATCTGGTTCTTCTCGTCGCGCTCCTCTCGGTGAGTCTCGGTCTGATCAATCTATTCCCGGTCCCAATGCTGGACGGTGGTCACCTGATCTTTTATCTTTGGGAAGGAATCGTGGGGCGGCCGCTCAAGCCTCGCATTCAGGAATACAGCTTGAGAGTCGGCTTCGTTCTTGTGATCGCGCTGATGGTCTGGGTGACGAGCAAGGACATCATCTGGCAGGTCAAGTCCGGATCGAGCTCGGGGACTGAATCACAAAAGACGGAAGCGGAGCCGTCCGGGACGGCGCCAAAATAATGTCGAGCGACGGATTAGAGGCAGGATGTGCTAACGCTCCGGCGGCGTGGACGATGGATCCCACTGGTTTGGTGCTTCTGCCTCGCTCTTGCCGTATCATTGGCAAGCGGCCCGCTGGGTCGTCAGGCGGTCGCGCAAGAGGAAGAACCGTCATCGAGCGTTGAAACCTCGACCGATCGGATTGCGAGCATCGCCGTTGAAGGCAATGAACGCATCGAGGCCGAGACCGTGCGCTCCTACCTCGCGATCAGCGTGGGCGATCCGTTTGACGGTCGCGCGGTCAACCAGGCGCTCAAGAGCCTGTTTGCCACCGGCCTGTTCGCCGACGTGACGATCCGGCGCGAGGGCCGCTCGCTCGTCGTGCGCGTGGTTGAGAACCCGATCGTCAATCGCGTCGCCTTCGAGGGCAACAGCAAGATCAAGGACGCACAGCTCGAGGCCGAGGTGCAGCTGAAGCCGCGTATCGTTTACACCCGCCCGCGGGTGCAGAGCGACGTGCAGCGCATCGTGGAAATCTATCGCCGGAGCGGCCGCTTTGCCGCCACGGTGAACCCCAAGGTCATTCAGCTCGAGCAGAACCGCGTTGATGTCGTCTACGAAATCGACGAGGGCCCGGTTACCGGGGTGCGCGCGATCAGCTTCGTCGGCAATACCGAGTTCAGCGACAGCGAGCTGCGCGGCGCCATCTCCACGCGCGAGTCCGCCTGGTATCGCTTTTTCTCCAGTGACGACATCTACGACCCGGATCGCCTCACGTTCGATCGCGAATTGCTCCGCAAGTTCTATCTAAAGGAAGGCTATGCGGACTTCAGGGTGATTTCCGCAGTCGCCGAGCTCACCCGCGACCGGGAGGACTTCATCATCACCTTGACGGTGGAAGAGGGAGAGCGCTACAACTTCGGCAAGATCGACGTCGAGACCAAACTGAAGGACGTGAACGTTGACACGCTGCGTCCTTTGCTCACGACCGAGGAAGGCGACACATACAACGCAGACGAGGTGGAGAAGTCGATCCAGGCGCTGACCGATGCGGTGGGCAATCTCGGTTTCGCCTTTGTCGACATCGAGCCGGCCGTCAATCGCGACCGTGAGAAGAGGACGATCGATCTGACCTATCAGATAGCCGAGGGGCCGCGCGTCTATGTCGATAGGATCGACATCGTTGGCAATGTGCGCACGCTCGACAAGGTGCTCAGGCGTGAATTCCGCCTGGTCGAGGGTGACGCCTTCAACGCCGCGAAGATTCGGCGCTCCCGCGATCGCATTCGGAGTCTCGGGTTCTTTGACACGGTGGATGTCACGGCTGAGCCCGGCGACAGCCCGGACCGCTCGGTGATCAGGGTGGATGTCGAGGAGAAGTCGACGGGCGAGCTTTCCTTTGGCGTCGGCATTTCGAGCCTGGATGGGCCGCTGGCCGATGTCAGCATCACCGAGCGCAATCTGCTCGGTCGGGGGCAGGACCTGAAGCTTGGCCTCACGGTTTCCGGCCGGCGCCAGGAAGCCGACATCAGCTTCACGGAGCCCTATTTCCTCGACCGCAACATCTCGGCCGGGTTCGATATTTTCCGGCGCACGACTGACTTCCAGGACGAAAGCTCGCACGAAGAGGAAAATACCGGCTTCGGCCTGCGCATGGGCTATTCGATCACCGAAGAACTCAGCCACAGCCTGAATTATCGGCTGAGCTTCGATGAGTTGAACGACGTGCCTGACACCGCGTCGCGCTTCATCCAGGCGCAGGTCGGAAAGTCGACAAAGTCATCAATCGGCCACAGTCTGCTCTACGATGAGCGCGACAGCCGGATTGACACGCGCGAGGGCTATTATGTGGGCATGGGGCAGGAGTTCGCCGGCGTCGGCGGCACGGTCTACTATGTCCAGCAAACAGCGCGCGCCGGCTATTACTACCCGCTCGGCGATGATTGGGTCGCCTCGGTCAATGCGCGTTTCGGCTACATCGCCGGCTTGGGAGAGGACGTTCGGGTCATTGATCGTTTCACTCTCGGCGGCAACTCGAACTCGCTGCGCGGCTTTGAATCGAGTGGTGTCGGCCCACGCGACATCACGACCGACGATGCGCTTGGCGGCAATATCTTCTACTCGACGTCGATCGAGCTCACGACCCCGATACGGATCATCCAGGACGTCGACATCCGGGGTAGCGTCTTCACGGATATCGGCAGTCTGTTCTCCGTCGATGACAAGGGGCCGGAAGTGGCGGACGAAGGCAGCCCACGCGTGGCCGCCGGCATCGGGTTCTCCTATGTCTCACCGTTCGGCCCGATCCGGGTGGATTTCGCTCAGGCCTTCGTGAAGGAGGACTTTGACAAGACAGAGCTTTTGAGGTTCAGTTTCGGCACGAGGTTATAGAGGTCATAGATGATGTTTAGATTCACGATGCTGCCCGCCGTGGTCGCTTTGGCGCTCGCGGCGCTCCTGTTCGGCGGTACGCCGGTGCCAGCGGCCGAGGCCGCAAACAAGCCCGCGATCGTTGCCGTCGTCGACGTGCAAATCATCTTGGGCGAAGCGACGGCGATGAAGTCGATCCAGAAGCAGGTTGAGGAGAAGCGCAGCCAGTTCCAGATCGAGATCTCCAGCCAGGAAAAGCGCCTGCGCGATCAGGAGCAGGAGTTGAAGAGCCAGCGGTCAGAGCTGGCGGCCGATGCGTTCGAGGCCAAGCAGCGCGACTTCGAGGCGCAGGTGGCGTCGGTGCAGCGCGATGTGCAGGAACGCCGCAAGGTGCTCGACGAGGCCTATGGCGACGGGCTCAAGGCGGTGCAGAAGGAGCTGCAGGAGGTTCTGGCGAAGCTCGCCAAGGAGCGCGGCTATACGCTGGTGTTTCCGACGGCCCAGCTTCTATACGCCGACGGCTC
>Ga0194132_10006842_pt1 | contig 17409 bp, 21 predicted proteins | sample TA2KigOf80mmetaG_FD_148612 | JGI IMG/M metagenome (GOLD analysis project Ga0194132, IMG submission 148612) | Freshwater microbial communities from Lake Tanganyika, Tanzania - TA2015054 Kigoma Offshore 80m | ecosystem: Environmental > Aquatic > Freshwater > Lake | place: Tanzania: Lake...
ACTTCGCCGACCCGCGCAGCCCATGGCAACGAGGCACCAACGAGAACACCAACGGACTGCTGCGCCAGTACTTCCCCAAGGGAATCTCGATGGCGCAACTCACTCAGGCAGACCTCGACGCCGTAGCAGCGAAGCTCAACACCCGTCCGCGCAAGACCCTCGGATTCCGCACCCCCGCCACCGTTCTCGACGAGATGTTGCACTGACCCCTTGAACCTGCTGACGCCGCCTTCAAGATGTCGTTGGCCCGGCGAAGCTCGGCGTTCTCACGCTTCAGCCGCTTCAACTCGCTCAGCTCATCGCTGGTCGGCCCAGCCCGCCGACCGGTGTCCCGCTCGGCCTGACGGACCCAGTTGCGCACCGTCTCCGGGTTCGGGCCGAGCTTCTCGGCGACCGAACTGATCGCCTCCCACTGCGAGCCGTACTCGTGCTGGTGATCGAACACCATCCGCACCGCACGCTCACGCATCTCCGCCGGGTACCTCCCCGACCGTCGCTGCTCTGACATGGCTCCATCCTCTCAAGGGTTGGAGCCTCCACCAGACCCGGGGTGCTTCACTACCGCCATCCGTGCTCCCTCCGACCGAGATCCTAACCGCCCAAACCAGCACCGCGATCCGGATTCAGCCACGCCGACAACGCTCTCGATTGTGGGGCGCGGGGAATTCGCCTTGCGCCACCGGCAGCTGGGTCCACTGAAGTCGGGTCGGTGCTTGCGTCACCGAATGCGCCGTCTCCCAGCGACCAAGCGGCCGACATCATTGCGATCGACCGCAGGGCTGGCCACTTGCTGGGAGTGTCGGCTGCCCCACCGTCATGGAATCTGCACCGATGCGACAGATGTGGTGAGCTGGGAGAGATGAAGGAAGACGTCCTCGAGCAGATCGTCGATGACTTTCTGCAGCACCGGGGATTCCTGACGACCCACAACATCAAGTTCAGGCCCAACGAGCGCCGCCGGGACTTCGTGAAGCAGAAGGACTCGGTCCACTCGGATCTCGATGTCGTCGGCCTCGATCCCCACCGACGCGGCAACCAGCGCGTGGTGGCGGTGTCGTGCAAGGCGTGGCAGTCAGGATTCAACGCCGAGACGAAGCTCATGGAGGTCGAGCGGCTCGCTGGCGGCAACGTCAGGAAGCCCACGTTCCTGCACTTCCGCGAATTGTGCGTGCCAAAGTGGACCGATGCATTCAGAACCGTCGTTCGTGAGCGGACTGGGTCCGAGACGTTCACCTATGCAATCGCCGTCACGCGCCTTACCGGCCGGATCAAGGATCCGGCAATCGCTGCGGAGATGTGGGCGGCCAGCCCGGTGATCCGCAAGGCTCTCCGAGGATGCAGGTTCACATTCCTCACACTCGAGGACATGTGGTCCGACCTGCTCGCCAGCTCGACAACGGCGGTCGCGCCGTCAGAAGTGGGTCGCCTCGCACAGTTGCTGCTCTCTGCGCGACTGGCAGTTCCTCCTGTCGACCACACCGCACGGCACTGGTCGGCCGGCGCAGTGGTGACCTAGCGCGACCTCCCTTCCGGCACTAGCGCTGCAGCAGCGGCTACTGGCCGAACGAATTCAGCAGGCGCTCTCCGCTAGCTGCGCCTCCTGCTGGCCGCCCAGTTGACGAGGTCCTGTCGTGCCCAGAGCACACAGGTGCCCTTCTTCAGCACCGGCTCCGGGAAGTCCTCGTATCGCCGACGGTACGTGGCGATCGCTTCCCGATGGGCCAGGCCCAACAAGTCGGCGGCCTCCCTAGCGTTCAGCAGGTCATTTGGATCGATCCGCACTGAGCTGAGAGTAGTTGACGACCTGGACACCAACGGAATAGTATCCAGATCATAAACAAGTGGCCCCGGCGCAGTTAGAGCTGCCCGGGGCCTGGCCCGTACCTGCATGGAGGTTCGGACGTGGGTGATCGTACGCGTCTGCGGTTAGTGGAACAGGCGGATCCGACAATGGGCGGCGTGTACCGCCTGGCCGACCTCGCGCACCGCCACGCCAACGGCGAGGTGAGTGTCGAGTCGCCGTTGGCGCTGTTGGTGGAGTTGGTGGTGTCGTGGATGGGCGACGTCGGCTACTCGGCCTCAACGGTTGCGGTAACGGCGGAGGGGTTGGAGCGGTTCGTCCAGTTCGCCGCCGCCCACCACGTCGACGACCTCGCTGGGGTTTCGGACCGACTGTGTGCCGAGTTCATCTCGGCGGTCGGGTTGGGTGGTGGCCGGCCGTCGGGGCCGACGATGCATCACCGCCGGTCGGTGCTGCGAGTGTTCTTCCGGGTGCTCCACGGTGTCGACGCGACGGTGGTGGACCCGACGTGGGCGCTTGAGCTACCCACTCGGTCCGTCGATGCGCGCCGCCCGTTGAGCGACGACGAGTTGAACATTCTCCGGGCGGTGTCACTGTCGACGGTGGCAGAGACCCGCCAGCCGTCGATCGTGGCGCTCGCCGAAGCCGGTGCCATCACCACCGAGATCGCTGCGATCTCCGCCGGCGACGTGGACCTCGATGCGGGGATGGTGTCGTTGCCAGGCTGCTACCAGGCCCACCCTCGCCGCGTACCGCTCACCGACTGGGGTGCGACGCAGTTGGCTCGTCGGATCCGCCACCTGAACGGCGACGACCGGCCACTCACCTACGCAGGCGCCGACCACCGGCACGCCGGACAGGCGTCGATGTCGACGAACCTGCGACGCCTGTTCACCCGCGCCGGACTAACCGGCGAACCGGACCTCGGATTGGGATCGGTCCGCGCCTGGGCCGGCAAACGCGTCTTCGACACCACCGGTCGGATCGACGCCGCGGCACACGTCATGGGATGCCGCAGCCTCGATGCGGCGGCACGACTGATCGGCTGGGACTGGCGGAACGACCCGTGACCGCCACAACCAACACCAGCATCTCTGGCGCTAGCGGGAAGCAGCCGGGACGTCTGTCGCAACGCGCAACCGTCCGGGCACTGTTGGACGACGACTTCATCTGGGACGCCGCCGAACGCCTCGACGCGCTCGCCGCAGACCAACTCGAGGGAAGTCATGGCGGCCGGCCGCGTGCGTATCCGTTGGTGTGCGGGGTCATCTGGGATGCGCTCGTCTCGGTGTTCGGATCCGCCCGACAAGTCGACGTGGAACTGTCCTGTGTCGACTCGGACTGGTGGGATCTGATCCGCCGAGCCGCGATCAAACGAGCCGGGATCCTGTTGCCGGTCGAGCCGATGCGCCGCCACCACTACCGCTACCTCCGCGACCGCTACCTCACCAGCAACGACACCCAACTCGCCGTCCTCACCGACACCTTCACCGAACACGCCGCACGACTCGCCGTCGAGATCGGACTCTGCGACCCGAACGGCAGCGGGTCCCTCACCCACCCGTCAGCCGACCGGATTGTTGCCGGGGACGGCAAAGTCCTCACCCCCCGCTACAAAACCAGCCCCAACCAGCGCGGCACAGTGGATCCCGCGACCGGTGAGATCCGGATGCGACGCGCCGACCCCGACGCCGGGCTCCACGCGGTCGGTGGCGGCGACCAGGCGTTCGGCACCAAATACGTGTTCCTCTCCACCCGAGGAGACGCCCGCAACCAACGGATCATCCTCGCCGTTGACCACTCCCCCGCAAAAGGCCCCGGCGGCGAAGCCGCCACCGCCCTCGCCGCGTTCGACCGGGTCCTCCCCCTACTCGCTGGAACCCAAGCCGTTGTCTACGACGGCGCGTTCCGCGGCACTCACCTCCACCACCTCATCACCCGCCACGGCATCATCCCCATCTCACGGGTCCACACCGCCAAAGGCGGCACACACCGCGACCGGTACCTCGGCGAGGTTTCAGTGAACCGGGCCGGTGGGCCCGCCAGCGTGCAGATCCACCTCCGCCACGGCGCACCGTGCGTCCGACAAATCGCCGTCGACGGCACCATCACCCTCCACCCCCTCGAACGCTCAAAGATCCTCCGACGCCAGGACCGTGACAGCTGGCGCTTCTACGCCGAATACCGGGTCCCCACCACCCTCGGAGCAGGCACCATTCGGCTCCGTCTCGACCGCACCACCGACGACGAGGACACCGGCTTCAACCGCGAAGAACACCTCCGCGCCATCCCACCCGCCGACCCCGACCACGACCGCCTCTACGGCCGACGCAACGACACCGAATCAGGCAACCGGCTCCTCGACGACTCCATGCTCCGCGAACGAGCCCACACCGTCGGCCGCAGACGACAACTGCTCAACCTCACCACCTGGGCCGCGCTCCGCAACGCCACCGCCGCCACCCAACACACCCGCCACCACACCAACGATCCACCCTCACTCGCCGCCTGACCCCCGACCAGCCGGCAGAGCGGCGCTCACCCGCGCCCACCCACAGACCCCGCCGCCACGCTGGCCACCCGCACACCCCCGGCAGCCACCAACAGCCGCCGACCACCCCGCTAGCCTTAACACCGACCAGCCAACAACAGGGTTGTCACCCACGTTGTCCGCCAGTCCCGCCCGAGTAGCTCAGTTGGCAGAGCAGCTGTCTTGTAAACAGCAGGTCAGGAGTTCGATTCTCCTCTCGGGCTCTGTTCAGACCCGCCGAAACCCTTGGATTTGAAGGGTTCTCGGCACGTGGTCAGGTTGGTGTTCAGACCTGACCGTCACCGTGTCTCACGGAATCTCACCGACGTCTCACGAATCGGTGCGAGAACGGAGAAACGGGATGCAGGGCAGCAAGCGCAAGGGACGACGTCCGGGGACCTGGGAGCTGCGCGTCGACGCGGGCGAGGACCCGTTGACGCGCAAGCGTCAACAGAAGTCGGTGACCTTCCACGGCACCTCCCGACAGGCCGACGTCGCGCTGGCCGAGCTGATCACCAAGTCGGCTCGTGGCCAGGTGTCGGTCGGTCAGCGCACGGTCGCGCACGCGGTCGAGGCGGGGCTGCGCCAGGCGGAGCTCGAGGGGCTCGAGCCGACGACGTTGCGCAACTACCGGACCTCGGCCGAGTGCCACGTGCTGCCGGCGCTCGGGTCGCGTCGGCTGTCGCACCTGAGCGCCGAGCACCTCGACCGCTTCTATGGCGCGCTGGTCGAGGCCGGCTACTCACGCTCGACCGTGCGGGGCTGTCACGTCTTGTTGTGCCGAGTGCTCGATCAGGCGAAGCGCTGGGGCTGGGTCGCAGTCAACGTCGGCCGCGACGCCCGCCCTCCTCGACAGCACACGTCGAACCCGAAGCCGGTGCCGATCGACGTGGCCCGGGCGATGATCGACGAGGCGCTGAAGGTGAACCCGACGCTCGCCACGCTGATCGTGCTGGCGGCCGACACCGGCGCGCGTCGAGGTGAGCTGTGCGCGCTGCGCTGGCGGCACGTCGACGTCGAGGCCGGCACGCTGCGGATCGAGGCGGCAATCGGTGAGACGAACGTCGTCTACGAGAAGGACACCAAGACCCACCAGCACCGCACGGTCACGCTGTCGTCGTTCGCACTCGACTGGTTGCTCGACCACCGGGACCGCCACGCCAAGGCATGCGGGCTGTGCGGCATCGAGCTGGGCGACGACGCCTACGTGCTCGCACCTGAACCCGGCGGGCTGAAGCCACTGCACCCTTCGAGCGCGACCCGAGCGTTCAGCCGACTTCGCGACCGGATGGAGCTGCCCACCTGGATCCACCTCCACGGGCTGCGGCACCTCCAAGTCACGCAGCTGCTCGACGCCGGCGTGCCGCTCCGCAGCGTCTCGGGGCGGGTCGGTCACCGCAACCCTTCGACGACGACGAACATCTACGCCCACTGGATCCAGGAATCCGACGCGCTGGCTGCCCAGACCGTCGGAGGTCGGGTCTGGGGCGAAAACACGTAGTTCCACCTGGTGCGCGCAAGAGCGGCCCGCCGACGGCCGTGAGCTATCCGGCACTTCATGCCGCTCTGCGTCTGGGGTGGAAGTCGCTGGTATGGAGCAGGTGGCCGCGCGCGACGATCTCTGCGATGGACCAGCAGCCGGACCGTGAGGCGTATGGCCGAGTGACCGGAGCTGAACGGTTCGCTGTCTTGCACCAGGCAGCCGACGCCGAGATCGCTCGTCTGGTCGCCACCTATGCGGTGGAACGGTCCGACGAGCCGAGCCCACGGGATGGCACGGAGCGAGTCGTGCAGCTCACCCCAGACGGAGGAGGTGCCGCGCTGCGTTTCACCTTCACCTCGTTCCCCGGTGTGGGTCTCAAGTACGGGTTCGCTGGTGATGAGCTCTTCCCGGCGTGCGGCTGTGACGCATGCGGAGAAGACCCGACCGACGAGGCACTCCGAATGAAGGAGGTGGTCGAGGCGGTGACCGGCGGCGGCCTCACCGAGGTACGTCGTCGTCGGTGGCTCCGACCCGACATCTACGAACACGTCCTCGTCCATCGAGATGGACAGAGCTGGAGAGCACGCCCCGTCGATGGGACCGCACAGCGAGAGGCAGCGGTTCCACGAGGAGAACGGCAATGGCCCGCCGGGCGGCGCAGGGACACCCCGCAACCGTCCGGTCCGGTGCCCGGCGGGTAGCCGGCACTACGTGCGTCCGGCACTCGGCGAGTGTCCCCGATCGGCACTTCGTGGACATGGAGTTCTCTAGACGAGCGGCTTCCTGAGGAAGTGACGCGAGTGGCCGCGTGGATAGTTCTCGAGCTCGGCGAACTGCTCGTAGCCGATGTGCTCGTAGAACTGGCGCGCCTGGAAGTCGTATGTGTCGAGGTGGGCCATCTCTGCCCCTCGTCCTACGGCCGCCGCTTCGATCTGCTCCATGAGACGGGACCCGAGTCGAGCGCGACGAGACCCGTCCTGCACCCACAGGTGGCTGACGAACAACCATCCCCAGTGGGTGTACCCAGCCGCTCCGCCGATCAGTTCGTCTGCGGCGTAGGCGAACACCGCGAGCTTCCTATGCTCTTCTGGTGGCGCAACCGTGTTGTTCCATGTCCCCAGGTTCGTGATCAGCCGTTGGAGCTCGGCTTGGCCAGGTTCGTCGACGGTCTTGATCGGGATGTCCACGAGGCACATGGTCCCACGCACTAGGTCGAGCGCTCGGCGACTTTGGTCGAAGACTGTCAGCCCGATCGCGCGGTGTCCCCAAACGCCGGTCCGGTGGCGCTACGGCCCGAGGTCCCAGAGCAGTCGGTAGTAGCGGGTGCGCTCTGGATCGGCGTCGATGCCGTAGGCATCGAGAAGGGTGAGTTCCCAGCCGGGGCCGTAGTTCCACTCGGTGCTCCACGTCGCGATCGCGAGGTCGGCCCATCGGTCCGCGACGCCGAGGGTGCCGAGATCGACGTGGCCGCTGCATGTTCCGTCGTTCGCGATCAGGGTGTTGGGAGCGCAGGCATCGCCGTGGCAGACGACAAGCTGATCGGTCCGGGGCGGATAGTCGATGATGTTGAGTGCGTCCTCGACGGTCAGGTGCTGATGGGTCGGGTGCCAACCCGACGGATCGAGCTCGCCGGCCCGGTGACGGCGTCCCACCTCGGCGATGCGATCGTCGGCTGACCAGGAGAACGGGCAGTCCCCGACTGGCAGGCGGTCATGGAGCTGACGCAGCCCGGCGCCGACTGCTCGCACGGCCATCTCAGGATTCACCGTCCAACGGTCGGACACGGCGTTGTCGCCTGGGAGCCCGCGGGTCAACAGCCAGGCGCCGTCGGCGTCGTGGTCGCCGTCTATCACCTCGGGGACCTGGACATACGAGGCAGCCCAGCGCATGCGCTCGGCCTCCGGGGCAAGTCGCCATGCCTGGTTCGGAGGTAGCCACTTGACGAACTGGCGATCGTCTCCGCTGCCGACCTCGAAGGTGAGGCCGCCGATCTCGTTCTCCCACACCACGCGCAGGGGACGGTCGCCTGCGATCGTCAGGACGACCGCAGGCGGAACCACCTTCCGGGTGGGTCGGCCCGCCACCATCTCGGAATCCTCCCAGATCCGGCATCGCTGATGCCTTGCACCTGTCCCCGAACGCCGGTTCTGTGACGCGTCCCTTGGCCGGGCGAACGTTTCCGGTTGCGGCACTAGATCACCGGCGCTGCTGGTCGAGCCACCAGCGCCGGTACTCGGGACTGTCGAGCGCCATCCCCTCATGCGAGGCGACGGGCGGCGCCGACTTCCGCCCGCCCTCGACGACCTCGCACAGCTGCTCGACGACGCCCACGGCGAGGCCGGGGCGATCAGCCTCGACGATGGCACCATCGGGCCCATGCCGGCGATCGAGTACGCCGAGGAGTTCGGCGAACCCATCGACCTCGGCGAATCCGATCGTTGGTTGATCGTCCACAGCACCGGTTCCGAACCCGCCTATCAGGACATGGTCACCTTCATCGACCTGCTCGACGACCGCACCGCCGCTGAGAAGCTGTCCTCAGCCATCGAGGGTCGAGGCGCGTTCCGCCGGTTCCGACGAGTGGTCGACGCCCACGACGAGATCCACACCCGCTGGAGCGGCTACGCCGAGGAACGACGACTCGGTCGGGCACGGGCCTGGCTCGCCAGGGCCGGTTACCGGCCGGTCCTCGCGGAGCTCCGGACAGTCTCGTAGCTCCGATCGAGGGCCTGAGCTTGTTGCGCTTGCGCAACAAGCCAGTCTGTGCCCCTCCCTGACCACGTCTGCGACGGCCGGATCGGAGCCGCTGTCAACCGCCGAAGCGCTGCATCGTCGAGATGTCGTACAGGTACCTGATGGCGAGCTGGGAGTATCGCTCTGCGATCACCCACACGACCACGACACCGGCGCCAGGGACCATCGCGGCGAATGCCGGGAGCTTGGTGCCCGGGACGGGCCGGGCGTCGTCCCAGCGGCCCTCAGCGTCGCTCAGTGCCATGAGGAACCGGATCACGGTCTCCCGGCGGTCGGGGTCCGGCTCGACGGCGAGCCAGGGATCCAGGCTGTCCTCGAGCAGGGTCGGCTGGAAGCTCACCCGGCCGAGCGGCGGAGGCGCTCCTCGAGGTCTCCGGCTGGCTGCTCGCCGGCCGAGTCGAGACGCTCGACCTCGGCGACGAACTCGGGGTCCTTGGCCAGGGCCTCGGCGACCGCTGCGGCGGGGTCGGTCCCGTCCTTGACGGCCCGCTCGATGCGGTGCCGGGTGATCTCGCTGCGCAGTGCCTTCTCCGCCACCTGCGGTGCGTCCTCGCCGAACTCGGCGACGAATTCGCGCACCACCTCGTCCGACAGATCGACCGTGCTCATGGCGTCAAGGGTACGCCTCGGTGGCCCCGCGCCGTCGGCGAGTTGCCGTGGTCAGGGGGTGGCACGGACTGGCAAGGTCCGCAAAGCGGACCAGCCGGTCGACGCCCAGCTCACTGCGCGGTGCAACTGCCGGGATCGTCGGCACATGGAACCAGGTCGACCTCGGATCCGGACTCGATCCAGAAGTTGACCTGGTTGCACCGGAGTCTGCGCCAGGCCGGTGGACCCGGTGCCGCAGAGCCGGAGCCGGGCAGCGATCGTTCGATCACCTCGATGTCGTCGGAGCCGAGCACACGGAACCAGGCGATCCCTCGTTCCCCCTCATCCCCGGTCTGACCCACCGCGTACTCTGCTGGGTCCCCCCGCTCGACCGCGTCGCGAAAGCACTGCCGAGCCTCCAGGTTCTGATCGGCTGTCCGAACGTCCATCCCGCACCATCGGAGCGGTTGCCGCTCGATGAACCAGCCAGGGAGTTCCTCGTTGACCGACCGCGGCAGGGTCGAATCAGGATCAACCTCGACGAGATCGATGAGGTCGATGCGAGCGGCCCCTAACGACGACGCGACCGCCACACGTCGAGCATCCTCACGAGCCCACTCGCCGCTGCCGTACGAATCGCGTGTCATGTCAGTGAAGACCGAAACTCGTCCATCCCGACCCGCGACGTACACCGTGGTGATCGGGTCGCCCTCGGTCGTCGGGTAGGTCGTCACGTAGACCGCGTCGACCTCAGCGAGGCTCCGGTCGAGGAAGCATCGAGCCGGTTGTGACAGCCCGGCCTCACCCTCTGCACGCACGTCGGATCCGCAGAACGGCCGGTCGCCGAGGTCTCCGAGTCGTTCCGGAACGCGATCGGCGTCGACTCCAGCAGCAACGAGAGCGTCATCCAGATCGCCCCGATCGGAGGGAATGCTGCTCGGCGGTGCCGACGTGCCGCCAACCTCGTCCGCCGGGTGGTTCGAGCGGGTGCACGAGACCACCAAGGCCAGGGCGAGGCTGATGGTCAGGATGCAGACGGATCTCATGGTCCCTCTGACGAGCCGGGCGCCCATCTGGTTCCGCTCCATGGCGCAGTGTCCCACTGCAGCCAGGAGCGCTCGATGCCGAGCGGAGCTACCCGTTCGATCGTGGACGGGCGCTCCGCCGTCGACGTCTCACGGTTTGTCTCACGAATCTCTGGACGAACACGGATATCGGCGGTTGAATCGCGTGAGACGTCGCCTCAGATTCCGCGACTTGGCGGGCCTGAACGGCACCCGGTGGACGCTCGACCCACGACTTGTAAACAGCAGGTCAGGAGTTCGATTCTCCTCTCGGGCTCTAGATTCCAAGGGTTTTCGGCCCTCGGGATGCTCAGAATCCGGCGCTTGCTAATCCCTTGCTAATCCGCCGACCTCCCCCGCCCGCGTGGCTGACGGATCCACCTCGCGCTTACTGGGTGTGTCCCTATCCAAGTAGTTGGGCGGATGCTGACGAGGGGCCGAGACTGTCCGACGTGGCACACAGACACAACCCTCATGAGCTCCCCGCCGATCTGCCCGCACCAGTCGACGACGGTGCTTGCCAGCACCTTGTCGGAACAGCGCTCCCGCACCTGCGCCTCGAATCGACGGCAGGGACCTGGTTCAACACCTCTTCCCTGACGGCCGGCAGATCCGTGATCTTCGTCTATCCGAAGACCGGGATTCCCGGCGTGGAACCGCCGACAGGATGGGACCGCATTCCCGGAGCACGGGGCTGCACACCCCAGACATGCGCCTACCGCGACGACTACTCGGCGTTCCGGCAACTGGGAGTAGAAGTGTTCGGTCTCAGCGCGCAGGCCAACTCCGAACAGCGTGAGTTCGCCGTGCGGGAGCACGTACCGTTCCCGCTGCTGAGCGACCCAGACCTCGAACTCGCAGCGGCACTCCACCTTCCCACGTTCGTCGTCGAGGACCTCGTCTTGTACCGCCGAGTCACGCTGGCGGTGGACTCCGGGCGGATCGTCCACGTCCGCTACCCGGTCTTTCCACCGGACTCAGACGCCGACGCCACTCTCGCCTGGTTGAGAGCGGAGCGGACCTGAGGGCGTGGCGACGAACGGGTCGAGGACCGCTGCTCACTGACTACGGAGGGTGAGCATCAGGCATGCGACCTGAAGCCACCCCGACGCCGACGCGGTCGTGTTCTCGAAGCTCTTCGCCAGCCACCGTGCACGTCCGATGCGCCCGTGCGCGACCTCGACCCGCCATGCGTGACGGATGGGTCGGAACACCCGGCGCCCGTCGTCATCGAGCTGGGGCTCGTCCCAACCAACCCGCCGCACCTCGACCCCGGCCGCCGCACCAAGGCGCTGCGCCGCACGTTCGGTGACGCCCCGGTCGACGAGCACCAGCCCGAGGCGCTCCGGAGCGACCTCCAGCGCTGAACCACAGAAGTCGAGCCGCCCGGCGACGGTCGGCTCAGGCGTGGTCCCAGAGCATCCCGTCACCCGCACCGGCGTCGAGGAGTCGCTGCTCCGGCGACTGCTTCTCGATGTGGCCGATCAACCCCTGATACACGCCGTAGCCGACCAGTTCCCGCAGACGGGGCTCGAAGGTCGCCACGAGCGCCGGGTCAAGTCCGAGCTGCTGATTCTCCTGTTGGCGAACCCACCCGGCGCAGTAGTTCATGGCGATCCCGACCCGGTCGGCGTCGGTGGTGTTGGCGCCGCCGCCGTGCCAGAGGCTCCCGTGCCACACCAGCACGTCGCCGGAGTCCATCTCCGCTGGAACCGTCTCGTAGTCCCCGCCGAAGGTGGGCTTTCCCCGGGTGTGTGATCCGGGGACGATTCGGGTGGCCCCGTTGGCGTCGGTGAACGGGGTGAGCGCCCACATCGTGTTGCACACCACCGGCGGGTGCGGCGGCTCGAGCGGGAACAACTGGTCGTCGGCGTGGATCGGCTGGGCCGTCTCACCGGGCTGGATGCGAACCGAGCTGAGGCTCGACACCAGACACCCGGAGTCGAGCACCCCCTCGACCACCGGCAGGACCTGCGGGTGCACAGGGATCCGCTCCCACAGCGGTCCGTGACGCAACAGGTTGTAGGCCCGAAGTGTCGCCCGGCCCTCGAACCCGTTGTCGGCGGGCCGGACACCGAGTTCGGACTCGATCCGGGCCAGGTCCTCGAGCAGCTCGTCGCACGACGCGCTGTCGAGCACGCCGCGAACGATGGTGAAGCCGCGCTCGGTGATCTCGTCGGCGTGGGCCTGCAGCTCGTCCTCGCCGAGCATCGGCCCGGGATCGTCGGCAACCGTCATGGCGCTCCTCCGCGTTCGACCGCACCCACCGTAGGCCGAGGACCGACGAACCCGCCCCCTCCTCCGGCGCTCGCGGCGCTCGGCCCGACCCGATCCAGCCGACTGTGGTACCGTCGAATTCGGACACGGCAGGAACGGGGGTGCCGGCCGATCGAGGGGGCGAGCGGTGCGAGGGACGGGGGCAACCCAACCGGCCCGAAGTCGGGCGAGGTGGCGAGCCGGGGTGGGCGGTGCGATCACCGTCGCGCTCCTGGCCGTCGGCCTTGCGGCCTGCAGCCCGCCGCCGCCGGCGCCGCCTGAGTGCACCGAGCCCGTCTGTCCGCTCGCCGAGGTCGCCCGCGTCCGCGGGATCCGGGTGGGCGCTGCGATCGAGAGCTACCACGTGACCCCCGGCTCGCCGTACGGCGACGCCGTGCGCCGTCACTTCACGTCCGTCACCACCGAGAACGCACTCAAGCTGTCGGTCCTGCGGCCGACGCCCACCACGTGGAACTGGGGTCCGGCCGACTCGATCGTCGACTTCGCCGATGCGAACGACCTGACGATGCGCGGCCACACGCTGGCGTGGGTGAACGAGTCGAGCAACCAGAACGGCCTCCCCCAGTGGATGCGCGACCTGACGGACCCGGCGACGTTCCGCGCCACCATGCTCTCGACCGTCAGTGAGGTCCTCGGCCGGTACCGCGGCCGGGTCGACAACTGGGACGTCGTCAACGAACCGTTCGAGTACCCGTTCGGTCTGCTCGCCCCGTCGGTGTTCGACCGGATGGGCCCCGACTACATCGCCGAGCTGTTCATCGCCGCCCACGCCGCGGACCCCGACGCCAAGCTCTGGCTCAACGAGATCTTCGCCGAACTCTTCCCCGCGAAGGCCGACGCCCTGGTCGCTCTTGTCGCATCGCTACGAAGCCGAGGTGTCCCCATTCACGGCGTCGGGCTGCAGACCCACCTGACGCTGACGCCGGCGCCCCCCAACCCCGGATCGATCAGCGGTCTCGTCACCCGGCTGCGCAACCTGGGAGTGGACGTGGCGATCACCGAGCTCGACGTCCCGGTGGGCCCGCTGCGCAACGAACAGGCCCAGGTCGACATCTACCGACAGGTGGCCGCCGAGTGCGTGGCAGCCGGATGCTCCGAGATCACCGTGTGGGGCGTGGGCGACGGGGACACGTGGCTCGACACGCCCGGGGCACGAGCGGGGAACCCCCTGCTGCCGTTGTTCTTCTCGCTCCCGTCGACACCGCTGCTGCTCGATGCCGACCTCCGACCGAAGGCCGCCTACGCCGCGGTCGTCGAAGCGCTCCGGAACACGCCGAGCCCGCCCTGACCTGGGGCCGGCCAGATGCCGCCCAGAGCACTCCTGGGTGAACCCGGGCCACCGGCTCGTCCGCACGACTGGAGCCAGGGCGATCGAGGTTGAGTGCGGCGCGTAGCCTTCCCGCCATGTCGGCGAACACCCCCCTGCACCCGACCCGGCGGCTCCGGTCGATCCGTCGAACCGCGCTCGCTGCGACCGCAGCGCTGTGCTGTCTGGTCGGAACCCTCGGTTGCGGCGACGAAGCAACGCCCTCTGGTCAGTCCGCACCCAACACCGTCCCCGCCGCGCAGCTCACCGCGACACTGGACGGGCTGCGGACCACCCTGGTCGCACCGTGGGGCGTGACCGTCCCCGGCATCGCCGCGACCGTCACCACCAACGAGGACGACCAGGTCGGCGAGACCACCGCCGTGTCGGGGGTCGCCGACCCGCCGGGCACCACCCCGCTCACCGACCGGGACCGATTCCACGTGGGCAGCGTGACCAAGACGTTCACCGCGGCGCTGATCATGCAGCTCGACCAGGACGGCGAGCTGTCGCTCGACGACTCGATCAGCAACTGGGTGGACTTCCCGGACGGTGACGCCATCACCGTGGAGATGCTGCTCGGACACACCAGCGGAATCCCCGAGTTCTTCGAACTTCCCGGCGCCACCGACGACATGACGGCCCAGGAGGCGATCGACCTGGCCGCCGGCGCCGAACCGCTGTCGGAGCCGGGGGCGGCGTTCTCCTACGCCAACCCCAACTACCTCCTCCTGGGGTTCATCGCCGAAGCCGTCACCGGTTCGACCTGGGCCCAAGAGGTGCAGACGCGGTTCTTCGAGCCCCTCGGCCTGACCGACACCTACGTCTGGACCGGCGAGGCGCAGGGGCCGACGATCACCGGCGCCCGGAGCGAGTGCGACTACGAGGGCGAGGCGTCCTGCGATCCGCCCCGGCCACTCCCACTCGTCCCCGTCGTCGACAGCACCTTCTGGGCGAACGTCTGGGCCGCGGGTGCGCTCGTGTCCACACCCGCCGACCTGGCCCGGTGGATGCGGGCGCTCGTCATGGGCGAGGTCGTCGACCGGGACCACGTCGACTTGATGACGACACCATCGCCCGAGTCGATCCAGTCGTTCGCCGAGCTGCCACCGGCCGGGCCGCTCCGACTGGTCGGCATGGGACACGGCCTGGCCACCTACGAGATCGACGGGCTGGGCACCGGCTTCGGACACAACGGCCAGGTACCCGGGTTCGTCTCGAACGTCGCCCACCTGCCCGACGCCTCGCTGACCGTGGCCGTGGCGGCGAACTTCGAGCAGGCCGACAACCTGGAGCTCCTCGGTCAGGTCGCGGTGGCCGCCACATCGGCCGGTCCCTGACGGACCGAACCGCAGCACCGGCACGGATCGGGAGCTCCGCTACAGGTCCCGGCACCCGGGTGCCGACAGAGCGGACATGAACCACCGAGCCAGCACCCGACGTGGCCGCACCGGGATCGTGTCGGCGGTGGTCCTGGCCGCACTGACCGTCGCCGCTGCAGCCTGCCTCCCGTCAACACCGCCGCCGTCGTCCCGACCGGCGCCGACCACGACGGTCGCCCCACCACCGACGGCTCCGACGCCGCCACCGGCCGGTGGGGCATCGCCGCGGTTCACCGTGACGACGGCGCCGTTGAACGAACTGTGGGTCGACCCCACCGCCGGATCCGACGGCGCGATCGGGACGACGAGGGGCACGGCACTCCGGACGCTGGCCGAGGCCTGGCGCCGGATCCCGTCCTCGCAGGCCCTGACGGCTGGCGTGCGGGTGCAGATCACCGCCGGGAACCTGCCGGAGTCGGCCATCCCCAACTACCTGGAACACCGGTGGGGGACTCCGTCGTCGCCGGTCGTGTTCAATTCAGTCGACGGGCCCGGTCGGGCACGACTGCTCGGCGATCTCAACGTGTTCGACACCCGACACCTGTACCTGACCGGCCTGATGATCGACTCCCCCGGCGACTCGTTCCACTGCGAGCGCTGCGACCACCTGCTCCTCCGGCAGGTGACCATGGACTCCAACGGTGGCTGGGAGACGGTGAAGGTCAACCAGTCGACCAACGTGTTCATTGAGGACTCGGTGCTCACCGGCGCCGGCGACAACGTCGTCGACTTCGTGGCCGTGCACACCGGGCACATCGTCGGGAGCGTGATCTCTGACGCCGGCGACTGGTGCGCCTACGTGAAGGGCGGCAGCTCCCGGATCGTCGTGGATGGCAACGAGATCCACGACTGCGGCAACGGCGGGTTCGTCGCCGGACAGGGCACGGGCTTCGAGTTCATGACCGCACCGTGGCTGCGCCACGAGGCCTACGACGTGGTCGTCACGAACAACGTCGTCCACCACACCGCCGGTGCATCGCTGGGCGTGAACGGGGCCGCCGGAGTGCTCATCGCGCACAACACCGCCTACCGCACGGGCTCGCGCAGCCACGCGCTCGAGGTCTACCTGGGCGCCCGGTCTTGCGACGGCGACACCGCCGGATGCGCAGCGAACCGTGCGCTCGGCGGGTGGGGTGGCGCCGGACTGGACGGCCAGTGGATCCCGAACGACACGGTGTCGTTCCTCAACAACCTGGTCGTGAACCCACTCGGGTCGGCCAGCCCGTGGGGTCAGGTGGCGGTCCAGGGTGCGGCTGATGCGCCGTCCGGCAGCGGCGTGCCTGCAGGTCGCAACGCCGACGACGGCCTGCGGATCGCCGGCAACGTGTTCGCCAACGGCGACAACTCGATGAGCGTCATCGACGGAGTCGGCTGCAACCGTCCGACCTGCAACGACGCCCTCCTCCGGTCGACCAACGGCTTCACCGGGCCGAGCGGGCTCATGGCGGCGCCCGACGCAGGCGACTGGAGACCCTCGGGCAACGGCGTGGCCGGCGGGGTCACCGTTGCATTCAGCTGGCCCGAACGTGAACCGGGCACGGGCGTGTGGTCGCCGCCGGCCACCTGGACCCGGACTCGGGCGGGTGTGCTGCGCAGCGATCCACGACCCGGCGCACTCTGATCGACGGGGCCATCCACCAGCGCGACGATCCCGGCCGACCCCTGCGAGACTGCTCCCATGACTGAGCACCGGATCACCGTGGAGCGGGACGAGTCGCTGGAGGGCCTGGTCACGATCACGCTGGACCGACCCGCCAAGCTCAACGCCCTCGACGTGGCCACCCACGAGGCGCTCCAGGAGGTGCTCGTCGAGCTCGAGACGGACATGCGCGCCCGGGTCGTGGTGCTCACCGGTTCCGGGCGCGCGTTCTCTGCCGGTGCCGACATCGGCAGTCGCCCCGACGGGCGGCCGCTCAACGACCAGGACCGGCTCGCCCGGGTCCACCTGGGTGGTCGGACCTGCGAGCTGATCGACCGGTTGCCCCAGGTCACCATCGGCGTGGCGAACGGCCTGGCTGTCGGCGGTGGGGTGTTGCTGCTCGCCAGCTGCGACCTGCGCATCGCCGCCGACGATGCTTGGTTCTCCGTTCCCGAGGTCCAACTCGGCATGCCGCTCACCTGGGAGGGGGTCCCGCGTCTCATGCGGGAGCTCGGCCCGGCCCGGACCCGGGAGGTGGTCATGCTCTGCGAGCGATTCGCGGCAGCCGACGCCGAACGGTGGGGT